>Ga0302251_1000216_pt1 | contig 66965 bp, 66 predicted proteins | sample AAG_RA_Gln_MG_FD_193534 | JGI IMG/M metagenome (GOLD analysis project Ga0302251, IMG submission 193534) | Enriched activated sludge microbial communities from anaerobic digester in WTTP, New Holstein, Wisconsin, United States - AAG_RA_Gln | ecosystem: Engineered > Bioreactor > Anaerobic >... | reverse complement strand
AGATTCCCAATTTCAAGTCGAATGAAAAGGATATAATTCTAAAAGAGGGAATGACGCTGGCGCTTGAGCCGATGATAAACGAAGGGACGAGGTATATAAAGCTGATGGAAGACGGTTGGACATATGTTACGAAAGACGGAAAACTCTCCGCGCATTTTGAAGATACGGTGGTGGTGACAAAGGGCGGATGCGAGATTTTGACGAGGATATAGAAATTAAACTTCCTCTCCCTCTGGGAGAGGATGCCCGAAGGGCAGGAGAGGGAAAAAGCGCAAAATCCCTCCCTCATCCGGTCCGCCTAGGCGGACCACCTTCTCCCGGAGGGAGAAGGGGATAAAGTAAATTTTTGACAATAAAAAAAGCCCCCGAATAGTTTCGATGAAACTAAACAGGGGCTTGGGCGATTCTGCTGCGCGATACGGCGCTAAAAACGCCAGCCAGCCACATAACGATTCCGGCCAGAACGAATTTCTCGCCCAGTGGTTAAGGCAAAGAATCCGCAAATAAGCATCAGAGCCTCATAAATACAAGACTCCAAATTCCATGCTCCGCCTTTGTAATGCCAATTGTTCCATTCCGCATTGATAGTGAGAGCAAAAAAAATAAAAAAGCTGGCAGTTAAAACATAAAAAAGAACTCGCTTTGTCATAATATTTCTCCTTTACGGCAAGAAAAACCTGAAAACGATAGGCCCGAACATACAGGCCAGCCCAAAAAACAAACTAGTTCTAACAAAAAATTTCAAAGAACTGCGGTCCATTTTTTCCTCCCCCAAACGAGAAATAAACAAAAACAGACACGGCGAACACTAACCTTTAATTATACACCAAATTTACCAAAAAGTCAATGACCAGTCAAAATGAACCTAAAACAAGCCATTTCCTGGGCATAGATTTTGGGAAATCCAAGGTTGGCTTGGCTATGGCAGACTCCGAAACCAAAATCGCTTTTGCCTATACTACAATTGACAATGATAAGGATTTTTTACAAAAACTGGTTAAAATAATTCAAGAAAACAGTATTAACAAAATTATAATTGGTTTTCCGGCTTATATCAACAAAGAAAACGTTGAATACGAAGGAGAGCATTTGGGAAAACTAATTAAAAAACTGGTTGATATTGATATAGAATATCAAAACGAAATGTTTACGACTAAAATGGCTCAGGAGAATCTTATTGAACGGGGAGTGAAGCATGTGAAGAGCCAGGATGATCAGGAAGCGGCCAGAATAATTCTGCAATCGTGGTTGGATAAATCATAGAACATAAAACATATAGCATATAGCATATAGCAACAAGACGGAGTTTCCCTTAAAATAATTTGTTTCATGTTATATGTTCTATGTTTTATGTTATATGCTTTATGTTCCATGTTTCATGAAGTTGTGGTACAATAACCTTAGAAATAACCATTAATATTTAGAAAAAAATGGATCAAAAACCATATCTGTCCGTTATTATCTCTGCCTACAAAGAGGAAAAAAGAATTGGTAAGAATCTTATCGAAATGGACGAATTTTTGAAGTCCAAAGGCTTTACTTATGAATTTGTAATAGTCAACGACGGATCTCCGGACAAAACAGCCGAAGTGGTAAGGAGCTACGAAGGCAAAATCAATAACCTGAGATTTTTCGATAACAAGGAAAATCATGGCAAGGGATACGGAATCCGCCAGGGGCTTTTGGAGTCCAATGGAGAGGTAAGGCTGTTTTTAGATGCGGACGGATCAACGTCAATTACGCATCTGGATGCATTTTTACCGGAGTTTAAAAATGGCTATGATGTCGTAATCGGATCTCGCGATATTAAGGGCGCTTTTGTGCAAGTGCATCAGGCCAAGTGGAAAGAAATTTTTGGAGATTCAGGAAACTGGGCGATTAGAATAGTTTTAGGGCTTTGGAGCTATCCGGATACGCAATGCGGTTTTAAAATGCTAAATGCGAAAGCGGCCGAGGCAGTGGCCAGCCGGATGGTAGTGGATCGTTTCGGTTTCGATTTTGAGCTTATTGTTCTTGCGAAAAAATTAGGCTTTAAAATAAAGCAAATGCCGGTTAGATGGCTTAATGAAGAAGGCTCGACTGTGAAACTTACCGGTCCAAATGGGTATACCCAGGTGCTTATTGATTTATTTAAAACCAGGATGAGGCTGTGGACAGGAAAGTACAATTTGAAAGATCGAAAATAAAAGTTGTTAAGTTGCCCCGCACCAATTCCAAATTTAATTTTACTCAGGCATAGTTTTATGCGTGTGGTCGCCTAACGGCTTAAATTTAAAAATAAAAAAAAGTCTTTTGAGTGAATTGGTGCGGGGTTCTCATTTTTGTACCTGCTCGCTTCGCTCGCAGACAAAAATGGAAGAGACAAATAAAAATAAAATTTCAGAACTTCGACAAGATTTGGTGACTGGAGACTGGGTAGTAATTGCGACCGGAAGGTCTAAGAGGCCGAAAGAATTTTCCGAACATGGTAGGCAGGAAATGAAAGAGAATCCGGACAAGCTGTGTTTCTTTTGCTGTCCGGAAAAAACCGGGCAGGAAAAAGATGTTCTTATGTACCAAAATTCCGAGGGAGAGTGGACGCTCCGGGTTATTCCCAATAAATATCCGGCTTTCTCCAGAGGCGCCCGCGTGAAGCACATTGAAGAGGGTCCTTATTTTATGATGGACGGAGTCGGCTACCATGAGATTGTTGTTACTCGCGATCATAAAAAGCAGATTGCCGAGCTGGACGGATATCAGGTGGCGGAAATTTTCGACGCTTATCAAGACCGCTACATCAGCCTTATGAACAAAAAAAGCGTTAATTTTATCGAAATTTTTCATAATCACGGCGTGGAAGCTGGCGCATCAATTTCTCATCCTCATTCGCAGCTGGTAGCTATTCCGGTCATATCTCCCTATATAAACTTGGAACTTACCGGCGCGGAAAATTATTATAGAACAAATAGAAAATGCGTTTATTGCACGATGATAGACTGGGAGACAGAGCAGCGAAAAAGAATTGTTTTCGAAAATGATGAATTTCTGGTTTTTTGTCCGTTTGCTTCAAGGATGGCTTTCGAAACCTGGGTTATTCCCAAAAAACACAAGCCTTATTTCGAAAGGACGCCGGTTGAGAGCAAAGTGAAAGCAGGTGAGGCTCTGCAGAAAGCTATTTTTAAAATTTTTAAGGGCCTCAAAGATCCCGCTTACAATTTTTATGTCCATACTTCGCCCTGCGATGGGCGGGACTATCCGCATTATCATTGGCATATTGAAATAATCCCGCATACATCCACCTGGGCGGGACTGGAAATGTCAACCGGGATTGAGATTTCAACAATTCGGCCGGAAGATGCGGCGGAATATCTAAGAAGCATATAACATACAACATACGGCATATAACATATAACAACAGATGGAGTTTTTCTTAAAATAATTTGTTTTATGTTGCATGTTATATGTTTCATGAAGAATGATTGAAAAAATTATTTCAGTTCTGGCGGGATTTATCATTTGGGGAATATCTCTCATGGGATATTCCGGTGTGGCGGTTATGATGGCGATTGAATCGGCTTGTGTTCCGCTGCCTTCCGAAATAATCATGCCTTTTTCAGGATATTTGGTTTCAACGGGCCAGTTTACGCTTCTCGGAGTATCTTTGGCTGGAGCGGCTGGGTGTGTAATCGGATCAGTTTTGGCATATTGGGTTGGATATTACGGCGGAAGGCCGATGGCGGAAAAATACGGGAAATATGTTCTGGTCACTCATCATGATTTGGATATCGCAGACAACTTTTTCAATAAATATGGAAATGCCGCTGTGTTTATCTCCCGGATGCTTCCGGTAGTTAGAACCTTTATTTCTCTTCCTGCGGGAATTGCTCGAATGAATTTTTCCAAGTTTATCGCCTATACTTTTCTTGGATCATTGCCGTTCTGCTTTATTCTCGCCTATATCGGAAAAAAATTAGGAGATAATTGGAATACGCTAGGAGTGTATTTTCATAAGTTTGATTTGGTAATCGGAACAATAATACTAATCGGAGTTGTTTGGTTTGTTAAAAGGCATTTGAATATTAGAAATTCCAAATCTCAAATCCCAAATTAAAAATAAATCTCAAATTCAAAAAATATTATGCAGAAACTAATAGTGGAAAATATAAAGTTATGGGTAAACTAGTTGTTGGAAATTTAAAAATGAATCTTTTGTCTTCTGACGAACGGGAAAAGTATTTTGAATTGTTCAAAAAAGAAATCAGCGGGAAGAGATTGGGAGATTGCGAAATAGTTTTATGTCCGCCGTTTATTCATCTGGAAGTTTTTAAAAAAACCTTGAGCAAAAGAACTAAAATAGGAGCGCAGAATATGTTTTGGGAAGGTTCCGGCTCTTATACCGGAGAAATTTCCGGGGCAATGCTCAAAAATTTCGGGTGCGATTATGTGATAATCGGGCACAGCGAAAGAAGAAAATATTTTTGTGAAAACAACGAAGAGGTTAATTTGAAAGTCCAGTCTGCCGTAAAGGCCGACCTCAAACCGATAATATGCATCGGGGAGACCAGGATAGAAAAGGAAACGCAGCAGATGCTAAGCGTAATTACCAAGCAGCTGAAAAAAGCGCTCGAAGGCGTGACTCGGCCGAAACTGGAAAATATCGTTGTTGCCTACGAGCCTGTTTGGGCGGTGGGAACCGACATTACTCCGACTGCGCATGAAATTATGGAAGCGAAAGTTTTAATTAGAAAAATTTTAGTAGAGGGTTTTGGGAAGAAATATGCTGAAAAGGTTCCAATCCTCTATGGCGGATCGGTAAATTCAAGGACAGTCAAAAATTTGTGCAATGATCCGGAAATGGACGGGATTTTAGTTGGACGGGAATCGCTGGTGCCGCACGAGTTTATAAAAATTGCTGAAATAATTAGTAATTCAAATTAGAATTTAGAATGGGAATAATATAGAATTTAGAATATTATGATCCAGGTTCATTATTCTTAATTCTTATTCAAAATTCCAAATTCCAAATTCAAAATTCTATTTTTATGATAACATCAGTTAAAGAAATTCTAACCAAAGCCCGGGAAGGCGGTTATGCCGTCGGAGCTTTTAACACCGTTAATTTGGAAATGACAAGGGCAATCGTTGAAGCTGCCCAAGAGATGCGTTCGCCGGTAATCATTCAAATTACGGAAAAAACCATGGAATATGCCGGCGGACGGCTGATTTATCATCTGGTGAAGAATGACGCGGAATTTTATGCGCCGGAACTTCCGATCGGAATCCATCTTGATCACGGGCACAGTTTTGAGTTTATTCAACGCGCGGTGGCAATCGGCTTTGCTTCTGTGATGTATGACGGATCGAGAAAAAAATACGTGGATAACCTCGAGATAACCAAAAAAGTGGTTGCTTTTTGCCATGAAAAAGGAGTAGAAGTGCAAGCGGAACTCGGGAGCGTTCCATATCTGGGCGAGTACGAAATGGGCGAAGTGAAGTGGGAAAAATACATGACCGATCCTGGGCAAGCCGCTTCTTTCGCAAAAGAAACAGGAATTGATGCTTTAGCGGTGGCTATTGGAAATGCGCATGATTTTTTCAAAGAAAGGGAAAAACCGGATTTTGAAAGACTGGAAATGATTAATAAAAGCTGTCCCAATCTGCCTTTAATTTTGCACGGCGCATCGGATTGGGAGAATGGAAAAGTGGGAGAAGCAATCAAGCGTGGCGTCACATGTTTTAATGTTGATACAGCCACCAGGATAGCTTTTATCAATGACTTGATCAATTCAGTCCGCAATCAGGGCAACGTTTCTTTCGATGTCCGAAAACTTCTGGGCGGGGCGCGCGAAGCAGTCAAAGAAGCAGTTAAGAAGAAAATAAAATTCTTCGGCAGCGATGGAAAAGCCTGAATCATAGAACATGAAACATATAACATGCAACAAAAAAGCATATGTTTTATGAGTAAAACTATAGAAAAAATATTATTGGAATTTGATCCAGAAAATATCAGCTTGTTGCCGGCGCTAAAAAAAATTAGCGCCGCTTTTGGGCATATTAGCGAAAAAGATATGCAAAAAGTGGCGGATTATTTTGAAGTGCCTCTTTCGAAAGCGTATGAAACGGCCAGTTTTTACGACCAGGTTCAGATTAAAAAGCAGCCAAATCTGGTTATAAAAGTGTGTTCCGGGGCGAATTGCGCTATGAACAATTCATTTGCCGTTATCAGAGAAATTGAAAATTATTTCAAAATAAAGGCTGGCGATGAATTTAATGCTAAAGTTAAACTTGAAATAATAAGCTGCCTGGGTCAGTGCGGAGAAGGACCAATTATGGTTATCAATAATAAAGTTTATAATAATGTTACACAGAGCAGCGTGCATGGGATTTTGGAGAAGTGGTTATAAAATTTCTAATTTCTAATTCACCTAATTTCTAATAAAATGTCTAATTTTTATTTTTTGAGAATTAGGAATTTTATTAGGTGAATTGGGCAATTAGGTGAATTTGGAATTAAATGAATGAAAATATCAAAATCATAACCAAATATTGGGACGTAGCGGACTTGAAAAAGATAAAAAACTACGAGTCTTTTGGTGGTTATAAAGCGCTTCATAAATTTATCAAGGACAAAAATTCCGATAAATTTGTGAATGAGATAAAAAATTCCAGTCTTTTGGGTCGGGGAGGAGCCGGCTTTCCAACAAGCGATAAGCTAGAAGCAGTGGCGGGAAGCGGAGAAAAAGAAAGGTATTTTATTTGTAATTTAGATGAATCGGAGCCGGGAACATACAAAGACCGGGCAATAGTCGATAATGATCCGCATAAACTCATTGAAGGAATCATCATTCTATCCTTGATCATTGGTGCGAGAAAAGCTTTCATCTATATAAATGGTAATTATGGAAAACAGGAAGAAATTTTAGAAAATGCGCTGGAAGAAGCGTATAAAAAAAAATATTGGGGAGAAAAAATATTAAAATCAGATTACAATCTGGAGATAGGGATTTTTTCCGGAGCCGGAGCATACATTTGCGGAGAGGAAACGGCGCTCATAAATTCAATTGAGGGAAGCCGGGGGGAGCCGAAGATGCGGCCGCCATATCCGACTGAAAAAGGGCTTTTTGGAAAACCGACGCTTGTAAACAACGCGGAAACGATTTCCAATATTTCCTGGATAGTAATTTACGGTGGGGAAGAATATGCAAAAATCGGATCAAAAAATTCTCCCGGGACGAAATTATTTGTTCTGGGCGGAGCGGTAAAAAAACCGGGTATTTATGAATTACCATTGGGAGTAACAATACGTGAATTGATATTTGAAATTGGAGGAGGACTGGCTAAGGGAAAAGAATTTTGGTTCGCGCAAATTGGCGGGTCATCCGGAAGGCTTATTATGGAAAAAGAATTGGACGCAAAATTAGAATTTGGAAATAAAGATTTCTCCATCGGTTCAGGCGCGATCTTGGTAGTTGATAAAACGACCAATATTTATGATTTATTATTGTCTTGGACTGGATTTTTCCGGCGGGAATCCTGCGGGAAATGCGTGCCTTGCCGGGAAGGAACCTTTAGGCTTTGGGAAATTGCCAAGCGTCTCCAGGACGGGGAAATTTCCGAAGCTGATAAAAAAGCCGTCGAAGACATACTTTGGACGCTCGAAAATACGACTTTTTGCCCTTTTGGAAAATTCGCGGCTGCGGCGTTTCGAGATGCGGTAGAAAAACTAAAGATATTAAAATAATTTTTTTCAAACGTCTCCTTTAATTTTTGCCCCTGGAAAGGGGGAGGAGGATAATGTGCATGAATATAAGAATAAATAACAAAATTTACGAAGCGCGGGAAGAAGAAACCGTCCTTGATGTCTGCCGGAGAGAGGGGATTAGAATCCCCACTCTTTGCGCGTTTTCTGGATTGCCGAAAGAAACGGTTTGCCGGCTATGTCTTGTAGAAATAAATCTTACTGATAAGCTGGTGCCATCTTGTGCGTTTCAGGTTTGTGAAAAACTGGAAGTAACGACAGAGAGCGAGAGGATAAATAAGGCTCGCAGAATCAATCTGGAACTTCTTTGGGCGGATCATGCCGGTAAATGCGCGGGCTGCCGGAAAAACCGGATGTGTGAACTGCAAAATTTGGCGGAAGAATACAAAATTGAAAATTTTCATTTTGTGCCGAGGAAAGAGGAAATTACGGATATCGAGGAGCGCGATTTGCTCAAAGACAATAAATCAAGAGTGGTAATTGACAACAAAAATCCAGCCATTTTCCGCACAACGGAATATTGCATTGAATGTCGACGCTGTATCAATATTTGTCCCGATAAAGCCTTTGGATTTAATCATCGTGCTGGCGATGTGGTTGTCGGAACGCCATATGAAAAAACGCTGGATTGCAGTTTTTGCGGAAAATGCGTCGAAGTTTGTCCAACGGCGGCGCTGACGGATCAGAATGATTTTGGAAAAATTATAAAAGATCTGGATAATCTGAAGAAAATGGCAGTGGCTGTGGTGGATTGGGAGATGGAAAAAGGAGTCCTTAGGCAACTTAAAAACATGAAAAGCCAGAAGAATTTTGACGATTTGCTGACCGAGCTTGGTTTTGAAAAAATTATAAATCTTTCCAAAGAAGAGGCTAAAAATGAAGCGATAAAAAACATCAAAGCTGACTATGCCAGGAAAGAAAAAATAAATCCCGAGAGTATAGTTATATTTTTTATTTCTAATAAAATAGAGAAAAAGGCGAATAAAGATGAATATTTGGATTATATTCTATCAGAGCGGGAAATTGCGAGGCTGGCGAGGGACAGGAAAATAATTTAGCAAAAAGAAAACAAAGGCATGTGTCTCACAATTCCCAAAAAAGTTATATCAATTGAAAAAGGCGGTGTTATTGTTGAAAATCCCGCTGGCGATAGACAAACTGTGAAAAGCATAGTAGAATTGAATATTGGCGACTTCTGCTTAACACAGCAGAATGTGGCTATTGAGAAAATGGATGAAGAAGATGCCGGAAAAATTATTAATGAGATTATCGCAATAAGGAAGGAGGAAAAATACAATGGTAATAACTAATTCAGCGCTAGCGAAATTGGTTATGATAAATTCCGGTTGTCGCACTTTTAACAATAAAAAGGAAGAAAATTTGAAGTACCTCTTCCGATGCGTGATGACAGGACGTGATTTTGATGTTTTAGAACTCCAGAAAAATTTGCCGGAAAAGAGCTCTATGTATTCCGGAATTTGGGCATTCGCTCTGAGTGTCGGCGCAAAAAAAATCGATGCGGATATTATCTATAGGTTTTTTGGAGGAGCTGTCCATATTGACTTTGTTTTTGACCAAATTAATGCAGTTGGAAAAAAAGGAAAATTTGCTGACGGATATGTATTCGCCCATATACTGAAGCCTGTCATCTTAACCGCTGTTTCTGGCGAAAATGTATCGGCGAAATATGTCAATAAGAATGTAGCTGTTGATATTTCAAATCTCCTGATCCATCCATGTATCCATGTAAAGTTTAAAGCTGGAGACATGGTTCTCGTCCACTACGCTGTTATTGTCGGAGTTGCTTGCGAAGATATTTGCGAATATCTTTTTGGTGAGCAGGAATCAAGCCAGGAATTTACCAGTGTTTGCCAGAGAATCTCTGAAATTGACTACGGATCATTCTGGGATCTCAAAAATTGGACGCAGAATCTGATTGGCAGGTGCTTCTAGCAGCGAGGAAAGACTTTTGTCTAACCTCGCTTATTTTTTTATCCAAATTATGGTAAAATAATCATATGGCAACGAAAAAAAATATAAAAAAGAAAAAGATAGTTAAGAAAAAGGCAGCCGAAAAAAAAGCTGCAAAAAAGAAAACCACCGCTGTTATTTCTAATTCTGTTAAAAAAAATAAATCTGCCGGAGAGATTTCCAAAAAACCGAAGATGGCTATTATCAGCCTGACTTCATGCGAGGGATGCCAGTTTGCGCTTCTGGATCTCGGGCAGCGTTTTTTGAATTTAACGAATCAAGTAGAAATGGTGGATTTTCGGCTGTTGGAAGACGAGGAAGATCCAGGAATAAATTTAGACATTATTTTAGTAGAAGGAAATCCGGTGACGGAAGATAATTTTAAGTTATTGCTAGCTGCTCGAAAACGGTCCAAAATCCTAATAGCTCTTGGGAATTGCGCGGCAATGGGAGGAATTCCAGAGATAAAAAATTATCATGAAGGCGCAAGTACGATAAAGCATGTTTATAAATATATCCACGGGATAAAAAATCCTCCCATAAAGGAAATTAATAATTTCGTGAAAGTGGATTTCACTTTTCCCGGCTGTCCTATAGATGGCGAAGAGTTTTTGCGCTATATCCCGGAACTGCTCAAAGGAAACATTCCAGTTATTCCCGACCAGCCGGTTTGCGTGGAATGCAAGAAAAAAGGAAATAGATGCCTTCTTCTCGATAAAAAACCCTGCTTCGGTCCCATGATTTTGGGCGGATGCGATGCGGTTTGTCCGACTTCTCGCATGATATGCCAGGGCTGCCGGGGACTGCGTCCGACTGGCAACGTAGCGGCTATGAAAAATATGCTGAAAACTATGATAACAGACGAGCAGTTTGAAAATACAGCAGAAATTTATGGGCTAAGGGATGATATCGAAGCGCGTGAGAAATAAATAAGTATAAAATTATTTTGCCATCCTAAGCTTGCTAGCTCTGCTGATAGGCGAAAAGTCTGGAATGGCAAACAATCGGATGAAGAAATTTTTTCAGTATCTCATTGTTATCCTGCTTTTTTCTTTTTGGGGAATAATGTTGACCAACAGGGAATCTTTTCGGGAAGAATTTCAGCAGATAAGAAGGCAATATATTGACAAGCCTTGTACGCAGCCGATCAAATATTCAATCGGAACAGTGGATGCAAGATTTGACATAACTCAAGCTGATTTTCAAAAAATAATCTCTCAAGCGGAAATCGTCTGGGAAGATCCGGCAGAAAAAAATCTTTTTGAATACGATCCAAGCGCCGAATTTAGAATAAATCTGGTTTATGATGACCGTCAAAAAACTACTGAAGAAGCGAAAAAGATGGAAAATCAGCTCAACAGTCTGGAACTCAAACATGATGAAGCAACAAAGGAGTATGATTCATTGAGCGTCCAGTCAAAGAAAAAAATCAGCGATTACAACAAAGCGCTTGATAAATATAAGGATGATTTGGATGATTACAATAGAGAAGTAAGGAAATGGAATCAGGAGGGCGGAGCGCCAGAGGATGAGTATGAAAAACTCAAGGAGGAAAAGGAGAACCTGGATGATGCGTATAGAAAACTGGAAAAACAGAGGAAAGAAATCAATGAACTCATAAACAAAGCCAATTCTTTAGCTCAAAAAAGCAATCAGACAGCGCAGATCTACAACAGTAATCTCAATACATATAAAAACAAGTTTGGCGAATCGCGGGAATTTGATAAAGGCGTGTATGATGGGAAGTCGATAAATATCTACCAGTTTGAAGCCGCAGCCGATCTTCGCTTGGTTGTTGTCCATGAGTTGGGGCATGCTTTGGGGCTTGATCATTTGAGTCAGCCAGCGTCGATCATGTATTATATGATGGGTGAACAGGATCTGGAAAATCCAAAGGCTTCAAATGAAGATATTTTAGCGTTAAAGCAAATATGCAATTTATAATTAGTTTATAAGCAATCAGCTTATGAATATCAAAATCAATCATATCGCGAAAATGGAAGGGCATGCCGGGTTTATGGCGAGCGTTGTAAATGGTGATGTAAAATCGGCGAAATTGGAGGTGCAAGAAGGCATTCGGCTGATTGAGGGCGTGCTTGTGGGCCGGGAATATCAGGATATGCCTGTCGTTGCGCAGAGAATTTGCGGAATTTGTCCGGTGGTCCACAATCTTACGGCTGTGAAAGCGCTTGAAAATGCCATGAGCATAACCATTGCTCCAGAAACTGTGAAACTCCGAACTCTTATGGAGCATGCGCAAATAATTCATTCCCACGCTTTGCATCTGTTCTTTTTGTCGCTGGCTGATTTTTTGGATATCGATAATGACATCAAGCTTATCGGGAAATATCCCAGGGAAGCCCAAATAGCAATCAAAATTCGGGAATATGGGATGGAGATCGTGAAAGTTATCGGCGGAAGAGTGGTGCACCCGCTGACTAATGAAGTCGGCGGATTCAAAAAAGCTCCAGACAGGGACGCGCTTCAGAAACTGATAATAAACTCGAAAGACATTCTTGACATGGCGCTGGAATTGGGAGAATTCTTTAAAACGATAAAACTTCCCGATTTTTCTCGGGAAACGGTATACGTCTGTCTTGAAAAGGGCGGAGGATACGCTATTTACGACGGAGATATTTCTTCTAACCGCGGCTTGCATATTCCGGTGGACAAGTTTGAAAATAATTTTCATGAACTTCAAAAACAGCGGGAAGTGATAAAAAGAATAGAACATGACGGACAAAGTTATATGGTGGGGGCGATCGCCAGAATCAATAACAATCGCAGCCGATTGAGAGAAAAATCTTTCAAATACGTAGAAAGCCTGGGAATCAGATTTCCCGATTACAATCCTTTTCACAATATCTGGTTTCAAATGGCGGAAGTTATCCACTGCGTTGAAGAATCTTCCAGGATTATGATGGAACTTATGCATCTTAATCTTAATGAGGTTATAACCAAGGAATATCAAGCCAAGCTTGGTTCTGGAGTGGCGGCAGTGGAAGCGCCGCGCGGAACCCTATATTACCATGTGGACGTGGATGCAAAGGGATATATTCGAAATGTGAACATTATAACCCCGACGGCCCAGTTTCTGTCTAATTTGGAAGATGACATTTCTGAATACATTCCCAAAATTATCGGGCTTAGCGACACGGCGCGCCAAAGAAAACTGCGCGCTTTTATCCGGGCCTATGATCCATGCATAAGCTGCGCAGTACACTAATAATTTATAAATCCGAAGCACGAAATCAGAAATCCGAAACAAATTAAAAATATTAAATTCAAATGACCAAAACTGTTTTGAATTTTAAGTATTTTGATTTATATATTGTTTCGAATTTCGATATTCGAATTTCGAGTTTAATATTTTTTATGACTGAATTAAATCAAGTTTACAAGTGCAATGTCTGCGGAAACATTGTAGAGATGGTCCATGGCGGATCGGGAGAACTTGTCTGTTGCGGACAGCCGATGGAACTTCAGCAGGAAAAAACAGAAGAAGAAGAAGGAGTCGAAAAGCATAAGCCGGTTATTGAAAAAACCGCAACCGGAGTGATTGTAAGAGTGGGATTAGAACCGCATCCTATGGAAAGCGCGCATCATATTTCGTGGATCGAAGTTATTACAGAGCACAGGACCTATCGAAAAGGATTAAACCTAGCCTATGAGCCTTGGGCGGAGTTTTTTCTGGAAGCCAAGCATATAAAAGCGCGGGCGTATTGCAATATACATGGGTTATGGATTAGTTAAAAGTTTAAAGTGCAAAATTTAAAGTTACAGTTTAAAGTTAAAAGTTTTTAAATATGCATGATTTCTTATTAGCCAAGGAAATAGTGGATGAATTGAAAAAAATATCTCAAAAAAAAGGCTTAAATAAAGTAAAAAGTGTTAGCATTGAAATTGGAAGTATAAGCCTAGCTCATGATGGCCATCCAGAACATACTGAGGATATAAGCCTTGAAAATCTTCAATTTGGTCTAAAAAGCATCGCCAAAGGGACTGTTTTTGAAAATACGAAGTTTGAAATCAGTAAAATTAAAGGCGATCATTGGAAAATAACGGATATAGCAGTATAATTAAATTGTTAAATGGTTAAATAGATAAATTGCTAGATTGTTAGATATATTTTTAACAATTTAACGATTTAACAATATAACAATGAAAATTGCTATTAATGGATTTGGGCGCATCGGGAGGCCGTCGCTGAAAATCGCTTTTGCAAATGAAAACATGGAAGTAGTAGCTATAAATGACCTTGGGGATCTCAAAACTGCCGCGCATCTTTTGAAATACGATTCATCTTATGGAAGATATGATAAAGACGTGGCAATCGATGATAAAAATTCCGAATTGATTATTGATGGAACGCGGATTAAATTTCTGTCTGAACCTGATCCGGAAAAATTGCCCTGGAAGAAACTTGGCGTAGATGTGGTTTTGGAATGCACCGGAGTCTTTGAAGACAAGGAAAAAGCGGGGAAGCACATAAAAGCCGGCGCGAAGAAGGTTGTTCTCAGTGCTCCCGCCAAAGACGACACGCCGGTTTTTCTTCTCGGAGTTAATGAGAATGAATATGACGGAGAAGAAATTATTTCCAACGGTTCATGCACGACCAATTGTCTGGCACCGATGATAAAAGTGCTCGATGACAAATTCGGCGTGGAAAAAGGTTTCATGACCACGACCCATTCCTATACTAACGATCAGCGAGTGCTTGATTTGCCGCATAAAGATCTGAGACGTGCTCGGGCAGCAGCTTTGAATATTATCCCAACAACTACTGGTGCGGCAAAGACTGTTGGAAAAGTGATAAAGCACCTGGAAGGAAAATTGGACGGGATTTCACTTCGCGTTCCGACTCCGGTGGTTTCAATCGTGGATTTTATCTGTACGCTTAAAAAAGAGGCAACTACGGAAGAAATCAACGCTGCTTTCAAAGAATTTTCGCAAAATGAAATGAAGGGCGTGCTGGCAGTGAGCGATGAAAGCTTGGTTTCAATGGATTTTAAGGGCGATATGCACAGCGCAATTGTCGATTTGCCTTTGACTATGGTTAATGGAAATTTAGCGAAAGTGGTCGGGTGGTATGATAATGAATGGGGATACTCCAATAGGCTGGTGGAGTTGGCGGAGTATATTAATGGTAAGTAGAATTTAGAATTGTGAATTTGGAATTTAGAATAGGAATATGGAATTTTGAATATAGAAAATCTTGATTCTTTTGTTCTTGATTCTGATTCAAAATTCTAAATACTAAATTCAAGATTCTTATTTCATGTACGATATCATAATAAAAAACGGACAAATTATCGATGGTACGGGGGCGCCGATGTTTTTAGGCGATATCGGCATAAAAGAAGAAAAAATCGCCAAAATTGGCGATCTTCGAAATGAAAAGGCGGATGAGATCATCGATGCCGGCGGAAAATATGTCTGCCCCGGCTTTATTGATGTCAACAACCACAGCGATACCTATTGGCAATTGTTTTTAAACCCGGATCTGGAAAGCCTGGTCTATCAGGGAATAACAACAATAGTTGGAGGGAATTGCGGATCGTCTCTGGCGCCGCTAACCAGCTCCAAAAATATTGAATCTATCCAAAAATGGGCAGATCTCAAAAAAATAAATGTAAATTGGCTGAAATTCAAAGAATTTACAGGTTTTATGGAAAATAAGAGATTTTCAGTGAACTTCGCGACGCTTGTCGGGCATGGAACTATGCGGCGGGGAATTTTGCATGATGAAGTCAGGAATCTCGTTCCGAAAGAGCTGAATTTTATGAAAAAAGAGCTGGCGAATTCACTGGGTTCGGGGGCATTTGGAATGTCAACAGGCCTTGTTTACACTCATGCCAAACTAGCACCGATTGAAGAACTTACAGAATTGGCAAAGATAGTAAAAAAATATGACGGAGTTTATGCCACTCACATAAGAGGGGAAGATGAGGAACTGGTGGGATCCTGTGAAGAAGCAGTTGAAATTGCAAGAAGATCGGGAGCGAAGCTGCACATATCTCATCTGAAGGCTATGAGCAGGAAGAATTGGGGAAAAATGGATGAAGCGCTGGATATTATTGACCATGCTTATGAAAACGGAATTGACGTGACTTTCGATATCTATCCTTACATCAACACTGGCTCTGTTCTTTATACGCTGCTTCCGGACTGGGTGGCGGAAGGCGGGAAAAAGATAATGATCCACCGGCTCAAAGATCCAGTAGTTCGGGCGAAAGTAATTGCCGAAATAAAAAAATCCAGTTTTGATTACAGCAAAGTCGAAATTGCTATTTCTCCGTTGAACAAAACCCTGGCCAGGAGAAAAATTTTGGAAATTGCAATTTCGCAGGAAAAATCGGTCGAGGATGCTATAATCGACATCCTAATTGCCAGCGAAGGGAGAGTAATAACTTCCATGGAAATACTTTCCAAGGATAACGTAAAAAAAGCCATAATGCATCCGTTGTCGATTATTTCCACGAATGGAGCAGGGTACAGCATTGATCATCGATCCAGCGGAGAACTGGTCCATCAAAGAAGTTTTGGAACATTTATCAAAGTTCTGTCTGAATATGTGGCAGGGGAGAAATTATTAAGCTTTGAAGAGGCGATAAAAAAGATGACATCTCTTCCAGCCAAAAAATTCGGGCTGGAAAAAAGAGGAGAGTTGAAAGAAAAAAACTTCGCTGATATTATAATTTTGGATAAAAATAAGCTCGATAGTCCGGCAACAAAAGATAATCCTTATCAATATTGCCGGGGAGTCGAATATTTGCTCGTAGGGGGAAAGATAGTTTTGTCTGCTGGAAAATATCTGGGGATAAGAAATGGGGAAATGATTACGCGCTAAAATAATTTTTAATTTTTGAATTTTTAATTTTGTAAATAATGCTTAAATTTATAATTTTTAAACATTGTAAGTTTAGATATTAAAAATTATAAAATTAAAAATTAGAAATTAAATAGCGCTAATTGAATAAATAAGTAAAATTTTTTATATGCAGCTAAGCGATTTAAAGGGCAAGAAGATAACTGTCATGGGTCTGGGTCTTCACGGCGGAGGAATCGGAACCGTCCGTTTTTTATCTTGGGCAGGGGCAATCATTACTGTTACGGATCTTAAATCCAAAGAAGAATTGGCGCCGTCTCTTGAAAAGTTAAAGGACATAAAAAATATAGTTTATGTTTTCAATCAGCATCGGCCGGAGGATTTTGCAAAGGCTGATATGGTGATAAAAACTCCTCCTGTTTCCTGGAGCAATAAATATGTGAAAATAGCTCTGGAAAATAAAGTGCCAGTGGAAGTGGATTCTAGCCTGTTTTTCAAACTTTGCAAAAATACAATTGTCGGCGTTACGGGAACAAAGGGAAAAACAACAACTTCAACGCTAATTTATGAGATTTTGAAGGCGGCTGGAAAAAAACCAGTAAAGGCCGGAGTTGGACAAGCGCCGGTTCTTGACAAACTGAAAGATCTTGAGAAGGATAATACGGTTGTTTTTGAGCTTTCAAGCTGGCGGCTTTCGGCTCTCGGGCGATATAAAATAAGCCCCCGCGTTGCAGTTTTCACTAATATCTTTCCGGATCATCTTAATTATTATAAAAATATGGAGGAATATATAAAAGACAAAAAATATATATTTCTCAATCAAAAACCGGAAGATTTTTTCGCGGCTAACTGGGACGATGAAGTTCTCAATAAATTAGACGGAGAAATAAAATCCAATCTGATAAAATTTTCAAAAAACAAAGTCAATCACGGAAAAAGCGTATTTTTGAACGAAGGAGCGGTTTATATAAACAATGGCATTGACGAAAAAAAAGTCATTGATGTTTCTGAAATTAAATTGAAAGGCGTTCATAATGCTTCTAATATTTTGGCGGCTGTTTCTGCAGCGACTGCGCTGGAAATTGATCCAAAAGCGATAAAAAAGGCTATTGCGGAATTTAGGGGAATTCCACATCGGTTGGAATTTGTGAGAGAGGTCGAAGGGGTTAAATATTATAACGATACGGCCGCGACGACTCCAGAATCAGCCGAAGCTGGAATCAACGCTTTTTTCGAGCCGATCGTACTAATTTGCGGGGGATCAGACAAAAATTTGGACATGTCAAAGCTGGAAAAAATAATATCCCAAAAAGTTAAAAGCGCAGTGTTTTTGAAAGGACAGGCGACAGATAAATTAATTGATGCGATTAGAAAAAACCTGCCAGCTGAAGACTCAAAAAAAGAGTTTTTAATGGCTGAATCTATGGAAAAAGCGGTAGAATTGGCTAGAATTGAAGCAATGAACGGGGATGTGATCTTGCTTTCACCTGGCGCGGCCAGTTTTGGCATGTTTGCCAATGAGTTCGACCGTGGGGACAAATTCAAGGCGGCGGTAAATAGTTTGAAATAAAAAATCCCGCTAAAGCCAAACGGGGTTTTTTAAAAATTGGTGGGCGTATCTGGACTCGAACCAGAGACCTCGTCATTATCAGTGACGCGCTCTAACCAACTGAGCTATACGCCCATGTGGACTCAAGGAGATTCGAACTCCTGGCCTCCTCGGTGCAAACGAGGCGCTCTACCAACTGAGCTATGAGCCCGAATTTGAGCTTTAAATAATACAATAACAACTAAAAATTATTATACAGGAAAGATTGATTTTGTCCAACGGTTTGACATAAATACTAATATAATATATTATTAAATCACAAAAGAAAGCCCCCGAAGGGCTTTTAAAAAAGCTTAAAATATGCTTAATAAAGTCAAAACATTTCTAAAAGATGCGCGGGCGGAACTTATGAAAGTCAACTGGCCGACCAAACAGCAAACCATGAATTATACGTTGGCGGTGATAGGCATAAGCATCGCAGTTTCTCTTTTTTTGGGCGGATTGGATTTTATTTTTGAATATTTATTAAAAACATTTATATTAAAATAATATGGCAAAGCAAAGTCAGCACCACGGAAGGGCGTGGTATGTGCTCCATACTTATTCCGGATACGAAGATAATGTTGCTAGAAATCTCAAACAAAGAATCGAATCCATGGATATGCAGGATTTGATTTTTGATGTCATGGTTCCGGTGGAAAAGAAAATCAAAATAAAAAGCGGAAAAAGAAATATTATTGAAGAGCGAATCTACCCCGGTTATGTTCTGGTGGATATGATTGTGACGGATGCTTCCTGGTACGTTGTTCGAAATACTCCTAATGTTACCGGATTTATCGGCCTTGGAACCACTCCGACCCCTGTTGATCCGAAAGAAATCGAGATGCTCAAAAAACGCATGGGCGTGTCTGAACCGAAGTATAAAATTGACATCAAAGCCGGAGAAGCGGTAAAAATAAACGACGGACCTTTCAAGGATTTTGATGGAAAAGTCAGTGAAGTGGACGAAGAAAAGGGAAGAATTAAGGTTTTGGTTTCTATATTCGGGAGAGAAACGCCAGTTGAGTTGGACTTCCTGCAAGTTAGTAAGATTTAATTTATTACTGAATTTAGAATTGTGAATTGCGAATTTAGAATAGGAATATAGAATTTTGAATATAGCCGATTAAAAAGAGAGAAATCGCGATTCTATATTCATTATTCCCATTCAAAATTCAAAATACTAAATTCAATATTCTATAATCATGGCCAAGAAAATCAAGACTATTATCAAACTTCAAATCCCGGCCGGGAAAGCCAATCCGGCGCCTCCAGTCGGTCCGGCTTTGGGCCAGCACGGGCTTAATATTCAGGAATTCTGCACGAAATTTAATGAAGCGACCAAGGACAAGGGCGGAGATATAATCCCGGCGGAAATAACGGTTTTTGAAGACCGGACTTTTACCTTTGTTCTGAAAACTCCTCCAGCTTCTGATTTACTTCGAAAAGCGGCTGGTGTTCAAAAAGGATCTGGAGATCCTCTGAAAACAAAAGTGGGAAAAGTCAGCAAAGAAAAAATTCGGGAAATTGCCGGGCGAAAAATGGAAGATCTCAATGCCAATGATGTCGAAGGCGCGGCCAAGATAATCGAAGGAACGGCGAAATCGATGGGAATAAAAGTAGAATAATAATATTTAATAAGTGGGAGACCAATAATGTCGTTTGCACCACTGAAAACATATGAAACACGGAAAAAAATATCGAGCTGTGCTCGAAAAACTGGATAAGAATAAGATTTATACGCTCGAGGAAGCGGTAAAGTTTATCAAAGAAAATAGAACTGCCAAGTTTGACGAGTCGGTGGAAGTGCATATAAAAACTAACATCGATCCGAAAAAAGGCGATCAGCAAGTTCGGGGAATGGTTAATCTTCCGCATGGAACCGGAAAGAGCAAAAGGATTGCTGTTATTACTTCAACTTCAGCTGATGCTGCCAAAAAAGCGGGAGCGGATATTGTCGGCGGGGAAGAAATGATTGAAAAAATCAAAAGCGGAAAAATATTTTCAGGAAAAGGCGGAGGATTTGATATCTTGGTGGCTACGCCGGAAATGATGCCAAAACTGGCTCCAGTTGCCAAAATTCTCGGTCCGAAAGGGCTTATGCCGAATCCGAAGACTGACACGGTTACAACCAAGGTCAAGGAAACCGTCGAAGCGCTTAAAAAAGGAAAGGCAGCCTATAAAAATGACAGCAATGGAAATGTGCATCAGCTGATTGGAAAAATATCATTCGATGAAGCTAAGCTTGTTGAAAATGTGAAAACTTTTATAGACAGCGTCGAGAAAGCCAAGCCGGCGGGACTCAAGGGGAAATTTGTGAAAAATATCAGCGTCTGTTCCACAATGGGAGCGGGGCTGAAAGTGAAAATTTAGGAATGAAAATAAAAGGGCGCTCTGAGTGCCTTTTTATGTTGACCGGCCAAGTTTTATTTGATAGGATTAGTGGGTGTTTTTAAACCATATAATATATAGCATACAACATATAGTTTAAAACAAGGTTTTATTTGTATTTGTTTTATATTGTATGTTTCATATTTCATGGGCAAGATTGTTATCGGTCTTATTGGAGAAAAAGGTGCCGGAAAAGGCACGGTTTCTGATTATCTCAAGGAGAAATATAAGGCAGTGCATTACGGTACTTCCAAGATTCTTAGAAGGACTTTGGAAGATCTGCATCTGCCGATTACCCGGGACAATCTTATAAAACTAGCTCTGGTTCTCAAGGAAGGCTATGGTCCGTCCATCATTATTGATTCTTTGATTCACGATATGGAGAAAAACGGATCGGATGTAATTATTGCAGACGGGATCAGGATGCACGGAGATGTCGAGCCTTTCAAAAATAAATACGGAAAAAATTTTTATTTAGTTTATGTGACGGCGGATATAAAGGTTCGCTATGAAAGAACCAGGAACAGGAAGGAGAAAGACGGAGAAGATAAAACTACTTTCGAGCAGTTTTTAGAAGAAGAGGCGAAACTTACCGAGATTTCCATCCATGAAATCGGGAAGCAGGCTGATTTTACCCTTAACAACAATGGAACATCAGAAGATCTTATAAAGCAAGCGGATACGATGATGGAAAAAATAGCAAAATAGCAAACAACAAATAAAAACGGGGTCAAGCCCGTTTTTTTGACGAAAAATTTTCAAAATTGTACAATTAAGAAACTGGTAAGCAAACAAATATGGCTAAAAGAAAAAGAATTTCTAAAGAGCAACATTACATGAATATTGCCCGCGAGGTATCGCTTCGCACTTCCTGTTTCCGGGCTCAGCACGGATCAATTATTGTAAAAAATGATCAAATAATTTCTACCGGCTATACGGGAGCACCGAGGAATACAAAAGATTGTTTTGAGCGGGATAACTGTCTCCGAAGAGAAATGGAAATCCCATCTGGACAGAGATATGAACTTTGCCGGAGCGTTCATTCGGAGCAAAATGCTATTATCAATGCGGCTAGGGCTGGAGTAAGCACAATTGGATCAAGAATGTATCTGTATTCCGTAAAACTCGACGAAAATGGGAAAATAATTCCGATTAATGCTTTTCCGTGTTTCATTTGCAAAAAAGAGATTGTAAATGCCGGTATTAGCGAAGTTGCTTGCCATCAAACGGATGATTCCATTAAAATATATAAAACAGAAAGCTGGACGAAAGATTGGCAGAAAAAAGATCTTTTGGATGATATGGTGCAGTATGGGGTGAAAACTGTAAAATCTAAAAGAAAGTAATATGCCGAAAATAATCCTGGGTTTGGCTGGAGAAATCGCCAGCGGGAAAGGAACTGTGGCCAAATATATATGCGAAAAATACGAGGGGTCGTCCCATCGTTTTTCAACCATGCTGCGGGATGTAGCGAAGCGGATGTATCTTCCAGAAAACCGGGAAAACTTGCAAAAAATTTCCACAATTTTTCGGGAAAATTTTTTTGACGATATTCTTTCTTCCGTAATCGCTCGGGATGTTGAAAATGATTCTCATGAAATAATTGCCATTGATGGAGTGAGAAGGCTGGCGGACATTGCTTATCTTCAAAAACTAGCCGGATTTAAACTGATATATATTGATGCGGATATTAAGAAAAGATTTGAAAGAATTACCAAGCGGGGAGAAAACAGCGACGACAACGGAAAAACCCTGGAAGAGTTTAAAAAAGATCATGAACGGGAAGCCGAGCTTCAAATAAAGGATCTCAAAAACAAAGCTGATTTTGTAGTTGACAATAACGGAACTTTTGAAGAATTATACGCGCAAATTGATAAAATAATTAACAATTAGCATCTGAGGACTCGCGCATTTGCCTAAAAACCACTGAAATGAAATCTTCCTTGCTAACATAATTTTTGGCTTGTTTACTTTAAGTCTTAGCTAGATTGCAAGGACCTCAATGCGTAGTTTTTAGACAAACGCGCAAATCCTATGACAAAATTCTATGCAGCAGTATCTTGACTTGCTAAAAAACATAAAAGAAAAAGGTGCGGATAAAGGCGATAGAACAGGCACGGGAACTCGAAGCCTGTTCGGCTATCAGATGAGATTTGATTTGAGCCAGGGATTTCCGCTGATGACAACAAAAAAACTCCATTTGAAATCCATAATTTATGAATTGCTCTGGTTTTTGAAAGGGGATACGAATATAAAATATCTCAATGACAATGACGTGACAATTTGGGACGAATGGGCGGATGAGAACGGGGAACTCGGCCCGATTTATGGAAAACAGTGGACTAGGTGGGAAGCTAATGATGGAGCAAAGATCAATCAAATTGCTGAAGCTCAGGAAATGATTAGAAAAAATCCGGATTCCAGAAGGATTATTGTGAGCGGTTGGAATGTCGGTGATCTTCGCCAACTGATTGCCGGGAAGAAAACAGCTCCGCCCCCATGTCATTTGCTTTTTCAATTCTATGTTGCCAGCGGAAAACTTTCCTGCCAGCTGTATCAGCGAAGCTGCGATGTATTCTTGGGCGTGCCATTTAATATTGCGTCCTATGCGCTTCTTACAATGATGATGGCGCAAGCGTGCGATCTCAAGCCGGGGGATTTTGTGCATACTCTGGGCGACGTGCATATTTATAACAATCATTTTGAGCAGGTGGACCTGCAGCTTTCCCGTGAACCGCGAAAACTTCCGGAAATGAAAATCAATCCGGAAGTGAAGGATATTTTCGGATATAAATATGAAGATTTTGAGCTTATCGGATATGATCCGCACCCGGGAATAAAGGCGCCGATCGCAATTTGAGAAACGTTCGCAATAGCTATTATGCGGAAAAAATTTAAAAAATAACTCGAACGCTCCATTTTTTACCAAAATTTTTCTTTAATCAACGGCTGAGAAAGAAAAATTTTGAAAAAACGGGCGTTCTCAAACAGAATTTTTTAAATTTTTTCCGCACGGATAGCAAATCAACACTATAATATGAAACTTATTTTAATGATGGCCATGACACTGGATGGAAAAATCGCTAAAACCAGCGATCATTTTCCCGATTGGACATCGCCGGAGGACAAAAAATATTTTGCCAAAATTTCTAAGGAAGCCGGCGTGGTTATTATGGGGGATAAGACTTTTTTTACCTTTTCATCTCCGCTCAAGGATCGCTTAAATGTGGTTTTTACCTTGGATAAAAATCCCAAAATTATTGAAGGTGTAAAATGGGTTTCTGGTGAACCGGAAAAGGTTTTAGAAGATTTAGAACAAATGGGATATCAATCTGCAATTCTAGGCGGCGGAGCTAATCTTAATGGATTATTCCTAAAAAAGAAATTAATTGATGAAATTTATGTGACAGTCGAACCGAAAATTTTTGGAGACGGACTTTCCTTGTTTTCTGGAGATTTTGATTTGAATTTAAAATTAACAGGCACGGAAAAAATTAATGATAATTCGATAGTTCTCAAATATAAGATTTTATACTAATATGAAAAAGGGAAAGATGATAACAATTTATGGTATAAATGGGATTGGAAAGACCACTCAAGTCGAACTTTTAGTGAAATATCTAAGATTAAGAGGAAAAAATGCCAGCCGATTAAAGTATCCGATATATGATTTAAAGCCAGAGGGTCCGTTTATCTATAAATATTTAAGAGATCCAAAATTTCGGAAAAAAAATGAATTAAGTACGGATAAATTACAACTTAAATATGCTCAAAACAGAAAAAGATATGAAAAAGAATTAAAAAAAAGACTAGATTCCGGAGAATGGATAGTTGCCGAAGATTATATTGGCACAGGTATTGCCTGGGGACTGGCTTGGGGAGGAGATTTGGAATATCTTGAAAAAATAAATAAGCATTTATATCAGGAGAATTTTTCTGTTTTCATGCATGGAGACAGATTTATTACTGCCATTGAAAAAGATCACCGTAATGAAATGGAACCTGAAAGACTCAAAATTTGTAAAAACTTCCATTTGCTTTTAGCCGGAAGATATAACTGGAAAATTGTTAATGCCAATCAAAGCGTAAAAAAAGTGAAAAATGATATTATTAAAATTGTAAAGCCAATGTTATGAACTTTGAGGAGTACCAAAAAAAATCAAGAGTAACAGCCAAATATCCAGATGCCGGAAAAAATTACGTTTACCCAACTTTGGGGCTAGCCGGGGAGTCGGGCGAGGTGGCAGAGAAGATAAAAAAGGTTATCCGCGATAAAAACGGAATAATTGACGAAGAGACCAGAGAGATGATAAAAAAAGAACTGGGAGATGTTCTTTGGTATGTTTCCCAGATTGCTTCAGAGTTGGGTTTGACGCTTGATGATATCGCGGAGCATAATATAGAAAAGCTGTATAGCCGGATGGAAAGAGGAAAATTGGGCGGAAGCGGAGACAGGAGATAATGAAAAATGTAAATATCAAAAATAAAAATGACAGATAAAAATTTAAAATAATTAATAATTTTGTATTTTACATTGTCATTTCTCATTTTAATTTTTGATTTTTTATTTTTATGAAGTATATCCCAGTCATTGGCATGGAGGTGCATGTAGAGCTAAAAACAGCCTCTAAGATGTTTTGTGATTCGAAAAATGGGCTGGGGCTGGAACGGGAGCCGAACGTCAATATTTGCCCGGTTTGTACGGGCCAGCCTGGAACTTTGCCAGTGCCAAACAGGCAAGCGATTGAATTTGTCCAGCTGGCGGGGTTAGCGATGGGCTGTGAAATTGCGCTCGAGAGCAAATTTGACCGGAAAAATTATTTTTATCCTGATCTTCCCAAAGGCTATCAAATTTCCCAATACGACCAGCCGTTTTGCACAAACGGAAAACTAAAAATAAATGATAAGACCGTTGGAATAACTAGGATTCACTTGGAGGAGGATACAGGAAAGCTAATTCATCCGAAAGGCGTGGATTACACTTTGGTGGATTTTAATCGGGCTGGCGTTCCGCTCATGGAACTGGTGACTGAACCGAATATTGAATCGGCCGAAGAAGCCAGGCTGTTCTGCCAAAAGCTCCAGCAGATTTGCCGGTACCTCGAAATTTCCGATGCTGATATGGAAAAAGGAATGATGAGATGTGAGGTTAATCTGTCACTCTATAAAAAGGGCGAAGATAAATTATCCGGGACAAAAGTGGAAGTTAAAAATATCAACTCTTTTAAATTTGTGGAAAAGGCGATTGCTTATGAGATAGAACGCCAGACAGAGCTTTTGGAAGCCGGCAAGAAAGTGGTTCAGGAAACCAGGGGATATGATTCCAATCGCGGGACTACCGTATCGCAAAGAATGAAAGAATCAGCTCATGATTATCGCTATTTTCCGGAACCGGATATCCCTCCGTTTAAGTTTACAAAAGAATATGTCGAAGAGCTAAAACGCAAGTTGCCGGAACTTCCGGATCGAAAAGCAGAAAGATTTCAAAAGGAATATAATTTGCCAGTAGATGACGTAGCGATTCTAGTTTCTGACAAGCATCTGGCGGCTTATTTCGAAGAAGTGATTGGCGAACTTAAGGAAAAAATAAGCTGCGGCGAGTTTAAATTAGGTGAAAACAAGGCCATGAAACTAGCGGCTAATTATATGATAGTGGAAATTAGAAAACACTTGGCCGAGCATAGCCATTCGATGGCTGATCTGAAAATCACGCCGGAAAATTATGCGGAGCTCATATGTCTTGTCGGCAGCGGGAAAATAAACTCCAGCGCGGCGCAAACCGTACTTGCTGAAATGTACAAAACCGGGGGGGATCCGTCCCAGATAATCGAATCTAAAAATCTGGCTCAAATGGACAATGAGGATGAACTTGAAAAAATAATTGATGAAGTTATAGAAAATAACGAAAAATCTGTTTTGGATTATAAAGCGGGAAAAGAAAACGCACTGAAGTTTTTAGTTGGACAGGTTATGGCTAAGACAAAAGGAAAAGCCAATCCGCAAAAAACGCAAGAAATTTTGAAAAATAGATTGAAACGATAAAGAATTTTCAGCCTGTGGATAAACCTTTGCGGATACCCCCCTTTTTTTTGTGGTATAATTAAAAAGTCGAAAGCTGATTTATCTTGGAGATATAAAAATAAAATTTTTTGAATGAGAAAAAGAATACTTTTTTTAATAATAATATTTTTGGCGTTTTTTGCTTTCGGAATAGCTCTTAAGGTCAAAGCGGGCGAAAGCCATAGCGCCCGTGGCTGGATTTGGGGCGGAAGCGAGGACAGGGATTTAGGCGCGGTTGGAACTCTAAATGATGGAAATGAGACAGGTATGGGGTGGATCAATGCGAATTGTGCTAGCCAGGTAGATACAAATGGAAATAATATTATTGATAGTGGCGATGAAAAGCTCAAAATTTGCAACGGGGGAGCAAACAATCGCGAAAGTTGCAATGGTCCAGGCAAGGTTTCTTGCGGAGTGGGAATTAGTTGTGTTGAAGCTTGCAGTCTTGTTGATTATGGAGTGGATATACCAAGTGGTAGCGGGGATCTTAGCGGATATGCTTGGAGTGAAAATTTGGGCTGGATTGATTTCGGGAATAATTGTATTGAAGATAATTCTGCTGGAGATTCAAATCCAACATCAGGAGTTTGTGTTCCAGCAGATTTGAAAAAATATTGCGCTGCCTCCTGCACACCGCCTAGCGGGGGAACGGGAGGGGTTTCTAGAAGTGGAAATAATCTTGTGGGTTGGGCTAGAATCGTTGGTATTGCCCAAGAATCAGTTAGCGGAAATTCTGGCGGTTGGAAAGGCTGGATAAAGATGAATGGAACGGCAAAAAACGGTGCGTCTTACGGCATTCAAATAGACAGTTCTTCTAATCCTGAAAAAATAATACCTTGTTCTGGGGGAATCAGCTGCGCCTGGAACGGGGAAAATGATGATGATCCGGCGGTTTCTACTAATATTGCCAATGGTCTTGGCTGGTTTGATTTTAGCAATGTGACAATAGAAAAAGCAAAAACTTTAAAAATTTGTGTAAATAGCTGTTCAAGTGGTGAAAATATTACTGGAATCGTTAAATCGATTGCATTGAATGATCCTATCAGCCTTAAAGCTTGCTATAATACTTCTTCACTTTGCAATGACAACAATGGGGATTTTACCGATAGTGCGATTTGGAACGAAACTAATAATCCTAACGATGCCGTTAGCCCTCAGCCTGGCAAGGGAAACTACAAGGGAATAAATAGCGGAACAGAACAGATTAATGTTAGTTATGACGGTAAGGATATCTGGACTAGGATTAATGTTGGCTGTACGCATGATCCCAGTTATTGCGAATTAGATACAGATCCAGTAAAAAGTTTAAGGGAGTCCACTTGTAAAGGTTCATTTTTTCCTGATAACTGCGAAAGCTATAGCTGCCCAGGATCAAGAGACTGCACTGGCTGGATAGAAGCGGGTCCGGAATAAAAAATATTTGACATAAAAAACAAAAATGGAAGAGAGCAAAAAACAAGCAATACTCCTATTTATATTAGCTATCCTTGCCGTGACTTTTTTGGTGTTTGTTTATTTGATTTTTAAAAACAAAAATCAGCCGGAACCATTTGAAAACAATCCTCCCCCGGTTATTTCTGAAGACGAAGAAAAGGTTGTCCCACTCACAAGAGAGCAGGCAACTCAGCGTTATGATGGAACATATGAGGATAATAATAAAACAGCTAAAGCGGACGATTCATCTGATTTAGTAGAAAATGAGGAAAAAATAGTACCCATAACCAAAGAACAGGCTGAAAAAAAATATGATCAAGAAACTCTTTCTGAAGAAGAAAGCGTAAAGCCGCTTAGTCCGGTAGATGCTAAAAAATTATATGGGGATTAAAAAATTTAATAAATAACTAAAAAATTATGAAAATTAATTTGAAAAAAACCAGCGAGAGAGTTAGCTATTGGCTTGGTGTTATTGCTATTGGATTGATTGTTGGATCTTCTCTTCAATTTGTAAAAGCTTGGGTCGGGCCAGCGGCTGCTCCTCCGGGGGGCAATGTGGGAGCACCGATAACTACCGGCTTGCCTCTCCAACAAAAGGAAGGAAATATGTATATTCTTAACAATAACGGAAAAACCAATGGGTTGATAGTCAGCAACGGAAGATTAATTGTAGATAATGGAAGGGTTGGAATAGGAACAATAACTCCCAAGACTAAACTTGATGTTGTTGGAAGCGCTCTTTTCTCCGGAAAAGTGGGGATTGGGACAACAGATCCTGCGACAAAATTGGACATTTTGGGGAGTATTAAAATTAATGACGGCACGCAAGGAAACGGGAAAGTTTTGACGTCAAATGCCAATGGGAAAGGAAGTTGGCAAAAATGTAAGGTTGAACATAGATTTACCCGGCTTAATGACTCTACAACCACGGGAAACGAGGCTTGTAGTAAAATATTAGGTTCGGATTGGGTGTGCACAAGTGCGGGTTATGGAGTTGATCAGTATGCTTTTTGCGGAACAAATATCTTAATGTATGATAATCCCAGTCATACTAGTTCTGGAGCTGAATGCATCAGGTTTGTTTGCGAATAGCGAAGATTTAAGAAATATTCTTCTTTGTATAATAGAAAGTATGAAAAACTATTCTAAAAAAAATATTATAAAAGAGCCAGGCATTTTTTGGATTTTAAACAGTGGCATTCCCCGATAAGGGGAATTTTTTTTAGTTCTTTTTGGAGAAAGAGAGGGGCAAGATGGTTAAGAAATATGATTTTTTTGTAAGTACGAACGGCAGGGTAGGGCATTGCTCCTGCGGAAAAGACAATGCAAAACTTGTTGAAGTTGAATTCGTTAATTGTCACGGCGAAATGCAGAAAGAAGGCTTGCCTTGTTGCGTGGCATGTTTTATGAAGGGAGGATTTGTCCAATATCGTTTCTTCCAGATTCTAGGGATTGCGAATGAAATGGTTGGGAATATAACGGTATTATAGGGAGCAATTTTTTCTCTGATTTCAAAAGGCAATACGTAATTCGTATTGCCTCGTTTATTTTAGAAAAGATATAGCTTCTTTCTCAATATCCTTATATTTTTCAATCCACTTTATTCTTTTGTCTTTTCTAAACCAGGTCATCTGTCGTTTGGCATAATCTTTTTCAGCTTGATATATTTTTTCAAATAGCTCTTCTTTAGTTTGTAGTTCTCCCTTAATATATTTTGGAATCCAAAAATATCCCAATCCAAAACTCTGGATTTTTTTCCAGGACAATCCTTGTTTTTTTAAATCCTTAATTTCCTTAATCATTCCCGCCTCGAATCTTTTTTTTAGGCGCTTTTTTATATTTTTATGAAGTTTTTCTTTGGGAAGTTTAATGCCTATTTGGAGAAAATTATGGTTTTCTCCCTCTCTGTCGCTTCGCGACATCTCTCCCGGGGGGAGAGAGGGAACATGTTTGAGTTTTTTGCATATTTCAATTGCGCGAATCAAGCGGACTTTATTATTTTTATCGATATTCGTAACTCTCTTTGGATCTAATTTTTCAAGCATCTTAAATAATTTTTCCGCTGAATTATTTCGCAATTTATTGCGTAATTTCCAATCCGGCTTTACTTCCGGATAAGCTACATTATCTACGATGGATTTTATCCAGAACCCGGTTCCGCCGCAGATAATCGGAATTTTTCCACGATTAATTATAAATTTAAGAGCTCCATAAGCATCTTTTTTAAATTTAGCCGCATTATAATTTGTTTTGGGACTTACAATATCGATTAGATAATGAGCAACGCCGTTGCTCCAATATGGATTGAACTTTTTATTTTTAAATTGTAATTTTGATTTTTGATTTTTGATTTTTGATTTTGGCACTTTGCCGGTGCCTACGTCCATTCCGCGATAAATTTGCCGGGAATCAGCCGAAATGATTTCTCCGTCGAATTTTTTGGCAAGCCGAATGGCTATTTCCGATTTTCCGGATGAAGTAGGGCCGAGAATGACGATAATTCTAGGATTTTTACTTCGCATATTATTGTTGTCATCCCCGCGAAAGCGGGGATCCAGTTATTTGACTTGAGATTCTCGCTTTTCTGCCTCGCTGGTAGACAGGCGCGGGAGTGATAAGGCTATTTAACTAATGCTCTTAAAACTTCTTCTCTTCTCTTTTTTTCTTCCCAAGAAATAGGATTTCCCAGTTTCCAGGCGGTTGTTCCCGGACGGGGAGAATATTTGTTTATATAGGCTTCGCTGCATTTTATTTTCTTGAAAATCTTGACAGTCTCTTGAAAATCTTTTTTTGTTTCGCCTGGAAAACCGACAATTGCGTCAGTGGTAAAAGTTGCGTTCGGAATTTTCTTCTTAATTTTTCCAATCAGCGCCAGATATTTTTTTTGCGTGTATGGCCGGTTCATAGCTTTTAAAATCTTATCGCTGCCGGATTGAACCGGGAGATGAATTTCTCGGGAAATGTTTTTGTTTTTGGCGATAGTATTGATTAATTCATCAGAAAAGTCTTTTGGATGTGATGTAAGAAATTTAAACTTAATTTCAGGGAAACTTTGTGCAATATAATCAAGAAGTCGCGGGAAACTAACTTTTGAATTTTTAATTGCAATTTTGACTTTTAATTTTTGATTTTTGACTTTATAAATGTAGCTATTAACATTTTGACCGAGCAGTGTTATTTTTTTGCGGCCACTTTTAGCCAGATTGCTCACTTCTTTTATTATATCTTCTGCTGGCCTGGAAACTTCCGGTCCGCGCGCGTAGGGGACGACGCAATAGGAGCAGAAGTTGTTGCAGCCGGTCATAACCGGCACGTAGGTTTCCTTAGGATTTAGATATTTGGGTTTAATTGATAAATAACTTAGATTTTTGCATTTACTTTGCCTTGCCGGAATTTTTAATTTTAAATTTTTAATTTTTAAACAATTTTTAATGATAAAATGTTCGAATTTATTAAAATCATTAATTGGAAAGAATAAATCAACTTTATTTTTTAATCTTCTTTTCAAATCTTTTCGATTTGCCAAACATCCAGTTAAAACTATTACCCTTTTTGCTTTATTCTTACTTCTTTCTTCTTGCTTCCTAATGTTATGTATTTGCCCATAAACCCGATCTTCGGCTGTCTGCCGCACGCCGCAAGTGTTAAATATTACTAAATTAGCCAGGTTTATATCTTTGACTGGCTTAAATTTGTGCAATCCTAAAAACCCAGCGATTCGTTCGCTGTCGCTAAAATTCATCTGACATCCAAATGTCTTGATATAATACTTCATATAGTTCACTTGTCCCATGGTCGCGAAACGACTTTACGGAGTTTGACACCCGAAAGTTTTTATGTAGTATTGCATAAAATTAACAAAAAGGGCGGTTTTGCCGCCCTTCTATTCTATATCACTATTTCTTTTCGTCAATTTCCTTTCTGATCTTTTCAATAAATTCATCAATTTTCATCGTTTCTTGTTTTTTCTCTCCGCGAGTTCTGATTGCAACCAAATTATCTTTTTCTTCTTTCTCTCCCACCACAACCATATATGGAATTTTTTGCTTTTCGGCTTCAGCAATGCGCTTGCCAAGCGTTTCGTCAGAATCGTCGATCTGAATTCGTATGTTAGACGCAATAAATTGCGTCTCTACGGAATGGGCGTATTTTTTGAATTTTTCGCTGACCGGAATAAGCATTACTTGAACAGGCGAAAGCCAGACGGGAAAGGCCCCGGCGTAGTGTTCAATGAGAATACCCATAAATCTTTCTACCGCTCCATAAATAACTCGATGAAGCATTACCGGCCGATGTTCTTTACCGTCTTCTCCAATATAAGAAAGCTTAAAGCGCTCTGGCATCGAAAAATCAAGCTGGATTGTTCCGCATTGCCACGTTCTTCCAATCGCGTCTTTGATATGGAAATCAATCTTTGGTCCATAGAAAGCCCCGTCTCCCGGGTTGAGCTTGTAATCAATCTTCATCTTATCAAGTGCGTCGCCCAGCGCTTTTTCAGCTGTTTTCCACATTTTGTCGGTACCAGTTGATTTTAGAGGCCGTGTCGAAAGCTCTATATGATAGGAAAGGCCGAAAGTTTTATATATCCGGTCGATAAGCTTTATTAGTTTCATGACTTCTTCTCCTATCTGACTTTCCGTGCAATAAATGTGAGCGTCATCTTGGCGGAACATCCTGACTCTGAAAAGGCCGTTAAGCGTTCCGGAAAGTTCATGCCGGTGAACAAGGCCGATTTCAGCGAGCTTTAAGGGAAGCTCTTTGTAACTATGCAGGTCGGATTTGTAGATAAGTATTCCGCCCGGGCAATTCATGGGCTTTACGGCATAATCGATAGCATCTATTTTTGTAAAATACATACTGTCTTTGTAATGGTCCCAGTGCCCGCTTTTTTCCCAAAGTTCTTTTTTAAGAATAATCGGAGTGTTGATTTCTTGGTATCCTTCTTTTTCGTGTTCCTCTTGCCAATATTTAATCAATTCATTCCAGATTATCATTCCTTTGGGATGAAAAAAGGGGAAACCGGGGCCCTCGGGATGGATAGAAAAAAGCTTTAACTGTTTTCCCAGCTTAACGTGATTTCTCTTTTCAGCTTCTTCTAGCATTTTTAAATAATTTTCCAGTTCTTTTTGATTCTCAAAGGCCACGCCATAAATTCTTTGCAACATTTTGTTTTTTTCGTCGCCTTTCCAATAAGCGCCGGAGATTTTGGTTAATTTAAAAGCATCGGCTGGGATTTCTCCAGTTGAATCCAAATGCGGCCCGGAGCAGAGATCTATGAAGTTTCCGGTCTTATAGATAGAAACTTCAGAATTTTGAATTTTGAAATTTGAATTTTGAAATTCTTTTTGTATATCTTTAATTAATTCGACTTTATAAGGCTGGTCGGCCTTTTTAAATTTATCCATAGCCTCCTTAAAAGATATTTCCGCCCTTTCAAAGGAATGGTTAGCTTTAATAATTGCTTTCATTTTTTCTTCCAATATAGGCAGATCTTCCGGAATAAGCGTCCGGGGAAGATCGAAATCATAATAAAAACCGTTTTCAATGGCCGGTCCGATTCCGAACTTGGCTTCAGGAAACATCTCGAGAACTGCAGAAGCTAAAATATGCGCGGCCGAATGCCTTAAGATATTTAATTTGTTTTGTTTCTTGTCCATGGTTATAAATTTCCAATTTCTAAGTCCCAATTTCTAATAAAATTCCAAATGATTAAATTCAAAAAATTTGTTTAAGCATTTGAGATTAGAAATTTTGTTGGAAATTAGATATTGGATATTAAAAATTATAAAATGCCCAAAATACTATTTGCTACCAAGATCCCGCGGGGCAGGATGGTTCCACTTGGTTTCCCATAGCTATTTGGGCACTCTTTGACTGTCTTGCCAGTTCCAGCAGCCGCTCGGCCACGTAAAATTTTTGCTCAAATTTCACGTGTCTTGTCACGTAACATTTTACTTTCGCAAAAATCACGTAGCAAGCAGGTGGTTAGTCTGCGTCAGCGCGGCATTCAATTTTTCTATTATCATTATACATAAATGATTGAAAGAGTCAATTTTTATGGTATAATATTAATATAAAAAAATAATAGATAAAAAAGTGAACGAAAAACAACTTAAAGAAGTAAATAACGGAAATAATCTAAGAATCCGCGAAGAGGATGTGTCTGCGGATGATGAAGATAGCGGAGAAAAAATTGCAGAATGGCTGGTGGCGGGATTGGCCTTGGGTTTTGTTATCGTAGTGTCGGGATTTTTCATATGGAATAAATATTATCAAAAAGATAAGGAAGTATCCAGTCTAAGATCGCAGATTGAGAACTTGCAAAAGACGGATGAAAAAACAGGAGAAAAACAAATAAGCAATGAAAATACTGCTGTTCCAGAGGAAGCAGCAGCAGACGCATATCCCGGCTGGAAGACCTACGCCAATTCAGAAATCGGATATGCTCTTCGATATCCGGCTGACTGGAATTTGAAAGAGACTGATGGCATTAGCGAAGTGACAGAAGCGAATGTCAAAAATATCACCATTGACACTCCGGATAAAAAATATTTTCTTCATTTCGGACTGAAAGGAAAAAATGACAGCTTTTATATTTCCGACAGAACTGGCGTTGGAGCAGGGGAAATAAAGAAAATAGGCACTTTAACTGTCCTGGACACTGACGTGAAAGTAGAACAGCTTTTATATGAGGGAAAAATTCATGAAATCTTTTTTGGCGCAGTCAACTCAAGCAAGACTGCAGACGGAGAATATATCTTCGGTGCTAATTTTGGAAGCCGAGAGGATACTTATGGCGGACCAGGAATCGATCCGAATCTTTCTTATATCAAAACAACGGAAAAAATTCTTGAATCCGTAACGCTGATCAATAAAACTTCTGCCGGTTTAGATGATTGCCCGCTGGCTTTGACTGACGAAGACAAACTCAATATGAAAGGCTGGGAAACATTTACGAATAACAAATACGGTTTCAGCCTTATGTATCCGAACGATTGGAAGATAAAAAATTCCAATTCTAATAATTTGGTCATGGGAGACAAAGGCGAAGCGATGACTTTTCAGATTAAAAGCGACATGGCGGCATTTGGACTGGAAAACTACAAGCTCGGCCCTAAAAAAACAGTTAAAATTGCCTGTAAAAATACGACAGTCACCACTTACATAGCCAATCCGGAAATCGATCCCTCATTTTCCGGCAATGAAAGGCTGGTTCTTACCAGTTTTGAGAAAAATGGAACGGCTCACACCATATTTTTCAGCTATAAGGACATCGGTGCTTCTCTTTCCAGCGATATAGTGGAACAATTCGATTTAATTTTAAAATCAATCAAATATGTCCAATAAAAAAGCAGTTATACTTGTCGTTTCAGTTTTAATTATAATATTTTTTGTTATATTGGGAATGAGATTTTTTAGCGGGGAGGACGATTGGATTTGCCAGAATGGCCAATGGGTGAAGCATGGAAATCCTAGCGCGCCGGCACCAACTACCGGATGTGGTGAAATAGCGAAAAAAGCGGCAAATCAAGCCCAAAAAACTGAAGCGGATAATCAGGAAAAGAAAGCAGAAACAGGAAATAATGCTGAAGAAAAAAATATTATCGTTGATTTTCCGAAAGCCAACGAGGCGGTTGGCTTGCCGATAACGATAAAAGGCAAAGCGAGAGTATTTGAAAACACATTTAACTACAGAATTAAGGATTCTGATGACAGGATACTTCTTGAAAACTATATAACAGTGGAGGGTGCCGATATCGGAGAATTCGGGCCATTTGAAGCATCATTTAATTATTTAGAGCCGAAAGGAAAAGAGGGGAAAATAGAGGTTTTTGAATATAGCGCTAAAGACGGATCAGAAATAAACGAAGTAGAAATTCCTGTCATATTCAAAAAAGTGGAATCAACGAATGTCAAAGTGTTTTTTGGAAACAGAAAGGAAGATCCGGATGCCCAAAATTGCGGAGAAGTTTATGAGGCTTCGAGAAGGATTCCGAAAGTTTCCGGCGTGGCCAAAGAATCTCTTTTGGAATTGATCCGGGGAACTTATGCAACTGAAGAAGACGACGGATATTTTTCCCAGATAAGCCGGGACGCGAAAGCGAACAAAATCACAATCGCGGGAGGAATTGCCAGAGTTGATTTCAGCCATGAGCTAGTTGATGGGGCAGGAGGTTCTTGCGAAAAAGAAATAATCAAAGCGCAGATAACCCAGACGCTAAAGCAATTTCCGACGGTTAAAAATATTGAAATTACCGTGGATGGGAAAGAAGGTGTTTTGTAAAGAATCAAAATTTGCTAAAAAATAGAGCCGGGTATCGTCGAGATAGCCGGCTTTTTCGGTGAAATTAATTTCTAACTTATCTCAATTTTTCCATCTGGTACAATGTTTTTGAGATCTTGCTCTATGCCATCGATTTCTTTGATGCAATAAGGCGTTTCCAAGGTAGTTGTGCCGATTTTGAGATAAACTTTCATTGATCCCAGCTGGCACTTGTCAAAATGCGCGGAAAGTTTTTTCAGGATTTCTTTGGAAAAATTCGGCGGGAGGGTAATGATTAATTTAGAATTCTGATTATTTTTAGTTTCTCCCTCTCCTGTCCTTCGGACACCCGCTTCGACTCGATAAGATGTCTCGTCGAATCGAGGCGAGTCCTCTCCCGAGGGGAGAGGAGGATTATGAGAAGTATTATTTTTCTGCGTGGCTAAAATTCTTTTGAATTTTTCCAGTTCCTGCGGGGTTATGACTTTGGCGCTGTCGAGGAGAATTTTGAAACTTCCGTCTTTATCAGATACTTTTCCGGTTGCGAGAATCACTTTCTCTTCTTCAAAGACCGATCCGTTATTTTCCAGGACTTTTGGAAAAACCAGGAGTTCCATCCGCGAATCAATATCTTCGATTGTGACAAATAGCATCGTTTTTTGATTTTTGAGAAAAATTTTCTGGACCTTGGAAATTACGCCACCGACATTGATATTTCTTCCTACATACGCTGAATTTATATCTCTGATCCGGATAGCCATTTTATTGAGATACTCGATGTATTCTTTGACCGGATGGTCGCTGATATAAAGGCCGAGAAGCTCTTTTTCCCAAGCGAGGCGCTGTTTTTTTTCAGCCGGTTCTGAAGAAGCCATCTTGATTTCCGGAAGAGAAATTTCTTCAGCGCTGAAAAGGCTTTCCTGGTTGGAATTTTTGATTTTCTGGATATTTTTGGAGTGAGCGAGAATAATTTCAATCGATGCTATGATTTGGTTTCTTTCTCCCATTTCTTCGAGCGCTCCGACTTTGGCCAGGGCTTCGATGGATTTTTTGTTGAGATCTTTGTGCTGGATTCTTTCAATGAAGTCCGTAATGTTTTTGAATTTTCCATTTCTTTTTCGCTCTTCAACAATTTCATGGGCGATCGTGTGGCCGACGTTTTTGATGGCGTTTAAGCCGAAGCGGATTCTGGCTTTGCCGTTATCCATAATAACGGCAAATTCCTCAAAACTTTCATTGACATCAGGAGGAAGAACCTCAATACCCATTTCAATGCACTCGGCGACTTCAATGGCCACTCGATCGATATTATCCTGATCGGATGTGAGAAGCGCGGCCATAAATGGAGCAGGGAAATGAGCCTTGAGATAAGCGGTTTGATATCCAATGAGCGCATAACACGCGGCATGGCTTCTGTTAAAACCGTATCCGGCAAAAGGCTCAATAAAAGAAAAAACTTTTTCGGCGACATTCTTTGCTACGCCTTGGCTGATGCAGCCTTCAATAAATTTTTGCTTTTGTTCCTGAACCAGCGCGAAGATTTTTTTTCCGACCGCTTTTCGCAGCACATCCGCTTCTCCCAAAGAGAATCCGGCCAGCTGCTGGGCGATTTGCATAATTTGTTCCTGATAAACCGCAACGCCGTAAGTTTTTTCCAAAATAGGTTTTAAGGCGGGGTGGAGATAGCGAATTTCTCTTTCTCCATGCTTTCTGGCGATAAAATCCGGAATCCAATCCATCGGTCCCGGACGATAAAGCGCGACCATAGCAATAATATCTTCAAAAACATTGGGCGCAAGCTGTTTTAGATATCTTTTCATGCCGGAACTTTCTAACTGGAATACTCCGGTCGTGTTGGCTTTTTGCAAAAGCTCGAAAGTTTTTTTGTCGTCTAGCGGGATATCATCTATGGTAATTTCCGAATTTTTTACCCTGTTGAATTCCGCCTCTGGCGGACGCCGCTTCGCGGCGTATTCAACAGGGTGAATTTTTCGAACAATGCGGAGAGTATTTTGGATGATGGTAAGATTTTTCAGCCCCAAAAAATCCATCTTAAGAAGGCCGATTTTTTCAATATAACTGGATTTGGTGGAAGATGAATATTGCGTGACCGCTCCGGATTCTTTTCCGATAATTTTTTGCAAAGGAGAATATTCAACAACTGGATCTTTTGTAATGACCACTCCGCAGGCGTGCATTGACGCATGGCGGACTACGCCTTCAAGGCGTGCCGCGCTGTCAATCAGTTTTTTGGCATCCGGACCGCTTCCATAAAAATCGGAAAATTCTTTTACTTCTTCGATAGCTTTGGGAATAGTGGAAAACATAGGAATCATTTTAGCAGTCTTGTCGCAAAAGTCGTAGGGCAGCCCAAGCGCCCGGCCGGCATCGCGGATAGCGGCGCGCGCGGCCATAGTTCCAAAGGTAATGATCTGCGCCACATGATCGTTGCCATATTTTTCCCGGACATAATCCAAAACTTCATCGCGCCGGTCATCGGCAAAATCCATGTCGACATCAGGCATAGAAATCCGCTCCGGATTTAAAAAACGTTCAAAAAGCAAGTCGTATTTTATCGGGTCGATGTTAGTGATGCCGATAAGATAGGAAACAAAACTTCCAGCGGCTGATCCGCGGCCCGGGCCGACAACGATGCCTTGTTCCTTGGCCCAGTTGACAAAGTCCTGGACGATCAAAAAGTAGGAAGCAAAGCCGGTTTTTTCGATGATTCCCAGCTCATATTCCATTCTGTTTTTATGTTCTTCTGTTATATTTTTGCCAAATCTTTTTCCAAATCCTTCCTCAACCAGTTTTCGGAGATAGGATTTGGCGGTAAATCCCTTTGGAACGTCAAAATGGGGAAGCTGGGTTTCGCCCAATCTTATTTCCAAATTGCAGGCGTCGACAATTTTTTGGGAATTTTCCAGCGCTTCGGGAATATCTTTGAAATGAGCGGCCATTTCTTCCGGGCTCTTGAGATAGAGTTCAAAATCCATGAGATTCATCCGGTTTGTTTCGGTTACTTTCCGGTTGGTCTGGATGCAAAGCAAAATATCCTGGATTGGCGCGTCTTCCTTTTTGACGTAATGGATATCATTTGTTGCAATGAGAGGAATATTATGTTTTTTTGATATTTCAACGAGAGCTTTGTTGGCAATGGCTTGTTTTTCGAATTTTGGATGATATTGTATTTCGAGATAAAAATTGCCTTTGCCAAAAATTTTTTGATATTCCAGCGCTAGCTTTTCCGCTTTTTCGAGATCTCCGGAAATAGCGGCTGCGGGAACTTCGCCTTCGGCACAGGCAGAAAGTCCAATCAGGCCTTCTGAATGTTTACGCAAAAGCTCTTTGTTGATTCTTGGCTTGTAATAGAATCCTTCCAAATGTGCGATGGAAATAAGCTTCATTAAATTCTTGTAACCTTTTTCATTTTTACAAAGCAGAATCAAGTGATGGCGGGTTTTGTCTTCCGTTGTATTGTTTTTGCTCAAATAATCTCCAGCAGTAACATACATTTCGCAGCCGATGATCGGCTTAATGCCTTTTTCTTTGGCTTTGATATAAAATTCAATTCCGCCGTAAAGAACCCCGTGATCAGTAATGGCGAGAGACTCCATTCCCAGTTCCTTGGCGCGGTTCAAAAGATCATCGATCTTGGCAAGACCATCTAAAAGGCTGTAGTGACTGTGGACGTGAAGATGGGTGAATTTCATAAATCAAAATGTAAATATCAAAAATAAAAATGACAAATCAAAATTAAAAAAGAAAAATAATTTTGTATTTTACATTGTCATTTTGCATTTTGAGATTTGATTTTTAAATTTAATATAAAAACTACCCCTAAGAAGTAGTTTAAAATATTTAGTAAGGCAGTATTAGTATATCCATAATTTTTTATCCTCATTTCCCGGATTGCTCCATGGGGCTTGCAGGATATTTTTTACAATAGATATAGTTTAGCATAAAATCGGGTTTGACGAAATCTTATTTATTGACTGGTGTTTATTTTTTTTGTATGATTGAAGCAACACATTGGTGCCGGAACTGTTTCCGGCAAGGGAACGACCGAAGTGAACCCAAAAAAAGGAGGAGCAGATGGTTCGAAACAGAGGTCGTCCGTGTTTGGTTCTTTTTCTTTTGGCTCTTGCGATGGTTTTGAGCGCGACGACGGTAGGCGCGATGAACCCGCAAATCACTTTTACTTTGCCGATGATCACGGTTCCGACGCATAACGGAGGTGGTAGCTCTGTCGATGTTGGGGATACTGCGGCCGTTTGTTCTGGACTGGCGACTCCACCTGCCACAACTATGGCTATTGCGTCTACCGCTGTAACCGCGTTCACAGCAAACGCTCCGGAGGAATCGAAGGCGATCATCGCCAACGACCGGACTGTGACGTTATCTTCTTCCGGCCCTTCTCTAATCGACACGACCGTCTGCGGAAAAGAAGATGGCCTCGATGTGGCCAATCGTCAAACGGAGCGTAGCTATGTCATGAAGGCTCCGATTTTCTCAAAGACGATGAATAACAACAGCCTTGTAACCAGCCGGAAGTACTGCTTGGTGTAGGTCGCCGACCAGACCTGCCCGGGTTTGACCCTGACAGCAAAATGCTAACTGACTCTTTGGAGCAGACGAGCTATGTTGTCAGGGTTCTTTTTTATTTCCAAAACAAAAAAGACCCGGTTTGTCCGGAGCTTCTTTTTTGTTTTAACTCGAGTTTTCTGTCCAAGAATCAATCTTTCATGATAAGATTCACTTGGATTAAAAAAAGAACACCATATTATTCTGCCATGTTATGAAGAATCAGTCAATATTCAATTTTGAGCTAAAATATGCCCAAAAAGGCTATGATTTTGTGGTTGGTGTGGACGAGGCGGGGAGAGGACCATTAGCCGGGCCGGTAGTCGCCTGCGCTGTTTTGTTAAAGTCCTCCTCTCCCTTCGGGAGAGGATGCCCGAAGGGCAGGAGAGGGGAAAAACTAAGTAAATTAGAAAAGCTTAATAAAGATTCCTCCCTCATCCGGCCTACGGCCACCTTCTCCCAAGGGGAGAAGGGGAGTTTGGAATTAATCCGCGACTCTAAATTGTTATCGGAAAAGCAGCGCGAAGAATCGTATGATTTTATTCTGGAGCAGTTCCATGTCGGGATCGGGATTTGTGACCATAAAACGATCGACAAGATAAATATTTTGCAGGCGACATTCTTGGCGATGAAAAAAGCGATTTCAGATTTGGATAAAAACCTGCGCAAATGTCATTCCCGCAAAAGCGGGAATCCAGAAATGAAGAATAAGAATTGGATTCCCGCTTTTGCGGGAATGACAAAGAGTTTAACCAAAGCAATTATTCTTATCGATGGCAATAAGATTATCCCAAATTGTTCTTATGAGCAGCAAGCAATTATTGGCGGAGACAAATTAGTGAAATCTATTTCTGCCGCGTCCATTATCGCCAAAGTGACGAGGGACAGGATAATGCGCAAAATGCATAAAAAATATCCAAAATATGGCTTTATGAAGCACAAAGGATATGGCACAAAAATGCACCGGGAAATGATAAAAAAACATGGATTTTGCGAAATACACAGGCAATCCTTCAAAGTCAAATAGAAACTGGACGGACAGGGCAATAATTGTTACAATTAAGGAGCTAAAAGCTCCAATAATTAAGCCAAACATATGAAAATTGGAATAGATGCCAGATCCATACTTAATCCGGAAAAAGGCGACGCGATTGGCGTAGGGCATTATACATATCAGCTGATCCGTCATTTGCTTCAAATTGACAAAGAAAACGAATATGTGATTTTATTTGATTTTCACGCACGGGAAAAAGATATCAAGAAGTTCAAGCAGCCGAATGTAAAAATAAAATTCTATCCTTTTTCAGATTACAAGAAATATCTTCCGGGAGCCTACAATGAGATTTTGGGAACAGCCACGCTGGCTCGCGAACATTTGGATGTGGTTCATTCAACTTCAGCGACAAACCGGATTCCGACCAGCTATCGCGGAAAGACGATAATAACTATCCATGATTTGGCATCATACAAAGTGCCGGATGTTTTTCCAAAAATTAAAACAGCCAGACTTAAAGCAGTCACGAAGCTTATGGTTGGGAAAGCGAATAAGGTTATTGCCGTATCAGAATCTACCAAAAAAGATATCTGCGATATTTTTGGATGCGAAGGTGAAAAAGTGAAAGTGATTTATTCAGGGCTGGACAAGCGGTTTTTTGAAGAGCCGGCAATGAGCCGGGAAAAAATCATGGCTAAGTTCGGGATCAGCAACAATGGAACAAAATACATTTTATTTTTAGGAACTCTCGAACCTGTCAAAAACATCTCCCGGCTTTTTGAAGCCTATAAAATTATGCGGGAGAAGCTGAAAAAAGAAATCGGCAAATGCGAATACAAACTGGTTATGGCGGGAAAGAAGGGTTGGCTGGCCGAAGAGTACAAAAAAATGGCTAAAGATATGGAGATTGGGAAAGATGTTATTTTCACAGGATATGTAATTGGAGATGAAATCGTTCCCATGTTCAAAAATGCCGAATTTTTTGTGATGCCGTCTCTTTATGAGGGATTTGGAACGACCGTTTTGGAAGCTTTTGCGGCGGGCACGCCGGCCATAGTTTCCAATGTTTCTTCAATTCCGGAAATTGCCGGCGACGCGGCCATTCTGGTGAACCCGATAGATATAAAGGAGATTGCTGATGCAATGCTAAAACTGGCGAAAGATGACAAACTTTGCTATGATTTGCGCCAGAAAGGATTTGAACAAGTGAAGAAGTTTGATTGGGAAAAGACGGCGAGGGAAACGCTGGAAGTCTACAAAAGCGTAAAATAAACAGGAAAATAAAAAACTGCCAATCAAGGCTTAAAATACTTTAGGTCTTGCAGAGCAGTTTTTTTGTTTCTTTTGAAAAATACAAAAGCAAAGGAGGCCAAGATGGTAAAGATAATGGTTGTTGATAGTGAAGAGCACGTCCGTCTTCTTTACAACGAGGAATTGAGGGATGCGGGCTATTTTTCAGTGGTTTTGGTTGAAACGCCTTTTCGTCTCATGGAAAGAATTGCTAGCGAAAAACCGGACATCATCATCATCGGAGTTCGGCTGTTAGATTATGATCCATGGGTGGTTCTTGCGGATATCCGCAAAAATTTTCCTCATACTGAGATTATTTTCAACACAAGCCGGGAAGAATATTGGCCCCTGGCAAGAGAGATGGGAGTCAGGCATTTTGCCCGCAAATCATCCAATCTCTCTGATCTGCTTAAGGAGATAGGCAGTATCATAGAAAACGACTTGTTTGTCAGCTAACCCATTTGCCGATTTCATCCGCCTTGGTAATTTGATCCAGGGCGGTCTTTTTATTGATTTTTTCAGTATTTTGATTTAAGCTTAGATAAGATTATATTTAGCAATTCTATGTTCAAAAAAGTCGATCCAAAAGTTTCGCTTCCCAAAATGGAGGAGGAAATTCTTAAATTTTGGGAGGAGAATAAAATATTTGAGAAATCGGTAGAAAAAAATCCGGAAGAAAAATCCTTTATTTTCTACGAAGGACCGCCGACGGCCAATGGCCAGCCGGGTCTTCATCATGTTTTGGCGCGGGCTTTCAAAGATGTCATTCCGAGATATAAAACAATGAAAGGCTATCGCGTGGAGCGAAAAGCCGGTTGGGATACGCACGGACTTCCGGTGGAACTTCAGGTGGAAAAAGCATTGGGACTGAAAAATAAACAGGATATCGAAAACATTGTTCAGGGGAACATGCGCGAAAGCATTATTGAATTTAACAGAAAGTGCAAAGAATCAGTTTGGGAATATAAGGATCTTTGGGAAAAAATGACAAGAAGGATGGCTTATTGGGTGGACATGAAAAGTCCATATGTTACTTATGAAAACAAGTATATCGAATCAGTTTGGTGGGTAATTGCGCAGATCTGGAAAACTAAAAATAAGAAAGGCGAAAGCTTGATCTATAAAGGCCATAAAGTTGTTCCGTATTGCTATCGCTGCGGAACGGCGCTTTCATCTCATGAAGTAGCGCAGGGTTATCAAAAGATAAAAGACAATTCGGTTTATGTGAAGTTTAAAGCTAAGAAAGACGGGAAAATTATTACTGATGATAATACTTACTTCTTAGTTTGGACGACAACGCCATGGACTTTGCCGGGGAATGTAGCCTTGGCAGTTGGATCAAAGGTGAGCTATTTAAGGACAATACAGAATGGTGAAACTTATATACTTGCTACTAATTTAGCAGGTATTCTTCAAGAAGGGCCAGTTAAAGTTGTGGTTAATGAACTAATAGATGCGAATGACTTAATCGGCCTTGAATACGAACCACTCTATGAAACTAATACGACCAATAAAAAAGCTTACTATATAATTTCCGGCGATTTTGTGACAACTGAAGATGGAACCGGCATTGTTCATATTGCACCAGCCTTTGGAGAAGACGATGCAAATGTTGGAAAAGAAAATGATTTGCCGACGCTTCTTACGGTTAATGAAAAAGGCGAAATTGACGCCGATGTACCGGGCAAAGGAATTCCAGTTAAAAAAAGAAATGATAAAAACAGGTTTGAAGTCGATGATCTGATCATTGGGGATTTAAAAAAACGCAATCTATTTTTCAAAGAAAAAGTATACGAACATGAGTATCCTTTCTGCTGGCGATGCGATACGCCGCTCATATATTATGCCAAGCCGTCATGGTTTATTCGCATGAGTGAACTTTCAGATAAACTGGTAAAAAATAACGAGCCAATAAATTGGGTTCCGGAGCATATCAAGGAGGGAAGATTTGGCGAATGGCTTCGCGGAGTGAAAGACTGGGCGATATCGCGCGAACGTTATTGGGGAACCCCGCTTCCGATTTGGGAATGCGAATGCGGAGAAACTAAAATCATTGAATCCATAAAGGAATTAGAAGAATTGTCCGGACAAAAAATAGATGATGTCCATAAGCCATACATCGACGATATTAAATTCAAGTGTTCTTGCGGAAAGGGAATGAAAAGAACGCCGGAAGTGATGGATGTTTGGTTTGATAGCGGTTCGATGCCTCTAGCGCAGTGGCATTATCCCAATGATGTTAGCGAAGAAATCAAAGAAAAAATTGAAAGCGGAAAATATTATCCAGCCGATTTCATTTGCGAAGCCATAGATCAAACCCGCGGATGGTTTTATACGCTTCATGCGATTTCAACTCTGCTTAGCATAGACAAAAAAGTTCCATCAGGAAATTGTTTCAAAAATGTTATATGCCTTGGCCATATTCTTGATGCCAAAGGCAAAAAGATGAGCAAATCAAAAGGGAATATTGTTGAGCCGATGAAAATTATGGATGAATATGGAGCAGATATGCTCCGCTGGATGCTCTATACGATTAATCAGCCGGGACTTCCCAAGCGGTTTGATATCAAGGGAATGAAAGATATTATGAATCGCGTTTTCCGCATGCTCTGGAATTCATATTATTTTTTTGTGATGTATGCGAATATCGATAAATTTGTGCCGAGCGGGAAAAGGCCAGAGCCAAAGAATTTATTGGACAAATGGATAATTTCTGAATTGCAGATACTTGTGAAAACGGTCGATGAGAAACTGGAAAAATATGATGTTTATGGCGCGGCAAAGCCAGTTGAGTCTTTTGTCGACAACCTTTCCAACTGGTATATCCGTCGAAGTCGAAAAAGATTTTGGAAATCAGAAAATGACACTGACAAGAATGAAGCTTATGAAACTTTGCATTATGTTTTAATGACTCTAGCGAAACTAATGGCGCCATTTACGCCGTTTGTGGCGGATGAGATTTATCGCAATCTTGTGAATCCCTCTCCTGTCCCTTCGGGACATCCTCTCCCGCAAGCGGGCGAGGAGGATATTGTTTCTGTCCATCTTTCTGATTTTCCGGTGGCGGATGAAAAGTTGATTGATGAAAAATTGAACGAGGAAATGGCGGCAGTTAGAAATATAATTTCCCAAGGATTGGCAACTAGAGCAGAATATAAGTTGAAAGTCAGACAACCTTTGACGGAAGCTTATATTTATACAAAAATTAAATTTGAAAAAGAATTTATTTCTATAATTTGTGAAGAGTTAAACATCAAGGGCATTAGAATTACTAATAATAAAGAACAGTTTGACAATGAATTAGTCGCAAATTTTATAGACAAGAACAAAAGAAAACTTGGTTTGTTATCAGATGATCAAAGAAAATTTCCATACGATGAAAAGTATGGTTTAATAGCTTTAGATATTGAAATTACCGAAGATCTCAAGCTCGAAGGCATTGCCCGCGAGATAATTCGTAGTATTCAGGAAATGCGGAAGGAAGCTGGGTATGAGGTTGACAACCGGATTGAAATAGGTTATGATGGCTGGTCGTCAGTTTTCCAAAAATTCGGCGATTTAATTGCCAAAGAAACTTTGGCAAATTCTTTAACAAATAAAAAAATTAACAGTCCTGACCTTTCAAGGAAATTTGCCATTGAAGATCAGGATATTTTATTGGAAATAAAAAAATAAGGAGGATGTTGCGATGCTGCTGGATTTGATTATTCTGTTTGGTGTTGCTGTTTTTTTGTTCCTTGCTTTCATTGTTTGTATTCTAGCTAGTCCCGGCGAATTTGGGCAATGCTCCAGTTGTGGAGACTATGGGTATACCAAACCATACTGGAGCGAAGACGGAGTCGTTTTTTATATCTGTGAAAAGCTGGAATGTATTCAGGAGGCCCTGGCATCTGGATATAAACGATAGAAAGAAAGGAATAAAGATATGAAAAATATCAAGAAAGAATTCTTTTCCGCTCTGGAGGGGGAAAAGGAAGTTTGGAAAAAAAATTCTTCTTCTCTCGGGCGAGCGATGGTAATTTTTACCGGACCGCTTATTATGACGTGCTCGATCATTTTGGGCATCGTGGTCAATGATTGAACACTGGACTTTTCATCCCTATCGTGCTATAATAGGGGTGCAGCAGGCTCAAAAGAGCCAAGATAACGGGTGTAGAAGCCCGTTTTTTGTTTCTCTCTACGAATTACGAATTTTATACAAATATACTAATATACGAATGAAATGGAAATAAAAAACAAAAAAATAATACTCATCTCATTTGCCTTTATATTCATATTGGTTTTTTCTATTTTTGTCGACTTGGCTTATGCAAGTGAAATCACTGCTGCCAGAGTGATTAATCTGGTCAATGGTTCAAGAAATGACGAAGGATTAGTCGATCTTAACGAAAACGAAACCCTGAATAAGATTGCCCGGGACAAATTAGACGATATGATTAAGAATAATTATTTCGCCCATACTTCCCCCAAAGGAGCGACTCCCTGGAGCTGGTTTGAAAAAGAAGGATATGACTATAAATACGCAGGAGAGAATCTGGCTATAAATTTTTTGACGGCTGAAGGCCAGCACAAAGCTTGGATGGAAAGCCCGACTCACAAAAAAAATATTATGAACCCGAAATTTTTCGAAATCGGAGTGGCGGTCGGGGCAGGAGAGATCAACAAGCAGATGGCGATCATAACCGTCCAGGAATTTGGAACTTTAGCCGGAGCAGGGGAAGCTGCGAATAAAAAAGAAAACTTCAGCGGAAAAGAGAAAAAAGATGTTTTAAAAGAGGATCAGAAAATTGCACCGACGGTTCTTTCAGTCAAAGAAGAAAAGATGGAAAATTTTGGCGCGGATAAGGAAGCTTATGAAAAAAACGAAGCGGGAAATAATTATTTTTCCGACGTGAAAAATTATTTCGCAAAAAACGCAAACACAGCTTTCAAAGCTCTCCAGATGGTTTCAATGGCAGCTATGCTGTTTGCTCTTTTGCTCATGCCCTCCGCGTTTATTTTTGAAGCTGCAAAGACAATTATGGCAAACTTGAATTTTGGAAAAATATTTAAAACAGATCCAGCGGCTGCGTTAAAATAAAAAAATTTACCCTCTCTCTGTGCATTTACAATTGAAAGCTTGAATGAAGAGAAAGGGGGTAAAAACAAAAATAAAAAACAAAAAGCCGAGGCTGAAAGGCTAGGCTAAAAAACAATCAAAGGCAAGAATCCTTGTCTTACTCTCCTCGAGAGAGGCTACACAAAAATCATCTCAAGAAATTGGGATGTTTTGTTTTTCGAAAACAAAAAAACCGGGTGGCGCGTTAGCGCCAGCCCGGTCAGATCGTAATCGGTTTTCTTGATGGTTCCTCCGGAACCATCCAAAAAACCGGGTAAATTATCGTTTGCTTGGGAGGAGGTTGTCTCATAACAAAATTGAGACGGCCGGCTGCCATGCATTCGCTGGCCGAAAGCGACGCGATTGCCAGCAAAAGAAAAACCAGAAAAGCTGTAATGGCCAGGAATCTCATAAATTCTCCTTTTTTAAAGAAAAATGATGATGAGTCCAATAAAAACCAAAACTGCCAATTTCCGGAGGTTAAAATCTGTCAAGAAAGAAATTACCAATAAACCTGAAGTTGAAATTACAAAACATTCTGGCCTAAGAATGTCCTGCGTGAAATTGTCCTGAAGCCGGAAATACTTAAGCAGTCCGGCGACAATCATCATGAAAGCCACTGCCAAATATGTACCCAGCCAGTCACGGCTGGTCTCGACTTCTTTTTTAGACAAGCCGAACGTTTCCCAATTTTGAAGCTCAAACCCGTTGTATTCCGGTTCGAACTTTTTGATAAAACAAGACTTAATTTTCCATAAAATATCCATGATTCCTCCTTTGGTATTTTGAAATGAATTTATTTTAGCCCCGTCTCTTGGCCCAAACATAAGGCGAAAAGAGGGGACTAAAAAACTGATTGTTAAAGACCGTTATGCTTTTATAGCATACTTTTTCAGATTTGTCCAGGAAGCTATTTTATAAAACCACGTATTTTCCTTTTGTCAAGCCAAAACTATTGACATAAATTACTGCTTTGTTAATATGGGAAAGAGGAAATCCCGGTGGAATAAGGTTCTATGAATCGGATCTAAAGCTACGTGATATTCTACGGGGTAAAATAAAAACTAGCATTCTGGAATTCTAGAGGAAGGGGAGAATTCGGGAAAAAATACGGGTGAAAATTACTTGGTCAAATTTTGTTTTGGCAAGCCGATTAAAGTTAGTCAATCTATACTGATTAATTTTAATTGGCTTTTTTTATTATCTTTAATAAATCCTAATAATTCAAAAAAATGAAAAAAATCAAGAAAAAGGCGAAAAAAGTGGCATCAAAAGGAATCCATACTTTTGGCATTATGCTTATGGTTCTTCAGTCTGTTAGTGTTCCTTTAGCGACCGGAGCTCTTTTTGCTCCTGCGGCGGTGATTGCCGAGGAAGCTAATTTAGAAAGTCCTGCTTCTGATTCCAGCTCTGTGGCGAAGGAAGAAAGCGAAGACAAGAAAGATGAGGCTAAAGAAGCGGAAAAAGAAACACCAAAAACATTGAAAGAGGAACCCAAGCTGGAAGCTCCGAGCGATAAAACAAAGATATCAACGGAACCAGCTGGATTAAAAGATGAAAATATTAAAGTCGAGCCCGAAAGCGTCCCAACTGGTGCTTCCAAGGAAGAAACTGGAGATGAAAAACCGGCTGATACCGGGCTAATTTTGCCGCCTGTCGAAGAAGGGCTGATTACTCCTGAAGCAGTATTTGACGAGAAACCTTCGGCAGAAGAACCAAAAAAGCTCGAAAAAATCCAGGAAAAGGAATGTCTGCCGGAGGGAGCGGAAATAAAAAACAATTCTGCTGAAGATTGGACAGCCAATAAGGAAAAAGGAACAGCTGAAACCAAAAATCCGGTTAAACTGGGGATAAAATACCAGTTTCCGCTGGACGACAAGGTTTCAGTGACTTTCACCTGCCTTCCGACTGATCCCGCAAAACTTTCTACTTTGAAGATTGAGCGGATAAAGACTGCTGAAATGGATTTTCCAAAAGGAATCTATCCCGCTACGGAATACGCCTACGACCTGACGACTGGCATGAAAGACGGGGATTTTGAATATGATTTTACTTTGCCGGGGAATAGGGAAGTTGAGAATGTTTATTATATAGAAAAAACGGCAAGTGAAGTAAAAAATTCGGAAATCAGCAAAAACGATTTGAAAAAATTCGATGGGAAGAACGTAGATGTCAGCAAGGACAAAGTGGAAGTTGAGAATGTTGATCATTTTACGGTTATGGTTGCGACTGGAGCAACGCCGGACATTGTGATAAATGAGATTCTTCCTGATCCATCTGGGGGAGGAACTTCTGAGCCAGATGAATTTATTGAACTTTATAATAAAGATTCAACTAGCGCAGATATTTCTGGCTGGGTAATTGATGATATTCAGGGAGGTGGATCGAATTCATATACTATACCAAGCGGAACCACTATTTCTGGTCATAGTTTCATTCATTTTTTAAGAAGTACAACAGGAGTAGCTCTTAATAATAGCGGTGGCGATACGTCAAATTTAATCTTTAACGGTCAAGTAATTGACTCATATTCCTTTAATAGTTCTTCAACTGATAAAAGTTTTGGAAGATGCTCTGATGGAGAAAATAATTGGATAACAATGAATAATCCTACGCCTGGTTCGGCTAATGATTGTGGAGGGACAACTTTATATTGCGGAGATGGGATTATCAATGGATCAGAAACTTGTGATGGAGGATCTCAGTCTTGCAGTGCGGTTTCAGGATATTTGGGAAGTCAAAATTGCTTAAATACCTGTGACGGCTGGGGAAATTGCAATTCCGGCGAATATTGCGGGGACGCGATTAAAAACGGCTCCGAGCAGTGCGACGATGGGAACAGTGTTGATAATGACGTCTGCAGCAATGTCTGCCAAAATGTAGTTTTGCCAGTTTGCGGAGACGGAATAATAAATCAGGATTATGAACAATGCGATGATGGCAATTTGCTTTCCGGCGATGGATGCAGCGCGGCTTGCCAGACTGAAAGGGAGGGTTCAATTTCAGGAAAAAAGTTTGAAGATTGCAACGCGGATGGAATTTTTGAGCCGGGCTGCGAGACGGGAATGCGGGGCTGGACGATATTCATCGATAGCAATGGTAACGGAGTTTTTGATGCGGGGGAAACCAGCACAATAACCAATAGATACGGAGATTATTCTTTTCCAGGTCTTTTAGCTGGAACATACCGCGTCTGTGAAATTCAAGTAACTGGCTGGATGCAGACTATGCCCGGAGACAGTCAATGCTATGACATAACTTTGAACGGAGAAGATCTCTCTGACAAAAATTTTGGAAATTTCAAATTGGGAAGCGTTCAGGGAAGAAAATTTAATGATCTAAACGGCAACGGGTGGCAGAATTGGGGAGAAGAATTCATGAACGATTGGACTATCCGGCTTTATAATTCCGATTGGCAGAAAGCAGGAGAAAAGACAACTTCCGGCAGCGGCGGAGAAACTGGAAAATATTTTTTTGATAGTCTTGAATACGGAACTTATTATATCTGCGAAGCTATGCCGGGAGGTTGGCAGCAAACTGCGCCAACAGGCGGATGGGGCGTGGCTGATAACAACTCCGGAGCAACTGATGAAGGCGCAAAGTGCTATAAAATAGAAATTGACTGCTCGGGAGAAATTTTTTCAGGAAAATTTTTTGGAAATCAGGAAACAGTCCCAGAAACAGGAACTGTAACTGTCATAAAATATAGCGATGACAATGAAAACGGGATTTGGGATGACGGGGAAGCGGCCATGCCGGACTGGGATATTGTTCTTGATAATATTGCTTCCGGTTCTGGAATGACGCAAAAAACAGATGCAAGCGGGCAATCGGTTTTTGAAAACCTTTCGGCTGGAGATTACAAACTTTCTGAAAACATCCAAACCGGATGGAAACAGACAAATATATCCTGCGAACTTTCCCAAGATGAACAAAGAGTCGCACTATTTGAGAGCGAAAGCGCAATAGACAGCGACAATGATTATCCGCTGACTCTTGTTTCCGGAGACAATGTTTATTGCGAAATTGGAAACCATCCTTCTGTTCCTCCGGTTCTTACCATTGAAAAATTCAACGATCAATGGCCGAATCTGCAAAGTCCGGGAGCGATTGTGGACTACACCATCACCATCCGAGCTTTTGAAAGCAATGTCAGAAACGTGATTGTGAAAGATTTGATGCCCAACGGATTCAGTTTTAACAGCATCACTAGCGTTGTGAAAAATGGGACGACGAACCTTTCTGTTCCCGATCCGGCTTATCATTCTCCGGGAACTTGGCAACTGGGCGGTATGGAAAACGGCGATGAAATTGTGATCAAATTCAAGGCTAATGTCGGAAGTTCTCAGCAAGCCGGAACATATAAGGATAATGCCTGGGCAAAGGGCGATGATGACAGCGGGGGGCAGGTTTTGGCCCTTTCTGTAGCGGCTTCCGGAAAACCTGATCCAGGGAATATCAACACCAATTTCGTGGGAACAAAAATTGCTTTGGCTGGAAATAGATCATATCAGCGCGTGGAACTTGATGAAGACACGGAAATTGAAACGGAAACCAAAACCAGGAAAAAATATGTGGCAAAAGTTCTGGGAGCTTCCACCGGTCTTCCGGCCACCGGTTCAGATACTCTTTGGATTATCCTGGCTCTTGCAATTTTTGCGGCTGGCATCGGACTGATTCTTTGGAGCCGAAAGAGAAAAAATAATAATCCTGCGCTTCCTTCGGCAGATAAGGTTGTGAAAATATTAATTTTTGTCCTGGTAATGGCTTCAATAGCGATGCTATTTGGAAAAAATGTCCAGGCGGCGTCAAATCCTCTGAACATCCGCCTGGAACAGCCGGATACGCCGACAGGAAGCGGAAATCTTAATATCGGATTTGTAGTTTTAGATATTATTGGAGGAAGGAATATTACAGTTGACTGCTGGAAAAAAGGGCCGAGCGACCTGGACTTTTCCGTTTTTTCAACTTTAACTGTCCAGACGGGAGGAAATTCCGGCACTTGCGATGCTGTTTTCAATACGGACGGAGTTTATGAAATTTATGCCAAGGCAACAGCCGGAAGCGACTCGGCAGATTCTCAAATCGAGCCGGTTTCGGTTAATCTAAACAGCCAAGCTCCGGGGACGCCACTCAATTATGACCGCGATGGCGACAACTGCGGTGTCACTTTCACGACAGCCAATGACGGACTAACTTCAAAAGTCGAGCTCTATCGCTCCAAAGACAGGGAATTTACGGCTGATGCCTCAACTTTTTCCACTTCAGTAAATATTTTGCCAAATACTTCCGGAAGTTTAGCTGATCTTCTCGGAAACTGCGGCGATTATCTCTATGCTATCCGCGCGGTGAGCGCTTCGGGAGCGGGTTCGGGTTTTGTGGGGGATGAAGAAACAAATGTGGAAACCAAGACGAGAACCCGAACGAGGACTATCACTAGGACAACAACTGCTTCGGCTTCCCAAAGCGGAGCCATTCCAACTGAAGGGGGAACGATTGCTGGGGAAGAAACCAAACCTGAAGAAGGGGAGGTGGCTGGTGAAAAAACAGAAGAAGGAAAAATTAATGGAGAAACAGCCGAGGGAGAAACGGCGGGGGAAACTTCTTTGATGTCCGGGGCGAAAAATAGCTGGCTGTGGATAATTTTGGCACTTATTGTTTTAGGAATAGCTTATTATGCTTATAAAAAAAGTTCCGGAAAAAATAAAAACAATCCGGAAGAGCCTGATGTTCCGGATCAGCCAATGGAATAAAAATGCGGGAAAGCTGGAAAAAACAGGCATTGCTCTTGTGGCGGTGTCTGTTTTGCTCGTTCTCCTTATTTTTTATCCGGTTATCCAGGAAGAAGTTCGCTATGTTGTGTCTTCGAAAAATAATCTGGCCAGAGTGGAAAGCCAGGAGCAATTAGCGCAGGAAAAAAATGACAATTCGAAAGACGCGATCATTCCGGCGGATGAAAATTTTGGGATTGTCATTCCGAAAATTTCAGCCAACGCCAAAGTCATTGCCGAAGTTGATTCGCAAAATTCAGATATATACCAGCGGGAACTGACCAAGGGCGTAGCGCATGCCAAAGGGACGAGCTTTCCCGGAGAAGGCGGAAACATTTTCATTTTTGCCCATTCCACTGCTGATTTTTTTGAAGCCAACCGCTACAATGCCGTTTTTTACCTTCTTTCCAAGATGGAAAAAGGAGATGACATATATTTATTTTACGAAAAACAGAAATACCGCTACGAAGTGTCGGACAAAAAAACTGTTTCGGCCGGCGAAGCAAAATATCTCGACAAAAATGCCGGCGACCAGCTCACGCTCATGACCTGCTGGCCCCCGGGAACAACAATGAAGCGCCTAATAATTATTGCCCAGCCAGCCAAGTAAAATAATTCTCCATGCCAGCGGGTTGTTTTGAAGTTGACTTTATGCCTTAGATAGTTTATAATGTTACTTCCGGTTTCCGGAAAAAAATCAAACTACAAGGAGAGATTATGGCAGAGCAGCACTTTTCAAAAAACGATGAAAACGGCGGGCTTGAAGAACGAGCCAGAACTAAAACGATCCTTTTGGAAGCTATGGCTGGCTTGTTCGCGTCGTGCCAGCGATTTCTTTCAGAAATTAGAGAACATCCCTATTTATCCGACATCTTTTCTTCTGAAGATATAATTCAGATGAATCTTGTTGAAAGGTCTATTCCGGAAATGATAAGGAGCCTTCGAAGCTTGAGGATTTCCATTGACGGTGGAAATTGGCAGGAGATTGAAAACAGCGTTTTTCAGGAAAAAATGCAAGAAATGGAGAAAAAACTAGAAGAAACCAAATGTTTCGTCAACGAAAAAAGGCAGAAAATTCCCAAGCCTAATCTAGGTTTCATTTTTTTCCTCCTTTTTCCCGCTACGACGATAACCTACCATACGCGCAAGCTCATCCATCGGATTCGGATGCGGCGGCTAAAAAAAGAGGAAGGGAGGCTTGTTGCAGAAAGAGAGGATATAGAAAGAAGAACGAAAGAAATAAGAGAAAAAATCAAAGAGAGAAGCGAGAAGAAGTAGTTTCTTTCATTGGCAACTTTCTCTTTAAGCCGCGTGGCATTGCCAGGCGGCTTTTTTTGAATGATTTTTATTACGCATAGCCTACCTCTCCGGCGGGTTGTTTCTTATTTGAAGCGATTAGATTTCTTCTTCTTTTTCCCTGGGGCGGATGAATTTGATGTAGCCCAAAACAAGGGAGACGATCAGGCCGACAGTCACAATCAGAAACCGGAAACGGGAATCTTCGCTCATCAGCCCCCGGATAATGCCATAAGCTGTCGTGAACACGCCTCCCAGAAGAATTCCGTCAGCGATCATTTTTATCTTAGAAAGAAGCGTCAGGCTGGCAACGAGAATAAGGATAGCCGAGATAAGCGAGATTATGGAAACATTGCGGTTGTAAGGCTTGGATTTTTCGTTGAAATCCCTCATATCCTGCTCGTATTTTATTTGTTCGGATCTTTGCTGTTCGCTTATTTCACATCCGGGCTTTTCCAATTCTTTTGAAACGGGATAATCGGGAGCTTTCGGTCCCGGATAAAAAGCGTCGATGCCCAGCCCGACAAAAAGAGCGATCAGGAGCGCTAAAAACAAAGTGTAAATTAGTTTTAGTATCATATTTTTTATATGTTAATTGTTGATGTGATTATATCATAGTTAAGGGGGCGACGGGAAGATTAAATTATTAATAAACCACAAATTTTGGCTTTGTCAAGCCCAAAACTGTGGATAAGTTGCCATTGACTTTGTGATTGAAAGAACTAGAATGGAAGCAGGGGAAAACAAACGAAAATATAAAATTAAAAAAAGGAAAAAAGGAGACGCCTTTTTTTATTTTGCAAAAAAATAACCGAATATCGTTTCTGTTTCTGTTAAATTGTCGCCAAAAAAATGAGAAAATGTTTAACAGTTGAAACAATAAAAATGCAAAGATTTCTTTTTTCTGAAAAGGAGTGTTTGGTTTTGAAAAAAGCCAACCGGCGGATGTTATCTTCGGATAACATTTGACGGCTGGCTTTTTTGATAGGCAATCAATTTAAGCCCCCTTATTACGGGGGCATGCCCTCCGTTGGAGGTTTAAACACACGTTGCTTATTAGGAAAGTATGTCCTGTTGTCCACTGGCTAGCACAGGGACAAAATCAGGATTCAGCTAGAAGGAGAGGTGAAAACAAACAATGAAAAAAATATTATTCGTCGGAGTCATGATTTTCGCATTCGCTTTGACTATGAACGTCGCTTTTGCTTGTCAATGTATGCCTTACCAGCAGCAATGCGCTTGCCCTGATCAATCAAATACAGCGATTGGAGTAAAAAATACTGTCTCATCTCAAGCTTTTTCGGGAGCAAATACAATTTCAGGCGGATTTGTTGGTTCAGCAGCTATTGTTACCGGAACATCAGTATCCAAAACCATAGGGGCTAATGCAGTGAATTCCAATGTCAAAACTGGTTGGAGCTTTGGACCGTCTGCTCAGACTAACAAAGCTTTTGGAGTAGAAAACGGAGTTTTATCTGGTGCGCAAAGTGGAGGCAATGAAGTTTCAGGATTTGTTGTTGGCGGAGGAACAGTTTGGACAGGCAAATCAGTAGCCAAAACAGCTGGCGTTAACCTGGTTAACACCAACGTAAAACTCAGCCACTAGGATATATTTTTCTTTCAGGCGGGGGCTAGCTCCCGCCTGGAGGAAACACCAATTTTTCCTCCTCTCCCTAAGGGAGAGGATGCCCGGAGGGCAGGAGAGGGAAGAAACTTTGCAAGTAGCTCCCTCATCCGGCCTGCCTAGGCGGGCCACCTTCTCCCGAAAGGAGAAGGGGAAACCTTTTAATAATTGATAAACATGAAAATAAACTTCAATAATTATATAATTTTCTTTTTCTTAATATTTTTGCTTTTGCTTTTCAGTGCAAGCAGTTTTGTGCAGGCGGAAAACAGGAGTGAAAATGTCAAAAATACAGTCAGTGCGACGGCGAATTCCGGCGGGAACACCATTTCCGGATCGGGGACGATCAGAACCGGCGATGCCAGCGCTACGGTTGAAGCGAAAAATTATGTGAACGGCGGTAAAGACATAGAAAATAAAGTTGAAGCCAAGGCGGAAGGAGAAAAAGCCGAAGTTTCCATAAACGGAGAAAGCAAGAATTGCCAGGCGGAGGAGGGGGAAAATTGCAGCGTGGAAATGGAAAATAACATTGCTTCAGTTGGGGAAAATACAGCCGAGACGGTGAAAGGAGAAGAAGCGGAGAAAAATATAGCAAATGAAGCTGGAAGTTTCTGGGCAAAGCTGGCCAAAAGCGTCATGGATAAGATTGGAGAATGGCTTGGATAATTAGGTTTAATTTTTTATGTCATTCCCGCGAAAGCGGGAATCCAGTGATGTTGTTGAATTTTGCAAACTGGATTCCGGGTCAAGCCCGGAATGACCATGAATACGAATGAAAAAAATTCTGGATAAAATCGGAGAGTGGCTATCTTAGGCAATCTGTCATTCCCAACTTGATTGGGAATCCAGCAGATCTTGAAACGATTTCAGTATGACAAAAGACTAGATTCCCGCTTTCGCGGGAATGACAAGAGAGAAATAGGAATGACAATAAAAAAAAGAAATGAAAAAAATTCTGGATAAAATATTAAATAACGCACTAGTTGTTTTGCTAGTTGCCAATCTGATAAGCTATCAGTTTATTTTGCCGATAAGGCTGGCTGTGGCGGAAGATGGAAGCACAACCGAAACCGCGGTGGCTGCGAGCGATTCAGGTTCTTCTGGCTCTAGTTCTGAATTCGATGAAGATACTTCCAGCGGCGACACATCCGATGAGGATTCTTCGGATGAAAGTGATTTACCCACAACCAGTAGTGGCAATACAGAAAATCAGGACACAAGCGATGATACGGCTGGGGGCAGCACCGGAACTACAACTACAAATACAAATACAACTACAACTGCAACTGCAAATGATACGGGCGGGCAAAACAGTCCAACTGATCCGGAAACTTTGCTTCCAGCAGTTTCTACCGCCCTCGATTCAACAGATCCAAGTGAAAATGATGAATGTATTTGTGAAAACAATAATAATCCAGATCCGGATTGTGAAAATCCGTGTCCGGAAGAATGCCAATGCTGCATTGATTATTGCGCCGGAATTGTCAGTCAAAATGCCGCCGAAGATTCGGAAAATGTTGCCGAGGCAGTTTCAATTACTGGCGCAAACTTGATTGAAGGGGCGGCTGGCAATCTAATTTCCGGATCGCAGCCGGCTGGAGCAGAAAATAATTTGGAAGAAGAAGAGGATGAAAATGATCCAGATGAAAGCGGCGAAGATTCTTCGGAAGAAGAAGATCAAACGGAAAGCGCTGAAAGCCAAGCGGTCATAAGCACGGAGAACGCTGCGGCTCAAGTTGCCGCTGTGAACGAAGTCAACACTAATATATATACTGAAAACGGCGTCCAAATTGTTGAGAACATAATCGGAGACTCGGCGGAGGACATCGATCTTATTTCAACTTTTGAAAATGTTTTGGAAGAAGCGCAAAATTTGAATTCGAAGAACCAGGATTTTTTTGAGAAGATTTCCATAACCAACATAAATGTCGCAGAAAATGTGGAAAATGCAGTAATTGCCCAAGCCGACAGCGGAGCAAATTCCATAGAGAATGTCTCTGGTTCGGCCAGCATCGAAACTGGAGATGCGCAGGCTTCAGCCAGCGCCGTTAATTTCATAAACACCAATATCACCGGAAACAACTGGCTTATGGCGGTGATCAATGTGGCGGGAAATTGGGCCGGAGATTTGATTGTACCGGGAGAAGGGCTGATTAAAACTCCTTCGGCCGGAATGATTTTTGACAAAATTGTGAGCATTAATCTGGCGGAAAATGTCAGAAATTTTTTGTCATCCGATGCTGGCACCGGAACAAATTCCATTTCTTCAACATCCGGGAGCGCCCAAATTTATTCTGGCGACACAGTTTCGTCATCCAGCGGAATGAATCTGGTTAATACCAATATCACTCGCAACAACTGGTTTTTTCTGATGATCAATAACAGCGGAAACTGGACCGGCAGGACTATTAATTGGGACGGGGAAAAGCAAAGTACCGTTTATGAGTATGATTTCGGAAGTCTGGAAGGCAGTCCGGATCCCTCAAAATGCGTGAGCGTTTATAATTATAACAGCGCTGAAAATGTGAATAATACCGTGATTGCCGGCGCCAATACCGGAAAAAACAGCATATCTTTAGCGGGAGACGCATCGATTTTTACCGGGAATGCTGATGCCCGGGCCAGCGCCTTTAATTTCATAAACACCAATATCACCGGAAACAACTGGATGTTTGGAGTCGTCAATAACAGCGGAATCTGGACCGGAGATGTTATTTTCGGATATCCGGATCTGGAAGTTTCCTTGAGCGCCGACAAAAGCGTGGTTCAGCCGGGAGACAGCCTGGAATTCACAGTTCATTATAAAAACGCGGGGCAGGCCAAGTGCGAAAACGCGAATCTGATGCTTTCTCTTCCGGATTATCTTTCCGGATCAGGAAGCTATGATTCAAAGGATGGAAATAATTTCTATTGGTCATTGGGAGAACTTGGATCGGGAGAGGAAGGATCATTCAGCTTGAAAGCGCTCCTGGCTTCGAACATTCCAAATGGCATAGCGTCGCTGGAAGCGGCCGCCGGCGCCAGAACCGATACGGAAGAAAAAGAATTTTCCAATAATTACGACGGAGAAAAAATAAATATAATCTTTCCCCAAATCAGTTCCAGTGTGGCCATTGTTGACGGAGATGTCATTTCTGCCGATGACTCAAAGCTTAAGATAGAAAGAAGCGAAGAAGGCAGAGTGGCGATAGGGGAAATTGCCACCCATCAAATTACCGTCAAAAACAACGGCAAAAATATTTTGTATAATCTGGAAGTGAAAGAAAGAATAAAAGATCCGTCCGGAAGCAAAGCAGCCGAATATGTTTGGCCAATTGCCCAGCTCAAAAAAGGGCAGAGCGCTTTTATCGAATATCAAATCTATGTCGATCCTTCGGCTAAACTGGGAACATACGAACATAGCGCTTCATCCATTGCTTATGATGAGGTCGGCAACAAAATTGAAAGTGAAAAAGCCGAAAAAAAGGTTGAATTTGTCGCGGGAGCGATTGCGGGTTCGGTTTCTTCCGGAAACAGCGAGATTATTCCTCCCGTGAGCGATGCTGTTGAAAGTTTGGCGCCGGAACCGGAGCCGGAAGTGCTGGGAGCGTCTATAACTGAAAAACATATTCCATGGCAATGGCTTCTCGCCCTTCTTCTCTTGCCGCTATCATATGCAATTTGGAAGAAAAAACTTTATGAAAGGCAAAAAATTGCGGGACTGATCCGGCAGACCGCCAGCGCCATATTTTCATTCTTCTTCTAATGTTATATACTTAGAAATGTAAGAAGATAAGAAATTGAAATAAAATGAATCTGGAAAAATTAATGCCGGAAAATTCGGTTCCGGAAGCCAAAGAATTGCCAAAAGAAGAGCAGATAGAAAGGATTTGCTCCTGGTGCCTGGGGGCCGGAAATGAGGAAGTCATTAAAAAACAGGAAAAAGCTTTGAAAGAAGGAAGAAAAATAACTCATGGCATGTGTCCTGACTGCGAGAGAAAAGTGGAGGAGGAACTGGAAGAATTCAAAGAGAAAAATTTTTCAGATGAGAAATAAATTATGAGAATGTGAAATAATAATTGCTTAAGAATAAGAAAAAGGGCAGCCTGATGATAATGGCTGCCCTTTTGTACTTCGACAGGCTGCCGGGATTAAATGCCGGATCGGAATTTTCCTCCGGCGCCCTTTGTCGAAGTGAGCAGTTCGCGTTCGAGCTGTACACTTTGTATGCCCCTTTCTCTCATTATGTCCTTCACAGCGGTAATAGAGTTGCAGCCGCTGCAAATCCTGGATACCACAGATGCTCTTAATTTCCGAAACTCTTCTGCACTAACCTTCATCACAGCCATAACACGCCCCCTATGAAAGATCAAACAACAATTCCTTGCCCCCTAGGAACTCTTATTGATATAACGCAACTAAATTTTTGTCAAGAGAAGAGAAATAAAATTGACATTTTGGAGTTTTTGCTGTATGCTGTCCGGTACGCAACAGCTCTTTTTATTAGCAAGGTATGGAAAAGGTTAATAACCTTGAAGTATTCAATTTTTTGCTCTCTGGGCGGAAAGGGAAGGGAAAGTAATGGAAAAAGAAAGAGTCAGGGTTCTGGTAGTTGATGACGACATTCAAGTGGGGAAAATGATAGAGTGCTTCGTCAAGGAAATTTTTGGCGGAGAGTGCAAGATTGCCGAGTGCGCCGAAAGTGGAATCTCGACGATCACCGAGGGTTTTGTCCCCGATGTCATAATTTCTGATTTCCTGATGCCGGGATTGGATGGGATTGAGTTTTTTCGAGCCCTCAAAGAAGTCGGATTTGAGGGGAAGTGGCTGTTTGTTACAGGCACTCTTGATAACAGGCTTCGGAATTTTTCATTTGAGAACAATTTGGAAGTTCTCCGAAAGCCTTTCACCATGGGAGATTTTACGGTTGCTCTAAAAGACTTGATGGAAGAATAAGAGAAAGGAGGGGTGAAATCGTGGGAAAAATTTTGGGCATGATCTGGAATATTTGCAGGCCGGCGGCTATGCTCTTAGCCATTGTTCCGGTTGGAATCGGCCTGTTACTGCTCGAAGTTTTTGGCTGCCGCGGAGCTTCCAAGGCGGAACGCGAGCGGCGGAAGAGTCTTGAGCAATCCCGACGCTTGGGAAGGAGTTTGAAGAAACAGAGCGTCTAAGGCCTTCGGGCCTTTTTAGTTTGTGCAAAGTGCCGGATATAAAGTATTATTATATCAAACCCCTCCTTTAATTCCTCCCCTTGGAAAGGGGAGGAGGAATTGAAATGAATTTCAAATACAACGGCATCATACTTTTTAAAAACGATATCGGCGAAACCGATCGGCTTTATGGCATCTATACTTTGGAAGCCGGAAAAATCCGGGCGCGGGCAATTGGTGTTAAAAAACCCAATGCGAAACTGGCGGGAAATCTCGAACCTCTTACATATTCGGAAATTTTCATGGCGCGAGGGCGCGGAAAAGGGAATATTACTGGAGTAATCGCGCTTAACAATTTTTCTGGCATAAAATCAGGCATAGAGGCAACCCAGAAAGTTTTTTATACTTTTGGAATTTTCGGCCGGCTGGTTACTGAAGAGGAAAAAGACGAAAAAATATTCAGTTTGCTTTTGGAATATCTGGAAGCGATGGACCGCATCTGCGTTTCTTCTTCGCAAAAAAGCCAAGAAGGCAGGCTGGATATTGTTACTCTGGGGTTTCTTTTTAAATTTCTCGGCGCGCTAGGGTATAAAATAGAAGCCGATAAATGCGTGAAATGCGGCACGAAACTCCAGCCGGACGGCAATTATTTCAGCGCAGAGTCGGGAGGGGTGGTTTGCGTGAAATGCGGAAGCGGAAGCGGAAAAAAAGTAAAAATTATTGCTGATTCCATAAAGCTGATTCGGCTGTTTTTGAAAAACAAGGTTGGTAATTTTGGGAAAATAGAAGCTGAAAAATCGATAATTAATAATTTAAAGGTTATAATCAGTGAAGAAATAGGCTGGATAACAGGATAAAAATTTACAATCAATTTTCAATGAATTAATTTCCAATTTTCAAATTGAATTATTGAATCGCTGGAACATTAGAAATTAATTTAAAATTAAAAATTGAATGCCGGATGATTTGATAGTAAATACAAAATTTAGTATAATTAAGATGCATAACAAAACAAAGAAACACTAAGCCCTATGTCTCTTCGCGACATTCAAGAAAATTTATATAAAAAAGACGCTGATCCGGGTCTTTCCAAGCGCGGTCCGGCGGATTATGATCCGGAAAATGCGCCTCTCATACTCAACAATCAGCCAGCTGAAAAAGATCTCTGGAAAGAAAAAAAATATGAAGTTGGGAAAGAAGGAAAAAAAGCGATAAAAATCGGATCTATTGTTCTTGGCTCAATCGTCTTGCTGGTCATTCTTTTTGGTGGATTTTATTGGTTTAAGAAATCGTCTTTTTCCGAGGAGCGGATGATAGTATCCGTATCTGGTCCTAAGGAAGCCAGAAGCGGGAAACTTCTGACTTATGAAATAAAATACAAGAACGAAAATCGGGCAGCGCTTAAAAATGCAAAATTGAAACTGACTTTTCCGGACACTTTTAACCCGGAAGAAAATCCGAATTTTAGGATAGAAAGTCCAGTGAGCGGGATTTATGATCTCGGAGAAATAAAAGGCCATAGCGAAGGGGAAGTGAATTTTAATGGGAGGGTATATACTCCAAAAGGCGCTCTTATTTATATTGAAGCCGGACTATCTTTTAATCCTTCCGGATTTAGCACTCAGTTTGTTTCCAAAAATAAACTGGGGATAAATGTGATCTCAACTCCGCTAGAGCTGGAAATTACAGCTCCGCAAAGCATTTCAAGCGGCAATGAAGTGAATTATCTGATAACCTACCGCAACAGCGGAGGAGAGAATTTTGATTCAGTTAAAATCAGAGCCGAATATCCGGACGGATTCACCTATTCCAATTCTGATCCCCGGCCGTTTGAAGGCAACAATATTTGGTATATCGGCAATGTTTCTCCGGGGCAACAAGGAAAAATAACAATAAGCGGAAAATTGGAAGGGGAAAGAGACCAGGTGAAGCCCATAAAAGCGCATATCGGTTCAACAGAAGAAGGAACATTTGTAAGTTATAATGAAGACGATGTTTTTACGAAAATAGTTTCCTCTCCGCTTTCCGTATCGCAGACAGTCAACGGAGCGGCCAGCCTTAACGCCAACGCCGGGGAAAATCTTTTATTTGAGATAAACTTCAAAAACAACGGAGATCAGGGAATGCGGGGCGTGATTGTTACGGAGAATATTGACAGTCCGGTTCTGGACTATTCCACTTTAAAATTAGACGGCGGATCTTTTGATGAAAGTAAAAAAACGATAACCTGGAAAGCGCCGGATCAGGCCAATTTTAGGAATCTTGAACCGGGACAGGGAGGAACACTTAAATTTTCTGTCAGAATAAAGGACATTCTTCCAATTTCAAGCGCCAATGACAAAAACTTCGTGATCTCAAGCGTTTCTAAGATTGACAGTCCGGATGTGGCCACTCCGATCAATATGAACAAGATAATTTCCGGAAATAAGATGGATGTCCGGCTGAATTCCAAACTGGTGCTGGATACTTTGGGATATTATAATGACGGAAGCATTTCCAATTCCGGTCCAATTCCTCCGAAGGTTAATGAAGAAACGACTTATACGATCCACTGGAAGATCATTAATGTTTCTAACGATATTTCCGGCGCCAAAGTCGAATCGTCTCTTCCAACGGGAGTGGCTTTTACCGGAAAAGTTTCTCCGGAGGATGCTGGTTTCGAGTATAACGAAAGAACCAATTCGATCATATGGGAAATGGGGAATATTTCCGCCGGAGTCGGCGTTCTGTCTCCTGCCAAGGAAATTTCCTTCCAAGTGAAAATAAAGCCGTCCTCCGACCAGATAGGAAAAGAAGTCAAGCTGATAAATGAATCAAAAATTACGGCTAAAGATTCGTTCACGGGAGAAAATTTGGAAAAAACATCCAGTGGAAGAAGCACAAATCTTCCGGAAGATTCCGGGCTGGGATATAAATATAAGGTGGTCAATTAGCAGCTATTTCTTTTTGCCTCAAAATTATTAAAGCGGCTCATGTGAAATTAAAATTATTCCCTTGCTTGTTTAATTAAGTTAAAGCCAGTAAAAAAAGATCGTTATGAGTAATTTTTCGCCAAACACGCAAAATACTTAAGTTCAGAAGAGAATAAATATGTTTGAAATAGAATCCAAAAACGGAGAAAAAAGAATAGGAAAATTAAGGACTAAAAGCGGAGAAATGAAGACTCCGTTTTTTATGCCGGACGCAACTCGCGGATTCGTAAAATCACTGGGAATCGGCGACTTGAAAAAAGCTGGCATCGGGCCGATGGTAGTGAATACCTATCATCTTTACTTGAGTCCGGGAATAGAAACCGTAAAAAAAGCGGGTGGAATAAATAAATTTATGAATTGGCAGCGTCCGCTTTTGTCCGATTCGGGAGGATATCAAATTTTTTCTTTGATTCACAAAAACCCAAAGGCGGGGAAAATAGCCTATGAAGGAGCGCTTTTTAAATCTCCGATTGACGGACGAAAACATACCCTTACTCCGGAAAAGGCTATAGAAATCCAATTTGATTTGGGAGTGGATATGATGGTCTGCCTTGATGATGTTCCGCCCCACTCATATGAAAAAGAAAAGATAGCAGACGCGGTGAGAAGAACCATTCTTTGGGCAGAACGCTGCATGATTGAGTATAAAAGACAATTAAAATTGCGAAAAATAAACAAAAAAGACAGGCCGCTTATATTTTGCGTCATTCAAGGGGGGACATATTTTGATTTAAGAAAAAAATGCGCGGAAGAACTGATAAAAATTGGCTTTTCCGCTAAAGGCGGACCAGTCTTGGGCTGGGACGGATATGGATTCGGCGCGCGCCATGTCGATCAGGATGGCAATTTTTTGGAAGAGATGGTTCGTCATACAGCCAGTTTAATCCCTGAAAAAGCTCTCCGATTTGCATTGGGAGTGGGAACGCCGGAGGATATAGTGAAATTTGCCAGTTGCGGATGGGATATGTTTGATTGCGTGATTCCGACCAGGGAAGGAAGGCACGGGAGGCTTTTTCTGAGAAAAAGAAATTCGAAATCCGAAATTCGAAATTCGAAACAAATCCAAAATCCAAAATCTAAATATAAAAACAAAACAGAAAAAAGTTTTTATGAGACGATAAATATTAATAATGAAAAGTATAAAACGGATTTTTCGCCGGTTGATCCGGATTGCGATTGCGAACTTTGTGAAAATTATACGCGCGCGTATCTCAAGCATCTCTTTTGCGTTAAAGATCCATTGGCGATGCGGCTGGCTTCCGTTCATAATTTGAAATTTTATTCAAAACTTATGGAAGATATTGCTTCTTCCTGATCGGCCTGATAAGCTTTGAACTATGAAACATATTGAACTTCTCGCACCAGCAGGAAGCCTGGAAAAAATGAAATATGCCATTCGTTTTGGAGCGGACGCCGTTTATTTGGGTATTCCGGATTTTTCGTTGCGCGTAAGAATAAACAAATTCGGCGAAAAAGATATTCAAGAAGCGGTCAAATACGCGCATAAGCGTAAAAAGAAAATCTACGTAACTTTGAATATTTACGTCCACAATCAGCATTTGCCGCAAATTGAGAGGCATCTGAAGTTTCTAAAAAAGTTAAGTGTTGATGGAGTGATTGTCAGTGATCCGGGGATTATAAATCTGGCCAAAAAACATCTTCCCAAAACAGACATCCATCTTTCCACTCAGGCCAATGCGACGAATTGGCAGGCGGTTAAATTTTGGGCAGGGGAGGGCGTGAAAAGAATAATTTTGGCGCGGGAGGTTACTTTAGCCGAAATAGGAGAAATAAAAAAACATAATCCGAAGGTTGAGCTGGAGTATTTTGTCCACGGGGCGATGTGCATGAGTTATTCCGGGCGGTGCATTCTTTCCAAATGGATGACGAACCGAAGCGCGAACCTGGGAGATTGTTCGCAGCCATGCCG
>Ga0302251_1000215_pt1 | contig 67014 bp, 58 predicted proteins | sample AAG_RA_Gln_MG_FD_193534 | JGI IMG/M metagenome (GOLD analysis project Ga0302251, IMG submission 193534) | Enriched activated sludge microbial communities from anaerobic digester in WTTP, New Holstein, Wisconsin, United States - AAG_RA_Gln | ecosystem: Engineered > Bioreactor > Anaerobic >... | reverse complement strand
TATGAGGATTTGATTCATGTCGGCACCATGGCCCACGCAAAGGAAAAAGGCCTGGTGCGACTTGAAGGCAAAGAGTACGAGGTCAAGGACGGCGACGTGATCTTGTTCCGCTTCAACGTTTAAGTCACGTTGTAATCTGAAATCGAATCATTCATAATTGCCGTGAGGCTTCGAAATATCAGATCATATTTGAACGTCCAAAGACCCTGGGCATCTCCTGGGGTCTTTTTTGTGTTAATCAAAATTTTCAATTCTATTTTAGCGCTTCAATCAACATATGAAGTTTTCTTAACAACTGAAAGTAGAATTAATTGAATTATCGAATGTCCCAAGCAAAACCGTTGAAATTTCTGAATTCTCAAAAGAATTAATTTATACTGACTGTTATTTTATACATCGAAAATGTATATATACATTTTGAATAATTTTACAGCATTGAAGGATTTGGTAAATTCATGTAGAATTTTTAATAGGTCAGAGCGCTGCTGACCAAGATTATTAAAGGGGGATACATATGTCAAAGAGAATATTGGCACTGCTGATGCTCGCGGTTATGATTTTCGGTCTCGCCGCCTGCGGACCTAAAGTAGAACCGGCACCTGCCGCACCGGCGGGTGGAGAAACTCCAGCCGCTCCTGAAGCACCTGCTTACAAGATCGGCATCATGACAGGCACAGTTTCCCAAGGTGAAGAAGAATATCGCGCCGCTGAGAAAATGAAAGAAAAGTATGGCGATATGATTATTCTTCAGACTTATCCTGACAACTTCATGAAAGAAACAGAAACGACTATCGCAAACGTTCTTTCCATGGCTTCTGATCCGGAAGTCAAAGCTATCGTTATCGTTCAGGCAGTTCCCGGCACCTCTGCTGCCATTGACAAAGTCCGCGAAATCCGTGATGACATTCTCTTTGTCGCCGGCGTACCGGGCGAAGATCCAGACATGATCGCCGGCAAGGCTGATGTTGTCTTCCAGGCTGACGAACTCGGCATGGGTTACTCCATCATCGAGCAAGCTCAAAAGATGGGTGCTAAGACGTTCGTACACTATTCCTTCCCACGTCATATGTCCTATCAGCTTCTTGCTATGCGCAGAGACATTTTTAAATCTGAGTGCGAGCGCCTCGGCATAACTTTCGTTGACGCGACTGCTCCGGATCCAACTGGCGACGCTGGCGTTCCGGGCGCTCAACAGTTCATTCTCGAAGATGTCCCTAGAAAAATTCAGGAATATGGCACTGAAACCGCATTCTTCAGCACTAACTGCTCTATGCAGGAGCCTCTGATCAAAGCGGTCCTCGAGGGCGGCGCGTTGTATCCGCAACAATGCTGCCCATCCCCTTACCACGGCTATCCGGGTGCCCTTGGCATCGAGATTCCTGAAGACAAAAAAGGTGATATTGACTTCCTGGTTGGCGAAATCACAACTAAGATCGCTGAAGGCGGCGGCACCGGCAAATTCTCAACATGGCCAATCCCAGTCAACATGATGTTCGTCGAAGGCGGCGTTGAATATGCTATCGCGTACCTCAACGGCGAAACGACTGACAAAGTAGACAAAGCCAAAGTTGAAGAAGTCTTCACAAAAATCGCTGGTTCTCCAATTACCCTTGATACTTTCACAAACGAAAGTACCGGAAACACCTTTGAAAACTTCTTCATGGTTCTTTCTGATTACATCACTTTCTAAGAGAACCTTAATAAGTCAATAATGAGGAAAAAGTTCTTCAGCGCACCGGAGGCTGCCACCAAATGGCGCCTCCGGTTTTAAATGACACAATCAGGGGAGGTACAGCTTGAGCGATCCATATGTCCTTTCGATGCAAAATATTCAAAAAGACTATTTCGGCAACAAAGTTCTAAAAGGCGTCACTCTCAACGCCCGCGCGGGCGAAGTTCACGCCCTGCTCGGAGAAAACGGTGCCGGTAAATCGACGTTGATGAATATCCTTTTCGGGATGCCTGTCATTCACAGTACAGGCGGATATGACGGCAAGATTATGATCGAGGGCAAAGAAGTCCAGATCAGGTCGCCAAAAGATGCCATGGAACATGGCATAGGCATGGTCCACCAGGAATTTATGCTCATACCCGGATTTACAGTCACAGAGAATATAAAGCTAAACAGAGAAATTTTGAAAAACAATGTTGTCAGTGCTTTGTTTGGAAAATCAATGAAAACATTAGACAGAAAAGCCATGAACGCGGATGCCCGTCAAGCAATTGATACTCTCGGCGTCGACATTAACGAACGTCAGGGTGTTTCAGGCATGCCGGTAGGCTACATGCAGTTCATTGAAATTGCGCGCGAAATTGACAAGAAGAACGTTCGACTCCTCGTTTTCGACGAGCCGACTGCAGTCTTGACTGAAAGTGAAGCGGATACGCTTCTGGAGGCAATGAGACGCATTTGCGACGCAGGGATTGCCATTCTATTCATTACACACCGCCTCGAAGAAGTCATGGCCATAGCCAGAGATATTACTATACTCCGCGACGGTGAGCAGGTGGCAGCCCTTGAAGCAGCGAATACCAATGTCATGGAAATTGCAGCCATGATGGTAGGTCGCGAAATCGAGGCCATGCAGTCAGAAAATCGAGACATTTCAAAAACGCCAGAGATATTAATGGAGATTAAGGAGTTAAAAGTTCAAATGCCCGGAGAACAGGTCAAAGGTGTCAACCTTGAAGTCCACAAAGGAGAAATCCTGGGACTTGGCGGACTTGCCGGACAAGGTAAAATAGGGATTGCCAACGGCATTATGGGCCTTTATCCTTCCACCGGCACAGTCTTGTTCAAAGGTGAGGCTCTCCCCTCCAGCCAGCCTGAAGCGATTTTGAAAAAGGGAATTGCATTCGTTTCAGAGGATCGACGTGGTGTCGGACTCTTGCTTGACAGCTCAATCGAAGACAACATAGTCATCTCCTCTATGCATATACACAAGCGATACATAAAAAAATACGGACCGGTCACACAAAAAAATACAAGTGAGATCCGCGACCACGCCAATAAAATGATTAAGGATCTGGATATTCGCTGCACAGGACCCGAACAGCCTTCCAGAAGGTTGAGCGGCGGCAATCAGCAAAAGGTTTGCATCGCGCGCGCGCTCACCTTAAATCCAGAAATTCTTTTCGTTTCCGAACCGACAAGAGGAATCGACATTGGTGCTAAAAAACTGGTTCTGGATACACTGATCAAGTTGAACCGCGACCATGGCATGACTATTGTCATGACATCCAGCGAATTGGCAGAGCTCAGATCTATCTGCGACCGAATTGCTATTGTAACGGAAGGTAAGATTGAAGGTGTTCTCGCACCTAACGACAGCGACGCGAATTTTGGCCTGATGATGTCCGGCGACTATGGCAAGGTCATTGAAAAGGGGGAAGCGATCAGATGAAAGAAAGACTTCAAAAATTCATTCATCAATTCGGGCTTCCTCGTCTGATTATTTTATCTTTCTTCCTGGCCTTACTGGTATCAGCTTATTTCCTAAAACTCCCCCTGAATTCTCTTGTGTCTGATACCCTGGTCAGAACCGGGATGAACGGGGTCCTTGTCCTAGCCATGGTCCCAGGCATCCATAGTGGCATAGGCCTGAACTTTGGACTGCCTCTAGGTATTGTCTGCGGTCTGCTTGGCGGATTGGTCAGCATAGAGATGAACCTCGTGGGCGTAAATGGATTCATTACAGCGATCCTGGTCTCTCTGCCCATTGCTGCAGTCATTGGTTACCTGTATGGTCTGATGCTCAATCGCGTCAAGGGATCTGAAATGCTGGTCGCTACCTATGTTGGTTTCTCAGCTGTATCGCTTATGAATATCGCCTGGCTTCTTCTTCCGTTCCACAGTCCTGAAATCAAATGGCCTATCGGTGACGGACTCAGAACGACCATTACTTTGACTGGCAAATACGACAAGCTATTGAACAATTTCCTGGATTTCAATATTTTTGGTGTGATGGTTCCAACGGGACTTCTTCTGTTCTTCCTGGCTATGTGCCTGTTGATGTTCCTGTTCCTCAGAACCAGGACCGGCGTTATGATGAGCGCAGCGGGCATCAATCCTAAATTCGCAACTGCGACCGGCATTCAAGTCGACCGCGCAAGAATTATTGGTACAATGCTCTCTACCATACTCGGCGCAGTGGGGATTATTGTCTATTCCCAGAGTTATGGCTTCTTCCAGCTTTACCAGGCGCCCATGATGATGGGTTTTGCAGCTGTAGCGGCAATCCTGATCGGTGGGGCCTCTTCACATAAGGCCACACTGATGCATGTCATAATTGGCACCTTCCTGTTCCAGGGACTTCTAACGGTTTCCCTCCCTGTCGCAAATAAGATTGTCACCGAGGGCAACTTGTCAGAGATCGCCAGAATTATTGTTCAGAACGGCATCATTCTCTATTCCTTGACAAAAGTCTCAAACGGAGGTGATTAGCATGACGGATCAAAATAAGCCACTTACAGAAGATGTGAAAACCTCAGTCATTAAGAAGCCAACATTGAACCTCAAGCAGATCGCCTTTGACAATATTGTCACTATTATATTTGTGGTCATTTGCTTTTTCGGACTGATCCTGGCTAAACAACCGGCTGCATTTGTCATGAATGAGCTGGTGCTGAGGATCGCAAGAAACTCATTCCTCGTTTTGTCTCTGATCATTCCGGTACTGGCTGGAATGGGCCTCAACTTCGGAATAGTCATTGGCGCCATGGCTGGCCAGATCGCATTGATCGCAGTCACGCACTGGCAGATTACGGGGATGAAAGGCTTCCTGCTTGCCGCCTTGATCAGCGTACCATTCGCACTGCTCTTCGGCTGGCTGACAGGTAAAATTCTGAATAAAACTAAGGGTCAGGAAATGATCACGTCTATGATCTTGGGATTCTTCGCAATGGGTCTTTACCAATTCCTGTTCCTGTTCCTGATCGGCACACTCATTCCCATGGACAACCCAGTCTTAGTGCTCTCCGGCGGTGTCGGCATCAAGAATACCATTGACCTTAAAGACGGCATCCTTTACGCACTTGACGGTATTTACAAGACGCGCTTCTTCCCTGCCCTTGCAGGCTTCTCTGTCATCGCGGCTATCTTCAGCCTTTATAAGGTCTTCCGGGTCAGAAAAGACGAGATCGAACGCGTCAGACTTCCTAAGTATGTGATGTATACGGTTCTTTCATTGACGGGCATTGTCTTATCCGTCGTCGTCCTTAACTCGAAAAGCCTTGTGGCTATGATTAAGTTTCCGGTGGCGACGATCGGCTCAATACTTCTGCTCTGTGCTTTTAACTTGTTTATCGTTCGAACCAAACTAGGGCAGGATTTTCGAACCGTTGGTCAAGACATGCATGTTGCCAAGGTTTCGGGCATTAACGTCGATCGAGTGAGGATCATTTCAATTATGATTTCCACAGTTCTGGCGGCTTGGGGACAGCTGATTTTCCTTCAAAATATCGGCACCCTCAATACCTATGGCTCACATGAACAGGTGGGTATGTTTGCAGTTGCATCCATTCTGATTGGCGGTGCTTCGGTCAATAAGGCGACCATCGGCCAGGCGATCCTGGGAACGACGCTGTTTCACCTGATGTTTATCATCTCCCCTTTTGCGGGCAAGAACCTCTTTGGCAACGCTCAAATTGGGGAATACTTCAGGGTTTTCGTTGCTTATGGCGTCATAGGGTTATCTCTCGGCTTACACGCGTGGAAGACGCAGATTCAGGCCAAACGTAAGCAGTTGGGTGAGGAGTAACTCAACAAAATGTTTAATAAATAAACGGTCAAATGGGCACAGTAATTTCACTGTGTCCATTTGACCGTTTATATTGCATTGTATTACTAAACGTATTACGACAAGAAATTTACTCAATTAGTTTCAGAAAAACAGGTGGATCGCGATTGCTGCAAGAGGCAGTGCAATCAGCGTTCGTTCAATGAAGCATATAACAATTTCTCTGACTTTAATTGGAGATTTTGTGGCAAGCATAACCGTAGCAGTTTCAGAAAAGAAGATAATCTGAACCATTGAGACTATTGTAACAAAAGCTCGAGCCTCAATCGAAAGAATCTCAACATCATTTTGGATCAATAATACCGGGAGAAACATCTCCGCTATTCCTATTGGTATAGATGCCGCAATTCTAGCTGCATCAGGGATCTGGAGAAGATTAAGTATTGGCTGAAACACATAACCAATCCATGTGAAAACAGGCGTGTATTCTGCCAAAATTAAAGCTGAAACGCCAATAGCAGAGAGCATAGTCAAAACTTGCGGAATAATTAAAACGCCATCCTTTAAGCTTAACTTCAAATTCGTCATAAGGCTTTTTGCAATAAACGCGCGTTTGACGGCTCTTTGAAATCCTGTAGGAATCGTCGTTATGTTGTACCTGGTTTCTTCTATACGCTCTTCAGGTGTCTGTAGGTGCCCATTGAAGAAGACATCTTTCTTTTTTGATATTGGCGGAATGCGTACCATGATTGGCGCAATAATAAATGCCAACACAAAACTGATCGCATAAACTTTTAGAAATACCTCAGACAACCCAGCTGTTTCAATAACCAAATATGCGAATCCAATGCTTACCGCACTAAAGCCTGTCATAATCGTGACCATTTCTTTTTCAGTATAAACATTCATTTTCCAAAGCCTATTCGTAATAAGAACACCCAGAGACGATGAACTGACAAATGAAGCGGTAGCATCAAGCGCAGCTTTTCCTGGAACTTTAAAAATTGGCCTCATCAAAGGTTCTAGAAGCACGCCAATGATTTCAAGTACTCCATAGTTTAACAAAAGTGGCATAAAGACCGCACCTACGATTATGATTCCAAGAACGCCTAAAACAATCGGCGGGAAAACGCTTCCACCAGTAGAAGTACCAGTAATAATCTCAAAACCTTCGAAACCTGGAACATTAACTTTTAAGGCATATAACAATGTATAAAATGCTCCGACAGCGTACAAGACAGTATGTATACTTGTGTCATTATCATAGACTTTTGACAAGGCAGACTCATTCGAGGTGTTTTTGTAATACTTATATTTCACATGAAAAATCAGATTGGTAAAAATGATTGCCAGCAGGACCCAATAGGCGTAATTACCTAATAGATTGATGAGACTATTATAAATCACAGCAAAAACAATTTTGCTTTCTCCGTTAATAGGCACCGAAAAAAAGAAAACAAAAATCCCAATTGCACTTAGAACTAACATTCGAATAAGTCCTGTTGCAAATTCAACTCTATTCAGCTTAATTAAATCCAGGTCTGCAGATTGCATGTCACTATCATATTCAACTTTGCCAATTTGAATATTATCGTTTATCATAAATACGCTCCTTTGCAATCTTGTCATTTTAGTCTTAACGTCTGATAGCTCATCCGAACTTTTGTTTATAATGTTCTTTCTTTTTTCTTTAGCGCCAGCATTGAAATATATTCAAAACATATATTTGCAGCCATATAGGATGTAATTTCACCATGATCATATGCAGGAGCAACTTCTACAACATCAAAAGCTACAAAGTTCAAATCTTTAAGTGCTCTGAGCAATGATAAAGTTTCTCGGGATGTAAAGCCTCCAACCTCAGGCGTACCCGTTCCCGGCGCATAAGCAGGATCCACAAAATCAATATCAAAGGTAAGAAATACAGGATGGTTGCCTACTCTGTCCTTGATTTCCTTTACAACTGCGTCAAAGCCCATATCGAAAACCTTATGAGCCGGGATCAGTCTGTAACCCAACTCATCCTCTGCGATTCTGTGTTCATTTGGGTCATATAATGAACCACGCATACCTATTTGAATAGAACGTGACGGATCCACAATACCCTCTTCAATCGATCGCCTGAACGGTGTGCCGTGATTGTATTTCTGACCAAAGACCTCATCATTGATATCAGCGTGTGAATCAAAGTGAACCATTGAAAGTGGTCCATATTTTTTTGCAACTGCCCGCATTTCTGCCAAAGTGACACTATGGTCACCTCCCAAACCAATTGGGATGATTCCGGCATCGACAATTGGCTGCAATTCTCTTTCGATCGCATCATAGGTAGGTAAAATATAACCCGGCGTCACATTGACATCACCATAATCGGCACCTTTTAATTCTTCAAGAATATTGACGCCCATTATTACATTATTGGGTTTCATCATAGCTGAGATACTTCGAATTCCTGAAGGACCAAAACGTGCACCGCTTCGGTAAGAGGATGCCGTATCAAATGGAATTCCAAAGATTACAAAATCGGGATTATCAACATCATTCATTCTTGGCATGCGCATAAATGTTCCTGTGTTGCAGAATCTTGGAGTAGACAACGCACTTGATGATTTACTGTTATTCATTCTTAACCCCTCCAATTAGTATTAGTTGATTCAACTTGGTTTATGCAATAATATCACAATATTCTGAAAATGAATTATACCAAAATTGACAATATCATATGCTATTTCATATAGTCTGCCCCATCAAAACTCTGATAATCGATAGCTGAATTTTGATATTTCAAATTTTTCGCAAATAACGCCTTCATAAGAATTGACAAATATATAATTTTTCATATGTCAATTATCAACTACATATAGCAGGCCTCTTTACTAATTCCACAATTCGTTATCTGAATTTGACTGTCGACAATCAAAAAAACTCCCAATATTTTGAGAGTTTATAATTACTGTATAGGATGATCCCGTTGTATAGACTTTAACTTTTGCATGCCGATCCTGTTTAATCAAACGTAATTTTTGCTTCCTATTAGAATTTTTTGATAAATCTGAGAAATCCCTGTTCTACTTCATTAAGTTCATAGGAATTCGATTTGACCCAATATTGATTCAATTGATGCTTAATCCCATGTATTGGTATCGAAACCAAAGACATATTCTCTTTAATAAAACTGATAGGCCTACCGACGCTGATCCCAATATAATGTCCGTTTTTTACTGTTTCAATCATACCGCCTCGGTCAAAAATATACAAAACATCTTTCTCAGCAAGTATACCCATTGCGCCTAACCAATCATCATTTTCAAAATCCTCAAAAGTTACGATTGGATAAGATTGTAAAGTCTCAGGGGTTAAGGCAGCTTCATTTGACAAAGGATGATTTACAGAGATCAGAGCGGTCACAGGGATACTGGTAGACAGCAGATTAATATCAAGAAAATATTTTTCAGCTAACTCCCAGCGTTTATGTATGTTATTATCGAAATCATAAAAAAATCCAACTCGGTAGGTTTTTGCGATAATATCCTGCATAGCTTGATTAAGTCCGGTCTCCTTAAAACTATCTTTTGTATTTCCCAGAAAATAGTTTTTTCTAAATTCAATAAACTTCTGAAAAATAAACGATGAGTAAACACAGACTATCGAAAGATTACTATCCTTTGCTTTGTAGATTTTTTCAATTTTTTCGATGTTTCTAAGTTCTGCATAAATGATTTTTGCGGATTTAAGGAACAACTTTCCTTCAGGTGTGATTGTTACACCTTGGCTAGATCGAGTAAATATTGAATATCCCAGTTCATTTTCGAGAGATTTTATACTGGTACTCAAATTAGATTGTGAGAGAAAGAGGTTTTGGGCAGCTCTACTGATAGACCCACATTTCTCAACTTCTAAAACTTGAATAAAAATTGATGTATTAAAATTCTTCATTTATCCACCTTCTACACTGTCTCAAAAAGAGAATTGTAAAGTCAATTTGACTAAAGAAAAACAGCGGCCCAATTTTTTAAAACAATAATTCTTTTCAAATAACAGAATTCGAAATATGCCTCATTATATCATAGTTCTCCTGCCTCTCGGATACCCACCCTGGCATCATATCGCTCCAAGACCAGCATGGACACTACGGCAAACACCAACAACACAGAAATCAGCAGCCAGCCTGTCTGAGGCGCAAAAATTAACAAACCGCGGCTCATAACTATAGGCCCCGCCGTATACCCGACACCCATGAGCAGAGGGAGCACCGCGTTCATTCTGCCTCTGTGGCTCACCGGCGTCCGGTTTGCTACATAAGGCATATAGCTGATGGTAATCGTAATTTCTCCCAGAGTAAAGATGACACAGCCCAGCGCGAACAGTAATCGACTTTCCGCAAAGGCAAAAGTACCAAATCCAATCAGATAGAGCAACCCACCCAGCGCAACGCGGCGCAGTGCCGGGTACTGCCTTAGACCAGATGTCAGAAGCGGTGTGCAAATCAAAACTACAAGGCCGTTCAGGCTTGCAAGCAGCCCAAATGTAGATGCTCCTTTCAGTGGAAAAAGGTCCTCCAGTTGGATGGGAAGCAGATAATGCCACTGCGCGTAGGAGAAGTTGTAAAACAGCAAAATTGATGAAAATACCAACAAAATTGGACGCTGCAGGAGCACTTTTAATACGGAGCCGCTCACCGCCGCCTCCATGGCGTCCCCTGGCGGCTCTGCCGACTCTGCCGTCTTTTGGTCTATTTGCGGAAAGCTTATGGCTTCTGAATCAATCCTGGTCTTAAGGTACGTCTCCTTAATAAAAACCTGTACCAACGCTACTGAAACGAACAGCGTCAGAGCATCGCCCCAAAAAATCCAGGCATAAAAGTTATTAAACAGCAGCCCACCAATAGTCGGACCAATTGCAAAACCGAGATTAAATCCCATGTATGATAACGCATAGGCCGCTTCACGCTGATCTTTAGTCGTCAAGTCAGCTATGATGGACAGGTTCGCCGGATCAGAAAGTCCAAAGAAAAAGCAGGCGCTCAAAATCAAATAGATCTGAGTCATTCCCGGTTCCAAAAAACCACAGATCATAAAAAGAATTCCGCCGATTGTCTGTCCAAGGAGGATCATAGGCTTTCTGCCTACCCAGTCAGTCAGCTTGCCGCCAAGTAAATTGGCCGGCACAATGACAATGCCCATGAGTGTCAGCCAGATCCCGGCTTCGGAGGCGGAAAGACCAATTTTGCTCGTCAGGATCAGCGTAAATAAAGGAAAAATGAACAAGCCAGCCGCGTTTATCATTCGCGAAAAGAAAATAACATAAATCTCCCGCGGCAACCCACGGTATGGTTTCAAAAAGTGTCGCAGCATTCCGAAAATTCACTTCCCCCAATAATTCAGTCTGGAAAAAATTTAGTGTTTACAGGGTACTAGCTATGCTCCTCATCCTCACGACTTCTGCGTCGGGCGTAACTTCCCCTGATCATAAAAATGACAATATTGATAATCAGCATGACTGGAATGATCCATAGAATTGCGCGGACACCATAAGCCACAGAGATCCAGGCACCAAACATAGGAGACAAGACCATGCCAATACTCCCAAGAAGACCTTGAAATCCAAACAAGGTTCCCCGGCGGTCCGCTGGCGTAAGTTCGGCTGCCATGGACATGGCTATAGGTTCTATCCCACCTAAGGTAAAAAACATAACCCCGTACAACAAGGTGAATGAAAGGATTGAATTTGTCCTCAGAACCAACATGGACAGCCCCAATGTGATGGCCGCCAGGACAAACATCAAACGTCGCTTGTCATAGCGGTCTGCAATTCTGCTGATAATGATTGCGGCCATAGCTGTGGAAAATCCGGCTAATCCGTTAATGTAGCCCGTCCACTTCGCGGCGCTTTTTCCTGCTGGGATGACCTCCGCTACATAAATTGGTATATAAGGTGTAAAGACTGTTCGGGTAACGCGATTGATCAACAGAACCACCAGCAGAACCATAATAACTGGCGTAAAAATCCTGTACCATGGCAAGTCCGCCTTTTGCCTTTCTTTGATCTGTCCATAGCTGTTTGGATCCTCGTCTATAATGAATAAGACCATCAAAAAGGCGACCAGCATCAAGCCGGCACCCACAAAAAAACTGACTCTGTATCCAAACCATTCCGCTACTATCCCGCCAATAATTGGTCCGATGGCGTAGCCCAGGAAAGTTGAGGACGACAAAAATCCTATGGCGTAAGAGAGATTTTTGGTGGGGGTATTGCTCGCCACAAACGCCAGCGCTGCAGTAACCGTACCTGTAAAAATCCCCTGAAGCCCTCTCAGCACAACGATTTGCCACATAGCCGTCACCATGCCGATTAGTCCAATAATCATGACACCACCGCCCATGGCTCTCAGGAGCATCATCTTTCTGCCATATCGGTCTGAAACCATGCCCCAAATAGGCGACATAACCGCCATAGTCAAGGCAGGCAGCGCATTGAGAAGACCGGTGTACCACTTCACCACCTCAGGACTCATAGGCGATATCTCCTGTATGTAAAACGGGAGAAACGGCATACCAAGACCAAAGCTTGTCAAAGACAGCACTTGGGTCAGCCATAAAGCGTAGAGATTTATTTTCCAGCGTTCCATTCCATCACCACTTTGTCTATCTTAATTGTCGGTTTTTTATGGCTGCACACAGCTATCTCAAACCAGCCTGTTAAATATAATAGGCATAGGCCACTGCCATACCCATGGAAATTACCATGCCTGCTGCGATCATAACAAAGCTTTTAACCGCGTTGATAAACGTCTCCTTTTTATCAGGGTTTGAAGTGAAGCCGCGAGTAAGTTTGTATACAGGCAGCCCCGTGGCCACAGCCAACACAGAAAAAACCGGCAGCCAGCCTACAGCAATTGAAATCACCATTACACCATATGCGGCCACTATCAAATGCTGATAAAGGGCCAATGCATGCGTCCGATCAATATATGCCACCAAGGTGTACCTGCGGTTCGCAAGGTCGTCCTCAAGGTCACAAATATTATTGGCGAGCATGATATTGGCAATGCCTACGGCAAAAGGCAAACTGACGACGATCAGCCCCAGCAAAGGAAAGTAATCTATGCCGATGGTCACCCAATCCGCCAACCAGCGCACCTCAATCAGTGTTCCAATTGGAAATTGAATATAAAACGCCAAAAACGGAATCAAGATCCCCATAAACCCACCCGAAAACACTTCACCCAGTGGTGTTCTCGAAATGGGTACGGGACCATAGGAATAAAACACACCAATTCCAGCTGAAATGACACCGACCACAAGTACGATCCAATCGGTCATCCACACAAGGATCAAACCCAAAATTAACCCGAGTCCCAGCAATGTGATAATAACCATTTTTACCCGTTCAATTTCGACCTGATCTTTAACAATGGCATTGTGTTCCTCATAACCATAGCCTTCTCTTTTGATCGCGCGTTTGAAATCCATGTAATTATTGACGGCTGTCGTAGCCATATCAATGCATATTAACGACAGGAACATGATCACCGCCGGCTGCCAGCGAAATGAGTCACGGATCCATACACCGTATAAGGTTCCGAACAGGAACGGAAACACGCTGGCGACTTTCGTCTGAATTTCTACCAATTTCAAAAAACTACTGATTTTCAATTTGCTGCCACTCCTTAAATGCCTTCTTCAGATGATACCGACGGTATTTCAATAATGACAGTGGTCCCGGCACCAAGCACGCTTTCAAATCCGAGTTGTCCTCCAAGTTCCGAAATGATCTGATTTGAAACGGGGATCCCCATTCCGGATCCATTTTCCTTGGTTGTATAATAGGGTTCAACTAAACGCTCCAATTGATCCTGAGTCATTCCGCTGCCATTGTCATGAACCAGAAGCAAAACACGGTTTCCCACCTGCTTGGTACTTATTTCGATAATCCCTCCCGCCGGCATGGCCTCAACCGCATTGAACAACATATTGATAAGTACTTGCCGGATCCCGTTGACACTGGAAAATACCAAGGTATCCTCGAGTTCCGTCTTTAGCTGAATGCGGTGTGAAGACATTTCTATCTTGAAAAACCGACTGACATCTTCAACCAACTTTTTCAAGTCGAAGATTTCCTTTTTTAAAGCATTTGGTTTGGCGTAATTCAGCATGCTTTCCACCATGATAATCAGACGATCAATTTCTGCCGGTAATACTGACATGGCTAACTTGACGAAACTTGGATCCTCCAGCCGGCGATCCAGCATTTGAATATAGCCCTTAATGGAGCTCAGCGGATTCTTTAGCTCATGGACTACGCCCGCTGACAATTGATTCATCTTCTCAATTTTGTCCTGTTGCTGCAGCAAAGCACTCATTGACTTTTCCTTTGTTTGATCCTGAATTAAAACATAGGCGGATGGCAGATCCGGATCTTGGTCAAAAGGGACATTGACGCTGATCAGCAGCATTTTTATACCAGTTGTCGTCTTGATCTGCACTTGCATCTCCCTATTGGGACCAGGCTGCTTAATCTGTTGGATCAGCCACTCCAATTGAGATTCTGTAAAGCAGTTCATATCCTTGATATCTTTCAGGCCCTGTATTTCAATACCTGTCAGAAGTTTGACCGAATAATTTCTAAGTAAAATTTCACCGCTTTGACTGAGTCCCAGTATGCCCACAGGAAGCACGTCAAGAAACTGATAGTAATGGTTCTTGAAGGTCTCCTGCTTTGATTCAAGTTTCCTCAGTTTTGAAGTTGCGGCAATGTAGCGGCGAACCATTAATATAACTGCAATGATAATGATCCCAATCACTATACCCAGAATAAAAGACTGCGAGGGTTTAAATGTCAGAGTCGCGCTCAAAAAATAAGGCATTTTCAGGCCAATGTCATGCATAGTGCCCCTCCTAATATGGATCTCTACTTCATTATAAGTCATTGGAAGCCTTATGACAGCAAAGAATCAAGAATTTTTCCTGAACATAGAAAATTTCTTATCCATTTTTCCAGAGATCCAAAACTCACTTGATGTTCCCATTAGGATTTCAATAGTTCTAAAGCCTGCTCAACAAGTCCTTAAATTGAAGCAATTTCTCATTTTATTGAGATGAATATTGGATGAAAATTGTTCTAACAAAAAAAATAAAAAAACCTCTTTTCAAAAGGTCGTTTTTCGAATATACTGTAATAGTGCCGCGCGAGGGTGGCGGAATTGGCAGACGCGTAAGATTCAGGCTCTTATGGGCGCTAAGCCTGTGTGGGTTCGACTCCCATCTCTCGCACCACTGAAAGACGATCTTCTTTGAGAAGGTCGTCTTTTCTCATTAATGATATTTTGGGGGAGTTTTTTCAAATGGCGACAATACTGAAAAACGACTGGCAGGAAGTACTTTCAGATGAGTTTGAGAAACCTTATTATAAGACCCTTAGACAATTTCTGATTCAGGAATATAAGACCAGGCAGATTTTTCCGCCCATGCATGAGATCTTCAACGCGCTGCATTTTACACCTTTGAAGGAGGTCAAGGTTCTGCTGCTGGGTCAGGATCCCTACCACGACCTAAACCAGGCACACGGCCTCAGCTTTTCTGTCCTTCCCGGTCAAAAAATTCCACCATCGCTTCAAAACATATTTAAGGAACTTAACGAGGATCTCGGATGCGATATTCCTAACCACGGCTACTTGAAAAAATGGGCAGATCAAGGTGTGCTGCTTCTCAATACAGTACTGACTGTTCGGGCTCATCAGGCAAATTCACATCAAGGACAGGGTTGGGAGCAGTTTACAGACGCTGTCATCCAGGTCATTAATGCTCAAGACAGACCTATTGTCATTTTTCTTTGGGGTAAGCCGGCACAGTCAAAAAAAGGACTGTTAACCAACCCAATGCATTTGATATTAGAGGCACCCCATCCTAGTCCCCTCTCTGCCTACAGAGGCTTCTTCGGCAGCAGACCATTCAGCAAAGCAAATACCTTCCTGACAGCACACGGCATCACCCCTGTCGATTGGAAAATCGATGCGCTTTAGTCTTTATCAAGCCATAAAAAAATTTTTATTCAGAATGTTAAGTCAGTCTGGCAATCCCAATTGTTCTGTTCTATGAAATATGCTAGACTTATGTCATCGGGGGCATGAAGGATGACGACTAAGAAGACTGCCATAAACAGCATATTGTCTTTATCTCTGCCGGCTATTATCGATATGAGCTTCGATACGCTGCTGGGAATGGCTGATACACTTATGATCAGCTGGATGATAGGAAATGCAGCGTTATCAGCCTCAGGCTTTGTCAATCAGATTATCTTCACACTTATTTTTATTTTCACCGCTTTCAATACAGGAGGTACCGCATTAATTGCGCGAAGTTATGGCGAGGCAAATTATGCTAAACTCAACAAAACTGCCAGCGAAGTCGTCTTCCTGAACCTGACTCTTGGTCTGCTGGTCTCGCTGTTATGCTATGTGTTCAGAGATCAGATTTTCTCGATTTTTCAAACTTCTGAAGAGGTTGATCTTTACATAGCAAAGTACTTTAAATGGATTGGACTCAGCATCCTCCCCATGTTCCTTTCTTTTTCATTCGCCGCTGTTCTCCGCGGCTCAGGCAATACCAGCACTCCAATGAAAATAACGCTGATAGCCAACCTCTTCAACATTGCCGGCAATTTCGTGCTCATCAAAGGCCTCTTTTTCTTTTCTCCACTGGGAATTGAAGGTGCCGCCATTGCGACACTGTCAGCACGCTGGCTGTCTGTAACCATATATGCCTTCATTCTCTTTGACCTTAAAAAGAGAGTGCATTTGTGCCTTCGTGATATGCTCCCTACCAAAGCCTTATTTGAACCGCTGTTCAGGATCAGTTTGCCAGGTGCCGCAGAGCAGGCATTGATCCAGGCCAGCTTTATTGCAGTCAACATCATTATATCTTCACTCGACACCACGTCTGAAGCCGCCTACAGGATTCTGATCAACCTTGAGTCCATATCTTATATGCCGGCTGTTGGGATCTCAATTGCGGCAGCTACACTGACAGGAAAAGCCCTTGGTGAAAATGATCCTGAACTGGCCTATAGTACAGGAAGACAATCAACAGTTTTGGGACTAGTCTGGGGCGTGTTCATGGGAATTATGTTCCTGGCATTTTTGAATCTTTGGCCAAAGTTATTCACGAACGATCCCGGCGTTATCAAAATCATCATTCCCGTTCTTGGTCTCAGCGCCTTACTTCAGCCATTCCTAAATGCCATGCTTGTCATGTCAGGGGTTCTGAGGGGCTCGGGCAACACCAGGACGGTGATGCAGCTTTCATTTCTCAGAGTGTGGCTCATCAATGTCCCTTTAGCCTACATACTGATCAGAATTATGGAATTCGATCTGAAAGGCGCATGGTATGCCGAGCTCATCTCTTATACTCTCTTTTGCACGATTATGTATATGAAACTTAAACAGAAAAAATGGACGGAGATCAAAATATGAATCGGTCCACTAAAAAGGCAGCAGTGATGTTTTCGAAACTGAAAACTCAACTGCTGCCTTATTTTATTCCTCAAAATTCCAAAATCTTCCTTACACCAACGCTTTAATGGCCTCTATAGCCTTATCATAATCCGGATGCTGACTAGCCGCCGGAACATATTCCACATAACGGATCACCCTGTCCTTGTCTATGACAGTGACACCTCTGGCCAGCAGGCGAACGTCCTCTATAGCAAAGCCATAAGCTTTGCCAAAAGATAAGGTTCTATGATCAGAGACTACCTCAACCCGGTCGATGCCATGGGTGCCGCAAAAGCGCTTTTGAGCAAAGGGCAGATCGCAGCTGATCGTTACAATGGCTACCTCATCAGACATTTCGCTGGCTTCCTCATTAAACTTGGTCGTCTGAAATTCACAAACGCCAGTATCAAGGGATGGTACGCAGCTGATGACGACGACCTTTCCTTCAGTTTCCTTAAAAAACTCATAATTGGACAGGTCTCTCTTGATAGCTGTAAAATCCATTGCCTTCTGACCCACTTTAACAGGTTCGCCAACCAATTTTTCACTCTTGCCTGCAAATACAAATTCCATTTAGTCGTTCCTCCTATGCTGTTCGATTATACTTGATAGTTTTCCCAATTTGTTTGTTTTTAAACAGTATTGGGTAAAAGATTATCGTTGATGCGACTAAAAGTGCTATGACATTAAACAACGAGGTGATTAAATGCGAATCAACATTTTGATAGGCGGTTCTGCCGGTCACGGGATCAATACCATTGACCAGTTTTTAACTCGGCTGTTGACTAAAAAAGGCTTTCATTTTCATTCTTACAAGGATTACATGTCCAGAATTAGGGGCGGCACCAACTTCACCCATGTGACACTCTCAGATCAACCAGTTCACTGTCATGATGATGCACTCGACGTTATAGTCGCATTGACTTCAGAAATCATTAAAGAGCATTATGACAGACTGACGGACAGCGGTTTGATTATTTGCGACGCTGATGTAGTACTGCCGGAGCCATGTCGTCACCAGGTTACGCGGCTGAATTTCAAGGCTATTTTGAAAGAAACCGGAAATTCCAAAGGGTATTCCATGGTGGCCTTGGGGGCGATTGTCAAAGCCATCGGCCTGGAGGAGAGCACTCTGAACCATCTTGTAGACAAGCGCTGGACAGAAGCAATCATCGACGCCAACACCAAAACCGCAAGAATGGCTTACGAAGCAACACACTGTGTTTTGACTTCCATACCAAAGACCAACGAGGATCACCTTGTCATGTCCGGCAATCAAGCGGTGGCACTCGGTGCATTAGCCGCGGGGGTCGGGTTTTACTCTGCCTATCCTATGGCCCCTTCCACAGGTGTCATGAGCTATCTGACTCAGTATGAAACCCGCTATCCTATAGTCGTCGAACAGGCAGAAGACGAGATCGCTGCAATCAACAGCGTCATAGGCGCAGCGTCGAACGGCCTCAGAAGCATGACCTCCACCAGCGGCGGCGGCTTCTCATTGATGGTGGAAGGCCTCGGTTTCGCTGCAGTTGCAGAAGTCCCCGTCGTCATGTTGGACGTTCAGCGGCCGGGTCCCGCTACGGGTATGGCGACGCGAACGGAACAAAGCGACCTCAATTTTGTCCTGGATGCCTCGCAAGGTGAGTTCCCAAGAATGATCCTCAGCTTCAATTCTATTGAAGATGCTTTCTATAAAACATTTAGAGCCTTCAATCTCGCTGATAAATATCGAGTACCCGTCATTCTTCTTTCAGATCAGTATCTGGCTGACTCAACTTCCACGGTCAGGGAGCCAGATTTGAAGTCTTTAAAAATTGATCTCCATCTCGTGAAAGAAGTCCGTGAAGATTACCGTCATCATGATCTTCGAACCCTGGTACAAGATCGGGTTGTACCAGGGATGACATCACAAATCGTCATGAACGACAGCCATGAGCACGACGAAAATGGCGTAGTTACAGAAAGCGCCAGCAACAGAACCGCAATGAATGACAGGCGGATGTCCAAACTCAATGAAATTATCAAAGAAATGGAAGAACCCAGATTGATTGGTGATCCTGATGCCAAGGACATCTTGATCTGCTGGGGCTCCACGGCAGGGGTAGTTGAAGCTGCTGTCGAAACACTCACAGGCCAAGGCAGAGCCATAGGCGCATTGATATTCGGAGATCTTTACCCTTTACCAACCAAGACGCTTACCAGGCTTATTGAGGGAGGGGCCCGACTCATCAACGTAGAGGGAAATTATCAGGGTCAGCTCAGACAATTGATATCCAGAGAACTTGCCCATCCTATTCACCATTCCATCTTAAAATATGACGGAAGACAATTCAGCCCAGGGTATATCCTGAAGGCTTATGAGGAGATGATTCAAAAGTGAAGACTTCCCCATTTGACAATCACAAAGAAAACACCTGGTGTCCGGGTTGTGGGAACTTTGGGATCCTCAGCAGCATGAAGGCAGCCTTTGAAGAGCTGGGACTCGCTCCGGAAGATCTCCTGATCGTCTCGGGCATTGGACAAGCTGCAAAACTTCCTCATTATATTCATGCAAACGGATTCAACGGACTTCACGGTCGAGCCTTGCCCGCGGCATTTGGGGCACATGTGGCCAATTCTAAGCTAAAACTGGTGGTCAACACCGGTGATGGTGACGCTCTGGCAGAAGGTGGCAATCACTTCATTCACGGGATTCGAAAAAACATGGATATCACCCATCTGATCCATGACAATCAGGTTTATGGCTTGACCAAAGGTCAAGCGGCTCCGACCACGCCGCTCGGACAGAAAACCACACTTCAGATTGAAGGTGTGAGAGTGGATCCCCTCAATCCCGTCACACTCGCAATTTCGCTGGGCTGTTCCTTTGTGGCCAGAGCAAACGCAGGCGACCAACCTTTTATGAAGGAAATAATAAAGGCTGCCTTAAACCATCGGGGCTACGCTCTGATAGACATTCTCCAGCCTTGTGTCACTTTCAATAAAGTCAACACTTACCAGTGGTTCAAAGACCGCGTTTATGCGGTACCGGAGACCTATGATCCCTATAATAAGATCGCCGCGTTTGCCGAGTCACTGAAGTGGGGAGATGACGGCATTCCTATCGGCATCCTCTATAAAGAGGAGAAGCCTGCCTATTACGACAGGCTCGACCACATTAAAACCGACCACCTCGCTGCTGTCGAACGAAAACCTACGGATATCCAGCCACTGCTTAATCAGTTGAAGTTCTAAAAGTAAAATTAATTGAAGATATTAAATAAGGGACGTCCAAACTCAAGCAATGTGAGTTTGGACGTCCCTTTTTGGCTTGTGTGTTTCGCCGAGCGGATCACAATCATCCGTAATTGAACCTGTAACGTTTGGCAGCCCCGCTACTGCATCCCCCGAAAGCTAAGCCGCAGATTGTCATGGGCGATCAGCGCTGCCGCACCTAAAGCCGGAGTAAAGCGATACATGCCGCCCTCACCTACGTACACCCGATTCAGATTGCGATGCGCGCTTAATTTATTCAAGGACTTATTGATCTCGCGGTTCATGATACTGTTTGCATTGTACATGCCGGTGATCAGTACCATCTCAGGATTGATGGCATTGATCACGTAGGAAAGCATAGTGCCTATGTAACCTCCTGTTTCACGGATGACCGAAAGGCTCAAACGGTCTCCCTGAACGGCATAGTCATAAATCTGTTTAGCTGAGACCGCTGTCAAATCCCCCTTTAAATCCTCAACGAGTTTTGACGTGCTTCCCTCTTTTAGTTTAATCAAAAACCGCTCCTCTATGCCTATGGTTGAGGCAACAGCATTAAAGCATCCGGTTTTTCCGCATTTACATTTAATTCCCCGGTTACTGACCCTGACGTGAGCAATGTTGCCTGCGCCCTGATTAAACCCCTTGACTATGGCGTCTTTATAATAATATGCAGAGGTAATCTGCTCCCCTATATCCAACACAAAGAAGCTGAAGGCTTCCTTGGCTTTACCATAAAGTTTTTCACTGACCGCAACTGCAGTGGATTTTGTTTCAATGTGCAGGGTATCACAGCCCAGCGCGAGAATGCGGTCTTGCCATTCCTGCTTTCGAATCAGGACATTGCTGCCGAGCAAGAAGCTGTCCAGCGCGTAAGGCTCCGCTTCGACAGCGATCCCAATCCCGAGGCAACGCCGGTCAGAGAGATGGCGCATAATTTCCTGAATGACACGGCTGACATTATCCAGAATCCTGCTGCCGGATCGATCCCCAAACATGGAAAGATCATCCTCCGTCAGAATCCCGCCGCTCAGCGTCATCCCGCAGGAGGATATGCCATACTTGGAAACGTAGATGCCGATCATATAATGATGCTTTTCATTCAATGTCAGCACTGTGGGGCGTCTGCCCCCGGTTGATTCACCTGTTCCCTTTTCATCTATCAGCCCGTCAGATTTTAATGCTTCTGATAAAATCGAAATTGTCGCGGGTGACAGGCCTGAATATCTGGCAATGTCTGATTTGGAAATTTCCCCGAATTTCTGAATGATTTGCAGAATTGTCAATCGATTGACCCATTTTATTTGATCTTGTGTCAGTGGCAATGTGATTTCCAAGTTATCCCCCACTTTATTTAGCGACTAAAATAAGTTGTTAATAAGAAGATAACATAAAGTCGTTAAGTCGGCAACCGCTTCCCCTAAAAAGACTATGGCCTTTTTCTCAAAAAATGTAAAAAGGTTGCCGCAATGTCGCGACAACCACTCTGAACATGACATTATTAAGGTCACAACCTACTAATCGCTTTCTGTTTCAAATTTGCTATTCGTCAATTTCTTTGAAATGAACATCCTCAGCAGCACTATACTCTGAACGGTCAACGCCGTCTTCACTGTTAGTATTCCCGCTTTGATCCGTATATGGTTTGCCTTCCGGCCTGGTTTCACCCGCATTGTAGCCACCGCTGGCTCCAAAAGGTCCAAAACCTGAACTCCCAGAGGTTTGCTGCCACTCAGCTTCTGCTTGATGCATGGCCTTAAGATATTGACTTCTTCGCCAATAATGTCTCACAATCAGCATGACCAGGATCGCCAAACCTATTGGTGTCCCCAGCAAAAAACTTCCAGCTGCAAAGATCAGCCAAAATACAACAAACACAATGGCCAATATTATGAGCAGACCTGTAAATCCAGAATATGATTGGTACATGGTTTTCACTCCCTTGAAGCCATTGTAATATGGTAATCATGACGATTCAATAAAAAAAGCATTAAGTTTTAAAAAAGATCGCATGACAATCATGCGATCTTCCTTAAGAATTATGAAATCAATAGATTGAATTGCTGTCTTCATTTAAGACAATAGCAACTGAAGCACTTGCGCCAATCCTGTCCGCTCCTGCACCAATCATTTCAAGTGCGATCTCCCTGCTTCTGATGCCACCGGATGCTTTGACACCCATCTGTGGGCCTACAACGCTTCTCATGAGCAGAATATCCTCCGCAGTCGCACCGCCTGAACTGAATCCGGTCGAAGTCTTGACAAAATGAGCACCGGCTGCTTTTGACAACTCACAGGCACGGATCTTTTCTTCCTTCGTCAAGAGACAAGTTTCCAGAATTACCTTAAGGATCGCTTTACCTTCGAGAGCAGCCACGACGCCTTCAATATCCTGTCTGACATAGCTGTCATCACCGTTTTTGAGGGCAGCTATGTTGATCACCATGTCTATTTCCCCGGCGCCATCTGCAATAGCCTGACGCGTCTCAGCGGCTTTGACGGCAGTCACACTGGCACCAAGCGGAAAGCCTATGACTGAGCATACTTTGACTGTTGAGCCTTTCAGAGCCTCAGCCACGACCGAGACATAATACGGATTGACACAGACTGACCAGAAGCCATGAATTTTCGCTTCTTCGCAGACCTGCAGAACTTGTTCACGTGTCGCGTCTGGTTTTAAGATTGTGTGATCAATATAGCCTGCAAGGTTCACGATCAACCCTCCTTAAAGTACTAACAGTTTATCCCCGTTCTTGATGCCGGCAGCGTTGCCCTCATCAATATCCAAATGCATTTCGAGCGCATAGCTCTTATGAACTCTGACAAGCACGTTGTCGAAAACCAAGCCACGCTTGCCTTCGACTTTAACGGATACAATCTCCTTGTCCTGAACACCGAATTGCTCAGCATCACTTGTATGCATGTGAATATGGCGTGCGGCTGCAATGATGCCTTTATCTATGACCACTTCACCCTTTGGTCCGACGATTTTAGCACCGGGGCTGTCAGCAAGGTCACTTGAATCTCTGACCGGAGGTACAACGCCAAGGGTAAATCCATCCGCAAGTGAAACCTCGATTTGAGTTTCATTTCTGGCAGGTCCGAGGACGCGCATAGTAAACGAACCCTTAGGCCCAACAACTTCGATCTTCTCATGGCAAGCGAATTGGCCCGGCTGGGAGAGATCCTTGAAAACAGTCAGCTCATACCCTTCACCAAAAAGAATGTCGATGTGCTCTTTGCTCAAATGGACGTGACGGTTTGATAACCCTACTGGTACATATCCTTTAGACATTTATAGACCTCCTATTTTGTATACACTATACATAACATTATCATGGATTATGTCTATTTTGTCAAATCTGAATGCAGCCGCTGGCTATACTTCATTTTGGACAGATTCCAGAATAACATTGGCAAATTCTGCGCCTGCAGTCTTAAGATTTCCATGTCGTTCCTGGTGTTCCGCTACCGGCTTTTCATCCGTTCCCTCAATAAAAATAAAGTTCTCAAAGGAGGCCCTGATTGATTTAAAGAACAACTCTGCGACAAGTCTTGCGCCGTCGCTTTCATTTTTTTTCTGAACTGCACCTGCCGTTACCAGAAGCAACCCTTTTTTTGCTTTAGAAATGGCCTGATCTTTCAACATAAACTTTCTGGTCCATTTAACTTGAAAGCGGTCGATCATAGTTTTCGTCAAAGCACTCACCGAATTGAAATAGAACGGCGTCGCCAATATGACGCCATCCGCCTCATCCACTGACTTTAAAACGCGATCCATGTCGTCCCTGAAAACGCAACATCCCGTTTCAGCGCATTGATAGCAGCCTGTGCAGGGATGAATTTTCATTTTTCTAAGATCAAAACGCATCAGCTCGAACTGATCAAGGGCCATACCCGACAATAGCAGATCCAGTGCTTGATCCGTGTTCTTTCCCGGCCTTGGACCGCCAAATATTACGACGAGTCTTGGCTTCACTTTGAATAGACCTCTGGTTTCAGCGTCGCAACAAATGGCAAATTACGATATTTTTCAGCATAATCAATACCATAGCCAACTATGAATTCATCCGGAATGACAAAGCCGGTATAATCGACTTTTATGTCCGCTTTACGTCTCTCAGGCTTGTCCAGAAGCGAGATGATGGAAAGGCTGGCAGGTCCACGGGCAGAAAAATTGTCATAAAGATATTTCAGGGTCAATCCGGTATCAATAATATCCTCGACGATCATGACGTGCTTGCCCTCAATACTGTAGTCCAGGTCTTTGACAATCCGGACGACACCTGAGCTTTCCGTCGAACTGCCATAACTGCTTGCGGCAATGAAGTCGATCTGGATTGGAACGCTCACTGCCCGCATCAAATCGCTCATGAATACATTTGCGCCTTTCAAAACGCCAATCATCAACAGCTCTTTGCCTTTATACTTTTCAGAGATCTCTTGTCCAAGCTCTCGCACTCTCGCATCAAGTGCTTCCTGACTGATTAAAATTTCCTTAATATCATGATTCAAAGGATCACCTCATTTTGGATTGTAGAGTTGTACTGTTATTATAACCTGATCGCGACTAAAGTGCCACCCCGGTACTTCGAAATCCAATCGGTACTAATCATTAGACGCCTTCAACCGATCCAGATCCTCTTTAATTTTCTGGGCTTCCTGAGTCATTTGATCATTGTCCCGGTGAGTCCATAAGTAAACCATCGGAATAATTATCAGGGTCAGCAAGGTTGAAACCATCAATCCTGACATCAGGGCCACCGACATGGGCACAAATAAGGCACTGCCTGAAAGTGCCAGCGGCACCAGTCCAATGACTGTTGTGATTGTAGTCAGCATAATTGGGCGAAATCGTTTTTCCACTGCGTCAACACATGCTGTTTTCACCGATTTACCTTCTGCGCGCTCAGTATTAATAAAGTCAATCAGCACAATCGCATTATTGACAACAATCCCCAGCAAACTCACGATTCCCAGCATTGCCACAAAAGAAAGCTCAAACCCCAGGAAGTATAACCCTAAAAAAGATCCAATCGCTGACAATGGAATAGTGAGCAGGATGATCAATGGCTGCGTGAAGGATCTGAACTGAAACAGAAGGACAGAATAGACCAGCATCACTGCAAGAACTGCTGATGAACCTATATTGCCAAAGTTCTCGACGATCTTTTCATTTTCGCCGTCGAATTTGAAAGCTATCCCAGGATAATCCGCCGGGTCAATCTGTTCGACAATTGCCTTTTGAATATCGACTGCGTTGTAACCTGGCGCTGTGTCTGACATGACAACTGTCGCCAAATCGCCTTTGTATGACTTAATGACTGCATACTCGCTGGTCAACACAATTTCTGAAACGGCTGACAACGGCACTTTCAGTTCAGATGCCGTCGCTTTGATTTTAAGATTTCTGAGATCATCCAGACTGACCACATTGCTTCTTAAAACAATATCATAATCCCCGTCCTCAAGGCGAATGGTCGTGGCCGCCTGACCTCTGAGCGCCAGATTTATCTCACTCTGAAGATCATATTGAGTCATACCAAGGTTGCCAACGAGCTCCAGATCCGGCTTGACCACATATTCGAAAACGCGGTTTTCAAAATCTGTGTCAACTTTTGCCGTCCCCTCCACCTGAGAAATCAGCTTTTGAAGCCGCTCAGAGGCCATTCCCAATTGATCCAGGTCACTGCCCAGCAATCTGAGCTGCACCGGCGCCCCAATTGGCTCCGCTTGTTCCAGCAATTTAACAGTTGCCCGTCCTCCCGTCACGATTTGGTCCATTTTTTGCTGAAGCTGGGCCACATAGGTTTCCAGGGTCATTCCGCGCTCGCTGGACTCCAGGGCTTCCAGATCCACTCTGATCATCATTTGAGCCTTGTCATTTGAATTAGGAACGATTGGCAGCGTATTGTAGAACTTTGGAAGGCCACCGCCCACAGCAGTCGTATTGGAAAGGATCAGCGGGTCATCACTTAAAACCTCGTGCACGTCCTTAACCAGCGCCTCTGTCGTTTCAATGGAGGACGCATTTTCCGACCGTACATCAATATAGATTTTATCCGTATCCGCATATGGAAAGAATTTCAGATTCAGCGAGAGTCCGGCATAAATCGTGAAACCCAGGGTCGCCAAGACAAGCACCAGTGTCAGCACTCTGAATCTGAAAGCCGCCAGCAGCGCTCTTTCAAAAAATAGCCTGATCACGCCCTTACCCCTGCCTGTTGCCTTGGACGGCCCTAAGAACATGTAACCCAGCGGCGGTATGACCAGAATAGCGACCAAATAGGACACTGACAGTGAAATCATGATGATGCTGGGCAGACTGGCAATGTATTCACCAGCGATCGAAGGCAGCAACATAAAGGGCAGGAATGCGCCGATGGTCGTGAGCGTAGACGTCAGCACAGGCACAGCCACCTCTCTGGCCCCACTGATGCAGGCTTCTGCGCGCTCAATTCCAATGTCGAGTTTTACCTGAATCGAGTCAATAATCACGATAGCATTGTCTACGAGCATCCCCAGCGCCACAATCAGAGCCGCAATCGAGATCTGGTGAAGCTCAATGCCCAAATATCCCATAAAAATGAACGAGATCATTATTGAAGCCGGAATCGCTGTTGAGACGATCAAAGCATTCTTTAATCCCATTCCCAGCAACACTACCACCAAAACAAAAACGACACCCTGCAGCAGATTCATCATAAAGTCATTGACGGACTGTTTGACATTCTCAGGCTGATTCAGGACACGCTCAACCTTTAGATCACCTGGCAGTGTTTCTTGAAAACGACCAATAACTTGGTCGATCTCATCACCGACCAAGACGACATTTTCATTTTTCTGAAAATAGCCTGTCAGCAGTATGGCGTTTTCGCCATTCTGCAATATCTTATAAGAGACGTCCGCATCCTGAAAGGAGACCTCTGCAATTTCACGCAAAAAAACTGTTTGACCCGTCAGCGGTGATACCCCAACCACTAGAGAGCGAATTTGATCGAGGCTGGTTAAACGTCCGGAAGTCCTTAAGTTGACACTTGCGCCATGCTGAACAATTTGACCAGATGGTATTTCAACATTTTGTGCCTGCAGCATGCCGTAGAGGTCTCTTAAGGAGATCCCAAGCAGGTTGAGTTTCTGGTAATTCACCTCAACTACGACTTCGCGCTCCTGCTTTCCCAATATTTCAAACCGTTTGACGCCCTGAATGCCCTTTAACTCATCTTTTAGCTGGAGTGCCAGATCATTGAGCTCATTATACGTATAGTTTTCACCAGAAAGCGTGACCATCAGTCCTGCTGTTTCCACGAGGTCTGTATTGGTCTGAATCGTTTGACATTCCGGCGGAAGTTCTGACTGCAGCACATCCATTCTGTCTTCGAGATCGTTCCATGCCGACTCAACCTCAGTTCCATAAACCAATCTCAAAAAGGTGACGGACGCGCTGTTGTAGGAATAGGTATAGGCATAATCGTACCCTTCAATTTCCTCGAGCTCACTGACAATTTTTGAGGTTACCCGTTCTTCCACTTCAGCAGGTGATGCGCCTGGATAGACAACCGAAATCATTGCGACAGGGGCATTGATCTCTGGATATTCCTGTCTTGGACTAATGTAAAAACTGTAAGCGCCTGCTGCTATAAGCAGCGACAGCAGAAAAAGTGTGATCTTTCTGTTCTGAATCGCGATTTCAATCCATCTTCTCATTCCGGTCACCTCGTGACGCTGACGATCTCGACATCATCCAGCGGCTTCACAAGCTTCATGCCTTTTACTATGACCTGATCGCCTTCATCAAGGCCTTCGACAAACAATTCGTTATTCTGTACCGCCAGGATGACGACAGTCTTCTTAATTGCTTTGCCCTCTTCCACAATATAAACAAAGTCATTTTCCCCTGATAATACAATATCGATCGGAAGCTTAGCCGCTTTCACTTCACCCTGGCGCACGTAGATCTCTGCCATGGCTCCAATCAGGTAATCGCCGGCCGGCAGCGTTACTTCAACCTCATAGGTTTGAGTCGCCGGGTCAGGAAGTTTATCAATATTTGAAATTAAGGCGCTGAAAGTTTGACCGTCATAGACAACTTCCACCTCGCGCTCAAAAACATCTTTCATCAGGGTCTCAGAGGAGACGCCAAACACAGCTGTCATAGTCTGACCCTCCAGCATCAAGACTGGGTACCCTGCTGATACCAGATCGCCCTTCTCATAGAACACATCAAAAACAACGCCGCTTCTAGGCGCATAAAGTTTAGTATCCTTCAGGTAGCTGCTGCTCAGGCTATACCCAGCCCTCGCCTGTTGAACCTGGGCTTCAGCCGCCTTGAGTTCTGCTTTTGTCACGGAAACCTGAAGCTCAATCCCCTCCAGCTCCGCTTTGGAAATAGCGCCTTGTTCATAGAGAACTTTGAAGTCCTCAAGAGTTTTCTCGAGGTGCTCGAGAGAAAATCTTGCCTTTGAAGCGACCTCTTCAGCGGCCTTAATCCCTGCAGCACTGCTGCTGACACCGCTGCTTTGTGCCTGGTTGTCCAGACGTGCCAACAACTGCCCTTTCTTGACCGAATCCCCTGTTTTCACTGTCAACTCAGCGATTTTTCCGGCAGTCATAAAACTAAGGGACTCTGTGGAATCCGCGCTGATTCGGCCAGTGTACATTTGGGTCAGTGCATGGGTTTCGAGATGGACCTCAGTCACTTCTACGGGTTGTTTGACAGGCTCAGAACTCGTAATTTCAATCTTGTTGCACCCAGTACCCATCAGCCCCAACAGCAGGGACAGCATTACAGGAACAATTCTCAGCTTAAACATGCCAACATCCCTTCTTTCAACTCCGGCTCCATGATTATATTGGATTATGCCCGCACGAACCTATCCGGTGACTTCGCGGCTAATCAGTCAAACCTCGTCACCAGATCTCTGAAATAAAAATCAATAATCATCCTCAGCTCATTCTCAACCGCGTCACGTTCAAACGTCACCGTTCTGGACACAAGATCGTTAATGGCTTCAACGATGCCTTTGGAGATCAATCTGCCCAGCGCTCTAAGATTTTGAACTGATTTTCGACTGGCAATGGTTTCGAGAACATACTTTTCCAGCACTGAAAAAATCATTCCGGACAAATCATTCAAGGTATCGGAAAAAACTGTTCCCTCTGACCCATTGAACAAAATTAGAATTTCGTCACGGTTCACCTCAATGACATTGGCAATTTCGTGGACAAACTGCTCTCTGAAACGGGTATAATCCTCCGGCGGCAAAGGCATTGCCTCTTGGATCTGTACGGAATCAAGAAGTGACTTCAGAACGACGTAAGTCGGACTGACTACTTCTTCGAACAGCGACTGTTTTGAGCTGAAATATCTGTAAATATTTCCAACAGTGATTTCGGAGCTCTCAGCAACTATTCTCATTGACGCTTGAGCGTAGCCCCTTTTTAGAAATTCAGACCGTGCCGAAGACACTATGCGACTTCTGACTTGTTCTTTTAATACCTGCATATGATAAACTCCTGTTCATTTTTAGTTAAATTATACCCTCAAAATTACATTTCAACAACATTGGATTGGCTTTAACCGCAAATACATGCATGATCGTTTAACTGCACAAAAAAGTCCGCTTCTCTAAAGCCCTTCTTCTGGTTCGAAGAGCCCTTTCGATCACGGACTTGATGTTGAATAAATCGACAGATAGGTAAACTGCACCCTAAATGTCTCGAGCGAATTCATAATCCAAAACAAACTTTCCTCAAACAAATAGGATTTCCTGCTCAGACAGCCTGAGGAGGTCGCTGCCCTTCAATTTGTACAATGTTTGACTGTCCAGCCTTTGCTCATTGAGATAGGTTCCATTCAGAGAGTCCAGATCCTTCACAAAATAACCTTGATCCAAACGGTGCACCTCAGCATGAAGTCTGCCGATGGTTATGTCACCATCAATAATTACATCACAGAGGGCTGCATTCCTTCCAATGCGTGTTATTGGCTTAGTTAGTTCAAAAATCTTGCACGCCTGCTGATTTTGCAGTACGAGTTTACCCTGAAGTATCTCTTGTTCAGACAACAGAGTTGTGCCTTCGAACTCAGGTCTGTATAAAGATATTTTGCGTTGTACTGAGGTGTCAGGATGATTCTTGTCCTTTGTTTCCTGACCCATTTCAGAGTTTGAACCTGCTGACTCATTCATCAACACTTTACTATTTCTCTTGTATAGTCGTTTAAAATACCGGATCAGTTCTTTTATGTCATACCGTGAGTTTCCGACTTTTTGATTTGGGATCAAGAGTGTTTTGCCACCATCTGACCCCTTGGTTATCTGTTTTGATCGACTGTCAACAGGCAGACGCGATGCTTCAGTCTCTGCATTCATTGAACTTGCAGGTTGAGTTGTGCTTGAAGAAAGAACATCGCGATCTGTTTGATCGAAAACCAAGGAATTTGACTCAGAAGCGAACCAGTGACGAATGACATTTAAAAGAGCACTCTGGCGCTCATGTCTATGAACCGTAAAATCTGTCAATGACTTAAAGAGCTCATGTCCCTCAGGTTTTAAACTCATAGCAGCAACAGAAGTCAGGCTGCTTAGAAGCTGCTGCCATTGGTGTTCAAAGGCGAACTCCGCAGACCTTGTAGGCATATAAATTAATTCAATGCGTTTTCTTAAGGTATGATAACAGATCTGAGAAGGCGTCATGCAGAAATGATCGAGCCTTAGACAGTGCTTTGCCGCATGATCCAGGACATTTACAATTTCTTCAAGTATGGACAATAAGTCATGATAATCCACTGCTGTTCTGCGAAGCCATTGCTCGAGTGTCAAATGACTTTGTAACGAGTAGACCAGTTGAACGTCATCATCCCTCTCCCTCAATAATGGAATCAGGTAAGGACGCTCAGGATAATGGGTCAGGACTTTCAACTCAAACATATTGATGTCCGGTAATGTGACTGCCACTCTGAAGATTCTCTCCTGCCCTTCAAAACCATTCTGTTGCATCATAAATAAGTGCCAACCAAAATCAAACGCGTTTGAATGGTGATATTTTCTGTATCTATATTATCCAGTATGCCCATCATAATTTCGGTAATCTGGGTTCTGAACAGTAAAGCTAGTCCAATAAGCACGACGACGAGAACGACGAGTTCAACCGTGCCCAGCCCATGCGTGTCCATGACAGAAAAATGTATTCTCTCAATGATCTTTTTCATGTGTTGATCCCTCCCAAGAATATTGGACTGATCAGCAGAAGCATCAAGACGCCAAATTGAAGCATCGCAGGCAACATCAGCCCTAATTGCCCTTTGACCAGACTTGTGGCTTCAGTCTGCTCAACATTCATTTGAAAATCTTCCATCCAGTCATGAAGCAAAGCAACCAGGTCCGACTCTGTCTTTCTTTCACCAAAAAGGCAGCACCTCACCCAACTTCTTGTCCCTGAATGATTTAGCGCCTGAAGTCTGAGCAGTGCCGCTTCATAATCCCCGCCACGCATAAGTCTGACGCGGGCTTCCTGCCAGACAGGAAAGGTCTTCCAGATCAATGCATCAGCTTCCATAGCTATTAACAGTGCTTTTCTGAGGCTATGTCCGCTTTGAATGAGAAGTCCATACCTGTATGACATTGAAAACAAGGCTTTGTCCAACTGTTTGCTTCTGGCTTCCTTTCGTTCACTCAAACTTTTCAACAGGATCAGTGGTACCAGCATGAAACCCATAAACAAACACAACAGCGAATTAATCAAAGACAAATTGAACGCCTGACGTATTCCCAGCACCAACACAACCAGTGCCGGCATCAACAAGCCCGCATCTTTCAACAAGCTCGTCCTTGCAGTTGAGATGCCAAATAATCCGTATGAATATGACAGTTCGTTCCATTTTAATAGCGCAGACCTGCAGATTCTTTCAAAAACTGCCTTAATTATTATATCAACCCCTTTGTCTTCAACTGAATCAATCTGGTGCGTTCAAACATAACTGTTCCGCTTTCCAGCGCAAGCGCAGCTGCCATCATCAGACCCCTGCCGCCTGATGTAGTATAGAGCGTGATCAGATAATCCGAATACGCTGTATTGAGCACCAGCAATACTAACAGAGGCATTTTTGATGTCAGCCTGAACTCGAGTACTTGATCTGTCATTTTTCGAATGAGCTGCTGTTTGTGGAGAATATGTCCGCCAATCCATATCGACGAGCGCTTTAAAACCATGGTCAGATCATGACCGCAGCTTTCTGCGTAAAGGAGTTGCCGCGAAAGATCCGTTGCTTCCTCAAGGTCAAATTGTCGCGCCATCCGGTCAAGTCCTGATGTCAGAGGGGTGCCGAGTCGCATCAATCGGCTGAGCTTTTTCAGTTCGAGCGCTAGGTGCTCACAACTGGTGGAAAACTCATCAACAGTTTGATCAAATGCACTTTGAAGAGATTTTCCTGTCGACGTTGTGGAAGCGATCAAGGACAGAAAGCGTGCAAAATCTGATAAAAATTCGTCTTTTGTCAGAACCGCAGTCATTTGAGCCTGATAATTGAGCGCCGGAAGTTTGATTAATAACACGAAGGGGAAAAATACAGGGTGATCAAATAAGATCCAAGTGGAAAGGACGATATCGACAGCTAAAAGAACCCATAATCGCACTCGTCTCACAAGTGGTGTCACGCGGTACCAGACCGGATGGATCATTTTAAAGCCCCTAAGCATAGCTGGATACTTGAGCGATGACTTCTGTCCTTAAGACTCTGCAGCCGTCCGTGATCACCGTTTCAAAGTCGAGTTTGCCTTGCCGGTACCCCAGCACCTGAATTATTTCTTGAATTCTTCTCGAATTATCTGCATCCTTTTTTAGATGTACAATCCACTGAATGCCTGAGCCAATTTGCCGTCTGATCCCTTCAGAAGTTCCGTGACCTGCCATCAAGGCCATAGCTTCTATGCGGTCTAGCATGTCAGCACCTGAATTGGAGTGGCCTGTGGACATGGAGCCATCATGACCGGTGTTAAGTGCCTGCAGCATATCCAATGCTTCGGCACCCCTGATTTCTCCGACGACCATTCTATCCGGACGCATTCTCAGCGCCGTACGAATCAAGTCTGACATGGTTACTTCCAGCGTTTCACCAGCAGCTGAAGGTCGCGTTTCAAGGCGTACAAGATTATCAATGCCGATCAAATTGAGCTCTGCGCTGTCCTCAATGGATATGACCCTCTCGCCTTTTGGGATACAGCGGCTGAGACAATTTAAGAGTGTCGTTTTTCCGGAACTTGTGCCTCCACTTATCATTAGATTTTGTCTGGATCTGACAGCGCCAATCAGGAAGATCATGACCTGTTCGGTCATCATTCCCCTGTCCCTTAATGCTTCCAGGGTCAGCAGGTCTTTTCTGAATTTCCTTATTGTCAGATAAGGACCTTCCAGTCCAACAGGCTGCATGACGACATTGAGTCGAGCCCCATCTTTCAGCCTTGCGTCAACTATGGGATCTCTGTAGTTGACGCGCCGGTCTACCTCGGATACCATTTTTTGAATCAACTGACGCAGCCTTTCACTCGAAATGGAAATACTGAGGCATTCCATCCTATTCTTTCTTTCTACAAAAATTTTTGTTGGTCCATTGACCATGATTTCGGTCACCTCAGGGATCTTTCAAATAGGGATCCAGAAAATCATAACCTTGAATACGCCTAAGCCAGCTTTGAGACAAATTGATCTTCTCCATAGTACTCATCTGGCTCAAGGCATCGTTTCTTCTGATGAAGGCTTCAATTTTTTGTTTCAGATCACCCGAATCTTCAAGCCTCTCGCTTGCCACAGCCGCCAATTCTCCACAAAGCAAGTCGTATAAAATGTCCTCATGCGCCCCCATCTGAAAAATCATCCTCGACCTCCTGTCCCAATAAAGCCAACACAGGCCATGAGGTTTTCAAATTGGCCGTCAAAGGCACCTTCCAAATGAATGGCCGATGGTTGGCGGCTGCCTCTGCCAGAGACCAAGAAACTTCCAACGCCGGAATGACGACTTTTAATAATTTCAGTCCACGCCATGGCTGAATCTACTTCTCTGGGATGATCACAGATCCAAGTGAGGCTCTTCACCATTGTGCTGAGTTTTATATGAATTTCTTTCCAATCCGTTCCACACCAACACCAAATTGGGTGAGACATACTCATAACAGCATTCATAAGTTTTTCCTGCCACTTCGGCATGGAAAGTGCACCGACATCTTGAGGTGTATGACACAGACTGTAGCAGCTGCCTTCTCTAAAAGTTGCATCCTCCCCATCCCACAACCATTCCGTTAGCGTTTTGTCAATCTTCCCTGAAACATTGGCTATGGTTGTCATATCTATAACTACAGCCAAGGGATTCTGCTGATGAATCTGAGCTTTGAATCCTTCAAAAGCTTGACGCTGCTGATAACAAGACTGAAAAGAAAAAACGTAGTGAAGTCCACCGGACTCACCCATAGCATTGACAGTCCCCATCTGCCTACGTATAGCTCTGTTGAACGCATCGATGGGCTCAAAAATCGAGAGCTCATTTTCTGCCGGTGTGAAGGCTTCAGTCAACACGAGCGTTTTAGCACCCTTGCCCAGCGCGGCATTTTCAAGAGCGGTACGCGGTCCGGCCGCTACACCCGAAAAATCTTCAGCCTGCACGGCTGCCCGCCAGAGTATTTCCTCAGTAAACAGCCTGATTCTCCAGGAAACCAGGCCAGACGAAAGACAGGCCTGTTCTATTGCAGCCAGATAATCCTCGTCCGGAAAAAATAGGCACACCACTATATAGACCACCCCTTGCATTGTTCTTTGATTTTAGTCTACCATAATTTTCTATTTCGTCAACCATATTTTTCCATTATAGTTATAAATTAAAAGGAAGCTGTTGACATGGCGCCTATAACGACTTCCACGACAACAGCTCCCCAGATCTATTGAGATTATTTCTTGCCTTTTTTCAGTGTTCTGAGACGTTCCTTTTCCGCTAAATGACGTTTGTATCGCGACTCCGAAAGATACCAGGTGGCAGTGCCAAACAGCACCCCGCCTATAGCGAAGAAAAAAACAGCCATTCCAACTTGAAGCAGGATCTCTGAAGTAAATTTAAATTTTAATGATACACCAAGAAGCAGAATATAGATGAGGCTGGTCATCAAGGTCCAGGTAATCAGACCTTGTTTGATAACGTAATGGCGCATACCCTTTTGCCGCATGACAGCCCATCTTTCCATAGCCATAGCCTCGCGCTCTGCACGACGCGCCCGAGTTTCCTGCGCTCTGGCTTGGCCACGCCTGGCCTTCTTTTCCTGCGGTGTCAGATCCGATTTTTTCTCTCCTGCCATATGATCCCCCATGCTTTCAATAAATTTCTAAAATACGCCGTCTGCGACCAGATCGCGATCCGGCAAATCTGATGCGTAATCTGCCATTTTGATCATAACGTGATCTGAAAGTTCGAGGGTTGTATCAAACCAAATAGTTATCCCCTCAGTTTCGATTGCTTCAAACAGTTCTGCTTCACCTTGACGCAGTCCGCCAACCCTGACCAGGGTCAGATCGTGAATAGCTCAGCAGCTGCCTTCAGTCGTTCTGTATACGACCAGCTCTTTCTTGCCAGCTGTCTTAATATACGAAAGAGCTTGAGGATGGATTTCGATCACAGCGCTCACCTCCTGCCTTCATTATACACTTAAGTCCTTCGAAACGCTTCAGTAAAAATGTCCAATAAAACGAATCGTTGAAATTGATACGAGTCAAAAACGAAAAAGAAAATTGGTGTCAACGTCAGTCAGGAGTTCCAACTTCTGCTTTACCAATTTCCTTTTCACTTCTCATTTAGATAGGGTAAACATTTTGTTCACTGTCAACCAACGTATTATCTATACTATATTTCTCTGCCATGCGAAGCTTGAAGAAGTCAAGGGCAACCTGAGGAAACAGAACATAGGTCAGGACATCTTCAGGACTTTCAATATACATGCCTATTTCCTTTTCTTTGGCTTCCAAAACTGGCTCGAGCAAGTCCGCCGGCCTGCAGGTGATCACTTCTTCATTCCCGATGATCTTGCGTATGATCTCTTCTTTGATAGGGACTGCCGGTCTGCCGTACATCCCTTTGACATAGGCTTTAACTTCATTTGGCACCATTTTATAGCGCTCTCCGGTGATGACATTAAGTACGGCTTGAGTGCCAATAATCTGGCTCGTTGGCGTCACCAAAGGCGGATAACCCAAATCCTCTCTGACGCGCGGCACTTCTTTTAAAACATCATTATATTTATGAAGTGCATTTTGAAGTTTCAATTGTGAAACGAGGTTGGACAGCATGCCTCCCGGTACCTGGTAAACCAAAGTATTGATGTCCATGCCCAAGATTTTGGGATCCATAAGACCTGTCTCAAGGGCTTTTTCACGCATTGGCGCAAAGTGCTCCGCCACGTCATTCAGGATCTTGAGATCCAGTCCTGTCTTGCGGTCAGTTTCGTTCAGCATGGCGACCATAGCCTCAGTCGCAGGCTGAGATGTCCCCAGAGCAAAAGGAGAAATTGCAGTGTCAATGATGTCAACACCTGCTTCAATAGCCTTCATATAGGTCATATCAGCCAAGCCGCTGGTGCAATGGGAATGAACTTCAATTGGGACATCCACACTGCTTTTCAGTCCCTTGACAAGGTCAAATGCAGTGTATGGTGTCAGCAAACCGCTCATATCCTTGATACAAATGGAATCTGCGCCCATTGAAACCATATCTTTTGCCAGTACGATGAAAGACTCAATGGTATGCACAGGTGAAACCGTGAATGAAATTGCCGCTTGCGCGTGAGCGCCTTCAGCTTTGGTGGCAAGAATCGCGGTTTCAATATTTCTCAAATCATTGAGCGCGTCAAAAGTACGAATGATGTCAATTCCATTAAAAACGGCAAGCTTAACAAACTCTTTGACAACATCATCCGGATAGTTTTTGTAGCCAAGTAAGTTCTGACCGCGAAGCAGCATTTGAAGCTTCGTGTTTTTAACACGCTTACGAATCAGTCTCAAACGATCCCAAGGGTTCTCGTTGAGGAATCGAAGTGATGCGTCAAAAGTGGCGCCACCCCAAACTTCCATGGCGTGATAGCCTACGGTATCCATTTTTTCAAGTATAGGCTCCATTTCACTCGTTTTCATGCGCGTCGCTATGAGGGATTGGTGTCCGTCTCGCAATACAGTTTCAGTTATTTTAACGGGGGTCATAACATTATTGCCTCCTCAACAAAATCAAAAACACTCTTCTACTAGATATTATCACCCGATTTGCCTAATGTACATTTGATTTGAAAAGTGATAATATAGTGATGACTTTTATTAATTAGGTAATTTCAAATATTCCTTCGTTTTTTAAGGAGGCACAACATGGACTCAACTGACATTAAAATTCTTGAAATTTTGCAGACTGACGGCCGCATTTCCATGAAAGAACTCGGCAATCTCGTCGCACTGTCGCCGCCAGCTGTAAGCGAACGGGTCAAACGCCTTGAAGAGTCTGGTATCATTCAAGGGTATGCTGCCGTCGTGGATCCAAAATTACTGGGAAAACGCGTTTTCGCGATCATCAATGTTCAAATGATGGTCAATCAGCACAAAGCATTTCTGCATCTTGTCAAGAATGATCCTGCAATTGTAGAGTGTCATCATCTGACTGGCGAGGATTGCATGACAATCAAAGTCTTTCTGTCTGACACTATTGAGCTCGAAAAATTGCTTGATCGCATTCAACAGCTCGGCAACACCCGAACCACCATTGTACTGTCAAGCCCGCTTGATCGAAAACCAATCTTGCCCTAGGAGCGTCGCAAATTCATGAAAAGAAATCACCTCATCCTTTTAGCTTTAATTCTTGTTTCAGCCATATCGGTAAATCTTTATTACTATTTAAACCGTACAGTGACACTGCAATTTTATGCTCACCCTGACAAACTTGGGGTTATGGAGGAAGTCATCACTGCTTTTGAAGAAGTCCATCCACGTATTAAAATCAACTATGTGCAGCTTCCGGATGACACGAATGACAAGTACGACATAATCAGCAACAAGTTGTCTACGCAGCAAGACTCTATTGATGTCTTTGATGCAGATGTCACCTGGCCTTCAATTTTTGTCAAATCTGAATGGGTGGCGAATCTGGATCCATTCTTCAGTGATGATGAGCTTCAGGGATACCTCAGCAGCGCTATTGATGCCGCTACTGTGGATGGCATGCTTTATGGCATCCCCTACAGAATTGATTCCGGTGTCTTGTTTTACAGAAAAGACTTGTTGGAGAAGTATAATTATAAGGTTCCGAAAACCTACTCCGAATTGAGCGAAACTGCACTTGCCATAAAAACTCAAGAACCAGAACTGAACGGTTTTGCTGCATCGTGGAAAAATTTTGAAGGTTTAACATGCAGTTTCTTTGAAATTTTGTGGTCCGGCGGATATGATCTTGATACCAATCAAACCCCCTATCGCTTCGACACAGATGGTGTGGATGAAACACTAACGCTCATGCAGTCCATGCTTCACAAAGACAAGATCGTTTCTGCAGATACACTGAACTATTCAAGCGGAGATCTCAGGGCGGCATTTATTGAAGGGAACCTGCTTTTCATGAGAGATTGGCCAACAGGTTGGCGCAAACTGTCTGAAGCGCCGGAATTGAAAGACAAAATCGCAGTGGCTCCACTTCCCAGCCTGAAACCCGGCCAACCGTCCTATGGTGCTTTTGGCGGATGGATGTATATGGTCTCCAAGGAATCCAAACATAAGAAAGAAGCTGTCGAGTGGATCAAGTTCCTGACAACTTATGAAAATGAAAAACTAATGAATTTAAAGTATAACTACATCCCATCCAGAGTCGCACTGTACTCAGACGAAGAGGTCTTGGGACGCATGCCTTTTCTGGATGACATGTTTGACTATTTCAACCAGTCCAGACCAAGACCAAAGGTAGCAAATTACGACGAGCTCTCTCTTCTGCTCCAATCTCAGGTGCATCTGACACTTCAAAACGGTCAGTCGCCAGAAGAAGCCATCATAATGCTGAATGAACTTTTACCGAGACTGCTTTATTAACAGATCGTTATGTTCAAGAAATCTATGAGTCACAAGAGTTATAAGAGTAAGAGAGGAAGTGAGGGGCAGATTGAGAATCCTCACACGCTGTTTATTATTCCTCGTCATTTTCGCCGCTGTTAACTATGAAGGATCATGGGCTGATATCAATAACGAGAAAGTTGTTTTTCTAACCGCAGCGGCTCAGTTGCCCACACAGATGGGACCCGAACCGTCCGAGCCCTCTGATTTAAAACCTCTGGAAGTAGTTGGCCTAAGTGATGATTACCCTATAATGTTTATCAATCGCAACGGCTTACCCGACGGGTTGGCCGTTGATTTGCTGCGCTTATTTTCAGAAGCTGCCGGTTATGAGTTACACCTCGACCTTGTTACTTATGATCAATTGGAATTAAGGTTTGAGAACGACTACGACATCTATTACAGCAGCGGTCGAGTAAAAGCACCTGAATCCGCAAGATCGACCACCCCTTTTTACATCAGAAATTATAAGCTCTTCGTGGATCAAAATGTAATGGATTCAAAAAAATATCAAGATTTGTTCCGAGAGGATTCAGGCAGACTCAGCATTGGGTACAGAAGCAGTGATACTTTGGCCAAATATTTAAGTAATATGGCGACGAACAACGCTCTAATCGCAATGCCGAATCACGATGCTGCACTGGATGGTCTGTTGGCCGATCAGTTTGATGCAGTACTTCTTCCTTCAGACTTAGGTAAGTTTCTTTTTAATGAAAGGCAGCTAACTCAGTTCCAGCCCTTAGAAACAACACTTTTCCTTGAAGAAAACAGTTTTATGGTCAGCCCCGACCACATCCTTCTGCAATTTGAGTTGAATAACTTCCTTCAAAACCAAAAAAAATCAGGCAACCTGCAATCTATCATTGAAAAATGGATCGTCCTGCCGGCTGCTCGCTCAGAGGAACAAGATGTCCTCTCATTATTCAATTATTTCTTTCTCATTTCTGCAGCCGCTACCTTCGCTTTTTCCTATAGAAGCTACCATCTCGAACGCAATGTCGAGAAACAGGCTGCAGAGCTCAGTCAACTCAATCATGCAAACGAAGAACTATGGACTGCGTTGATCGATGAGGAGCGCTATAAGAACGAATATTACATCAGTTTGTCCCACGAACTTCGCACGCCCATCAGCCTCATTCTGAACGCTGTCAATGCGGTAGAACGGAGTGCAGTGGTTAAGTCCCGCGACTTGCCGGATGATAAATTTATCAAGTATACCAATATCGCTAAAAACAACAGTATGAGATTGCTTCGCGTCATCAACAATCTGATAGATGCAAATCAATTGGAAAACAAGGATTATACTCTGGACCTAAAGCGGGTTGACCTGGTTTTTGAGCTCAACGAGCTTATAAAATGGGTTGTCGAGGTCCTGGATCCCATCGAAGTTGAAATACAGCTGGACACCCAACTAAAAACACTGGAAGCGACCATCGACCCCTATGAGCTGGATCGTATCCTTCTGAATTTGATCTCAAATTCAATTAAGTTCAACGAAGGTAAGACAAGAATACTTTTGGAGTTGAAATGCGAGGATCAGACCGCTGTGTTGGATTATGCAGACAATAGTATTGGTATCCCAAAAGCATCTGTGCAAAATGCATTTCTCAAGTATCACCAGCTGACTTCAGAGTTTGCAAAAAAGTCAGAGGGGGCAGGATTTGGCCTGTATCTTTCAAAACAGTTGATAGAACTACATCGCGGCACATTAAGCCCAATCTACGCCGCTCAACAAGACGGCATGCATTACCGACTGCAATTCCCATTAAAATTATCTGATGAACACAACAAACTTTCCAGTGGAAAAAGCCTTTTTTATGATCGCGGTCGACTGGTCAGGCTCGAACTTTCCGAAATTAAAACCTTTAATAAGTAGAATAAGAATGAGCTGCTGCAAAATCCGAAAGTTGGATTTTGCAGCAGCTCATTTATTTAGATCACCATATGATTGTAAATATGCGCCTCTTTATATTTGTCTATCTCAATGACCTGGCCTTTGCGCACCATTCTGGCCGGGATCCCCACTGCCGTCGAGAATGACTCCACGTTGTGCAGCACGACCGAATTGGCTCCAATTTTACTCCCGGAAGACACGGTGATTGGCCCCAAAATTTTTGCCCCTGAGCCAATAACAACATCATCCCCAATAGTCGGATGCCGCTTTCCCTTATCCTTACCGGTTCCGCCCAGTGTCACGCCTTGGTATAGCGTCACATAATTGCCAATCTCAGTGGTTTCGCCAATAACGACACCCATGCCATGATCAATAAACAGGCCTTTGCCGATGGTCGCTCCCGGATGAATTTCGATTCCGGTGATAAATCTGGCAAACTGAGAAATGAATCGTGCTGAGAAAAACCTTTTATGGCGGAATAACCAATTGGCAATCCGGTATAATCCAACTGCATGGACGCTCGGATAAAGAAAAATGACTTCCAAATAGGAACGCGCTGCCGGATCACGATCTCTTACTGTATCAAGATAGGACTTAATCTTTCTAAACATGTCTCATCACCCCTGAAATACATTCATAGACAGGTATTTGTCGCCACTGTCAGGTGCTACGGTCAGCACTTTTGCGTCCGGTCCGAGCTCTGCTGCAATTTTAAGTGCCGCAACGATGTTGGCCGCTGCAGAGATCCCTAGGAACAAGCCTTCTTCTCTGGCGAGTCTGTTGGCAAATTCAAATGCTTCTTCATCCTCGACTGTCATGATTTGATCGACGACACTTTGATTGTATAAATCTGTCACAAACCCCGCGCCAATGCCCTGAATTTTATGCGGTCCTGGTTGTCCGCCACTGATGACAGGGGATTTGGCAGGTTCTACGCCTACAATTCTGATTCCGGGACGCTCTTCTTTTAAGCGTTTTCCCACACCGCTGATGGTTCCGCCAGTCCCAACACCTGCAACAAATACGTCCAAACGCTCAAAATCACTCATGATCTCTTGTGCTGTAGTTCTATAGTGCATTTCGGCATTTGCAGGATTGGAAAATTGGCTGGGAATAAACACCCCTTGGTCTTCCTCTCTCAATGAAACTGCTTTTTCAATGGCGCCTTTCATGCCTTTTGAACCTTCTGTCAAAATTATTTCTGCGCCATAGGCCTTCATAATGGTTCTTCTCTCTACACTCATGGTCTCAGGCATAATGATGACGACCCGGTACCCCTTTAGTGCACCTATCATGGCTATAGCAATTCCGGTATTGCCGCTGGTAGGTTCGACAATAGTCATTCCCGATTTAAGAGCGCCCTTCGCTTCCGCATCCTCAATCATTCCGAGGGCAGCTCTGTCTTTTATGCTCCCGCCAGGATTCTTTCCCTCGAGTTTGACATAGACCTCAGCACCGCTTGATGCGGGCAGAGTGTTCAATTTAATAACAGGTGTGTGACCAATCATGTCAATTAGCGACTTGTAAATCATTTATAAAACTCCTCTCATCTGTAAAATACAAAAAACTCCGCCTCATGCACACTGTGCATAGAGGCGGAGTTAACTCCACGGTTCCACTCTAATTGGTTCTCTGGGACACCAGAACATGTCCGATCTCTGTAACGGGAGAACCCGACGCAGCCTACTGGGCTTCGGTGCGTAACTCAGAAGGGCACTTCACATTGACCGTCATAAGGGATTCCCACCAGCACCCTCTCTCTGAAAAGACCTGTCAACACTACTTTCCTTCGTCAATGTATTTCCGACTGATTTAATATGAATTGTACTTAATCTGTATTTTAAAGCCTTAAGAACAAAAAGTCAAAGCTTTTTTTAAAAAAATGAAATTTATCATTCAATTGACCCACTAATAGCGATTCAGTCTGTTTGTCATCAATTCCAGAAACCTTTCAGTGTCAAGTTCGACACAGACCTCTGCATTAGGATCTTTGCCCCATCTTCCTTCGAAATCACAAACAGTCTGACCGTCACAATAACGGCTTTCTGTCTCTATACCGACATAACGGTGAACGCATTTGACCAGCGAAGGATCAACGGCGACTGCGACTGCAAGCGGATCGTGCATCAGACAGGCTTCAAAGCCGTTGATGACAGCAAACCTCTGGCGATATTCCAAGGTCACCAGATCGATGAAGTCCTTCACCTTATCCGTTGCTGTTAAAGCATCGATATCAGATTTTCGAAGCAGCGCCTTTCGAGTGACATCCAGCCCAACCATGGTCAGAGGCGCACCACTGTGGAAGACCAGATCCGCCGATTCAGGATCTATGGCAATATTAAACTCCGCAACAGGTGATTCATTCCCCCGGCCATTCGCGACCCCGCCCATGACAATTATCTCCTTGAGTTTCAGCGCCAGTGTCCGATCCTGCATTAGAAGCACACCAAGATTGGTCTCCGGACCGGTCATAATCAGAGTTATTTCTCCAGGATACAGTTCGATCTGAGATTTGATAAAGTCCCCCGCAGAAAGACTCTGTGCTTCACCCGGCTTAATATCACTCAGCTGACCTGCCAGACCACAATCCCCATGAACTTCTTTTGCATAACGAATTGATCTCCAAAGTGGTTTTACAGCACCTCTAAAAACCGGGATGTCCTCCCTGCCTATGAGTTTTAAAACCTTCAGAGTATTAATGGTCGCCGATTCCAAGTCAATGTTTCCAGAGACAGTCGTAATGCCCAAAACCTCCAGTTCAGGCGAAGCCAAGGCCAGCATAATGGCAATGGCATCATCTATCCCTGTATCTACATCCAGAATTACTTTTTTCTTCCTGATAAATTCTGCAATTGTCATTTTTTCGACCTTCCTCAATAAAGTAGAAGAAGGTGCAGGAAGACAGCCAAACACTCAACTGCCTTAATTACACCTTCTTTTCTCATATAACTCCTGCTTTAAATACAACAAGTTATTTTTTGAGTAAATCTCTGATCTCTTCAAGAAGCACTTCCTGACGAGGCGGCTCAGGGGGCGCTGCAGGCACTTCTTCCTGCTTCTTTCTCATGCGGTTGATCATCTTGATCACCATAAAAATTGCAAACGCAATTATTACGAAATCTACAATGGACTGAATGAACGCACCATAGCGGATTGCCGCTTCTTCCACACCTTCAGATGCCGGTGTTATTACATACTTTAAGTTCGCGAAACTGACGCCTCCCAGGATCATGCCAATCAAAGGCATAATCAAGTCGTTGACCAGTGAGGTGACAATCTTTCCAAATGCGCCGCCAATTACGACAGCTACGGCCAGATCAACTACATTACCTCGTAATACGAAAGCTTTAAATTCCTTGAGCATACGTCTCCTCCTTTAGTCAAATGATAAACTCAGAGAATCTTATACCCAGAAAACTCCTAATTAACCTTTTGGAATTAGAACATTAAGTCTTTTTTCCAGAATTTTAATTTCAATGGGCAACCGACCGCCCTCTTCCCCGTCTATATCAATTTTCATCAGATCCATAGAACTCGCTTTTAAATGCTTCACCGGAAAATAATCAATGGTTTCTCCGGAAAATTTTTGCGTACTTAAATAGGTCATAACAATTCTCACAGCTTGCATAAAGGTAGATTTTTTCATTACCATCAGATATAAATTGCCATCATCCAACTCAATAGGCCGCGCATAGTTTCGAAACCCACCGACAGAATTTGAGTTCGTCACTGTAAATAAAGTGATATCCCTCTCAATGACATCACCATTGATTTCCAACAGAACTCTATGAGATTCTTTCAAATATTTAAGACTGTCCTTAATACCGTAAATCAAATATGCCAGTCGTCCAAAAATTTTCTTGAGGGGTCTTGGCACCGCGTAACCCACATCAGTGAAAGCCCCCACCGCGACAACGTTGATGAAGTAGAGCCCGTTGCAAATCCCAACATCAATTTTCTTGGTCGTTCCGTTCTCAAGAACTTCAATAAACTGATCTATCTTATCATTCATGCCCAATACGGAAGCAAAATCGTTGACGGTTCCGAATGGCAAAACACTTAATACTGCCTCTGAATCACTCTGCATAATCCCATTGGCACAGCTGTGCACTGTGCCGTCACCGCCACAGGCAATGATGAGCTCAGCGCCGACTTGACACGCTTTAATGACCTCTTCTTCTATATCGAGATCCTCCGCGACATCAATAGTAATTATGTCTGAAGTTTCCTCCAGGTATTCGATCAAAGGCTCCAGTTTCCAGGAAGGCTTCAACATGCCCGAATAGGAGTTGTATACCAATGCTATTTTTTTAAAGTTCATAAAGTTGGCCTACCCCGCTTAGTCATATTGGGTGCTTCGTTTGAGTCCGAAAGAACTCAAGCTGTGTAACGTCATTATATCACGCCGTTGACAAATGGCCCAGTATAAGAAACATTACAAATTGACGTACGCTCACAGTCATGTCAAGACCTGTCACTACACGATTCCCTCTGCCGGCGGTTCCGATTGCGCTAAGAGGCGCGGCGCGCTGATTCGAATCCCCAGGGCGCCCAGTGGTGCAGTGACCAGTATGGACAGCACTGCGACCGCCATGATCACATCCCCGCCCTCGACGCCCAGCGTCAAAGGAATCGCACCAATCGCCGCTTGAACAGTCGCCTTTGGCCAGTAGGCTACGACACAGAACAAGCGCTCCTTGTAATTCAATGATGTCGATATGGTGGAGATCAAAACACCCAAACTCCTGGCAGTCAACCCGACTGCCAGAATCAGCAAGCCACTTGCCCCTGCGCCAAGGGCAACACTTGGATCGACTTGAGCACCAACCAAAACAAACAATAAAATTTCAGCGAAGACCCAAATCTTCCCGAATTTTGCAGACAGCCGGTGGGCAACGACAGGCCTCTTTTCCAAAAGAATGAAGCCGATGGTCATGACGCCCAGCAAAGCTGCAATTTCAAGGCGGTTTTTCAACGCAGTCTCCAAAGCGGTCAACATAATGGCAATCCCCAGGATCACCAGCACTTTTTTTGTATCCCTGATGTGATGGCGCTCGAAAATCTTGACCAAAACAATACCGCTTAAAATGCCGACGCCTATGCCCAGTAGAATAGAGACCGGGATCCAGGCCAATTGTATGCCAATATTAACATGAGCGCCGCTGTACAATCCTAAAAAGGCTGAAAAAATTGTAATAGCCACGACGTCGTCCACCGACGCAGCCGCCAATATAAGTGTCGGAATATTTTTATCAGTCCCCACCCCACGCTCTGAGAGCTGAATCATCATGGGAACGATCACCGCAGGCGAAACCGCCGCGAGTATAAATCCGAGAATTCCCCCTTGAATCCAGGTAAATCCAAGCACAGGAACTGCAATTAACGAAATGGCAAGCCCTTCCAGAATGCCGGGTATAACACTTAACCGAATCGCGGCATAACCTACCTTGTTAAGGGATTCACGGCTGATCCCCAAACCTGCTCTCAAGAGAATTATAATTAACGCTATTTTTCTGAAATCCGCAGAAGCGGACATCAATCCGGCATCGATCCAATCAAAGCCATACGGTCCTATGGCGATGCCCAGGATCAACATGCCCAATAGCCCTGGAAGCCTCATTTTTACAAACAGTGTATTCATCAATAAGCCCAGCAGTGTAATTATTGCCAAACCAGTTGCCATCACGCATCCTCCTAAATTTTAACATCCAAAAACAAAAAAGACCCTGTCGCTTTCTCGACAGGTGTCATCAGCTCAGAGGCATTTTACGGCGAACACCATCACCCATTCAATTCTTGTTCAGCGTAACACATCTCGCAGCGCTCTTCAACCCGCATTTGACCACTTTTCTTGATCCGTCAATTTTTATGTGTCTCAAACTTTGTTGAAATTTTCACATATATTTCACGTCAATGAAATCACAAAATAATATACTTAAATTCTCTCCATTGCAATTCCGAGTATTAAACTTGTATTTGCAACGTTTATAGCTGAGTAAAAACTTTTTGTCATAAAATTTCTACAATTATAAAAGTTTGATATATTCATAATCGATAAAATGAGATAAAATCAAATCAGCGAAAAAAAGAAGTCAGGAGGCTGCTTCATGGCTAAAAACATTTTAACTGAAGAAAATTTTCAGAAGCTGCATACCGTTATTGAGCATTACAGGCATATCCAAGGTCCGTTAATGCCAATACTGAATGAAGCCCAGGTCATTTTCGGCGCAATTCCCTATGAAGTACAGAAAGTAATATCGGATGAACTGAACATTCCACTCGCTGAAATTTATGGTGTGGTCACGTTTTATTCGCAATTCACTCTGGAACCAAAAGGAGATTATCTCATTGCCGTCTGTCTGGGCACTGCCTGTTATGTCAAAGGTGCACAAAAGCTACTGGACCAGATTGTGACACGACTCAGTGTCAAAGTCGGCGAAACTTCGCCGGATGGCCGTTATTCTGTAGAAGCGACGCGCTGTATAGGCGCTTGCGGTCTCGCGCCGGTTCTCACAGTCAACAACGCTGTTTATGGACGTCTTGTAGAGGGCGACATACAAGGCATACTTGAGAAATACAGTAAAACAACAGAGGAGGTTTCCGCTTGAAATCTTTAGCTGAGCTTGAAAAAGTACAACAGGAAGTGTATAGACGGATCAATCTTCGCACCTTAAAGGGCGAATTTACCGTATCAGTCGCCATGGATGACTGCGGCATGGCAGCCGGGGCGCGTCAGGTACTTTTGACTATACTGGAGGAAATTGAGCAGCAAGGACTGGATAATGTGAGAGTGGTTCAAACCGGCTGCCTCGGTGACTGCAAACTCGAACCCGTAGTTGAGATCTTTCAGGATGGCCAACCAAAAACCACGTACATTCAAATGACTGAAGAAAAGGCAAGACAGATCGTTAAATCACATTTGACGCAGCATCAGGTTGTCGAAGCTTTCACCATCGGCAGCACAAAAAAGTAAAATCAGGACAGGAGGCTTATGCCAATGAGTTTGTTCAGATCGCACGTCCTCATCTGCGGCGGCACAGGATGTACGTCCTCAAGCTCCGACAAGATTGAGGCGCGTTTTAAGGAACTGGTCGCAGAACAAGGCCTGGATCAGGAAGTAATGGTGGTGCGAACAGGCTGTTTCGGGCTTTGTGAAGAAGGTCCAATCTGTATAGTTCACCCGGAAGGTTCTTTTTATTCCAGAGTTAAGATCGAAGATGTCGACACTATAGTTTCTGAGCACCTTATGAAAGGTCGTGTCGTCACCTCACTGCTTTACCGCGATAAGCTTGCGGCACCGGAACACCAACTTGCCACTTCCTTCAGCGAAGTTACCTTCTATAAAATGCAGCACAGGGTCGCACTGAAAAACTGCGGCGTCATCAATCCCGAAGTCATTGAAGAGTACATAGCGTATGACGGTTACAAAGCCTTAGGCAAGGTGTTGACCGAAATGCAGCCCGCTGACGTCCTGGATGCAGTCAAAAGGTCCGGTCTCAGAGGCCGGGGGGGCGGCGGCTTTCCTACAGGCGTTAAGTGGGAATTCGCAGCCAAGACGGAAGGCCCTATCAAGTACATCGGCTGCAACGCTGACGAAGGCGACCCGGGCGCTTTCATGGATCGCTCCATTCTCGAAGGCGACCCGCACTGCCTGATTGAAGCTATGGCAATTGCCGGTTATGCGACAGGCGCCGAAAAGGGATACGTGTACATTCGCGCGGAATACCCTATTGCGGTTAAGCGTTTGAAAATTGCCATCGATCAGGCAAAAGAGCATGGCTTGCTTGGCCAAAACATTTTCGGCACTGACTTTTCCTTTGATATGGAAATCCGCCTCGGGGCGGGTGCCTTTGTCTGCGGTGAGGAAACTGCGCTGATCGCCTCAATAGAGGGCGAGCGCGGCATGCCGCGGCCAAAGCCGCCGTTCCCTGCTCATAAAGGCATCTTTGGAAAGCCAACGGTCATCAATAACGTCGAGACCTTTGCCAATGTACCTCAAATCATTCTGAATGGACCTGAGTGGTATGCCAGCATGGGCACTGAGAAGTCCAAAGGGACAAAAGTGTTCGCCCTTGGCGGTAAAATCAACAATTCAGGCTTGATTGAAATTGAGATGGGTACTAAGCTTCGCCATGTTATCGAAGACATAGGCGGCGGCATTCCAAATGGAAAGAAATTCAAAGCGGTTCAGACAGGCGGACCATCCGGCGGATGTATTACTGCCGACCATCTGGACATACCCATTGACTATGACAACCTGATCTCCCTGGGCTCCATGATGGGATCCGGCGGCATGATCGTCATGGACGAGGATAACTGTATGGTGGATATCGCCCGCTTCTTCCTGGACTTCACCGTGGATGAATCCTGCGGCAAATGTGTCCCTTGCCGCGAAGGCACCCGACGCATGCTTGAAATTCTCGACCGGATTACAGAAGGCAAAGGCGAAATGGAAGATATTGATAAACTGGAGAGACTTGCCAAAAATATCAAAGCTTCTTCCCTTTGCGGACTCGGACAGACTGCGCCTAACCCGGTACTGTCGACCCTGCGCTACTTCAGAACAGAATACGAAGCCCATATTGTCGGCAAAACCTGTCCGGCCGGCGTCTGTCAGGCACTGTTGACCTATGTCATTACAGATGCCTGCAAAGGATGTACCCTCTGTAAGAAGGTTTGCCCTGTCGGCTGTATCACCGGCGAAGTCAAAGGTCTTCACCACATTGATCCGGATGCGTGCATCAAATGCGGCGCCTGCATGAGCAAGTGTCCGTTCAACGCGATTATCAAGAAATAACGCGGGTTCTTATTAAAATCTGCCCGCTCTAATTTAGATCGTAAGGAGGACGAATACATGGCTCAGGTGACCCTGAACGGGAATACCATACATGTAGATTTACCAAAGACCATTTTGCAGGTGGCTGAAGAAGCCGGCCTGTTTGTACCGACTTTTTGCAACGACAAACGCCTTGTTCCAAACGGCGCATGCAGAATGTGCGTCGTCGAGGTTGAAGGTGCAAGAAGCCTGGTGGCTTCCTGCACCACTCCGGCTACAGACGGCATGGTCATCAATACAGAAACCCCTTCTGTCATAGACGCCAGAAAATCTGTCCTGGAACTGATCTGGGCGAACCATCCCAACGACTGCGTCGTCTGCGACAAAGCCGGTCAGTGCAAACTTCAGGATTATACTTATCGCTATGAAATTGATATTGAAGCCTTCAAGGGCGCTAAGCGCGTCAGTGAAGTAGATCAAACAAACAAATTCTTTTACAACGACCAAAACAAATGTATTTTGTGCGGCAAATGCGTTCGCGTCTGTGATGAACTTCAAAACACTTCCGCAATTGGCTTCAGTGAGCGCGGTTTCCACACACACATTACCCACCCTTTTGAGGAAGGTATGGATAAATCCGTCTGCGTCTCATGTGGCAACTGTGTTTCAGTTTGCCCCGTAGGTGCCTTGATGCCAAAGAGCAAAGAGCGCTTCAGAAACTGGGAAGCAAAAAAAGTTCAAACGACTTGTTCCTACTGCGGCGTCGGATGTCAGATGAATCTGATCATTAAAGATAACAAGGTCGTAGATGTCGAACCGGTCAATGATCATTCCAATATGGGACTGCTCTGTGTTAAAGGTAAATTTGGCTACAGCTTCATCGACCATCCGGACCGTTTAAAAAAACCTATGCTTAAAAAGCACGGTGTCCTTACTGAAGTTGAATGGGATGAGGCGCTGGATTTTGTAGCGGGGAAAATCAAACAAACCCGTGACGTCTACGGTGCAGATACCCTCGCAGGCCTGGTTTCTGCAAGATGTACCAACGAAGAAAACTACCTGATGCAAAAATTGTTCCGCGCAGGTGTCGGCACCAACAATCTCGACCACTGCGCACGTCTCTGACATGCTTCCACAGTCGCAGGTCTTGCGACTACCCTCGGAAGCGGTGCAATGACGAACAGCATCCCGGAAATTCCAAAAATTGATCTCGCCTTTGTCACAGGCTCAAACACAACGGAAAATCACCCGGTAATCGGCGCTCAAATTCTTCAAGCCGTCAAAAATGGCGCAAAATTGATTGTCGCTGATCCAAGACGCATTGAGCTCGCAAGGCACGCGGACGTCTTCCTTCAATTAAAACCTGGCACTAACGTCGCCCTCCTGAACGGCATGATGAATGTCATTTACAACGAAGGCCTCTATGACGCCGAGTTTATTGAAGAGCGTACTGCTGGTCTTTCCGACCTGATCGATGTCATTCAGGCTTACACCCCTGAAAAAGCGTCCGAAATCTGTGGCGTTGATGCAGATCTGATCCGGAAAGCGGCGAGAATGTACGCCCACGCGAATCGCGCCTCCATCTTCTACGCTATGGGCATCACTCAGCATAGTACAGGAACCGGCCATGTCATGACAGTCTCCAACCTCGCCATGATGTGCGGCAATATTGGTAAAGCACACAGCGGCGTCAACCCGCTCCGCGGCCAAAACAACGTTCAGGGCGCTTGCGACATGGGTGGTCTTCCAGATGAGTTCCCAGGCTATCAGAAAGTCACTAACCCTGAAGTTATTCAGAAATTCGAATCTCTGTGGGGTGCAAAACTCTCCTACAAACGCGGTATGCCGCTCACAAAAATGATGCGGGCCGCACACAGCGGAGAAATCAAACTCATGTACATCATGGGTGAAAACCCAATGGTCTCCGACCCGGATACCAACCATATCCGCGAGAGTCTCGAACACCTGGACTGCCTCATAGTTCAGGATATCTTCCCAACTGAGACAACTGCCCTGGCGGACGTCGTGCTTCCGGTTGCCTGCTTCGCTGAAAAAGATGGGACATTCACAAATACAGAACGCCGGGTCCAGCGCGTCAGAAAAGCAGTCAATGCACCTGGCGAAGCGAAGGCGGACTGGGAAGTCTTTGTTGAAATCATGAAGCGTCTCGGAATGGATGCACCATATGAAAAACCTGAAGATGTCATGAAAGAAATCTCTCTGGCGACACCTCTTTATGGCGGCATCACTTATGACCGCATCGAGCATAAAGGTCTGCAATGGCCATGTCCAACACCGGATCATCCGGGTACCCAGTACCTCCACAAAGATAAATTCTCCCGTGGAAAAGGACTTTTTGTACCGGTGCATCATGTCGACTCAGCTGAACTCCAGGATGAGGCTTATCCGTTTATACTGACAACCGGTCGAATCCTATACCATTATCACACCAGAACAATGACAAAACGCGTGGAAGGCCTGCATGCCATTGCCTCTGAAGGCTTCATTGAGATCTCTCCAAACACTGCCCTCAAGTTGGGGATTGAAGATGGAGAACTCGTCAAAGTCGCGTCCAGAAGAGGCGAACTTGAGGTAAAAGCCAAGGTAACGGATACCATCCAGGATCAAGTGGTCTTTATGCCATTCCACTTTGCTGAAACAGCTGCTAATATCCTGACTAACGCTTCCGCACTGGATGAGATCTCAAGCATGCCTGAACTAAAAGTCTGTGCGGTCAGCGTCGAGAAAATTAGTACAACTTAACGAGGTGAAATATTTGAAACGTTTCGGAACGGCTGTCTTACTTGCGGGTGGACAAAGCTCCCGCATGGGATTTGACAAACAGACGCTCTGTGTGGGTGATACTCGCCTGACAGATCTGATTTTCAGGCAGCTTACCGAAGTCTTTGACGACATAGTCGTGGTAACAGGGCGGCCTGAGCTTTATGCAGGCCGCCCTGTCCGCATTGTATCGGACAAGCTGTCCGGTGTCGGACCTCTGGCGGGAATTCATGCTGGACTTTTGGCATCCCAAAGCGAATATATCTATTTGACGGCTTGTGATATGCCATCTTTTTCTCCGGCCTTCACCCGCCACATGATGGATTGTCTTGTGGATGAAAAAGCCTGTGTCAGTCGCTTCGGCGAGTGGATTGAACCTTTTCACGGATTCTATCACATCTCTTTGCTGTCTGGTATAGAAGCCTTTGTCACCTCGGGGCAAAGAAATATATTTAAGTTTTTGGAGCACTACAAGGTCTGCTATCTTGAAGAGTCAAAAACCCGCGAGTACACGCCGGACTGGAGTCTCTTCGACAACCTGAACACGCCCGAACAGCTTGAAAAACTGTCTGCACTTTACTTTCCAAAGGAGCGGTTAAAATTGAAAAAAACGACGCCAATGCTGCGCTTTGAAGAAGGTCACTGGGAGGCCTACCAGGATGAAGTGGTCAGCGAATATACCCTTCATCTGCACGTCAATGGGGTTTCCTGGGCTAAATTGCTCTGCAGTCCCGCTTCACTGAAAGAACTGGTCGTTGGATTTCTTTACAGTGAACGTCTGATTGACAGTCCTGAGGATCTTTCCGAACTCTTGCTGGATCCTGGTAATGCTGAAGCTTTTGTTGTCATTCCAGACCGCGACTCTGTCAAAGGCACGCGCACCATAGCCACCAGCGGTGCCAGATTGTTCCAGGGCCAGCCGCCTGTTTCAAGGATAGATCCTGAAGCCCTTGGTTCTGAGGTTATTGACCCAGAATTTATTTTGAGCACTATGCGTGCTTTCACTACAAGCTCAGAGGTATTTATGTCTACCGGCGGAGTCCATGCCTGCAGCTTAGCCTCCGCGACTGCTCGTCTGACCTTTTTTGATGACATAGGACGACACAATGCACTGGACAAGGTGGTGGGCAAGGCACTGCTCGAAGGGGTCTCGCTAGAAGATAAAATAATCTTCTTCAGCGGGCGGATTTCTTCCGAAATAATTGGAAAATGCGCCAACGCCGGCATCTCAGCTGTGATCTCGCGTTCTGCACCTACCTATGGTGCCATACAGGCAGCTAAAGAACGCGGCATGACAGTTGTGGGCTTCACCCGTGGAAATCGATTTAATGTCTATAATGGTGCACATCGCATAAAAAGTGCCCCGGACCTGCCGTTAGACGACCTTGAAAAACGCTGAATATTGGGTTGATTTGGTATGAATTTGTCATTGCATCCTGCTGTCAAAAGGCGTACGCTTGTCTTGTAGAAATTTAATTTCTGGAGGTAAGAGTTATGACCATCGGCATCATTATTCACTCCAAAACCGGTCACACGCTTCATGTGGCCGAACAACTCAAAGCCAGCCTTTCAAAGGCCGGACGATCCGCAGAGCTGGTTCGGATCGAGGACCAGCCAGACTTTGACAGCTTTGAGGCACTGGTGCTCGGCTCTCATACGGAGGGCTTTGCGCTGGCAGCAGAAATGGCGTCCTATTTAAATACTCTCCCGTCAAAGGCGCTTAATCAGAAAAAAGTATCCCTTCTGATCACCCACGCTTTCCCGTTTCACGCCATGGGCGGCAATCAGGCTATGAACGGATTCAAAAACCTTGTAGAAAAACAAGGTGCCAAGGTCCTCAGTGAGGAAATCATCGACTGGTCAAGGCCGGGACGGGATCGACAGATTGAGTCAGCCGTCGGGCGTATGACGCTGAAACTCTGAGAAATTAAGGTTCTCTGCGAACCTCGCAGTCTATGCACTGTGACTCTGCTGTCCATCTGATGCGTTCGGTGAAATATGCAAAAAAAGCCCGTTGCCATTTTATGGTAACGGGCTTTAATTTATTAAGTTGTGTGAGTAAACCTGTAAGCCGAGTTCTGTATTTGACAATCATCTATCTAGGCCCATCGTTGCCGGAGGGCTCAAGCGACCTACCAACCGGGGGGAGCGAGCAACTCCCTTCTCATCCCGTACTTGGTCTTGCTCCAGGTGGGGTTTACAGAGCCGTCCAGTCACCTGAACGCTGGTGAGCTCTTACCTCACCATTCCACCCTTACCGCAGCAGTGGCCGAAGCCAGCCTGCTGAGGCGGTATCTTTCTATTGCACTTTCCTTGGAGTCGCCTCCACTGGGGATTACCCAGCACCCTGCTCTATGGAGCTCGGACTTTCCTCGTACTTTCGCACGCGATTGTCTGGTTTACTCACTTGTCTATTATAGGCTGTATTATACTAAAAAGCAATGGAAAAAGGATTAATCTGTGTTTCAGAGATCACAACCCTGGCTTCGTACCCCTTCTGTTCCATGTCCTCCATAAGTTGGGCTGCCATGCGGCTTACAAATGGAAGCTCTGTCTCGCAATGTCCTGCATCAATCAGATGAACGCCGAGGGCTAGCGCCGCTTGGGCATCGTGATATTTTACATCTCCCGTTATGAGCAGATCACAGCCTGCCGCTGCAGCCTCTTTGTAAAAAGAAGCTCCTGCGCCAGGCACTACTGCGATTCGGTGAACCAGCGCTTCCGGCGGCCCGATCATTCGCGTCCCCGGTGCTTTTAACGCGGCTTTGACTTTAGACGCCCACTGCGCCAGTTTAAGATTCTGAACGGCATCAGATGCAGCCACTGCCACAGCCCCAAAACCAAAAACTTTCTCCGGTGACTTTAATGGCCAAAGATCATAAGCCGGAACTTCATAGGGATGAGCGTCCAGCATGGCTTTGATGGTCTCTCTGACGCGGCCCTGGGATACCAAAACCTCAATCTTGGTCTCTTCGACACTTTCGCGGATGCCCACCGAACCAACGGCCGGCCGCGCACCTTCCAGAGGTAAAAATGTCCCTACACCTTGATAACTGAAACTGCACTCCGCATAAGTACCCAGACGACCTGCACCGCTCTCAAACAATGCCTTTGAAACACTTTCAGCAACTGCCGCCGGCACATATACCGACAGTTTGAATAGTGGCTCGCTAAAGACGTCACCCATAGTATCAACGCGTTCCAGCTCAAGTGCCTCCAGGAGCGCATCCACTGAACCGCCCGGCGCTGCGTCAGCGTTTGTATGGGCGACGTAAACACCAATTCTGGCCGCTGTGAGCTTTCTAATCATGGCCTCCACAGGGCTGCTCTCTGTCAGCCTCTTTAACGGTTCAAAAATTAGCGGATGATGACATAAGATCAGGTCTGCGTTGACATCTATAGCTTCCTGAACCACTGCAGGTGTAACTTCCAGCGCAACCAGAATTTTATTGACAGCGCTGTTAGGATTGCCAACCTGGAAGCCTACATTATCCCAATCCGCTGCCAGTGAAAGCGGATACCGCTCTTCGATAAGCTTGACTATTTTCTTTGAGTTGACAAGCATGCCTGTGCCTCCTTCAATAGTTTCAAGCGCGCTTCAAAGGCATGAAGCTCGGTCGTCTCAGCATCCTTAGCCTGCGCCAGAGCACGGATGACATTTTCTGTCTTTTGGATTCTGTGCGCCAGATAGTTCATTGAAATCTCATCCTCCGGCCTAAACATAGTCACACCCAGTTCCGCGATTTTTTGCTCGATAGATTCAAGACGCTTTCCTGTATAGTGGACTGAAAAAATCTCGTAAAATTTCTGACCTTCCTGAGCGACTTGCTCTTCCAGGATCTCGAATCCATTTTGGAGCAGCCACACCCTCAGCTCGCGAATTGCCACCATGGGCTGCAGCACTAAACATTTAAGCGATTGCACCAAAGGGAGAGCTTCCAGAATCAAGTCGCGGATCAAAAATCCGCCCATCCCTGCCAAAACCGCTGAATCGACCTCTCCTATTTGATAGACTTCAAAGCCGGAACCCAGTCGGACTTCGATCAGATCCTCCAGACCGGCCGCAGCGACAACATTCTTTGCATTCTCAACCGGTCCTGCGTGAACATCACTGGCTATGACCATGCTGGCACGACCCGATCTAATAAGTTCTACCGGAACATACGCATGGTCGCTTCCAATATCCGCCACTCGAGCCCCTGTGGGGACCATTGCGGCAACTGTTCGCAGTCTTGGGGTCAATCTTGGTTTCACAGTCTTGCCTCCTTTAATCGACGAAAGGAAATTGGCGTCACAAATAAGCCAGTGTTCGGCTTTTGCTGCACCAATTTCCTTTCACAGAGCCGGGGCTCTCCCGGCTTTTCAAATTCATAACAACGCTATCAGACCCTCTGACGCCTGCCGCTTATGATTTACTCCAAATAATCCTTGAGCTTTTTGCTGCGGCTAGGGTGCTTCAGCTTTCTCAGCGCCTTGGCTTCTATCTGACGAATCCGTTCACGGGTCACGTCGAACTGCTTACCCACTTCCTCCAGGGTACGGGCGCGGCCGTCCTCAAGTCCGAATCTAAGTTTCAGGACCTTTTGCTCCCTTGGTGTCAGCGTCTCAAGAACCTCCATGAGCTGTTCCTTAAGCATGGAAAATGCTGCTGCATCAGCCGGTGCAGGCGCATCATTGTCCGGTATGAAGTCCCCCAAATGGCTGTCTTCCTCTTCACCGATTGGAGTCTCCAGAGACACGGGCTCTTGAGCGATCTTCAAAATCTCTCTGACCTTTTCAACACTCATGTCCATTTCTGCCGCGATTTCCTCCGGCTTAGGATCCCGTCCGAGATCCTGAAGGAGCTGCCTGGACACTCTGATTAACTTATTGATGGTCTCCACCATATGCACCGGTATCCGGATGGTTCTGGCCTGATCCGCAATAGCACGGGTGATGGCCTGACGAATCCACCAGGTGGCATAGGTTGAGAACTTGTAACCTTTTCTCCAGTCAAACTTCTCAACTGCTTTAATCAGTCCCAGATTGCCTTCCTGGATCAGATCGAGGAACAGCATGCCTCGCCCAACATAACGCTTGGCAATGCTGACGACCAGTCTGAGGTTCGCCTCGCAGAGCTTTTTCTTTGCCTCTTCGTCGCCTTCCTCCATGCGCTTTGCCAGTTCAATCTCTTCGTCACCTGACAGGAGCGGCACTTTTCCAATCTCCTTGAGATACATCCGCACAGGATCGTCAATGCTGATTCCTTTTGGAAGCGACAGGTCCTCAACGTCAACCTCCACCTCTTCCGCGTTTTCGTCCTCTTCAATCAGAGGCTCATCATCCAGCAAATCCTTTTCGCCAATGACCTCAATGCCCATGGAAGCCAACGAGTCATAAATATCTTCAATCTGATCCTTGTCGATGTCGAGTTCCGATAAGCCGTCTTCGATTTCCGAATAGGTAAGATTGCCTTTCACTTTCCCCTTATTCGCCAGCTCTTTGACGGTATCAAGATGCTGCGGATCTATCTTAGCCAATCGACGTCCCTCCTCTCAAGGAATCTCTTTCCTTGACCGCTTCTGTTTTCATCTTTTTCAATTCCATTTCCTTTCTGATCAAAACGAGTTTGAGATGTGAGACCTCCGACTCGCTGAGCGCGGTTGCCGATGGTTGTTCAAGCTTCTCTCTCTCAGCTCTGAGCTCTGCTATTTGAGCATCCAATTTTGCCAATTTATAATGGATCCTGGTCACCATGGCTTCACGCGCGAGATTTTCACTCACAATGCTGTTTCTTGCCACCTGGTCCAGTCGTATGGCCGTTTCCAAATCAAACATCTCTACGATCTCATCATGTCCTACAGTGTCATAAACCCTGTAATACAACTCCAGCCTTTTGATGAGATCCTTTATGTCCGAATTCTCAAGCTGATCCGAATCCAGATCCGTACAGATGAGATCAAATGCGGACTTACTTCTTAGAGCAATTTCCAATATTTTTTTCTCAAGCTCAAGAATAGCATTATATTGTGTGGGATCAATGGAGACTTTCTCTATCTGCTTCTTGGCCTCGTATTGCGGTCGAGCTTTGGAATAGCCGTAAACTTCCCTATAAATGGCGTTTGAGTCATACGACTGATCTTTTGCCACGTAATCTATATAATAACTTTTTTCGACCTCGCTGTCGAGACCCCTTATGATCATTGCCACATTTTTTAAATACTCAAGCTTTTCACTCGGTGAATTCAGGTTGTATTTGTGTTTGGCAGCCTGAATTAAGAATGTCGTCGCAGGGTCAGCTTCATGAACCAGCTTCAGAAAAGCCTGGGCACCGTTTTTTCTGACATAATCATCCGGATCCTGCCCAACCGGAAGCGTCAGCACCCTTAACTTAGCCTTTAAAGCCTTCAAGATACCGACACCTCTCAGAGCGGCTTTTCTTCCGGCTTCATCCCCATCAAAACACAGCGTCACCTCATCCACATAGCGGTCGAGGACGCGGGCATGAGCTTCCGTCAAAGCAGTCCCCAGGGTGGCGACGGCATTGGTGATCCCGGCCTGATGAAGCATGATCACATCCATGTAGCCTTCTACCACAATGACACTGCGCAGTTTGCCCAAGGCTTCCTTAGCCTGCAGGATCCCGTAAAAAGCGGTACCCTTGCTAAAAATGACCGACTCAGGTGAGTTGAGATACTTGGGCATATCCTCTCCAATAGCCCGTCCGCCAAAACCAATAATATTTTGACGCTGATCCTGAATAGGAAAAATCAGTCGATTCCGGAATTTGTCGTAATAACCGCTGCCGTTTTTGCGCCGGTCCACCAAACCCACTTGCAATAAATAGGGGTGCTGCTGAGGCTCCATGTAATCTGTCAAAGCTTGCCACGCATCCGGTGCGAAACCCAGACCAAACCGTCTGGCGGTCAATGGTTCAATGCCCCGCTTATTCAAATAAGCCTGAGCAGCAAGATCTTCCTTCAGCTTTCTCAAATAAAAAATGGCAGCTTCCCTGTTGATCTGATATAAGGTTTTTTTCAGTGTAGCTGTCTCCTGCTCTTGAGCAGAATTCTGAACTTTATAGCGATCCAGATCCAAACCATAGCGCTCGGCCAAGGCTTCAACCGCATCAATAAAATCCAGGTTTTCCATGGCCATATAGAAGGCAATGGCATCCCCGCCTGCGCCACAGCCAAAACAATGGTACCGGTGCTTTTCCTCAGTAACGACAAAGCTTGGTGTTTTTTCATTGTGAAACGGACATAGCCCCTTATGATTTCTGCCGGTCCTTTTCAGCTCAACGTAACGGCCCACAAGGTCGACTATATCCACGCGCTCCAGCAGTGCTTCCGCAACTTCATTTGTATACTTAGACATATTGTACCCACTTTTCTAATGAAAAAATCCCGAGTAAGGACCTGTTGTGAATATTTATAATGTACCGGATGTTTCTTTACCCAGCTGCAGGACACGCAGCCTTAAGTCTCTGGTCTAATAGTATGTTTGGCTTTCACGATAATAAGAATTCAACGTGTAAAGGTAATTTCCTTCAATTTTTTTGAGTTTTAAAAAATGTTTTTCCGGATCTGAGCAGTTGACGTCAATGTCAACTGCCAACCTTTCCCGTATACACGATTTGATAATTTCAATGATGCATGTTCAAGTCCAAAAGTCCGGAACAAAAAGATTTTGATATTGCTGAACCGCATAGCGATCCGTCATGCCAGAAACATAATCTTTCACTGCTTCTATGCCTTCCGATCCCTGAAAAAGTTCGAAGTATTCCTGAGGCATCTCTGAAGGATGGTCGCGATAATACTCATACAACATTCTGAGCACTACACGCGCTTTCTTTTCTTCTTTTTTGGCATCCAAATTGAGATACACACGGTCAAACATGAACTGCCTGAGCCCTATAAAAGCTTCATTAATTTCAGGACTGAATGAAAGCCGGTCCGAACCTCTGCTCTGATTCACGACATCTACGATCAAAGTATTAATTCTTTGGCTATGAGATGTCCCTAATGTTTTCAGGTACACCTCAGGCAGTTCCGACAACTCTATAACCCCAGCCCGCAGCGCATCATCAATGTCATGATTGATGTAGGCAATCCTGTCGCTGAAAGACACCGCCTGCCCTTCGAGGGTCTGTGGTTTTTTTCCGCCGCTGTGACTGAGAATCCCGTCCCGCACTTCATGGGTAAGATTCAAGCCCCGCCTTCCATCCGATCTGATTTCAAGCAAATCCACAACCCGCAGGCTCTGAGCGTTGTGGTCGAATCCGCCCGGATGGATTTGATCAAGCTCCATTTCCCCGCAATGCCCAAAGGGCGTATGTCCTAAGTCATGGCCAAGGGCAATTGCTTCAGTAAGGTCTTCATTAAGGCGAAGTGTTCTGGCTATGGTTCGTGCGATTTGCGACACATCCAGCGTATGGGTCAGCCGCGTTCTATAATGATCTCCCTCTGGTGAAAGAAAAACTTGTGTCTTATGTTTCAGGCGTCTGAAAGCTTTTGAATGCAGGATCCTGTCGCGGTCCCGTTGAAATACGGTTCTTAAAGCGCACTGATCCTCTTGAATTTGCCTACCCTGGGAGTCTGAAGCGCGCATGGCGTGCTCAGACAGCACCAACCGTTCAATCGCTTCTGTCCGCTCTCTAATGGTCATGAGCCGCACCTCCATTTATAACGCTCGCTAATAATTCGCTGAAGAAGTCCAAGAATCCTTTATTTCCAAAATCTTTTTTCAGTATTTCTTTAGGGACGACTGAAAAGAGAGGGAGAAGTGCCCCTTTCTATGAAGTCAAACCAGACTTCTCAAGGCACCTTCTCCCTCTCTGACTATAGGTTTAAATTGTTGCCGATGGTCTCAAAAACTAAGACCCTCTCTTCACTACAAATTAATGCCTGTTTTACTTTCGCCTTTTTTAGCTTTAATGGCCGCCTGGGCAGCAGCCAGCTTGGCGATTGGTACGCGATAAGGCGAGCATGACACATATTCAAGGCCAATCTCGTGGCAGAATTCAACGGATTTTGGCTCTCCGCCATGTTCACCGCAAATACCGAGCTTAATCTCCGGCCGAGTTTGACGACCGAGCTCTATCGCCATCTTCATAAGTTTTCCAACGCCTTTCTGATCGATAGTTTGGAATGGATCTTTTTCAAAGATCTCCTTATGACGATATTCCGACAAGAATTTTCCGGCGTCATCTCTTGAAAAGCCAAGAGTCATTTGTGTCAAGTCATTGGTGCCAAAGGAGAAGAATTCAGCATGCTTGGCAATATCATCCGCCAACAGCGCAGCCCGAGGCACTTCGATCATGGTGCCGACTTTATAGTCAACCTCAACGCCTTGTTCAGCTAAAACCTTATCAGCAGTCGTTCTTACAAGCAAGTCCAGAATCTCCAGTTCTTTTTCAAATCCAACCAGCGGAATCATGACCTCCGGTTTGACTTTCAATCCCAGACGCTTGACTACATCTGCCACAGCTTCGAACATTGCCCTGACCTGCATTTCATAGATCTCAGGATAGGTGATAGCCAAACGGCAGCCGCGATGACCCAGCATAGGGTTAAACTCTTTCAAATCATTGACAACAGATTTCAGCTCAGCAGCTGATATTTTCATATCCTTAGCCAACGCTTCAATGTCCTTGTCTTCATGAGGCAGGAATTCATGCAGTGGAGGATCCAGAAGGCGGATCGTGACCGGCCGCTCGCCCATTGCTTCAAAGATGCCTATAAAGTCACTCTTCTGAAATGGCAGCAGATGATTCAGCGCTTCCTTGCGTTCTTCATAAGTCTTCGAAACGATCATGCGGCGAACGACCGGAATGCGCTCTTCTTCGAAGAACATATGCTCCGTCCTGCAAAGGCCAATCCCTTCCGCACCAAATTTAACCGCGACTTTTGAATCTCTGGGATTATCCGCATTTGTTCTCACTTTAAGAACTCTGTGTTTGTCCGCCCAACCCATAAGTTTGCCAAAGTTCCCGGTCAACTCGACTTCCTTCGTCTTGATCTTTCCAAGAAAGACTCGGCCATTATTGCCATCCAGCGAGATGTATTCACCTTCTTTGACAATCAGCCCATTCACATGGAATTGCTTTGCATATTCTTCCACTTTAATCTCACCGCATCCGGCGACACAGCATTTGCCCATGCCGCGGGCCACGACAGCAGCGTGAGAGGTCATACCCCCACGGGAAGTCAGAATTCCAACACAGCTGACCATACCTTCAATGTCCTCAGGTGAGGTTTCCTGTCTCACCAAAACTGCAGGAATTCCTTTAGCTTGTGCCGCAACGACATCCTCAGCACTGAAGAATACTTGACCACAGGCTGCACCCGGAGAGGCCGGCAAGCCTTTGGCGATTTCCCTTGCATTTGCGAGATCTACGTCATCAAAAGTTGGATGGAGCAACTGATCAATTTGTTCTGGCTGCAGTCTCATGATTGCAGTCTCCTCGTCAATAAGTCCCTCTTCAACGAAATCAACTGCAATGTTGACAGCTGCAGGTGCCGTCCGCTTGCCATTTCTTGTCTGCAGCATGAACAGAGTGCCGCGCTCTATTGTAAACTCAATGTCCTGCATATCTTTATAATGCTGTTCCAGTTTAGTGGAAATCTCTCTGAATTGCTTATATACCTCAGGCATGATGACCTTAAGTTCAGAAATTGGTCTGGGTGTTCGAATGCCAGCGACGACATCCTCTCCCTGAGCGTTAAGCAAAAATTCACCAAAGAAGGCCGGATCACCTGTTGAGGGATTGCGCGTGAAAGCGACGCCCGTTCCGGAGGTCTCACCCATGTTTCCAAAAACCATTTCTTGAATATTGACAGCGGTTCCAAGATTATGCGGGATGTCGTTCAAATTTCTATAAATATTTGCGCGAGGATTGTCCCAGGATTCGAAGACGCTGTTGACCGCCATGATCAACTGAACTGCCGGATCCTGCGGAAACGGCTTTCTGGTTTCTTTTTGAACAATGTCCTTATATGTCTTGACTAAGGCTTTCAAGTGCTCCACTGTCAACTCTGTATCATAAGTAAGTCCATTGCTGCGTTTGGCTGCGTCTAAAGCATGCTCAAAATTGTATTTGGCGACCTTTAAAACAACGTCGCTGAACATTTGAATAAATCTTCGATAACTGTCGTAAGCGAATCTTGGATTCCCTGTCAACGCAGCCAATCCCTCGACTGTCTCATCATTCAGTCCCAAGTTCAGAATAGTATCCATCATGCCTGGCATGGAGAAGACAGAACCGGAGCGAACAGACACCAACAGAGGATTTTCTGCATTGCCTAAAGACTTTGCGGTTATGGCTTCAAGTTTCTTAAGGTATTCAAAGATCTGCGCGTTGACGTCTTCGCCCAAAGATTTTCCGGTTTCATAATAGGCGTTGCATGCCTCTGTCGTGATCGTAAAACCATTTGGCACCGGGAGTCCAATGCGTTTCATTTCGGCCAAATTGGCGCCTTTTCCACCTAAGAGTGACTTCATATCCGCGTTGCCTTCCTCAAAAAAATAAACCCATTTTTTCATTTTACTCACCTCATATCAGCATATTTTTTTTCATGATCTCTACAATGATATTCGCAGTTTCCTCTACCGCTTTGGTTGAAACGTCGATCACCGGACAGCCAAGCTTTTTCATCAATTTGTCCGAATACTCCAGTTCCTCAAGGATACGGCCCAAGTCCGCGTAGGAGGCGTGGCTGTCGAGGCCAAGTGCTTTTAATCGTTCCTGGCGGATTTCATTCAACTTATACGGATTCGTGGTCAATCCAATGATTCGATTGGAAGGGACTTCATAAAGTTCGTCTGGTACAGGTACCTCGGGCACCAGAGGGATATTGGCAACCTTGATGTTTTTATGTGCCAGATACATGCTCAGAGGCGTTTTCGACGTTCTGCTGATTCCTATCAACACAAGATCCGCTTTTTTAACACCTCTTGGATCTTTCCCGTCGTCATATTTAACCGCAAATTCGACGGCTTCAACTTTCTTGAAATAGCGCTCATCCAGCCTATGAACGAGTCCCGGCTCACCGGCTGGCTTCACTCCGAGAAAATTTGAGAAAACACCCACGAGTGGAAGCAGCAGATCCACAGTTGGAATATCGAGTTTTTTGCATTCCTCTGCCAGCTTGTCTCTGAGATGTTCGAGAACAGTTGTTATCAGGATGACTGAACGGTGAGCTGAAGCCTCTTCGACGATCTCCATGATCTGTTCCTCGTTAGAGATAAAGGGATACCGTTTGATCTCATACTCATTTCCACCAAACTGCTCAGCTGCAGCGCGCGCCATCATTTCGCCGGTTTCGCCGAGTGAGTCAGAGATGACATAGACATGATATTTCTTACTCAATCCAATCCCCCCCCAAGTTTGTTGCCAATATCAACGAAGAGCTTTGTTATGTTGGTTTTCGAGAACCTTCCGACAATTCTGTATAAAATCTGACCATCTTTAAAAATTTCTTCAACAACCGGCAGTGCGTCAATCTCATGTTCCATGATTTTTCTCGCTGCCTCGACGACAGGATCCGTTGGTGCTACCGTCACGATATTTGGCATTCTGGTCATGATGATACCCACAGGGATCTGATGAATATCACTTCCGCCAATAGCAGCCTTAAGTAAATCTTTCCTGGAAATTACGCCGGACAGATAACGCGCTTCATTGGTGATAAAAATAGAGCCTACATCCTCAAGAAACATTGTGACCACAGCATCATACACAGAGGTGGTATCTGTGATAGCCACAGGCCTTGATTTCAAATCTCCTACCCGGACTGCATTCAGGTAGTCCGCAATTTTCTGCCGTTCAACACTGCCGACATACATATACCCCACCTTTGGTTTGGCTTCCAGCATGCCTGACATGGTCAGCAGATTCAGGTCCGCGCGAATCGCGGATCGCGTGACGTTTAGAAGACTCGCAATGTGTTCACTGGTGATAGGCCCTTGCGTCTTAACTATTTCAAGTATTTCATAGTGACGATTTTTAAGTTCTATATTAATCACCCGCTTTCACTTTAATGTGATGCACTATTTAACACGTTGAGACTATTCTACTACACTTTATAAGGGTTTGCATCGTATTTTTCATAATATTTTTGTTTTTTTTCCCATACATTGACATAAATGAAAGCCTCAAAAAGGAAAGAGGAAATCAGCGCAGCAAAAAGTCATGAACCAACTTAGTGCAAACGTTAATTTCCTCTTTTGATTTTATCCTGACAAATGTCTTAGAATTCCTGGCTCTGACGGATCAGTTCCACCAATTCATCGATTGGCACTCTTTTTTGCGTCATTGTATCTCTGTCTCTGACAGTGACTTGGCCATCTTCAAGTGAGTCGAAATCAAAGGTAATGCAAAACGGCGTTCCAATCTCATCATGCCTGCGATAACGCTTTCCTATGCTGCCAGAATCATCATAATCCACCATAAAGTGTTTGGAAAGCAGTTCAAAGACTTTAACCGCATCATCATTCAACTTCTTGGCAAGCGGAAAAATCGCTGCTTTAATTGGTGCAAGCGCAGGATGGAATTTCATAACCACACGCTCAGAACCATCCTCAAGCGTCTCCTCTTCGTAAGCATCAACTATGAATGCCAGCGTGACACGATCCGCGCCTAGTGATGGCTCTATGCAATATGGCACGTATTTCTCATTAGTCATTGGGTCGATATAACGAAGGTCTTCTCCGGAATGGGTCATATGTGCTTTAAGGTCAAAGTCCGTTCTGTCAGCGATCCCCCAAAGCTCTCCCCATCCAAACGGAAACAGGAATTCAATGTCCGTAGTGGCGTTGGAATAGTGGGAAAGCTCCTCTTTGGCATGGTCTCTGGAACGAATGGAAGTCTCCTTCATATTGAGGTTCTTCAGCCAATCCAGACAAAATTGCTTCCAATAATTGAACCATTCGAGATCCTCCCCAGGGGCGCAGAAAAATTCGAGTTCCATTTGCTCAAATTCCCGCGTCCTGA
>Ga0302251_1000213_pt1 | contig 67269 bp, 51 predicted proteins | sample AAG_RA_Gln_MG_FD_193534 | JGI IMG/M metagenome (GOLD analysis project Ga0302251, IMG submission 193534) | Enriched activated sludge microbial communities from anaerobic digester in WTTP, New Holstein, Wisconsin, United States - AAG_RA_Gln | ecosystem: Engineered > Bioreactor > Anaerobic >... | reverse complement strand
TTAAGATGCGCTCAGTCGGTCATTGCCGTAATAGGGAAAAGCTAAGAATCAATATTCAGGATTCTGAAGGTATAGAGGAAATCAAACCTGGCAGGATGGGTTTGCATGTCAGAGGAGAGCGCTATCGTCGGAATAAGTTAACAAGATGTCAATTGATGACGATGCAGAGTTTCCTGTATAATTAGGGCAATATGTAGATACCGGAGGCGTACACCATGGAGATCAGACCTCTTTCCACAGCTGTTAATTCGCTGATGCCGCAGGTCTCGGAGCTTCAGAAGACGGCCGGACAGCCGGATTCAGTGGTTCTGAACGGGCAGTCGGCCAAGGCTCAGAAGTCTTTTTCAGGCGATATGATTGCCAGGACAGTGGGAACGAGCCGCGATCCTTATCTCAGCGACCTGGACAGCTGGAATCCGGAGGTCGAGAAAAGAATAGACTCCTTTCTCAGCAGAGTGAAGGCGGGAGAGATCGAGAACCCTACTGCAGTTTTTGACGCAGACGGCACGCTATGGAGAGACGATATAGGGGAGCGCTTCCTGCAGTGGCTGATAAAGAACAGGCATCTCCAGGGCGCGGACTACTCAAAAGACATCTACGGCGAATACGAAAAGCTGCTCGAAAAGGATACAGGAGCCGCCTATGCTATGGCTACGAAGCTGATGAGCGGCATCAACGAAAAGGAGCTGGCCGGATGGGCCGCCGACTTTTTCCCGTCACATTTCAGCTCAAATGTCTTTCCAAAGCAGCGCGAGTTGATCAGCCGCCTGCAGGAGGCCGGAGTGGACGTGTGGATTGTATCGGCCAGCAACCGCTGGATTGTGGAAGGCGCCTCCCCTCACATGGGAGTCCCTCAGGACCACGTCGTCGGCATTCAGACAGAGGTGAAAAACGGCGTGCTGACCGACAGGATAATCCCGCCTGTCACATACAGGCAGGGCAAGGTCGATGCCATCAGAAAGTATATTGGCAAAAAGGTGGACTTCGCTGCCGGGAACAGCATGACCGATTTCGAGATGCTCGGCTTTGCAAAGGATACGTCGCTTGTCATCAATCCAAAGGATTCAGGGGCTCCGGACAATAACCTGATGTCACTGGCCCAGAAAGGCGACTGGGCGATACAGAAATGGAACTGAGCCCAATGCCTGTCCGGTCTTTGATTGAAAAACGCCGGCTCACGCCTGTAAAGAATTCTGCATGCCTGATGCTTTTGATTGTCTTCATCATATCACAATTCCCTTTCGGCGCAGGCGCCGATTCGCCGGCCATAACCCCCGGAGCCGGTATCAGGGAGGTCAGGCTGGATACGACTGAGTCTGAAGTTGTCGGCTCGCAGGGCAGGCCTGACGAAGTCTATGAATCCCAGAGAGACGACGATATCTACTATTCGTAATTCTTAAAGGGCATCAATGTCCTGTTGCAGAGGAAAAGCGGCATTCTCCGGGCCGGAACGATCTTTGTATACAGCGGCATTGAGGGTGGCTATGACAAGGCTGTTTTTAGAAAATACACGGGGAAGACTGCCGAAGCCGTATCTCTTGACTCCAGATACGACCACGTCATCAAAGCCTGTGGGAAGGCCGGGAAGAAGGGCGAGCTGGCTCTGGCTCCCGTTCCGAATCGACGTGGTCACCTTCTCAGAGCTATATCCCACGCCGTTCTTCACGTCCTTCGCGATCCGGAACAAGGAGCTGATGAAGCCTTTCAGTGTCGGCCCCGACCTTGCAGGCGACCCTTCGATGAAGCGATTGCTCGACGCGTCGAAGGAGTGCGGCGTCACGTTCTCTATGGGAGCCGCGGTGGCTGAAGGAGACAAGCTCTATAACGCCAACTTCTGGATCCAGAACGGCGAAGTGGTTAACAGATATGACAAGACCAACATACCGGGGGCCAGGCAGGATCCACAGAACGATCCGGCGTGTTTCCAGCGGTTCACGAGGGAGTTTGGGATCTTCGAGCCCAACAGCTCCCCTGTCGAGCCGGAGGGGGTGGAGATCCGCGGGCACAAAGTGATGCTGAGCTCCCTGATCTGCCACGACAGGAGGTACGATCTCACGAGGGGCACAGAGGAGATAGCCGAGAGAAAGATGCTCGACGATCTGGAGAGCAGGTCTCCTCAGGACAACAGGATAGAAAACATGCCGGCCATCGTGGCGATACCTTTCGTCACGCCGAGGGCCATATTCCCTCCGGACCCCAAAATCGACGCGCAGGCATATCAGGATCACTATCTGGGCCTCCAGGTCGTGGCAAACAACGGGGCGCTGGTGCTCTCGTCCACAAGGGCCGGCGACGACCTCGGAACCGAGCTGATGGGCGGTTCAGCCGTCTTCGCTCCCACAAACGGCGATTCGGTGGCTTTCGAGAACAACAAGCCTGCCATGGTTGTCAAGGACATTTCTCTGGAGGACAATGCTTTTTCGCCCAGGCGGGCCATCAAGTGGCAGCAGAACCCGTATAACCCGGTGCCTGCGATGAAAACTTTCCAGGATTACAAGCCGGAGCTCTTCGAAAAGGGCATCGAAAAATAGGCCGCGAAAAGCTCCGCCCGGGACGTTCCACGCCACGAGCGGCCCTGTGCAGGCAGTTATGATCTGGTCTGCGCTGGCGCTCTCTCCCTGCATAAGGGGCAGGAAGGGCGCCTTTCCATTTCCTGGAACAACGTCCTGTAATTGCTGAAGTCGACATAAATCCTCCTGCCATAGAGACTGCAGGGCTAGCACGCCGTTCGTGCACAGAACCGCGACGCCTGTCCTGCAGCTCACCTCGTTCATCCATCCGAATATGCTTTCCCTGGGAGTGTCTGCGGCGAGGAGCGCAAGGCTCGCAGGAGCCATGATTTCGGCGATGTCTTCTGCTGGTGACCTCGAAAGACTCAGGTGCGCTTCGAAAACTCCTGGTGGACCTCGAAAACTCCAGGTGCACTTCGAAAGATGGATCGCCTCTGGAACTGTATTGTCATATCTCCCTGTGTGATAATCATACTGGAGAGTGACTACGACATCATTTTACCGGAATGTAAAATGTGTGTCAGTAAACTATATGATGCAAACAGTTAAAAATACATTCCAGGAGGCCAATAGTGCAAAATCCAATAATAACTTCCGGTTCAGATGGCAATCATTCTTCGTATATTCGTCAGCAGATATCTGCAGATCCAGCATCCAGGAATACTGTGCCTCGAGAGCCGGTGGATCTGGTGTCATTAAATGCAAACACTGAGCAGAGCCATCGTGTGAAGGTGAGAGTCTATCCTCAGGACCCCATGGTCAGCAGCCCTGTTGTAATCGAGATAAAGGCCGAGGATATGGGGAAAGAGCTGAAGGGAAAACACTTTGCCATAGATGATAGAGATAATGAGAAGGCTCATGCCGACTCTTCGGGAAACTACCTCGTCGAGCCAGGAACTCCTCAATTTAATCAGGTTCAAAGCATTGCAATTGCCTCCAGAACACACGAAATCTGCGAATCCTTTGCCGGACATCCGATTGAATGGCGCACCAGTGACGGTGTGCTGCTGATAGAGCCTCACAACCAGGCAGAGGAGAGCGCCTTCTACAACGAGGGAGCAGGTGCGCTGCAGTTTGGCTCCATTATGAGTATCGAAATGAACAAGCCGGTGCATACGTGCCTCTCTGCTGATGTAGTCTCCCATGAGACAGGTCATGCGGTGATTCACAACGAAAAGCCGGAATGGTTCCGCGAGACAACTGTCTTCTGGGGGAACCTCGGGCAGCTCCCGATAGGCAACCTCGAAGTTGTGGCTCTTGACGAGGCATTTGCCGACTGTTCATCGATGATGACGGCTCTGTCAATCGACGAAAACCTTGTGGGCATGATAGAAGATACAGGAGGTGATCTCTCCCGTCACAACAGAATCGCTGACATAGCCGAGGAGTTCGGCGCCGCATTCTCGATGCAGAGCGGCGTCCTTACAGGAGAGCGCTATATCAGAAGCGCCATAAACGACTTTCATTATAAACCTGCCTATGATCTCCCGGCCTTTGAGTCTGAGCAGGAGCTTTCAAGAGAGAGCCACAGCTACTCCAGGATCTGGAGCGGAGTCTTTTATGACTGCTTTAAAAATCTCTATGAGAAAGAGCTCAATTCTTCCGCTGCTCTGGAAGCCTCCAGGCCCGGAAAGGGCCAGCCGGAGGAAGCAGGCTCATCGGATGCTGCTGTTAAAGTCAATGCATTGAAAAAGGCCCGGGACGTAATAGGCCCGATCCTTATGAAGGCCGTTGACTGCAGCCCCCCGACAGCACGCACCTTCCATTTCAGGGATATGGCTCTCACGATGATTGAGGCTGATGAGATACTGACCGGTGGAACCAACAGGAATGAGCTTTTTGCTGCTTTCAGGGATAGAGGCATCATCAGCCAGTCTGACCTGAAACAGTTTGACACTCGACGCAGCAGAATTCCCTCTCTCACTCTGAAAAGCTCTCCTCCCACAGAGGAGGAGGCAGCCAGGATCCTAACAGAGAACAGAGAAAAGCTGGGCGCTCCGGCAGAGCCATTCCGCGTTGAAAAGATTACTACAGACTCAAAGGGATTTACATTCATACAGTATATAATCCCCAGAACAGAGTCCATCCCTCTCCCTGACGGCCCGATTGAGGTCAGCAGGGATGGCGGTTTAACACTTACCTTCAATCCGGAAGGAAAGCTCGTCTATGAGGCTCTTGATGCGACGTGGATGGATGCAGCTTCCGTGTCAATGCAGATGATGAGACGCAATCCCTCTGTGCCGCTCTCGATGCCGGGCAGTATGATTACCATGGGGATGAGGCATTTTGGAGGGTAGGAAAGATTTCCTGGCACGCCTGCCGATGGTGATGAAGAGCTTCCTTTACACGCCTGCTGACAGAGAATACAAGCAGGAGCCTCCATCATAAGCTTGCTGAATTAGAAGCAGTAAAAGCGTGACTAATCCTTCTTTTCGAACCTCTTCAGGAAAAAAAGATAGTCCCGGTATTCTTTCTCTGCCCTTTCCAGGACATCTTTTCCTGCATCATTCTTCTCTGCATTCTTGACACGCTTTTTAGCCTGATCTGCAAGATCTTTAAGGGCGTCCTTTACATCAATCATTCTTATATCAGCCTTCCGGTTATAGAACGGCTCATCTTCAGGGACGCTGTCAAGCTTCTTCACAAAGACGATTTTCTTCCCGTTTGGTGTCCAACAAGGCGACTGGGCGGCTTTCCCGTAAAATGTCAACTGGCATCTTCTGCTGCCGTCTGAAGTGGTGAGCCACAGATTCTTGTCTCCGCTTTCATCGGAATGAAAGGCGATGAGATCCCTTTTCCTGTTGTAGAAGGGATGACGTTCATCGGATTGAGGAGTATCAGTCAGATTCACCTCTCTGCCGGTATCGGGGTCAATGAGCACAAGATCTGCCATGGCGTCTTCAGCGCCTTTTATCTCTTTGTGGGCTAGAATGGAGCCGTTCATCTCTGAAGGATGCTTATATGCCACTCTGCCATCTGAGGCGGTTATCGTGTGATATGTATGGGCTTTGGGGTCTCCCACAAAAATATCTGAGAATTTCTCCGATGTGATGTATTTTTCAGATGGGGAGCCGCCGTAGCCTACTATAAAGCCGTCGTGGGTTTCCACCGGATGCTTTAGATTCATCGCCGGGTCGTGGAGCAGGAGCTCTCTCGAGCGTGTTCTGGTATCGAACCGCCCGATGCCGAAGGTTCCTTTTTCATTGGAGCGGTAATAGACATATTTGCCATCCTGCGACCACGTCCCCTGCTCGTCAGTCTTCCCCTTGTGCTGCTCCAGAAATGCCGGAAGGCTCTTTCTGGTGACAGGCTCTCCAGTAAAGAGAGAGCAGATGGTTTTATCCTTAAGATCTATCTCAAACATCTGTGAAGTGGTGTAGTCTGCAACGACATTGAACACTACTTTTTTACCGTCAGGAGATATCTGGGGAAATTCGGCATATCCGAACTCTTCTGCCAGAACCTTCACTGCGTTGCGAGGTGTCTCAAAAGGCTTCAGACAGGAGATTTCTGAAGAGTCGGCGATTTTCCTGTCATTCTGAACCTCTGAGGGTGCCTGCTGTTTTGTGATTCTGGTCTCTCCGGCTATGTGGCCGGTTATGTTGGAGCTCAGCGGATTGATGGTATTCATGATCTTCTCCCTCAGATTAGTGCTGCTTTTACACTCTTGCAGCTATTATAACCTGCTCTTGTGCAGAATGCTGTTGCCGGAATGTAAACTTGTGGATTCCTGATTTTAGAAGCCTGCACCTTCCTGCTGCGTTCTCTGCAGTCTTCCCCGTTTCCATCTTCAGGCCGCCGTTTCTTGCGGTATCTGCCGTTTCCCGTTTCGTGCTGACGTTTGCTGCACCATATTGAATAGTGCTCTCTTCCGAGACAGCAGGCCTGATGCTTCCCGTGCAGGAAAACAATGGCAGTTCGAGAAGCAACTCTGTAGATTTCAGAAAGGACATCTGTACAATGAAATATTCTGCACTGTGCCTTATTCTTGCATCTTTTCTGTTTTTATCTGCCGCTCCCGGAATGTGTCAATCTCTGTATGCCGATACATCGCAGCCTGTCGCGAGGCCTGCTGTCCAGTTCTGCCATATAGCCATTGCCGTTCCTTCCGGCGTCAAGCTGGAAAGCGCTATGAAATGGTATCAGCAGGTAATGGGCTTCGAGAAGGCGTGGGAGATCAAAGAGGCGGATATGAAAGACAGAGCTGCTTCAGACCTTCCCCGCAGGCTTTTTGGTGATGGCTTCCAGAAGGTGCGCTACGTCAAGATGATCGCCGGGGATAATGGAATGGCCATTGAGCTGTTTGAATTTGTCAATGCTGTGCCCCCTTCCGGTAAGTCTTATCACGTCAGAAATGGCTATATTCATATGTGCGTTGCCGTGGATAAGCCTGAAGCACTTGCCGAAGCCATTGTAAAGGCTGGAGGAAAGGAGATATGGAGAAGCGCTCCCGACAAAGAGCAGAAGGCATTCTTCTGCAGCGATCCCTGGGGCAATGTGATTGAGATATTCTCCACTCCGTAAGGGGAAGAGCGGTCCTGACGGTGATAATCTGAGCTCCGGCGATTACCAGGATATCTCAACACTTCTCGCTCAGGGAAATATTAATGAATACGCGATTCCTGCTGCATTTCCATAGTGATATACAATGCATAATATAAGGATCTCTTATTTTGTGAGATAATTGAGCTGCGGATTGTTTTGCATATTTTTCAGAAGCTGGTTCAGATCGCCATTATTCAACATCTGCTGATATCCAAAGGTGCCGATATAAATATCGGAAACGATCAGGGGGCCACCCCTCTTCACATTGCAAGCTCGCAAGGCCATACAGATTTGATTGAGCTTCTTCTCTCCAGAGGTGCCGATATCAACAGCAGGGACAACAATGGTTGTACACCTCTGCATCTGGCAGTCAGGTACATGAATGTAGATACAGTCGAATTACTCATATCCAGAGGTGCATATATCAACGTGGTGAATTATGAAAATAAGACACCATTGAAGCTGGCGAATGAATACTACTGCTCCGAAATCATTACTATCCTCATCGTGAACGGAGCCAGGAAATAGAAGGAGCGGGCAGGCAGGAGCGGTTATTACTTACTCTGACCAGCGCTGTTTCCAGGCAGAATATATCACGATCTGCAGTCCTGCTTCACCGTGTTCCGGCCCGCCTCATCTTCCCCCGGATATCCTCCTCACATTTCCCGGCATGGTGTGACAGGAATCCCATGGAGTTAACAGTAATTTACATGAGATGACATAATCAAAAGGAGGACAGAAATGACGGCAACCATTGAGTCTCTCACCGCGCGGCCTGCATGGAAGGCCCTCGAAACCCATTATCAGAATATCAGGGATCTCCATCTCAGAAAGCTCTTCGCAGATGATCCCGGACGTGGAGCCACGATGACCCTCAATGCTGCGGGGCTCAGACTGGATTACTCAAAGAACCGCGTAACCGGCGAAACTATGAAACTGCTCTTTCAACTGGCAAGGGAATCCGGCCTTAAAGACAGGATCGATGCCATGTTTCGCGGAGACAGGATCAACATTACGGAAAAGCGGGCCGTCCTTCATGTGGCGCTCCGAGCGCCCAAAGGAGCGGCCATAATGGTCGACGGCAGGAATGTAGTTCCTGATGTGCACGCCGTGCTCGACAAGATGGCAGTTTTCTGCAACAAAGTGCGCAGCGGCGAATGGAAAGGCCATACAGGCAGGAGGATTCGCACTGTTGTCAACATAGGCATCGGAGGCTCTGATCTCGGTCCGGTAATGGCCTATGAGGCGCTCAGATATTACAGCGATCGAAGTCTTGCCTTCCGGTTCGTCTCCAACATAGACAGCACCGATTTCGTAGAGGCAACACAGGACCTCGACCCTGCAGAAACGCTTTTCATCATCTCATCCAAAACCTTTACTACGCTTGAGACGATGACAAACGCCCACTCGGCCCGTGAATGGTGCCTGAAAGGCCTGGGCGGTGATGTCAATGGAGTGGCCAGGCACTTTGTCGCCGTATCGACGAATGCCGAAAAGGTTTCTGAATTCGGCATCGACACCGACAATATGTTCGGCTTCTGGGACTGGGTAGGCGGGCGCTACTCGATGGATTCGGCGATCGGGCTCTCGACGATGCTGGCAATCGGCCCTGAGAGCTTCCACGCCATGCTGGAGGGCTTCCACCAGATGGACGAGCATTTCCGCACCGCTCCTTTCGAGCAGAACCTGCCGATCCTGATGGGAATGCTGGGCATCTGGAACAGCAACTTCCTGGGCGCCCAGACTGTCGCGGTCCTCCCTTATGAGCACTATATGCGGAGGTTCTCCGCATATCTCCAGCAGCTGATCATGGAGAGCAACGGAAAGCACGTCACCCTCGACGGGAATGAAGTGACATACGAGACCAGCCCCATATACTGGGGAGAGCCGGGAACCAACGGTCAGCATTCATTCTATCAGTTGATCCACCAGGGCACGAGGCTGATACCCTGTGATTTCATCGCTTTCTGTCAGCCTCTCAACCCGCTCGGCAGGCATCACGACCTGCTGATTGCGAACGTCATCGCGCAGGCAGAGGCGCTGGCCTTCGGGAAGACTCCTGATGAAGTCAAGGCCGAGGGTGTGCAGGAATGGCTCGTGCCGCACCGGTCCTTTGAAGGGAACCGGCCTTCAAACACCATATTTGTCGCCAGGCTTACGCCGGACGCGCTGGGAAGGCTTGTGGCCCTCTATGAGCACATCGTCTTCACTCAGGGCGCCCTGTGGAATATCAATCCCTTCGATCAGTGGGGCGTAGAGCTTGGAAAGGCGCTGGCGCAGCGCATCATCCCGGAGCTGGAATGCCGGGAAGAGTCTCAGCTCAGCCACGACAGTTCGACGAACGCCATCATCCGGTATTACCGAAACACTAAAGACAGCTGAATCCAGGCAGGGTGGGCATTGTTCCGGATCACCGTGAGCATTGTGCACCCTGCAGCTTACTCACGACTTTATATTAGCGCCGTTTTATGGCCACTACCTGGTGTAAACACTTTTCGGAATTACATTGTTCAACATCAGGCTCACAGGAGGAGAAACCATGGCAAAATACATTTTCTTTGTGCTTCTCGCAGTATCGCTTGTAATCCAGGGCTGCGGCAGCAGCGGCAGCGGCGAGAGCGCTTTCTCAGGGAATTCAGCGGTTCAGGGGAGCACTTCCGGTTATGCCGCCGAGGCAGGATTCATGGAGATTGCACCGGTATCCTTCTCCTTCCAGAAGACAGGGACAAAGCTGGATTTCACCTCATCAACGGCGCGGATGTTCTACAGCTTTCACCCTGCCGATGAGGACCCAGGGAGCAAGCCCCTCTTTGTCTTCTACAACGGAGGCCCGGGAAGCGGAACGTCGTCAGATCTCCTCTCATACAACACTGCCCCTGAGACACTGGACAGTGAAGTGACAGGCAGTGCAGACATAGCGGCGTGTCCCACAAGCTGGACGCGCATCGGCAACCTCCTTCACATAGACGCGCGGATGACAGGATTCTCCTATGACCTGATTGCAGATCCGTCGAGCGAGTCGGCGCGGCAGAGCGAGTTTAACGCGCAGAACTTCAACTGCTATTTTGACGGCGCCGATTTCATAAGGGTCATCCTGCGTTTCCTCGATGCTCACCCGGAGATCCGGAAGAACCGTGTGGTCCTCGTGGGGGAGAGCTACGGAGGCGTTCGCACCATCGTGGTGCTTCATATCCTTCTCAATTACAGGGATTACGGGAACGGAAACGAGATTTACCAGGATCCGGAGCTTGTTACAGAGATTCAGGCCCATTATGACAAGGTATTCCCCTCTTTGAGCGGCCAGCAGGTGCCGCCCTCTGATATAGCTCAGCAGTTCGGACATCAGGTGCTGATAGAGCCCCTCATTACTCCCTACCAGTTCGACGTGGCCGGTGAATACTTCCAGCAGTCGAATTCCATAATGTACCAGCTTGCCACTGAGACCGGCACCGTGTTTGTGCCCCTTTCCTCAGGGACTCCCAATGATGCCTTCAACAACGGGATCAGCTTCGTTGACGGGACGGCACAGCGCGATATATACAACTACACAAAGGAAAGAGACTGGCTCACCAACAGGCAGGTGAGCGCAAAGGACAGGTTCCTCTATACCGGTGTCCTCTCCAGACTGACAGGCTTTGATGTGACGTCCATAAAGGGCCTCTATGCCTCTGACAGGGCACAGGCCTTCAAGGTCATCTCCACCCAGGACCAGCAGCGATCGTGCCCTCTCCTCACGGCAGACTATCTTTCTGAGAATACGAAGATCAGGCAGAACACCCTTGCCAGGATCAATGCCAGAGGTGCCTCATCGAGGGGAACGGGCGACATGGAAAGCGTCTTCGGGAGCCTCAACGCCTGGGACCGGTATTTTCTCGTTCTCAACAACCAGATAAACAGCGCATTTTACGAGAACCAGGCGACGGCAGCAGGCTTCGATATAGATCCTGAGCAGCCGCGCTACGGAAGAATGTTCCTCAGGAACGCGGCAGTGGTGAATACCTTCATCACCGATGCCGCTTTTGATGTGATAATATACAGTGAAGCCACCCCGAAAGGCCTGGGGCTGTATACGGACATCCTTGCGAGCTCAGTCTATGACACCACCCTTCAGACTGGCGTGGATAGGCCCGGATGGATCGTTCTGCAGTATCAGCCAGGCATATTCCCTGAGTTTCCCGATCTTTCAACTCGGACCATAAGGTTCCCCCCTTATTCGAAGAGCTGCCACAGCGTGCCGGTGACTCAGCCTGCAGATATCCTGAGTGACGTGACAGGCTGGCTCAACAACGATCAATAGGGACAGCTGCATCTGTGTGCCACCGGGTAACTGGCGACAGCTTCTTTATGATCATTTTACAAAATGTTTACATGACGAACGCTTAAATTATTTAATCGGTATGCTATAATCAATAAGATAAATGCTGGCTTTGAGAGGAGTGGAAGCACTGGACATAAGGCCTGTCAATAGTTCTGCCCATAAACTCCATGGGCGCAGTAATCACTTCAATGAGTCTTCCTCCCGGGAAGAGGCGCCGTTCGAAGCAGTTGAATCATTCCAGGCCTCTCAATCACTGGAGGCGCCGTGTGAAACGCCAGGTTCCTCTGCTGTTGAAAAAGAAAAGAATGCTGAAACCAGGTCTGTTGATGGAAAGTGCGTCAAGAAAGAGCAGACTGAAGCCCCCGGCCAGGACAGGTCATTTCCCACATGTATTGTTATGGAAGACCATTCACCTGCTGTGCATGAAGGCAGGAGGCGCCGCGCCTCTCTTTCTGTTCCTGTCTTCAGTTCCAGGCCTGAATCACCGCAGGCCTCCCGGACTGACGAACAGAAAAAGCTCCTGTGGGAGGCTGCAGATTCATTTGGAGAAGAGGTGCCTCACCGAAGGAAGGTGACTGATCAATTTCGGCACAGGACAGAGCTTTTCCGCGCAGTTGTAAAGGCGGCGAAAGAAGGGAACAGGGCCGCCATCGAAAAGCTGAAAAACAAATGGGGATATACTCCGGACACACTTCCTGCCGAGGGCACTCTCTTTGTTGACCCGTATATCATGAGAAATGGTCTCAGCCATGGGAGAATCAGTGCAGCGCTCTATCCAGGGACTATACAGGAATGCGCAGCAAGCCCGCAGTTGGAAGAGCGGCTCTTTGGAAACAGCGGAAAGATTACCATCCCTGATGGAAAAGGTGAGATGGTCACCATCTCATCGATGAGGGATTATCAGGAAATTGTAAAGGCATCAAGAGCAGAGGCACTACATCTGACAGATGACGATGGCACACCGAAGGAAGTGAATTTTGCGTTCAGGGGGGAAGGCGGGAAGGGGAAACGTTATGGCGCAGCATTATCTGAGCTGTTTCGCCTTGGGATAGTCCCTGCTTCGGCGTCGGGCGCATCTTCCGGCTCGATAGCCGCGGCACTTGTGGCCTGTGGGGCTGATCCCGAAACATTTCAGAGAGTAGTGCAGGATAAACGGCTGTCTGAGCTCATGGATGGCCGCGGGCCTGGTGGTGTGGCAAAAGGCATCGTCGCGTACGAATTCTTTGATGAGGTATTCCGGGAGATTACAGGGATTCACGATCGCCCTGTCACTTTTGCAGATCTCAAGATGCCCCTTACCATCATAGGTGCAAAGTATTCTGACAGCGCCCCTCCACCGGGCACAGAAGAGCTCTCAACACCGGAGAGCAGGAAATTCATATTCAGTAAGGAAACGACGCCTCATACACCTGTGGCGCTAGCAGTGAGGGCATCAATATCCATCCCAGGCCTGTTCGTGCCTGTTGAGGTGGTCGATCCCATGACAGGCAGGACAATTGCGCTGATAGACGGCGGGGTCCTGGAAGACCTCCCTCTCAATTACGGTGACAAGGATAAATCCACCGTGGCGCTGCACGCGTTGAAACCGGCAGGAAGTCCACCGGAGAAACAGAAGAAGCCCCTCCTTTCCTTCCCCGATGGGCAGATATATGGAAAATCGATCCTCAGGAATTTATATACCGGCATTTCCATGTATGTGGGAGGTCTGGAAGTCCCGCGGGATTACCAGACTGTTGCCAACCCGCCGGATAATACTTTTATTGTGAGCCTCCCTGTCAGGGACCTGGAGAATCCTTCGGAGAAAAACACCACATTGAGCTTTGCCTACGACCCTGAGCTCGACCCCAGGCTTGACAGGCAGACGACGTCCGTCATTGACAGGTTCTTCGCCCAGCATATCCGGAAGCTGGGTGTCGCCGGAGCAAAGGCGACGAACGTCGGACCAACTCCGGAAGATTTCTCCTTTGAACGGGAGTTTAAGGCAGGCAGCAGGAGCTGGAAAGCCACTTATGACGGGGGCAGAACCGTACATCTCGCCTCGGATGACGGGATCGAGAGGCTTATCAAGGTCAGGAAGCGTAAAATTGAGAAGTGGCTTATTGAAGATGCCGCTTTCGGCAACCTTGCTGATAATCTGAAGAATGCCATGACGAGCTGATTCCTGCCACCTGACCACCCGCTCATGTCTATAGATGATCAGATCGATCCGTCCAGGAACGACTTATAGGGATCCACTGCACTCCCTTCAAAACTTCGCATGTATTGATTGATGTATCGTTTCCGCGTGCCATTTGTCCTGGAGGTTCTGGCGAATCTTTCCTTGAATATGAAAAGATTAAATATAAGAGAAGAAATGCTCCCTGCGAAGATGGAGAAGCGGGCATTGGAAACAAACAGTTCAGCCAGGGTCATATTTCTCTATGTTCTTGCAATGGCCGGTTTTTTGCCTGTTTTCGGCAGATTGGATATATAAAAGGGGCGAAAACCATTTTCATAGGCGGATATGCTGCTTTTCCCTCGATCAAATCCAAGGAGTGTAAATCTCATGCTTAAGATTGAAACAGAAAGCGTCTGTGCAGATACTATAAAAACTGAATTCTTTCCGCTGACCCACGCTCAAAAAAGAATCTGTTACAGCGATCTAATGTATGAAAACTCATCTGTTTCAAACATATGCATTGAAATATCTTTTAATGAGCATATTGACACAGAGACTCTAAATGCCGCCTTAAACAACGTGGTATATAAAAATGACGGTCTGCGCCTCAGAATGACGAGACAAAAAACAGGCGGAAATGTTGAAATTGTTCAATATCTTTCTCCTTATCGGGAAACCCGTTTTGACCGCTTTGATTTTTCAGCAGAGAGCCCTGAAAAGATGGAGAAATGGGAACAGGAACAGGCGGCAAAGCCTTTCAGATTTGAAAACAACGATCTCTTTTATTTTGCCATTCTGCAGGGGAGCGACAACAAATCGGGACTTCTTCTTAAAACTCATCACGCCGTCTCAGACGGGTGGAGTTATTCAGTTCTCCTGGATGACCTCGGAAGAGCGATTGAAGCGATCAGAAAAGGCGAAGCGCCGGGCGATGAAAAGAATCCTTCCTATCTTGAGTATATCGATGAAGAAAAAAAGTTCATGGCTTCAGATATGTTTAAAAAATCCCATCAATACTGGATGGAAAAATTAAATCCCTTTCCTGAAGAAACCAGTATCGCTCCTTTAAACAAAAAGGCGGCAGGCTTGAAATCGTCAAGTCTCACTTTTGCTTTTAACAGTGATATGCGGGAGAAAATTCATCGATACTGTAGTGAATATAATTCTTCTGTTTTTAAAGTGATTATGTCGGCTATGTCGGTCTATGTTTCAAGATTTACCGCAATGAACAACATCTCACTTTCAACTGTTTCCCACAACCGCACAGAAACCCGCCAGAAGAGGATGACAGGCATGTTTGTCGGAACTTTTCCTTTTCTGATAGATGTAAAGGACGACATCAGTTTCAACGATTTAAATGTCAGCATTACCTGCGAATTAATGTCAGTCTTCAGGAGCGGCGCCAGGTACCCATTCGATCTTCTGGCGACAGAGCTTAGGCAGACTGCCGGAATCGATCCGTCATATCTTCTGAACATAGGCATTGTCGGACATCCTGATATGACAGATATTCCATTCACTATGAAATATCTGTTTTCAGGCGAGGCAGAGGCTCCTCTCTCCATTCATATAAATCCCTGCAATAAAGATATCGACGGCGTTCTTGAGCTTGTTTTCAACTATCAGGATGAGCTTTTTGACGAACAGGATATTAAAACAGTTTTCAACTCGATATCAAATATTCTGAATAAGGCCCTGTCAGCTCCAGATAAGCCGCTGTCCGGTTTTTCGATGATCTCTGAGGAGGAGCTGAAAAAGATAGTACACGATTCAAACCTTCCTGAAACTGGTTTTCCGGAAAGTGAAACCATTCATTCCCTGTTTGAAAAACAGGTCTCGATATCGCCGGATAAAACCGCTCTTGTCTATAAGGATTATCGTCTGAGTTACCGCGAGCTCAACAAAAAAGCCAACAGCCTTGCGTCCCGTTTAAGGGCTGACTCTGTCCGGACTGATGTGATTGTCGGCATTCTTGCAGACCGCTCGGCTGAGACCATCATCGCGATGCTTGCCGTATTAAAGGCGGGAGGAGCCTATACACCTATCGACCCTGAATACCCGAAAGAAAGAATAAAATATATCATTGAAAATTCAAATGCCGGGATTCTGATGGGGAAGGATTATTTAAAAGATTTAGTCGATTTCGACGGCAGCTATGTCAATCTTGACAGAGAAGAATGTTTTTCAGGCGATGGGCAGAGCCTCGACTATATAAACAATCCCGGCGATCTGATCTATGTGATTTATACTTCAGGCTCTACCGGCAGGCCCAAAGGCGTTATGATTGAGCACCGCTCAGTGGTAAACTATATACAATGGTATAAGAATCATTACGGCATTGACACTGACTGTCACTGCGCCGCTCACAGCTCCTTCAGCTTTGACGCCTCAGTTCCTCAGATATATGCTCCTCTCCTCGCAGGAGCCGAGCTTCATATAATAGACAGCGAAATCAGATTATCACCTGCAGAGCTCAACGATTATTTTGAAAAATACAACATCAGGCACGCCCACTTTTCCACGCAGTTTGCAGAGCAGTTCATGCTTACTGTAGACAACCATTCGCTGAAGAGCATGGCCATGGGAGGAGAAAAGCTCAAGAACTACAGGCTTCAGAATTATTCTCTCACCGATGAATACGGCCCTACTGAGTTCACAGTCACCGCCACTTATTTCACTCTGGACGGAATATACGACAAGACTCCCATTGGAAAGCCTGTGCCAAACACCAGTGTGTATATCGTAGATAAATTCAATCATCCCCAGCCTTCCGGAGTGCCGGGAGAATTATGTCTTTCAGGGACAGGGCTTGCAAGGGGATATCTGAACAGACCTGATCTGACCGCAGAAAAGTTTGTCAAGGATCCTTTCAGAAAAAACGCTCTGATGTACCGCACAGGCGACCTGGCCCGTTTTCTCCCTGACGGCAATATAGACTTCATAGGGCGCAGAGATTTTCAGGTAAAGATCCGCGGCTTCAGAATTGAGCTGGAAGAGATCGAACAGGCATTAAAGCAGCATCCATCAATAGCTCAGGCCGTTGTGCTTGCAAATAAAAACGACAGAGGCGGCGATTATCTCTCCGGCCATATCATTCTCAAAGAGGTTTCGCAGAAGGTCGAGATTGAGGAGATTAAAGATTTTCTGACCCGCTATCTCCCGTCTTACATGATTCCTTCGAAGTTCAGCTTCATAGAACAGATACCTGTCAACGCCAACGGAAAAATTGACAAAAACGCTCTTCTGGAGACTCTGACAAAGGAAGAAGTAAAGACAGAATATAGTGCGCCAAGAAATGAAAAGGAAAAAATTCTCGCAGCTATATGGGAATCTGTATTCAGAACCGACAGAATCGGAATCCATGAAAACTTCTTTGCCCTGGGCGGAGATTCAATCATAGGCATCCAGATGGTTTCAAGAGCAAGAGAAGCCGGCATTGGAATTACAGTAAAACAGATATACTCTCATCCCACAATATCCTCTCTGGCATCGATTGCCGGCAGCAGAGAGCTGATCTCCCTCCCTCAGGGCCGGGTCACAGGAACTGCGCCGCTAATCCCCATTCAAAACTGGTTCTTTGAATTGAATCTTAAAGAGAAGAATTATTTTAACCAGAGTTTTATGCTTAAGCTGAATGAAAAAATGACGCCTGAAAGCATAAGCTCAGCGTTATATATTATTCAGGAGCATCACGATTCGTTCAACTTGAGATACAGAAGAGAAGAAAACGGGAAATGGCTCCAGTATTATTCTGAAAAACAAGAAGACACAGGCTTTCACGTTATTGATTTAAAGGATATCCCTGATAATGAACAGGAGGCCTTTATGGAAAGGAGATCATCTGAGATTCAGGGGTCTCTCGACATCGAAAACGGCCCTGTCTTTGCTTCCGCTCTATTTGAAAACACGAGCGACGGCAGGCAGAGACTCATGCTGGTTATTCATCATCTTGTCATAGATATGGTTTCATGGCGGATAATTCTGGAAGACCTTCACATTATTTTATCTGCAAAAGGTGCTGATTTCAGCCTGCCCTGCAAGACATCTTCCTTCAGGGAATGGGGAGAAGCATTGAGAAAGTTCAGCAGTTCTCCAAAGCTTCAAAGCCAGCTTGATTATTGGGCAGATGCAGTCAGCAAAAAGATCGAGATTCCTTATGATAATAATCCTGATCACTATTCCATCAGCGATATGAAAGTCGTGAAGATGGAGCTGGATGGCGAAGACACTTCAAATCTGCTGGGAAAAGTATCACAGGCTTATCATACAAAGATCAACGATATCATATTGACCGCCTTTGCAATGGCTCTTTCCAGGTGGACTGAAAGCCCTGACGTGATAGTGGATATGGAAAGCTACGGACGTGAAGAGTGCATTCCAGGAGTTGACGTGTCAAGAACTTCAGGGTGGTTTACTTCTGTCCATCCCATGGCGTTAAGCCTGCCATCAGTTCCGGACGAGATGGATGACAGATATATTTCAGAATGCATCAAATCGGTAAAAGAGCAGATCAGGAAAGTTCCCGATAACGGCATAGGCTTTGGCCTGATATATGATAATATCCCCGGCGGGAAAGGCGACGTGATAAGAAACGCCGGAGCGCGGCCTGTCAGCTTCAACTATCTCGGGCAGCTGGATTCAAGCTTTAACGAGCAGGGCATCCTGACGATGGCACAGGAATCGACAGGCTCAATGGTTTCGCCGGGCAATCAGGGGCTTTATCCTCTTGAGATAGATGGTTTTGTCGTTTTTTCCAGGCTTCTCATGAAGTTCGGCTACAGCGAAAAACATCTCCACAGAGAAACAGTTGAAAGATTGGCCGAAGATTACAGGAAATGCCTGAAGCTCGTAATCAGCCACTGCCTGAAAGAGAGCCAGGGCGGCTTTACGCCGTCTGATTTCCCCTTTGCGAAGCTGTCTCAGCAGGATATTGACAGCCTTACAGCCGGAAAACCTATAGAAGATATTTACGAGCTGTCCCCTCTTCAGGAAGGTTTGATGTTCCATGCATTGATGTCGCCGGAATCGAATCAGTATATGACCCGCACATATTGGACGATGCCGGGCAGTATAAATATCCCGGCATTGAAGAAATCCTGGGAAGAGCTGGTAGATAACCATAAAATTCTGAGAACATCCTTTATATGGGGAAATCTTGAAAAACCAGTCCAGATGGTCTATAAAAAAGTCGATTTGCCGTGGAAATATGTCGATATGAGAGGGAAGTCCCAACCTGAACAGGAGGCTCAGTTCAATAAAATCATCGAAGAAGAAGGCCTCCTGATATTTGATTTTGCCGCCCCGTGCCTTATGAGGCTTCATCTCATTCAGACCGGCGATGAGTCTTTCCGTTTCATATGGACTGATCATCATATTCTTGTAGACGGCTGGTGCGTTCCCATTTTCCTGAGAGAGCTGGCAGAAAGATATGAGATGAACTGTAAGGGAAAAACAGCAGAGATCCCTGCGCCGCCTGATTTCAAGAACTATCTGCAGTGGATAGGAAGCCAGGACGCCGATTCGTCCAGAGGCTTCTGGAAAGACCATCTCAGAGGCGTTCATTCTCCGACCATTCCCCAGATAGTCAAACGTGGGAAATCCCTTGATATTCATAAGCCTATCGAGCAGTTACAGGAAGATGTCCTTACTCTTGACACTGATTTTACCGTAAAAGTATCAGACTTTGCAAAACAGAACCAGATAACTGTAAACGCTCTTATCCAAACCGCATGGGCCGGCGTTCTGCATATGTACAGCGGAGAGCAGGATGTTCTCCTGGGGACGATTGTTTCCGGCAGACCTGCAGAGATACCTGATATAGAAAGAATGACCGGATTACTGATAAATTCTCTTCCATTGAAAGTGAGCTTTGATGATGATACGTCATCGCTTCAAATAGTGAAAGGCATTCAGGATACACTTCAGCAGCTGAATATTCACGGCTATCTGAGCCTCAGCGAAGTTCAGGAGTTGAGTGAAATCCCCAAGGGGACGCCTTTATTCTATACCCTTTATGTGTTTGAAAACTATCCCTTTGACGAAGCGGCTTCACATAGCTCCATCCTTGATATCAGAGACATCCATTTTATTGAAAAGACCAATTATCCGCTTTCTCTCGTCGCGTTTCCCGGGCGTGCAGTATCTCTCAAAGCCGTATACGATGGAGAAATATTTGAAAGCTCTGTAATTCGGTCCATACTGAATGACGTTAAACAGTTATTAAACTGTATTGTGGAAAAATCCTCAGAGCCTTTTGCAAAAGGGATTGAAAATATTCTCAAAAGCAGGTTTTCATCTCTTACCTCATACCCTGCTGGAAAACCATATCCGCTCTCCGCGGCTCAGAAAAAATATGTATTCAGGGAAAAAACTGCCAGGGCAGGCGTTTCCAACAATCTGACCCAGATAGTTGAGATAGCCGGCACTTTCGATCCTGCCCGCCTGAGCGATTCCATCGATTCTCTTGTCAGCCGTCACAGCATATTGAGAACCTGCATTGACACAGTTGACGGCATCCCCTGTCAAAAAGTGCTTGATAAGGTCAGATACAGGAAAAACTATGAGGATGCAGCTGTCGGGCAGCTTGAAAGAATAGTGAAGGACTTTGTCGCGCCTTTCAATATTCACAGAGCGCCTCTTTTCAGAATGAAGCTGCTTCGGATTTCAGGCGACAGGCATTTCCTCATATTCGACATTCATAGAATAATTGCCGATGATAAAACTGCGAAGATTTTGATAAAAGAGCTCTTCGATATTTACTATTTTAAGCCCCTGGACGAAATCAAAGTCAGTTATTCTGATTATTCATCGTGGCAGAATGAGAATCTGAGCTCGCCTCTCTGGATAAAGGAAGAAAAATACTGGATGGGAGTGGCAGGAGGTGATATTCCCTCATCAAACCTGCTGCCTGACAGAAAGATCGCTGTGGTGCCCGGCTCCGGCTGTCACAGCTTTATTCTGGATAAGGAGCTTTCAGGCAGAATTAAAACGCTCTCTGCCGGAAGAGACAGTGAAAACCCTGCTCTATTCATATCTGCTTTCAATATTCTTCTTTCCCGATACAGCGGACAGGACGATATTATCGTGGGATATTATCACGATTTGAGAAGCAGCATCGATTCGCCTGAAATCATAGGGCAGTTTGAGAATCTGCTTCCTTTACGGAGCCTCGTTTCAGGCACTGACAGAATAAGCGATCTTGTTCTAAAGGCATCTGAAAACATTGAAAAGCTGAAAAAGAACGGAAATTTCCCAGGCGATCTTCTTTATGAGAAGCTTGATCTCAAGAGAGATGCACAGAGAGATCCTCTTTTTGATCTGACTTTCAGGTATAACCCTGCCGAATGCTTTAAAGAAAGCTATAGAGATTTCACAGTAACCGCCCATAAGGGCAACTATGGATCATCAGATAATCTGCTGTCTTTCACGGTTAATGATAAACCTGATAGTATTGAGATCGAGATAGATTACGACAACAGATTTTTCCACAGTGAGACCATTCTCAGGATGGAGAGGCATCTTGAAAAGATTCTGGAAGCGGTTATTGACGAAAATGATTCACCTGTGGGAAATCTGGATTTCATCCCGCAGGACGAGAAAAATCTGCTTATCAACGTCTTTAATGACACAAAAAGAGATTATCCGCCAAATCTGACATACTCGACGCTGTTCAAGGAAGCTGCGATAGAGCACAAAAACAGAGAGGCGGTTGTATTCAATGACAAAGCCCTTACATATCAACAGCTTGACGATAGATCGGCTCAACTGGCATGTATTCTGAGAGATAAGGGAGTAAAGCCTGATTCTCTTGTCGGCGTGATGATCGATCCATCGCTTGAAATGATTATTGCCGTGATCGGCATCATCAGGGCCGGGGGAGCTTTCGTTCCCATCGACTCCGCCTATCCTGCAGAAAGAATCAGTTACATGCTCAAAGACAGCGGAGCTTCTGTGATTCTTTCAAAGAAGACCATTCTGCCTGATTTACCCTTTGACGGTGAGAGAGTCAATCTCGATGATGAAAGCATATATCTGGGAGCTGTGCCGGACGTGGAGATGATAGAAAGGCCGGATAATCTGGCTTACGCGATCTACACTTCCGGTTCTACAGGCAATCCCAAAGGAGCTATGATCGAGCATCACTCTCTTGTCAATCTGTGCATATGGGTGAAAGACTACTTCGAACTGACTCCGGAGGACCGATTCGCAAAATATCTCTCCTTCAGCTTTGATGCGTCTGTAATGGAGACTTTACCGATACTTGCTGCCGGCGGGGCTGTGTATATAGTTCCTGAAGATATCAGACTCTCAATTGAAAAAGTAAACGATTTCTATGAAGCCAGAGGAATAACATTGTCGATTCTTCCTACACAGTTCGGGGAGAAATTCATGGAGCTTGTGGACAACAGATCTTTACGCACTGTCATTATGGGAGGCGAACAGCTCAGAACCTTCGTAAAGCGAAAATACAAGCTGATCAACGGCTATGGACCTACTGAATACACTGTCTGCACAAGCGCCTTTGAGGTTGACAGACTATACGACAATACGCCTATAGGCAAACCGGTTTTTAATTCCAGAATTTATATCCTGGATGAAAACAGAAAGCTGAGACCGTTGGGGGCTCCAGGCGAGCTCTGCATAGCAGGGGAGGGGATAAGCAGAGGTTATATAAACAGGGCCGATCTGACTGCTGACAGATTTGTCGGTGACCCTTATGTTGAAGGTGAAAAAATGTATAGAACAGGCGATCTTGCCCGGTGGCTCCCTGACGGAAATCTGGAGTTTCTTGGACGAATTGACCACCAGGTGAAGATCCGGGGCTATCGCATAGAGCTGGGGGAAATTGAAACGGTGCTGATGCAGATTGATTCTGTTTCAGAATCTGCAGTGATAGCCAGATCAGATAAAAACGGCGCCAGGTATTTATGCGGATATTATGTTTCAACAACAGATTTCACCGAAGAAGAGTTAAAGAGGCGCATGCTGGAAAGTCTTCCTGATTATATGATACCATCTTATCTGATGAGGCTTGAGCAGATGCCGCTCACTCCCAACGGTAAAGTAGACAGGAAGAAGCTGCCGGAGCCTGCAGCATCTTTCACAGAGTCAGACAGAGTTTCAGATCCGGCCGTTGAAAAAAGGATTGAAGAGATCATCAGAGTCTGGAAATCGGTTCTCGCGATCTCAAAAATTGGAGAATCTGACAACTTCTTCCGACTGGGCGGGCATTCATTAAAGGCAGTCTCCATAGTGTCAATGCTTCAGAAGCATTATGAAATAAATGTCGCAGATCTTTTTCGTTATCAGACCCCGAGAGAGCTGGCGGAAAATATAAGTGAATGTGAAGACAAGCTTGGAAAAGCCATACAGGATATGAGAAATCACTTTTCTTCAAGCTCGTGCAGGAGGTCAAGAGCGGATACACCTGAATATAAGAGACAGATGGAAGAATATCGTAATCTCAACAAGAGCTTTGAGAATGTCGATTTATCAAAAGTCATCGAATACAGGAATATACTGATTGCCGGCTCTACCGGATATAGAGGCGTTTACATCACAAGAGAGATTCTCGAAAATAAAGAGGCAGATGTGCACCTCGTCATCCGCGCCGGGACGCATGAAAAAGCCGAAGAGAAAATAAGAGAGCGGCTGAACGCATATTTTGGCGCAGGTTATTATGAAAGATACAAAAACAGAATAACCGTCTATAACGGCGATCTGCTTCTGGACAGATTCGGGCTCGAGCCAGCAGTGTATGACAGACTTGTCATTACTGTGGATTGCATCTTCCAGTGCTCGTCTTACCTCAAGCATTACGGAAACCAGCAGGACTATGAGCAGGGAAATATCCTCACCACAAAAGCCCTTCTTGACTTTGCCAGAGAGAGCGGAAAGGCCGACTTCAACCTTTTATCAACGCTGAGCGTGGCAGAGGGTAAATACAGGCAGGCCGATAAGTTGATATTTACTGAATATGACAGTATCGTCGATGAGCCTGTCGACAGCTTCTATGTCAAAACGAGAAGCGAAGCTGAAAAACTGGCTGTGGAGGCCAGAAGCAGAGGGTTAAACGTAAACATATTCAGGCTTGGTCTTGTGGCTCTCGATTACGATCTGGGCAGGCTTCAGCTGAACGTGGAAGATACGGTGTTTTATCAAAAGCTCAGAGCCTTTATAAATCTCGGAGTCATCCCTGATGAGATGGACTGCGACCCTGCAACGTATGTTGATTATGCAGCAGAAGCGGTTATCAGGCTTTTTGACAGACAGAATCTTCTGAATCTCACTCATCACATAATAAACAGGAGTCCGGTCAAGCTTTCCTCGGTGCTTTCAAACCCCGGCACCGGAGAAAACAGAGTGAAGCTCAATATCAGGAAGACCGGTATCCTGAATTTCCTTGATTTTCTTGAAGAAAACCTCAACAGGGAGCGTTTCAGGCCTTACATCGAAACCATTCTTCTGCACTGGGGGCTTCTGGATAAATTATCATTTGAGGAATTAAGAAGCCTCCTGCCGGAGATGATGATGGATAGAACGAACCGGCTTCTTGAAAAGCTTGATTTCACCTGGCCTGATCTTGACGCTTCAATAATCAGAAATATGCTCATCAAAACGTTGTCTGACAGGATTGAGTTCATGAAGTCTGCGCCTCTGTTCAAGAATCTCCATCACGACACAGTGGAGGATCTGGCTTTAATATCGGGATTACAGGTATTTTCTGATGATCAGGAGATAATCTATCCCGGCGAGATAGTAAGCAATCTCTATATCATTCAGGATGGCAATGTTGAGCTCAGCAAAGTCGGAAGGAACGGATGGATAGGAACTATCCGCATCCTTAAATCAGGCGATTTCTTCGGCGTGGAGGCAATCGCAGATTCCATCCCCACTTCAATTCTTGTTGAATCGGTATTTGGAGATGCCGCAATCCTGAGCTTTAAAAATGAAGATTTAAAACACTGTCTGGAAAAAACGCCTGCTCTGGCGATTGAACTGATAAGACAGATGAGCATTACAATAAACCTGCTGACATCCATGCTGGTTGCTCTCGGGTAAGGGAAAGCTTCAGGAGGCGTGTCCAATGCAGGACAGGAGGCTTGTGCCGGCTTTTCGGCCGCTCTCTACTCACACCTCGACGGCATTGAACTGTCTGGTATTGAACCGTCCTTGTTTCTGAGAAGCACGTCGATTGGGATGGCAGTGCCAGTGTATGTCCTGAAGACCACGCCGCGCTTGTCGCTTACCACAGTGAAATTGCCTGGTGAGTCCTCTTCCCTGAAGTCACTGTTGGTGAGGTAATTTTTAAGCGGATTCTTTCCGGGATTCATCTCCTTATAGTAGTCGTCGAGGTGTGCCAGAAACCATCTGCCCATATCCGCTTCAGACATTGTTTCAAATGCCTTGCTGTTCTCGCTCAATGCTGCCTCTACGGAGTATTTCAGGCAGTCAGTATAGACTTGAGACGTTTTTTTATCTCCAAGATTTTCTGTTTTTACAGTAGGGATGACGACTGGCCCCACCATCGGGATGATCAGGCAGAGAATCAACGATGGAACAAGTATTTTTCCAAAGAACAGAACCGGGTTCTCTGCTCTGCGAAGATTTCCGTAAAAAACAAAGACTATTGCCGGGATAACGATGCTCCAGAGCCATAGTGAAAAAAGAGTGGCCGTGTCTCTGGCTCCTGTAACGCTGTAATACTGCTTCTGAAGAGGCAGATATGGCTCGAAGGTTATATCAAGATCCCGGTTCATCATCCGCGGCGTCAGTGTTCCTGTGCATCTGGTCAGCACCGCGCCGCTCCAGAGATAGGAAGATACTCTGGGATGTCCTATCTCCTGGGAAGTCTCTCTCGCTCTGAATATTACCCTGTCCCGTCCACCTGTGGACTGACTTTTCCATCCGGCATCGTGAGATTCACTGATACTCTTTGATTCGTAATAATCGCAGAGCTCCATGGTCAGACAGGGGACCCTGGCTCTCTGCCCTGAAATAACGAAGAGCTCCAGATACACCGGCGAGCCTGCCAGAGCAGTCATTCTTAAAGGATATACCGCTGAATCAGTAAGGAAATTGATTTCAATCGGATGCGGCTTCGAGAGGCCATCTCCGTTTCTTGTCAGTCTGGCAGTGATAAAGCGCCACCGCTTCCTTATATAGTCTTCTGCAATTTGAATTCCATCCCCTGAGATCTCTCTGAATCCGTTGCTTTTCAGCCACTGGTTCAGTGTCTCCGCACTTTCCGCGTTAATCACTGAGACCTGATAGCTCCCCACAACTGATTCCTGCTCAACCTTCACTGATCCTGAAGCTACCGTTGCCGGCGCTGCGCGCTGACCGCGCAGTGAGATGAAGCTGGGAACAATGAGGCACAGGCCTGTGACAAGCACTCCGAGAGTGACAGAAGCCACGGTGGGAGAAGGCTGGGCAATAACGATGAATAGAAGCCATATGGAGGTGATGGCTGCCATGCAGAGCCAGAAATACTTTTCTTTTGAGCGGTCGTTTACAATCTTCGGCTGAGCACAGAGAGAGAGAGTTTTAAGGAAGCCGGGATTGACAGCCTGTATATCGAGCGGTTTCTCCGGAACCGGCACAATCCATCCAAAGCTTTTGCCCTCGCCGACAAAGGCTGATTCTATGATGAGCCTTTCGATCCCCAGCCGGTATATCACGAGAGCTCTCTGGGAAGTGATGGCAGGGAGTGAAGAATACCTGCTCTCAGGGTAGTAGCATCCGTCAGCCAGTGCACATGGAGCAGCGATTGACAGAATGACAGATACAGCGCAGATGAACAGCACGATTCTTCTCATGACTGCCCGGGCCTCCGCCACACACAGCGCCGAGTATGATTTCATTGTCCGCCCCTTCTGTAAAGTATCAGAACCATCTGATATCCCTGTTTTTTCTCGCAGGGATGCGGTGAAAGTGTATCTTTGGATATCCTGCCATCAATGCGCCATAGAGACGATGCCCTTCAGGTATGCCCAGGTGCTTTTCAACGGCGGGATTCTGTGACGCAGCCATAATGAGGTATCCTGCCCAGCATGTGCCCACACCTCTTGCCCAGGCAGCCAGTTCGAGGTAGGTGAGAGCAATCGTGCAGTCAACCTGCGGCAGTATTGAATCTGACGGGGCGTGGGCTATGATAAGATTCGGCGCGCCTCGGAACACCACATCGTGGCCTGCGTCGAAGGCGTTCACCATCGAGTGCATGACGTCGGCTTTTCTCATTCCCTCGATCATCAGCTTCGCCAGGCTGTAAACGTCATCCCGCTTTTCCATTACAATCCATCCATATGTCTGCTGATTCTTTGCCGTGGGAGCATACCCCGCCGCATCGAGAAGCTTCTGCAGCTCCTCTCTCGGCACCGGCGTATCTTTATACTGCCTGATGGAGCGGCGTGATTTCAACAGGTGAATAAGGGCTTCGCCATCGATAGTGTGCTCTTTCTGAGCCTTCAGCAGTGTTTCAGGCTTTATGCCTTTCAGGCTCAAAGCATCTCGGGGACAGATGGCTATGCAGTGACCGCAGTCAAGACACTGCTCTTCAGCGTTCTCAATTGTGTCAGGGAACTTTTCCGGTCCTGCGGTTAACAGGCCTAAAGGACATTCCCTGATGCAGAGTCCGTCTTTTCTGCATTTTTCTCTGTCAATTGTTATCAGTGACATGATAGGTCTCCTCTCATATTTCAGATTGATGCGGGGCTGATCTCTCTTCGTGTCCCTCCAGCCTCTGAATCCCGGTTTTATCTGCGGCATCAGGATCGACAGTACCAGAGCCTTCTCTTCTGTCAGCTCCTGAGACAATGTATATACTTTTCAACGACTTGCTTCCATTTCCTATCATGGGAATGGCACAGATTTGTGCCGGGAAGGTAGGAGCGGCAGACAGAAGGACGAGCTTCGTAAATGTCACAGCAGTGCTTATCTTTTGATTCCTCCCTGAGAAACAGGCACTTCCTGATTTTCTCTGTTCTATCTGATGGTTCTGATTTGCGGATCATTGCATTGTGCTCGCTCCACGTGTAGGGCTCGGCTCCAAGATAGTCCTTCCGCATCTGTGATACTGAAATCTTCAGAAATGCAGCAATCTGCTCGATTTCACCAGGTGTAACTATCACGTCAAGGAGGCTGCAGCATCGTCCGCAGCGATGGCAGGTCAGTGAGGACGGGAGAGATCCGATATCGGTGTCTCCTGGAAACATATTCGGGTATGTATCGTCAATGCTTTCAGGAGCTTTGACCGATAATACTGAAGCCAGAAGCTGTTTCACATGCGCAACGAGAGATTTCAGAAGTATGCTCCTGATGGGCTCTCTGATAAACTTCTGTTCAGATGTCACTGCAGTTATGATGTCACCCTGAACGGTGAAATACTCGAGCTTCTGTATGAGCTTCCCCAATCTGAAGCTCTGCTCAATGCTCGCTGTACCGTGTCCTTCACTGCTCGATGCTTCAATCATGCTTTTGTCTTTATCTGCAGAGTCATCTTCAAAGATTGAGCCGAAATCTGTCACAATGAGGTTTACTGCTTTTCTCACTGCCTGGCAGATGAGAGGGTAAGACGAATAGTAAAGCTGCTCTTCCTGCATGGTGCCTGATGGCAGAAGGTTTTTCACCACGAAATGGTATCTGTTGAACTCGATAATGGACTGTTCACTGATGATGGAAATGGCTCTGCTCTTTTTCATCTTCGATTCCAGGATCTCAAAAGCGCTTTCAGCTATTTTCATCAGTATATCAGGAACAGCCTGAGAAGGCAATGTTCCTGTGAAATTCGTGTCTATGTGAATTGTATTGACAAATCCAATATAAAGGTATATTATATAAGTATAACATATTAATATAAGAGGAAGGTGTATTATGTTGATACAACAGAGATATGACAGTCTGACCGGTCTTATGATGAGAGTGGCTTTCAGGGATTACATGATGGAAGGTATTGAGCAGCACAGGAAATATCAGAGCAGTTTCGCCCTTGTTTTCATAGACCTGGACAGATTCAAGCAGTTTAATGATCAGCACGGCCATATAATCGGTGATGAGCTTATTAAGCAGATAGCTCAGATACTAACAAGTAATGCAAGACCAGGCGACCTGGTATGCAGATATGGCGGTGACGAATTCACCATCTTTCTGCCCGGCACCACTCAGGAGATGGCATTCATCCTGCTGGAAGAGATTCGCAGACTGATTGAAGAGACAGAGTTCGTACTCAGGGCACAGGAGAGGACTGTCGTGGCGAGAATGACAGTTAGTGCAGGTGTGGCGGTATTCCCAAGAGATGCAGATAACGACACAGATCTGCTGAGAAGAAGCGATGAAGCTCTTTACAGGGCTAAAAACGAGGGAAGAAACAGGGTGTGCCTGTCGGTTAAAGAGGAGAGAATGAAATCGAAGACAAATTTTTATTCGTCTCATCAGCTGGAGAGACTGGCAGTCATAGCCAGGGATACAAAGAAAAGCGAGTCTTTTCTGCTTCGCGAGGCTCTTGATGATCTCATCAAGAAATATACAGATAACAGAGAAAAAGAGGACACTCTGCTTGAGTTCCAGATGGGTAAAGGCCTCGTTGATCTTGTAGATCCTTCAAAGGGCGGTATCCTTCTCGAAGAGATAACCCGTATAAGAAAAGAAATAAAAGAAGAGTCAGGTTTCATGCTGCCGGGTGTCAGGTGCAGAGACAACTTCACATTAAAACCTCTGGAATACGCTATTGTTGTCAGGAAAAGTGTGGTTGCCAGAAAAGAGCTGAATCAGTCTGGTGAGAAAATTAAAGATGACATAGCCGCTCATCTCAAGGAAGTGTTCATGGAGCATATAACCGCTCTTTAAACTGGAAAACTGCAGATGGTTGGCTGTGAGACACCTTTGATTTTCATTATTGCCTGAAGGGTATGACAGGCTTCACATCAAAATCTCTTATTGTATCTCAGTTTATACTGCCGGGAAAGAAAGGACTTCTCAATGGAATATCCCAGAAACCTTCTCAGTAATGATGAGGCTATCCTGCTCGATCTCAGACCTCATCTGCTCTCTCTGCTGCCGGCCCTTGCATGGGCGCTCCTCATCGTAGCCGTGGTAATGACATCGTGTCTTTTTGGCGCTCTGCTGTTCCCTCCTGTCATCATCGCCATTTCTGTGGCAGCAGTCATTGCTCTTGTGTTTCTTTCTGTCATTCCATTTCTTAGATGGTCTAACACACAGTTCGTTCTCACCAGTGAACGGGTTATTTCCCGGGAAGGGATTCTGGCCAAATCTGCACTGGAGATACCGCTGCATCGTATCAACGATGTCGGTTTCACTCAGACAATACTTGAGCGTGTTTTAGGCACCGGCAATCTGTCAATTGAATCTGCAGGTGAGCACGGCATGAACCGCTTTCTGTTCATTCGACATCCTGAGAAGGTGCAGAATGAGATCTATAAGGCTATGGAAGCTTATGAGAGGAGCCTTCGGGGCAGTGTATCGGCGCCTGCTGACGGTATTCCCGCACAGATTGAGAAACTGGCAGATCTTCGCGATAAGGGCATTGTCACGGCGGAGGAGTTTGAGAAGAAGAAAAAAGAGCTCCTCGACAGGATGTAGGCTCAGATGGCCTGCCAGGTATGGCGGAAGTGCTTCACCGGTGTGGGCGATCCTCTGAACTGCCAGAGCTGTGAAGCTGGGCCGATAAAGCTCGCTGCAAACCAGAGCGTGTGGATCGGGTTCGAGATGAAGTGTCTGACCAGGGCTGAGCCAAAACGGCCATCACGGAAGAGTGCGCTTCTGAACTTCCTCAGCCAGTCTTCGGCGGTGAATCCATAATCCTGTGTGCCGTCAACTTCACGTATCAGTTTGAAATTTCCCTCTGCGCAGCGCTCAAGCTGACCTTCTGCAGGATAGTAACCGCCGTAGCCTCGGTGGAGTATCGAAAAATGTAGCCCTTTGTTGTCTAAGAGCTGCAGAAGAGGCGATTTCAGGAATTTCTCGGGCTTTACCGATGCTCCCCTGAAATGAAGGGCGGTGGTGACCAGTTTTCGCGAACTCGAGGCAGGATCCAGCAGGGACGAGAAGATTCTGAACATGTTGCTGTAGATACTATTCTGCATTCCGTTGATTGCATCTTCAGGTTGACAGAAATGTTCGAGTGAGCCGTTTGCTATGATACCATCGAACTTTCCTCTCCAATTGAGGAGAAGCTCTTTATAATTGGCGAGCAGGACAGGGAGCTTCTTCGCACGGCAAACCGCCCACTGATCTTCTGAAATGGTCACACCGGTTGCGTCTATTCCGCGATCTCTCGCGGCTGCCAGCAGAGTTCCAAGTCCACAGCCAATTTCCAGCAACCTGAAACCCGGACCTGCATTGAGCTCATTCAGCAGGTAATCGTGCTGCCGTCTCTGGGCCGTATGGAAATCTTCACAGGGATTGCCGTTATAGATTCCCTCTGTGTAATCCTCGACTCCGGCCAGGACCGAGATGCCGGTGAGGTTGTAGCAAAGCTGCACTATCCTGGCAGGTTCGGTATAACTGGGCCTGTCAATACTTTTCAGCGAAACTGGAGCGTCCATATTTGATAAAAGACTCCCTGATTGAATATTCGATCGTTGTTAAATTCAGTTCTTCATTGACAGTTCTGCAGCTTAGGAGTCCTTTTCAGCCTCCTAAAAGATTCTACCAGAAATGAAGCTTCTTTGCAAGAATTTTTACAACATTTAAAGATTCTCAGACTGAGGGAAGTATCACCACAATGTATCAGTCATGCTCTCGAGCATGCCTTATTACCCTCACTGTCCCTGTGTTTCCATCTACTTCGATCAGCTGACCGAAATATCAGACAACCCCCCCATTGTGCTGCAGTTCTGGCTTTATTGTAATATCACACACTCATCTCTTTTTGGCCCCGTTGCGCAGGAGGAGTCATAAAGAAGCAGCATTACCAGCCTGGATGAGTACGCACGTCAGGGGCTTTGAGTGCCCCTGCTCTTGACATAGAATCTGCCATGACTTATTATTTTCAGGCTGAGCCTTTTGGAAGAAATGGAGACATGGCTGACCTTCTGAAACTTGCAGTTATATTTGCACTTATTCTTATTCTCCTGAGGCGGAAGCTGCCTCTGGGGCCTGTGATACTGCTGTCCACACTGCTTCTGGGCATAATATCGGGGTTCAGCCTGCTGAAGTTTTTCAATGTAGTATCGAAGGGTCTTACAGATCCAGCCACCATAATGCTCCTCGTCTTTCTCTATATGGTCTCGCTTCTCGAGAAGATTGAGCGGGAGAGCGGCAAGCTGGATCACCTCATCACGGCGCTCGAGCGGTATGTTCCGGGACGCAGACTGCGGCTTATAGTGATGCCGGCTTTTCTCGGATTTCTGGCGTCTCCGGGTGGGGCGATGTTTTCGGCACCTTTCGTGGAGCGTGCCGGTGAGCCTCTAGGCCTCAGCGGTGAAGAGAAGACATTCATCAACTACTGGTTCAGGCATATCTGGGAGTACTCGCTCCCTCTCTATCCTGCTACTATTCTGGCGGCGACAATTCTAAATACTTCGATGGCATCTATCATAGGAAAGATGTGGTGGTGCACTCTCGCTGCTGTTGTCGGAGGTGTCATCTTCGGACTGCTGCCTCTCAGGCTCAAGAAGAAGGATGAGAGCGGGGAAAAGGCCCAGGGCAGGCTCAGTCATCTTTTCTGGGGGATCTTTCCGGTAGCAGCCCTTCTTACCATGATCATAGCCTTTAATGTCAACATGGTGCTGGCTCTTTTCATAGTTGTGGCTTTTGAAGCGTTGACTACTAGAGTCAAATTGTCAGCCCTCTCCGGCTTTATGAAAAAGAGCATGAACCTGGACATTTTTCTTGCAGTGGCTGCCATCCTAATCTTCAAGGAGGCTCTTGCAGAGAGTACACTCGCAACAGGAGTCTCCTCATACTTTGGAGAGCTGGGAATACCTGTTCCTCTTCTCTTCTTCATCCTGCCTTTTCTTGTAGCCTTTCTTACCGGTGTCACACAGGCACCGATTGGGATTACCTTCCCGCTTCTTCTTTCGATGGCGCCAATGCCGGAGAGTCTTCCGCTGTTCTGCTTCGGCTTTTCGAGCGCCGTAATAGGTGTCCTTCTCTCTCCCACACACCTGTGCTTTATTCTTTCAGCCCGGTATTTCAATGTGGACTTCACCCGGGTCTACCGCTATATGATTCTCCCCCTTCTTTTTCTGCTTATATCCTCTGTTCTTTTATTTCTGGTGTGAGCGGCACAATGATATTTTGAGTATGTCCCTGTTAAGGAGGATGGGTATCATGCGTCTTTTTATTGATGACAGAGTTGAACTGTGCGACGGTCATTCAGATTACGGGAGCTCAATTCTCTACTGTGAGACAGGCGATGAGACTGTTGAGATCTGCCGTACTGGCTATGAGACTAACCGCTCAGGGGAGCAGACTGAAGGAATTGCATCGTGCTCTCTCGACAGGACTGAGACGGAATGGATTGCCATCATAACACTTGTCGATGGCACGAAAAAGACATTCCGCTCTGTGGACGGCATCAGGTGGCGATGATAATCAGTCGACTCGAGCCTGCTGTCTCTGCACTGACTCAGCCCTGTGAGGCATTGACACGTCATACTCTTTCTGTTCGGTCATAGAGTGCTCACCCCTTCTTTTGACACCATACTGAGTGTTGAAGAGTGGGAGAGAATCCCAGCTTCTTATAAAGGGAGAGAGCTGCAGGGCTTTCTTCGTATACTGAAAGGGAGATGGCCGGTACTTTGAGGACTTTAAGCGCTTTATATGCTCTTGTCATCATTGCCTGCCCTATCCTTTTTCTCTGATGCGATGAATCAACAGCTATCTGATGAATCCACCCTTTCTCCGTACATAACAGAAGACCGACAACGGTTTTTCCGTACCGCACTGTCGATGAGCATTCAGGCGGATAAGAAAGCTCTCTTCCCATCTCATCCTTGAAAATGTGATCGTCAAGCCACTCAAGTCCCTCAGTAGAAAGGTCTCTGAACAGGTTCTCAATGAGGGGGTTTGGATTTCTGACTATGAGCTCTTTTGAGATCGTGAGGTGATCCCTGCTCCTCCATCCGTCTATTGTATAACCTTGACTGATTAGGCTTTTGATTACGGCGTCATCAGGATATCGTGCAGTCTCCCTGCCTTCAATTGGCGCTGAGAGCCTGATGAGGTGGATCTCCCTGAATCCCGTCTCTGCCATGAGCGGGGTGAGTAGATCCTGGCCTGTGTAACTGCTCCACGATGGAAAGGTGGAAAATATGAAGGAGGATTTCATGTCGCCCTGTATCGTTGAGATGGCGTGCTCAAAAAGCGAAGAAGCGATTTCTCTTGAAATATCACTTTCATCCACGTAAAGAAACCTGAGCTCGTGTGGCGAAAACAAAACCATGCCGCAGGGCTCTTCCGTGCCTTCCAGGCATGCGCAGAATCCTGAGGAGGATTTGAGGTGATGGTAAAGATACCTTCCTGCATATGCAGCCGCATCCTGACCTTTCATGTCATCGACTGTGGTCATGATCCGGTAGATGAGGGAATGAATGTGTTCGTTGAACGCTGTCGCTCTTATTGACCAGCCCATAAAACCTGCCTTTCGTAAATCTGAAGTTCTTTGACTGCTCTATCTTATCCTCTCCATCTGCCGGAAACCGGAGGAGAAGAGGAGCGTGGAGCGAAAAGATGTTTTACATAAAGCTTTCCATGACTGTGGAGCCAGGAAGGAGCAGAGAGATGTGCATACTTACAAAAGATGAGATATTAAGCGAGATTAGAGCAGGAAAGGTTGTGATAGACCCGTTCAGTGAAGAGCTCGTAGGTCCTGGCTCGGTGGATCTTCACCTGGGAAATGATTTTCGCATTTTCAGAAAGCTCCATCAAATCTATCATGTGAATGACTCTTCTGATTTCAATGAGGTGACAGAACTCATAACGGTAGTTGATCAATTTGTGCTGATGCCTGGTGAATCAGTGCTGGGTATCACAAAGGAGAAGATTACACTTCCTCCCTATCTATCCGGCTGGCTTGAGGGCAGGAGCCGCTTTGCACGTCTCGGTCTCATGGTGCATGTTACTGCATCGTTCATGCATCCCGGAATCAGCAACCGGCAGGTTCTGGAGCTCAGCAATGTAAGCCCCATGCCCCTGGCGCTGCATCCGGGAACAAGAATCTGCCAGTTCATATTTGAAAAGACAATCGGGGAAGCTGTCTATACAGGCATTTTCTCCCGGCAGGACAGGCCTTGAAACCCAGAGGAGTGCGCTTTTTGTCCACCAGTTAACATTCTGTTAACATAAATTGCTTTACATTTCTTTATTCATCTGTCATAATTTTAATGTCAGGTTATATGATTATAAAATGCAGTTCAACGATGTAACAAAAGGTAAACCTGAAAATAATCGTTCAAATATATAAGGAGGTGCGTTTAAGTGGATGGTGCAACCTTGAATCCGGTAATGATGGGGCAGACAACTGCACCGCAGAAGGCAGCAGATCTGAAGAAGATGGCAGAGGCACAGGCTCCTGTGGCAGCTGAGCCAAAGGATACGGTGGATACATCCGAGCCGTCTTTCATGGACACAGTGAAGGCATATTCCAAGAAAGGTGCTGATATTTCAAGTCACGCCCTTGGTGGTTTTGCCGGGTTGACAATGCTGGGAACAGGACTCTATGTGGGCGCTCTCGGCGGTGCTCTCGGCGGCGCTTATCTTGGCGGAGGTCTCGGTCTTCTGAAAGCTGCAGCTTCATCTGAAGGATTTCTGGGCTTCTGGAAAACCGCTTTCACAACATCTACTGCGCTCGGAAAGATCGGTATTCTTGCCGGCGGCGCCAGTGTGGGATACGGTTCCTGGAAGATGGGCGAAGGCATAGGCTCCATAGTAGCCGCAGTGCCAGGTGCTCTGATTGGTGGAGCAGTAGGTGTAGGAATCGCTCTCAAAGAGAAGCTGACTGGCGGAGGTGAATAGTTATGAGTAACACAATAGGCTCAGTTGGTTCAAATATTCCCATCACCACGTCAATGCCCATGGCAGAGACTGGTAAGAAAGAAGAGGCCGCTGCCGCAGCACCGAAGGACGGCTTCAAGAAGAATGATGTTGAATCAAAGATCTGGAAAGGTGTAAAGGGCTTCGGGAAGACCCTGGGTGCAGGATTTGGTCTGGGGAGCGGCGCAGCAGGAGGTTTCGCAATAGGTGGAACTGTGGCAGCGACAGGATTCTCGCTGGCGAGTCTCTTCTCCCATTCATTCACTCTTGCAGGAGCGGGTTCAGCAGGCCTCGTAGGCGGCGTTGCCGGAGCAGTGGTCTTTGGCGCCTGTGGCATGCTTGGTGGTTACCAGATTGGAGATAAGGTAGTTGAGGGAGCCCATAAGCTCTATGATTTTGCGAAAGACAAGCTTACCAGTCACTGAGTAGAGCTCAACAGTTACTGTATACAATGAAGGAAGACGAAAGTCTTCCTTTTTTCGTAAGGTGTATCGGCAGGAAGCATTTCTGGGAGATAGAAGTTTTTCAATGCGGGGCTCCTCTCTATCTTCATAACATCTGATTTCTGCACTTCACATTTATAATCGATTCTGTGAGGCAGTTCCTGAGTGCATAATATGAAAACACAGGGAGGAAAGGTAATGAAAAAGAGTGCTGTCGTTGAAAAGACCGGTATTGCTGAGATCCTGGGCAGTGATGCGCCAGGTCTTCTGGAGCATCACTGCTCCACTATCCCGAAAGAAATGTTACATGTGCCCGGGCCGGATTATGTTGACAGGATGCTTGTTCCATCAGACAGGCCCATCAATGTACTCAAGAGCCTCCAGTCGATGTTCAGCCATGGCCGTCTGGCCGATACAGGCTATCTTTCCATACTTCCGGTCGATCAGGGAATAGAGCATTCTGCCGGAGCCTCCTTTGCTCCTAATCCAATCTACTTTGATCCGGAAAATATTGTCAAGCTCGCCATAGAGGCGGGATGCAACGCCGTTGCATCAACACTGGGAGTTCTGGGCTCAGTGGCACGCAAGTATGCTCACAGGATACCCTTCATCCTGAAGATCAATCACAATGAGCTCCTCTCATTGCCCAACACTTATGATCAACGGCTCTTTGCCTCTGTGGATCAGGGATATCAGATGGGAGCCGCAGGTATAGGAGCTACAGTATACTTTGGCTCTGAAGAATCACGCAGGCAGATAGAGGAGATATCGGAAGCCTTCAAAGAGGCCCATGAGCTGGGGATGTTCACTGTACTGTGGTGCTATCTCAGAAATAATGATTTCAGCAGGAATGGAGTAAACTACGAGACTTCTGCGGATCTGACAGGTCAGGCCAACCATCTGGGTGTCACCATGGAAGCTGATATCATCAAGCAGAAACTGCCTACAAACAACGGCGGATTCAATGCAATAAAGTTCGGCAAGACCAGCCCGCTGGTATATGAAAAGCTGACTTCTGATCACCCCATTGACCTTACGCGCTATCAACTGGCAAACTGTTACATGGGGCGTATCGGCTTAATCAACTCTGGCGGAGCATCGGGAAAAAATGACTTAAAGGACGCTGTTACAACAGCTGTCATCAATAAGAGAGCAGGTGGAATGGGTCTCATCATGGGAAGAAAGGCTTTCCAGAGGCCAATGGAAGAAGGAATCAAGCTGATTCAGGCCGTTCAGGATGTCTATCTGTCAAAAGATGTCACAATCGCATAACATACAGCGGGGGCAGGCTTCAAATGCTGTCTGGCAGCCTGCTCCCCGCTTCTGAAAGGTGGCAGATATATGCTCAAGATGGTGATGATACGGCACGGTGAAAGCCAGTGGAACCTGGAGAACAGATTTACAGGCTGGACAGATGTTGATCTCTCGGAAAAGGGTTACCACGAGGCTGAGCGGGCAGGAGAGCTTCTCAGGGAGAAGGGATATCATTTTGATACAGCATTCACTTCTCTTCTGAAAAGAGCAATAAGGACGCTCTGGATAATCCTTGATAAAATGGATCTGATGTGGATACCGCAGCATCATTCATGGAGGCTCAACGAACGCCATTATGGAGCGCTTCAGGGTCTCAACAAAAAGGAATCTGCTGATAAGATGGGTGAAGAGCAGGTTCATATCTGGCGCCGAAGTTATGATGTTCCACCACCACCTCTCGAACGCAGCGACAGGCGGTTTCCAGGCAATGATCCTAGATACCGTGACCTGCCTCCCGGACAGCTTCCTGTCACCGAGAGCCTGAAGGATACTATCACCCGCTTCCTGCCCTACTGGCAGGAGCAGATTGTGCCTGAGATGGAAAAGGGAAAAGCCGTGCTCATATCGGCCCATGGAAACAGTCTGAGGGGATTGGTGAAGGTGCTGGACAACCTCTCAGATGAGGAAGTAACAGCAGTGGAGATCCCTACAGGAGTCCCGCTTGTATACGAGCTGGATGACAATCTGAAGAAGATTACCCATTATTATATCAGGTAGTGTTTATTGACTGCCTTCAGGTGCTATGGAGATGGAGCTCTGAATATCTTTGAAGAGCGGCAGAGTGGCGGAAAGCTCATTTTCCGGCGTACCTGCCGTGAAGACCAGAACCCAGCGCCCTTTTCTGACAAGCAGCGATGAGAAGCCCCACTGCCTGTTGTCAACAAGAGTCTCAGGTATGACAGCTTTCAATGCCTGCAGGCCTGATATGGTCGAGCTTTCAGGCGGAAGACTTCTGCCGCCATGCTTTTTCTGAAGATTATCTGCTATCCTGTCAAGCCCGACAAAGATTTCAGACTTTATTGCCTCTACGCAGAGAAAACGCTGCTGCGCAGGGTCTGAAGACTGGAAGAGGGCAAAGAAAGGCTTTGCCGTGGACATCTCCCAGCTCTGAGGCAATTTGAATTTCAGGCCGGTGGTTTTTTCACTGAAATATCCGCCGCCTTCGCTGTTCCAGCAGAGCTCATGTCCTCGGTAGCTTCTGTCCAGCCTCTCCGGAGGGTTGTAGAGGTCCTGATAGAGCGCCGCTTTTGTAAAGAGACAGGACTGCAGCGATTTCTTCTCATAGCTGCATCTTTCACTGTCTCTGTTCTTCTCATAGTAATTGACCATGAAGAGATGAGAGTCGGCGTTGAAGAAAGATGCATCCAGCGCCTTTTTGTGATGCAGAAGGGCGCTGTCGCTGTCACCCTTCTTTTCATATATTGAGGCAGCCCGGGAATAGGCCCACGATGTCCAGACAGGCCATTCCAGCTTCAGGAACGTGTCAGCCAGGTCTTTGAAATAAATGGCTTTAGATGGATCTGCAGCCGCGGCACCGCGATAGTTCAACATGGCCTGAAAATGCTTCCCCTTCTTCTGGAACACTTTTCCTGTCCTGTAAAATGTTTTTGCGCAGCGGGTTCTGTAATTATTGAAGCGTTCAGGCGACGAGAATGCGATAAGGAGATTGGTCATCCCTCTTCCAGGCCTGGCGAAATACTTTCCTCTGGCATAAAGTCCTGAAGAGGCTCCTCCGTCCAGGTTCATTGCATCACTGGCTCCCATCTCTCTGAATGCTGTGGCAAGCTCCTTCAGTGTTATTGAGTTTCTGCTCGCCGCCAGGATCAGTATCCCGTCTTTTCGCCATCCTACGGCGCATCTTTTTGCCCTTCCTGTAATCCGCCTGTCGCTGAACTTTTCAATCTCCGGCTGTATGTCTATCAAGCCGTCCTTCAGAAGCGTTGGTCCTGCGGCAATTACTGTATCACTGCCGCTCCAGTCCGGAACCATGCCTGTGAGCATCCGTCTGAAGTTAACCTGTCGATCTTTCCCGATTGACATGGCTGTTCCTATGTCACCAAAGTGTATCAGTTGGCCGAACATCAGCAATGCACCTACAGGCACATGTGATGTCATGTTGAAGTAAGTTCCTGTGATTGCAGCATCGGGCTTAGATTCATTCACCAGCTTCGCAAAGCTTTGACCTGTCAGGGGAAAGCCAGGAGGAACCTGAATTGTGACCATGACGCTGGGAGAATGGATATTAATCCATACAGTGTCCAGAACAGCTTTTCCGGAAGCCATGCGCTTTGTCATAATAGTGCTTTCAGGGCCGGCCACCGTGGCGATTTCTTTTTCCGGTGAAGACTGGCAGTAGCCTGTCTGTGCGGCAAAAATTATAAGAATAAGCATTATTGCTGCAGCGAAAGCCTTCATTACAACCCTCCCATTATTATACTCACCAGCATAACAAAATGCAGCATTCTAAATTGCCAAATGAGCGTTGACAGACGATTTCAGAAGTTTTGACAGTGCAATTTATAATGCGCGTTTGTATAAGGATCTGTGCCATCTATTCAATAAAAGAACACGGCCTCCTTCTTCTGCAGTCCAAAGGTTTACAATTTGTTAACATCAGAGTGTTTACAACGCTATGCCGTCTCTGCGATAATTAGTACAGGCAGATTGTGCCATATTTTCGTACATTGTGAGGGCACTTATGGATATCAAAAGTGTTGGACACAGTATCGCCAGTATTCCATCCAGGATAAAGGAACTTGCGTCGGACAGGCCCGGTGTCAGTGATGATCTCGACTCATCATCACCTGTAGCCGCCTCCATGGGAGGCGGTATCGAAGGCTTTATCACTGGCGGAGGGTGCTCCGGAAATGTCGCCGGAGGTCTTGTAGTCGGTGCCGGAGGTGCCGTGGGCGGCTATCTGGGAGTCAAGGCAGGCGAGGAAGGATCGGTTTTCCCGACACTTGGGAGGGCTGTAGATAAGGGTATAGAGCTCGTTTACAACGCCGGTGACAATGTGGTGCTTCTTATGAAGGGCGAGCTTGAAGAAGTGAAGCATCATCACGATATCAAGCTGCTTTCAAAATATACGGATAAGCTCATAAAGGAAGGCTCATTCACAAAGGCTGTCGCAAGCGGTGCCGTTTCCGGAGCGGTAGTGACAGGACTGGCGTTCGCCGGTGTCGCTGCGATTGTCGGAGCACCGGTTACGATACCCATTCTTGCCGCCGGAACGATACTGGGAGGCCTTTCCGGAGCAGCCGGCACCCTTTCAGGGAGCAGAAGAGCCAGCACACGCGACGGTGTATACGGCGGTTATATGACAGGCATGGCAGCTGCATCATTTACCGGAAACCCCGCTCTGGCCATTGCAGGAGCCGCGGCCGGAGGTATCGGCGGCAAGGCTGTAAAACCTCTGGGCCGTGCCATACTTGGCGCAATCTCTGGAGTGGTTACAGGAGCTCTTACAGGGGTATTTGGCGGTCCTGCCGGTATGGTGGCAGGAGCCGTAACAGGTGGAGTGGTTGGAGCAGTAGGAGCGGTAATAGGCCACCCTGTCAGAAACATAATAAAGAACCTCTCCAACGCAATAGCAGACAAGGCTATTGAAAAACTCGAACCGGCAAAGAGGAATGCAGGCGATAAAACCCGTCTTGCCGCAGGAATAGCACTTGGCGCTCTCAGTCTTGCACCGCTTGGCCTCATCTTCTACCCTCTTGTTGGAAGCCTTGCAACCGGACTGGGTATTGCCGCCGGTGTCGGAGCGGTGTCAGGCGCCGTTGGAACATATAAACTGTTGAAAAACCAGGATAAAGGCGACACACCGGTAATACAGGACTGGAAAGCCTCTCAGCCTGCTGAGTTGCCGAAGCCAGAACAGAAGCCTGCAGCAGAGACTGCAAAAGAATAGACGGAGCCCGGCTCTCCAGGATGGGATTTGAATCTCAATATTCTGACAGTGCACCTGTGAAAGATAATATCTGACCTCCCGGCAGTCTGATTTCCCTGTTTCCTGGAAGGAGAGTTGCAATGAGACATCTTGCAGTGATTCAGGTCATAGACTATATAATAGGCGGATTCTATCTGATAGGGGCTTTTATCATTATCAGTTTATTCGCCCTGGGTGCCGGAGCCGTGGGGCTTTCAGGTCAGCAGGGAGCCGGCGCTTTTGCTTTTATCTTTGGTACTTTCGGTATGGTGACAGGCGGACTGTTAACTCTCTTCGGGATTCTGTCTGTTGTATCGGCAAATGCCCTTATGAAGGGGATGCTCTGGTCCAAGATCGTGCATATCATCGTCGCAATTCTATGGAATCTATGGCTTTTTCCGGTTGGCACCGCTTTTGCCGTTTACTGCCTCTGGGCGCTTCTTTTCAACGACGAGCTGAAGGATCATTTCAGCGGCGGCTCCCCTCAGTACGCTGGCGACAGCTCTACATCCGATTCTCAGGGCGGCTCAGGCGGCTTTGATTTCTAGCAGCCGTCCATCTGGCATCACTCCCTGAGCGACAGAACCAGCATAATCAGAGCGCCACCGTTGAGGCGCCGCATCAGCAAAGACGTGGACAGCTTAATATTTTTGAAGATAAAAATATAAACTGTCCCCATCCTAAGTATCACGAAAAATTAGTGGTGGACCTCAATGCTGAAGAGATGTCAGTACTCCAGGATGCATTCACGAAAGCCAGAAAGGAGAGCGGCCTGAGAGACAGGGCGTTTCTCCTTGTCCATATTGCCAAAGCCTTCCTGGAAGGATGCCCGACATCCGGGAAAAGAAGAAAGCCTCCCTATCAGATAGTGATTCATCGCCATCTTCCTTCCGGCCTGGCGTGGTGCGACACTCTTAAAGGCGAAAGACCTGTATTTCCTGAGGTTCTGGAGAAAGCGCTCTGTGATGCTGAAATAGTCCAACTGGATGAGCCGGGATGTCCAGGGGATCCAACAGGCCATCCCACAGGGGATCCCACGTGGGATCGAACATGCGGTCCCACAGTATCTCCCACAGCAGATCAGAGTATTGAAAAAGGGCACAATACTGGCATTAAGTCAGTTGCTGCCAACAGAGAAGAAGCAGACATTCAAAAGGAAGCCCAAGAGTATATCAATGAGCAGTATATGAGTATTAAGGCTGCAAAGAGAAAAGGGCGCAAACATTATAAATCAACATACAAGAGCATCAGAAAGGTATAGAGGAAATCAAATCTGGCAGGATGGGTTTGCATGTCAGGGGAGAATGCTGTCCTCCATCAAATGGATCGTTCCTGGATCTTGAATGTCACATCATATGATAATAATATGGAGACAAGATCAGAACGTACATGAGGAATTCAGAAGTCCTGCGTAAATGCGCTTCTTTTACGGAAGGACAGGGTGCAGTCAACCGCCGTCGATACGACTGCACTCTTTTTTTTACTAAGGGCCTGTCATTAAATAACACATACATTTATCAGATTTTCTGCAAAAAGTGGCACCCTTTCTTCCACAGTGTGAGGGCACAATAAAGCGAGGTCGGAAGCCCAGATGTTCTGCCCAGGACATATAACCACTTCGAGAATACCCTGCTCAATGAATTGCTTAAGATTATGAATTCCGTGCCGATGGACATCGAAGGAGATGCCTTCGGCAAGATCTACGAATACTTTCTCGGCAACTTTGCATGAGCGAAGGTCAGAAGGGCAGTCTGTGGAGGACTGTGCAACAGTGCGGCTCTTTTATGAGAACCGCATCCCAGAGCTGCAGCTGGTGAATGACAGACTCAATGAGGACATGGAGCGCCTGCTGGAGGAGGCGGAACTGGACGAGGCGCAGGAGAAGAAACTGGAGCGCTTCCAGAAGATGATCGAAGAGTACAACGCAGGCAGCCTCAATGCTGAGGAATTCTGCCGGCAACTGGTGACCTTTGCCCAGAGTCTGAATGAAGAAGAGCAGAGGGGCCTGGGCGAACAGTTGAATGAAGAAGAGCTGGCGATCTTTGACCTCCTGACCAAGCCTGAGATTGAAATGAGCGACACGGACAGGGAGAAGGTTAAATCCACGGCCAGGGAGCTCCTGGCGACTCTCAAGTCAGGCAAGCTGTTGCTTGATTGGCGAAAACGTCAGCAGGCCCGTGCCGAGGTGCGGGTGACCATCGAGAAGCTGTTGGACCAAGGCTTGCCGAGGGCTTATACGCCGGAACTCTTCGAACAAAAAACGACGGCTGTATTCCAACACGTCTATGACGCCATGATGCTGGGCGCAGTTTGTATGAAGCAGCGTGAAGAGAGGTATCGATAGTGAGTTTTCGGCAGTGGTGCACACCACGCGAACTCAGACGGACAGAGAAGAAATAGCAGAGACAGGAGCGCTGGCTGGCTATGAATAAGGCGGAGGACTATTGATTCTACTGAGCGCCCGCTTGCCGAAAGCTCACGCTTTACTGACATTGACTTTCACGCTGATGCTCCGGAATGCCAGGAGAAGTGAAACAGACAGAGAAAAAGAACTTCACCGGGGCTAGCGTCCTGTCTATCAAAGCGGAGATGAAACATGAGTGCGGCAGTGAGCCGGTTGATGTAATTGTGCTTCCTGTGACGCATCTTAAGGCAGTAATATATGAAATGTCCTCAATGCAATATTGAAAATCTCGGCAACGCCCGTTTCTGTGAGAACTGTGGCGCGGCTTTTGCTTCCAGACCGCATCTGACAGGCACAGGGCCTGGTAATGTGCTTCAGAATCGCTATAGAATCGACTCCCGGATTGGCGGGGGCGCGATGGGGTCAGTATACAGGATCTGGGATACTCATCTCGAGAAGGATTTCGCTCTGAAAGAGACCTGTCTCATAGCAGGGAGCGACCTGGAGAGGCAGGAAGTGCTGGCTCGGTTCAAGACGGAGGCAAAGCTGCTTTCAACGCTTCATCACCCCAGTATCCCGAGAGTGATGGATTACTTTTCTGAAGGCGGCACGCACTACCTGGTCATGGACCTCATCGCAGGAGATGACCTGGAGCGGCTGATTTCCCTGAAGGGGAAGCTTCCTGTCAATGAGGTCAAAGAGCTTGTCGTCAGGATTCTGGATGTACTGGTCTATCTTCACAGTCAGAACCCGCCGGTTCTCTATCGCGACATGAAGCCCTCCAATGTGATGAAACGCTCTTCTGACGGCGCCATATTTCTGGTAGACTTCGGGATTGCCAAGACACTGGCTACGCTGAAAAAAGACGCTGGCACGGCAATAGGAACTGAAGGGTATTCACCGCCTGAGCAGTATGAAGGAAAGGCAGAGCCGCGCTCAGACCTTTATGCTCTCGGGGCAACAATGCACCATATGCTGTCAGGGCAGACGCCTCTGGTACCGTTCAAATTCGGCCCTCTCTCCGGTGTCCCGGAGCCTGTGCAATCCTTTATTGATAAAGCTTTGAGGCTCAATCCACAGGAGCGTTTTGCATCTGCGGCGGAGATGCGGCAGGCCCTTATCTCTCTCGATGTGCAGCAGGCCCCTCAGGCAAAGCGAATGACAATACAGAAGGCTGCTGCAGTCTCGTCGGTGCCGGTGCCTGCTGCTTCATTGCAAATACCGGTCTCATCTGCCGCATCCGTTTCTACTGCTCAGCCATCCGCCTCAAACACCCAGACTGCTCCAGCATCACCACTTCCTCAGGTCGGAACTGGTCAGGTGCAGCATAACGGAGGAGCACAGAAAAGCTCATCAGGAAGGCTCCGGCAAGGCAGACCCCTGATGAAGCTATATGTTCTGCTTATAATTGGAGCATTGATGGGAATGGCCCTCTTTGTATGGAAGGCTCCTGACAGGGTTGTAAGGCTTATTGAACAGAACCGTTCAGGCCTCAGCCATTCACATCCGGCAAAGCCGGGCTTGCCGTGGGAAGATGAGGTGAAAGATACTGTCAGAGGAAGCATGAAAGCTATGGAGCAAAGAGATCTCAGGCATCATATGAGTTACTATGCCGATATGCTGGATGTCTATTACAACAAGAAAAACTGTTCACGCGAATTTGTGAAGAGCGATAAGAAGAGAGCCATAGATAAATATCACACAATAGAAAACAACATCTCCAACCTGTGTGTCTTCCGGATCAATGACAGCAATGCCAAAGCCATATTCGACAAGGAGTGGGACTGCAGGAACGGAACCCGTTTTGCCGGAAAAGAGCGGCAGCGCATTCTTCTCCGCTTGATCGACGGAGCCTGGAAGATTGTAGGGGAAGAAGAGCTCGAGATATATTGGGTGATAAGGTAGATGGTGACTGTCTCTCAGCCGCTATGTATGACTGCGCGACATTTTCAGCCTCTGAAAGAGTCTTTTGATCTCTCCGGCCCAGAGCACGAAGGAAGTCCCTCCTGTGATGATGAGCCATTCACTGATGGAAAGAGGCACGGTTCTGAACATCACTCCACCGAAATTTACGAAAAATGCCTGACCGAGTAATATAGCCATCGCTATCAGCAGGAATGGTTTATTCTCAAGCAGGCCGTGAAATGCAGAATGATTCTGACCGAGGCACCGTGCATTGAAGAGATTCCAGAACTGCAGCATTACGAAGGTGGTGAAGAAAAGGGTGAGTTCATGTGTGTCTACATGTCCGCTTTTCAGGATATACAGCAGAAAAGCAACCATAACGATGACGAAAAAGATGGCAAAGGAAAAAATATTTTTTGCCATTGATCCTGTGACGATAAAATCATCAGGGTTTCTCGGCGGTCTGTCCATGACGCTGCGGTGGGGAGGCTCGGTGGCGAGGGCGAGGGCAGCAAAGGTGTCCATGATGAGGTTGACCCAGAGCATCTGAGTGACAGTTAAAGGCATTTTTATCCCGATAAAGGGGCCAAGCAGTGCAATGGCAAGTGCCGCAACATTGATGGTAAGCTGGAAAAGTATGAATCTCTGTATGTTTTCATAGAGTGATCGTCCCCACATCACGGCGTTAATGATGCTCTTGAATGAATCGTCGAGCAGGATTACGTCGCTTGACTGTTTTGCAGTCGATGTCCCTGTAATACCCATGGAAAAGCCAACCTGTGCCGCATTGAGAGCGGGCGCATCATTGGTTCCGTCGCCTGTCACCGCTACAACGTGTTTTTTCTTCTTCAGAAGATTGACAAAGCGGAGCTTGTCGAGAGGGTGAGCTCTTGAGAGAATTCTGAGGCTCAAAGCCTTCTTCAGTGCCTCTTCATCGCTCAGATTCTTAAAATCCCTGCCTGTCATGATTGCATCTTCAGGTGTGGCGGCATCCCAGAGACCGATCTGCCTGGCGATTTCAGTGGCAGTCTCCTTATTGTCTCCTGTGATAATCTTTACGAGGATTCCGGCATCCTGACACGTCCTTATTGCTTCCGGCACATCAATTCTCACCGGATCGGCAATGGCTGTGAATCCAAGCCAGGTAAGTCCATGTGTCATCTCCTTAAGATCTTCCCTGACATCTTCAGCAGCAACTTCTCTGAAGGCAAAGCCGATCACGCGCATTCCCCGGGTCTGAAACTTCAAAATCTCCTCTTCCACAGTATCTCTGAACGAGGCTAAGGGCTTTATGCCCTCAGGCATGCAGATTGCGGTGCAGAAGCCCAGAACTATTTCAGGAGCACCTTTGACGTGCATTGTCAGATTCCTTGTTACTGCAGATAAGCCGAGTGTGGCCATATATTTCCGCCTGGTGTCAAAGGGAAGCTGATTTTTCAGCGTGAAGGACGATCTCGCTTCGGCATAGTCAATGCCCTTTTCACCAAGCCACATAAGCAGCGCACATTCTGTGGGGTTGCCGAGAGGGCAGGCCAGTTTCCCGTCCACCTTCCCGATATTTGCCGTGCTGTTGACCGCGAATGCCTCTGCGATAAGAGACTCCTTTTTTGAAAAGTCTTTCCCGGCGATGGAAAACTGGTTCCCCGCTATGGAAGGAAAGCTCATGTCGTGAAGGCGCATCTCATTCTGAGTGAGAGTACCTGTCTTATCAGAGCAGATGACAGTAACGGCTCCAATTGTCTCACAGGCGTGCATGCGTCTCACCAGATTGTTGGTGGCTATCATGCGCCTCATGCTGTAGGCGAGGCTGAGAGTGACGCTCATGGGAAGCCCTTCAGGAACTGCCACTACAATGATGGTTACGGCGAGCATGAAGTATTCGAGCAGCTCTTTTGCGGTGTCCATTGGAAGCCATTGTGAAGCATCTCTGGGGATGATCCCTGCGAGATAGACTATGCCGGAGAAGGAGGCGAATATGGCCGCTCCGATGCCCAGGGATTTCAGCCACAGCCCTTTTCCTTCCTCTTGCATCCATGAAGGTGGTTCTATCTTCAGTCCGGTCAGGGACAATCCTGTATAGACTATAGGCAGCCATACAGGTATGAGGGCAATACATGCGCTTAATCCCAGAATGACGGTGAAGACCCACTGTCCCGCCGAAAGGGCTATTTCTCCTGTGATGACACCGCGTGTTACAAGAGCTGCAACCAGGAGGGTGGCAACTATGAAAGCGATGACGCCGATCCAGTTGCTAAGGCGCTGAAGCTGCTGGTTGAGCGGTGTATCGTCATCGTCTTTCCTGGTGACCATCTCTCCTATTCTGCCAAGCTCTGTAGAATCGCCCACTGCGATGACGCGAGTCACCGCATTTCCTTCGGAAACAAGTGTTCCCCGGTAAAGCATATGGGAGGGATATGTAGTTTCCTCATACTGTTCCGTCGAGTCTGCCGGTGCCTTGATATTTGGCTCGGACTCGCCGGTCAGCATTGCTTCGTTGACCTGGAAAGATATTGCTTCGAGCACTTCCGCATCGGCGGGCACTTCTTCACCTGTTTCGAGCAGGACTATGTCTCCGACGACAAGATCTTTTTTAGGGACAGCAGTATAAGTCTGTTCGCGAATCACCTTGACCGGCACGTCATCCCTTACCTTGTTCCGAAGGTCGAACTCACGGGAAGCTCTGCTCTCGTTGATAAAAGCCATGGTTGTCGCGAGAAAGATTGCAATGATGATTCCCAGTGATTCTGCATATGTCCTTTCAAAGATACCGACGGCGAGTGATATAATAGCGGCGATGAGAAGTATCCTGATAATGGGGTCGTTATACTTTTCCAGATACAGCTTCCACCAGGGCTCCTTCTTTGGAGGAGTGAGGATGTTGGTTCCGTGTTTTTTTCTGGATTCCTCCACCTCCTCCGGTGTAAGGCCGGGATATCGTTCTGCCAGAGGGGAGTTTCTGTCAGAATGCTCCATCGATATTTCTCCTTATTGATTACAATGATTATGATGCTATTGAAACTGGGCAGTTACTTTATATTCTCAGAGATCCCGGAAAACAGATTACAGTGTTTCAGGCCATACTGCTTATTCCACTACAGGAAGGGGTACCCCTCTTTGTAAAGTCATACGGCGGCGAAGACTCTATGATCGGAATGTTAACATATTCCATCTTGTTTCCATTCTGAGATACATGGTATAAAGAGAGTATGGCGTGGTGTATATATGACAGGGAGAGTAAGAGGAAATGATATATAATATCTCCGGATCCGCTGGTGCAGTTCCCCATCCAATGGCTCCACTCCCCGGAAAAGATGGGAAGGACCAGTTGCCAGATACTGTTGAAACAATAACCGTCTGTGATTCGAAGACACTCAGCGAGGCAGCCTCAAAGGCCTGTAACGGTAGTGATGGAGCCTCCGAAGCCTCAAGAGAACTTTTAAACTGGGAGAAGATTAAGAGCCAGACTCTCCAGGCTGCAAAGGCAGGCGATGATATCCTTGATAATCATCCAATTATCAAGGCGAGCCTGAATAACACTGAACAGTTTATCAAGTCCTTAAAGGCCTTTCCAAAGTTCATATATCCGTCCTTTTCGGGCATGACTCCTGAGGAGGCACATTTTGTGCTGGGTGTCCTCGACAAGATCCCCCTGAAAGATGTCAACTCAATCACCAGGCTGGAGATGCTTCCTGCTATCAAGGATGCCTCAGGTCTGGCTTACAGAAATCCTGCTCTCCCACTCATACAGCTCAGCAGGGAGCAGATGGACATCAGTCCGAAGTGGTTTGAAGAGGTTCTCATCCACGAGACTGGGCATACAAAAGATTACAGCACCGCCCTGTTCGGGATATTCAGGCATGAGAGCAGCACCAGCAATCTGTGGGGATCTCCGCCTTATATCTCCGACTATGCCAAAACGAACCACTGGGAAGACTTTGCCGAGAGCTATGCGAACTATCACGTGCGCCCTGAAAAGCTGAAAGCAGAGTGCCCTGAAAAGTATGCACGTATAGAAGAGATGGAGAAGCTGGGCACCTTCGACAGGCTCATCGACCAGAAAGCGTTCAGGGAGACAGGAAAGTATATCGGCGAGAAGCTGGGAGATATTCCCTTCCTTCGCTCTGGTGTCAGTATTCTTTCTTTCGCTCTGGGATTTCTGCAGATTGCGCGCGGTGTAGGTGAGTGGGAAAAGGCTTCTCAAACCGGTGATCTGAAGAAAAAGATGGACGGCACTATGGATATTGCAGCCGGCACATGTTTTGCCTCGAGACTTTTCTGCATACCTGGTCTTGCCATAGATGGAGCAAAGAAGGCTCTTGACAGAGCTATTGATAATGATGAGATCACTGCCGCTCAGGCCAATGCAGTGGTTCAGAATACTGTTGGCGTGATAGGAGGTCCCATAGCCGCGCTGGGACACTGGATCAAATCGAGGCTCTCAAAGAAGCCGCAGGAGCATGCTGCCGCACAGAAGTCTCCAGATGCCGCTCCTGCAAAGAGGGAAGTTGTAGAAGATCGTGAAAAGGAGATCAACATCGGTACGCTGGCAAAAGCTGCCAGCATTGCGATAGGCGGTGCGGCAGGATCGCTGGCTGGAGGCGTCATTGGGCCTTATATGGGCCTCATGGCAGGTTTCAGCGTTGCCGGCCCTCTCGGTGGTACCATAGGGCTTGTTGCCGGAGCTCTCATTGGAGTCTATGCTCTGAACAGGGCTGGCGGTGAGTTGGGCAGCAAGGTGGGCGATCTGATTGTAACGGCCCGGGAGAAGCACCAGGAACAGGAAGGGAAGCATAAGGCTCCGGAAATAATGACGACTGATATCAAATGACCCGGAGCGGTATCCGGAAAAAATGAATCGGCTATGCCATCAGTGGAGGCTTTAACAGCCTCCTTTACATATTCCGGCAGGAATCTTGACCGACTGTGTGAAAATTCTTGTGAAAGTCTTTCAGAGGAAAAGAGGCTTCACAATGTCTGCATACCATTCATACACTGATATGATAACAGAGCGCGGTGTGATGAGCAGCGTAGATATGGAGCGTGCAAGGGAATCTGCTGCACAGTCCGGAAGAGATCTTGAAGTGGTGCTTGTTGAGGATAAATATATAACCAGGGAGTCTCTGCTGGAGATCAAGGGAGACTACTACGGCTGCAGCTATATCGATGTAAAGGTATCCAAGATAGACACACATTCTCTCAGGATGATCCCCAAGAGCATGTGCGAGCGATACAGGCTTATATGTCTGCGTCTAAACGGCGATACGATTGAAGGGGTCATGGCCGATCCTCACGACAAGTTTGCAAGCGATTATATCAGGATGCGCACAGGTTATAAGATAGAATCAAATGTGGGCTACTGGGGCGATATGCAGACGCTGATTCATCTGGCCTTTTCACTGCCAGGGGTCCCTGAACACAGGGTCAGGGAAGAAAGCCTGAAAAAGGAGACAAGCCGTTTCACAGCATCAACAGCAGGGCCTCCGCTCAAAGAGCTTGAAAAGGAGACAGTAACTCCTCTCTATCCCACATGGAAAGAGCAGGAAAAGAACCTTCAGAACGCTCTTGGCACAATAAAGGATGAGTGGCAGATTCTGACGCTTATAAGTGATGTGTCGAAAGAGCTGAGCAGCTTTCTGGACAAGCGAACCCTGATCCCCAAGATCCTGGAGCTGTCAATACAGGTCTTCAACGTCGAGGGAGTGTCATTGATTCTTATGAACAGAGAACGCTCTGTCCTGCTCTTCAATAACGTGCTCGGAGTAAGGGGCTCCATTATAGAGAACCTGGAGCTTCCGCTGAATGAGAGCAGCGTGGCAGGATGGGTGGCATTGAAAGAACAGCCTGTGCTGATCAACGATGTGGAGAGCGACAGTCGGCACAGCAAGACGATAGACGAGAAGGCCCAGTTCATCACCCGCTCGATCCTGGCTGTGCCTGTCAAATATGGCGACGAGGTGCTCGGCGTGATTGAAGCAGTTAATAAGAAGGAAGGCGAGTTTAAAGCCAAAGAGATAGAATATATGCTGATTCTAGCATCCCACGCTGCGATTGCCCTTAAGAACTCAGAGATATACGACAAGCTTCATAACTTTTCCGTTGAAGCAGTTGAGCTGCTCATCGATTTTCTGGAATATCTGGACAAGGACTTCAAAGGCCACATGGTCGAAGTGGCCAGAATCTCAACAGGAATAGGTGAGGAGCTCAATCTGGGGAAGAAGGAGATGGAAGATCTCTGCTACGCGGCACTCCTTCACGATATTGGAGTTGTAAAGGCAAGAGATGCCGAGATGGAGAAGCATCCAATCTACAGTGCAGAGATACTTCATCACATAAAGCTTTTCGAGGGACTCCTTCCTTATGTGCTTTACCATCACGAGCGCTTCGACGGGAGCGGTTATCCATACAGGCTGGAAGGTGACAGGATTCCTCTTGGCGCCCAGATAATTGGCGTGGCGGAAGCATATATGGAAGGGCTCAGAGACTTCTGGGGGGAGAACAAAGAGGACTTCCTGACTGAATTTCTTGCTGAATTCAACAATCATTTCAGTCCGGGACTGAAGGAGCCGTTCAAAAAGAGCATTGAGCGCAGCGCTGATTTCCTGCCCCAGTATTGACAGGTTCGCTGTTCTGCTAGCGTATGGCGGCGCACTGAAGGACACTGTGATATACTTGAAAGATTTATAATGGACGAGCTGACAGCACCGCACCAACTCCGCTGCAGACACGTCTTCCATTCACTGTATCAGTCCTCAGCGGCAGCATTGAGGGGCGGTTCCCTCCCCCCGGAAAATCACCACTTCTCTGAAAAGCAGAGACATAAAAAAAGAAAAGTCATCATATCAAAGCAACCTGAGCTAATTCATTTCCAGGATAAAAACGTCTTCACGGTGCTCATGGCAGCTATGAACCATAAGAGAAGCTGTCAGTGGAGGGGGAGGCGTCCCAACGACTCATCTGGCAGGATGGGTTTGCATGTCAAGGAGAACGCTGTCGATCCTGATTGGGACATCTCTGACACTTGATTGTCACATCATATCTGATTACCATGAAATCAGAAAACAGCAGGCGGTGAAATATGAATGACTCTATCGGAAGCCTATCCGGCCAGAACTGGTCAGCCTCCATATCAGAAAGGATTGTAATGAAAAAAACCGAGACGCTTCTCGGTTCGGAAAATACAGTCGACCTTTTTGAGAAATGCGAAAAAAATGATATGCTCATGATGAACATTTCATCGCTTCGAAATATGAGCACACTGAATGGATTTCAGTATCAATCCACCGCAATACCCCAGATTAATTTAAAAACTGCAGGTCCATCTGACGCCGCGAAGATGGCAGATGATGAAAGACAGAAAAACAGCCGCCTGAATTCTGATGCGAGGGAGGCCTGCAGATGTGAAGATTTCGCAAGAGCGTACAATTCTGCATTGGCAATAACCGATGATAATCTAAGAAACACTAGGCTCAGTGAAATAGTGTACTCTGCCAGGATTGCAGATGATTTCAAATCGGCGTGCGATGCGGCAAAGTCCCTGACCGATGAAGAAGACAGAAACACTCGGCTCAGTGAAATAGTGTGCTCTGCCAGGATTGCAGATGATTTCAAATCGGCGTGCGATGCGACAAAGTTAATGACCGATGAAGAAGACAGAAACACTCGGCTCAGTGAAATAGTGTGCTCTGCCAGGATTGCAGATGACTTATATTCTGCATTTACAGCAGCGGAAGCTATCACAGATATGAAAAGTAAAAAGATCCGCCTCAGGGAAGTTGCTTTTTCTGCAAAAATATCAGGCAATCGTGCGGTGGCTGACAGTGCGAAGAAAAGCCTGGCCAACCTTGACAGGATGAAAAGTCCTGAAGAGATGAAGGCTGAGGTATCGGAGATGGTTCAAAGTCTAAGCGGCAACTCCTCCGAAAGCCTGATTGACATTCAAGATGATTTAGTAAACATAGACGGTGTCGCATTGAAGCGAAGATAGTCACAGCTTCTACTCTGATGCTGAATGTTCGTCGTTTTTAAAGAACACCAGCGGCCTTCCTGTAGAAGGATGTGCGATGAGCTGCGTAGCTACGCCGAAGACTCTTTGTATCATCTCTTCGGAAAAAACAGTATCAACTGAACCGTTTCCTGCCATCATGCCTTTGTGAATGAAGAATATGTCCCCACAATAGTGAGATGCTGTATTCAGATCGTGAAAAGATGCTATTATTGTGAGATTCTGCTCTCTGTTCAGCTTTTTGATCAGCTCCATTATCTCGAGCTGATATTTGATGTCGAGGTGTGAGGTCGGCTCATCCAGGAGCAGCACTTCACCGCCCTGCGCCAGTGCCTGTGCTACAATGACGCGCTGACGCTCTCCGCCGGACAGCTCAGTGATGGGGCGTTCGGCGATAGGAGCTGTGCCGGTAAGCTCCATGCAGCGATTGACTATCCTGTCATCTTCCTTTGAGCATATGCCCAGGACTCCCTGATGGGCAAATCGTCCCATCATTACCACTTCTCTGCAGGAGAATGGAAAATCGGCATCGACTTCCTGTGGAACGAAGGCAATTGTTCTGGCAAGCTCTTTTCTGGAATATGTCTCCAGTTTTTTCCCCTTTATCAGAATCTCACCCTTTGAAGCTCTCACTATACCTGAAAGGATAGAGAGAAGTGTTGACTTCCCTGAGCCGTTGGGGCCCAGAAGACCGTAGAATCCACCTTTAAGGACGGTCAGAGATATTCCTTTCAGAGCCTGCCGTTCTCCGTAGAAGAAGTCTATATTATTTGCCTCCAGGACGGTCATGGGATTCCTTTCCTTCAGATAAAGGCTTTTCTCCCGCGAAGAAGAGAGAGAAAAAACGGTGCACCCAGAAGGGCTGTTATTACACCTGCCGGTATCTCCTGAGGAGACAGGACTGTACGTGCAAATGTGTCTGTGCTCATGAGGAAAAAAGCGCCTGCAAGGGCAGAGGCAGGGATAAGGATTCTGTGATCAGGACCTGTTATATGTCTCATGACGTGGGGTATCATGAGTCCCACGAAGCCTATAAGGCCGCTTACAGATACTGCCGCAGCAGTGATGAGCGATGCCGAGATGATAAGCACTACTTTGGTCCGCTCAACGTTCACACCCTTGTGAGAGGCTGCGTCCTCACCCATGGCTATAAGGTTCAGTGAATGAGAGTAACGATAGAGAACGAGACTTCCAACGGCAAGATACGGGAGTATCAGGAGCACATTCAGCCATTCTTCCCTTCCTGAGAAGCTCCCCATCAGCCAGAATACGATCTTCGGGATATCGGCTCTGGCGCAGGCCATCAGGCACGATACGAGAGCTCCCATGAACGAGCCGACGATCACGCCGGCCAGCAGGAAGGTGTCCATCGGTACTCTGCCGTTTTTCCTCGCTATTGTATAAACGAGAAGCATCGATATGAGGGATCCTGCAAAGGCGGCGAACGGGATGGGGGAGATGCCGAGTACGGGCTCCCGGAGGCCGAGCACTATTGAAATTGTGGCTCCCAGCGCAGCACCTGACGAGGTGCCTATGATGTAAGGGTCGGCCAGGGGATTCCGCAGGAGGCCCTGAAATGTTGTACCAGCCATGGCCAGAGCCGCTCCTGTCAATGCTGCCAGAACAAGACGGGGCAGGCGAACCTGAAGCAGTATTATCCTGTGTGTTTCCGTGGTGGCCCCGCTTTTGCCGCACAGCAGCGAAACAACTTCACCGGAAGGTACGGAGACGCTTCCTGCAAGCAGTCCCCACAGAAATGCTGCAGCGAGAAGAATCAGGAGTACCAGTGCAGTTGCTGCCATTTTAATGAAAAGGCTTTTTCTGTTCATTACGCGTTATGGTCCGATTCTATAATCAGTAGATACAGAAGGCGTCTTTGGCGGGCCGTGGCGTTTATTACAGGCGCATTTTGGAGTGATTGAGCGAATCTCCGGATGGAGCCACAGCGCCAGCAGTTCAACAGCCTCGACTATCCGGGGTGTGGGGCGTGCAATGATGTCAGGATTTATGGCGTAGACCCTGGAGTTCTTCACAGCTTTTATCCCTTTGTATAGAGAATTGCAGAGCACGTTATCCCGTCTGGATGTTGTCAAAATTATCACATCAGGGTTCTTCTCAATCAATTTCTCGACACTGATGGTGGGATAGGCAGTTTTAGAATCTGCGAAGGTATTGAGTCCTCCGGCCATTTCGATCAGATCGTTGAAGAAAGTGCTTTTTCCAGCTGTCATTAATGGCTTGTCCCATATTTCAACAAAGACCTCCACCGGTCCTGAAGAAGATGCAGCTGTGATGCGGCTCTTTACTCTCCCGATCCGATTGTCTATCTCTGCACACAGCTCTGCCGCTCTTTTCTCCCTGTTCAGCACTTTCCCCAGCCGTATCAGCGATTCTTTCAGGCTGAATACATCCGTGCAGCTGATGGAAAAAACAGGAAGACCGATTGATTCAAGCCTGCCCATCTGATCCATTCGCAGGCTGGCATCAGTAACGATGAGATCAGGTGCAAGCGCTATGATCTTCTCTGTGTCAAGAAGCATGTCACCGACTGAGGCTTTTTTCATTGCTTCAGGAGGGTAGTTGCAGTTGTCGGTAACGGCGATTACCTCCGGGCCGGCTCCCAGAGCAAAAAGCATCTCAGTGATGCCCGGTGCAGTAGAGATTATCCTCTGCACCGGTGATGACAGATACAGCAGCTTCCCTGTGGAGTCCTTCACCGGACTGCTGCTCTTTTCAGGCTGTGATAAGAGCGAAGTGGTACAGAAGAGCAGCAGAAGTGCCGCTGTAAAGGAGTTGAATAATACAGCTTTACAAGTCTTGCCCGAACATCGCTTTTCCATTTCACACACTCCCGGTAAACAAAATATCCCCAGCATTCTTGAGAAAGTGAGGATATCAGTACCCTCAACCTTTTCTCCGAAGGCTGACTGGGAAAGCTGCTCAGGCAGGTTTCCTGACTGTGGATCGTCGCTTGTCTGCGCCTTCCCCCGGATTCTCGAGCGCGTATCGCATATCTCGCGTCATCAGAGTGGCAGGATGCAGACTCACTCCCCACTTACAGTGGCGGGAACCGTGTGGGATTTTCACCCACTTCCCTTTTAAATCGCGGCATATTTTGCCTTGCGATCACCTGAGCCTTGCGATGCAGTTTTTATGCTTTTATCTTACCCTCTTTCATAAGGTGATTCAGTCTTTAGGGAAGAGTCCGTCTTGGCTTGTATAATACGGCTCGTCAGTGCCATAGCCATAATCGCTGTGGTTCTTCCCTCTGCAGTACAGTGTATAACTCTTATAGTCACCTTCAACCTCATATCCAGATGAATAGGTGTCTGTGCCCACTCCGGGGCAGGATGGTACTGTCTTCATATACGATGGAGTAATCTTTTCCAGCAGAGCCGGATACTGATTATTATTATCATTGGCATATACGGTAATTGCTGTTGCAATATTCCGCAGGTTAGACTTGCACGCTACCGCATCAGTTTTCATCACAGCCCGCCTCAGATGAGGGATGGCAATAGCTGCCAGAACACCTATTATGAATAAAATGGTGAGAAGCTCTATCAACGTAAAGCCTCTGTGTCTCTGCCTGCGAACTGCCATCCCAGTCTTCAACGTTTCACTCCTGATCCAATTATACACCAGATCGCTGCTTCTTTTCAATTATAAATCTAGTTTTCCCGTTTTCTGCGTTCTCCACCGCGTTCGCCTCGATCACGGGGCGGTCCGGAAGGTCTTCCGCCTCTCTGTGACGGCCTGCCGCCTCCTCTCCGCTCGCTATCCTTCGGGCGCGGGGGGCGGTTGTCTGTAGATGCCGGGTCGTTAAGATCCTTGGCAGTAAGATTGACTCTTCCCTGATCATCTATCTCAATGACCTTGACTGGCAGTTCATCACCGATGTTGACTACATCCTCGACTTTGCCGACACGCTGGTTGGAGAACTGGGATATATGGACCAGACCTTCTTTTCCAGGCAGAACTTCTACAAAAGCGCCGAAGTTCATTATCCTGGTGACCTTTCCGAGATATATGGCGCCGACTTCAACTTCGCGGACAATGCTTTCGATCCACTGAATGGCCTTATCACCTGATTCAGGTGTAAGAGCTGCAATAAAGATGCGGCCGTCATCCTCGATGTCTATCTTGACTCCGGTCTCTGCAATGATCTTGTTGATCATCTTTCCTCCTGGGCCAATGACATCCTTGATCTTGTCCGGGCTTATCTGCAGTGTAAAGATTCTGGGCGCATAAGGTGATAGCTCTGTTCTGGGCTCTGGAATGCACTGCAGAATCTTGTCCAGTATGAAGAGCCGTCCTTCTTTTGCCTGCGCGAGGGCCTTCTTCATAATCTCCAGGTTGATTCCCTTGATCTTGATATCCATCTGAAGGGCCGTGATCCCGTCACGTGAGCCTGCAACTTTGAAGTCCATGTCGCCCAGGAAGTCTTCCATGCCCTGGATGTCGGTAAGCACTGCGAAATGATCTCCATGTTTTACAAGACCCATGGCAACGCCTGCAATTGGAGTTTTAAGCTTTACGCCGCCGTCCATCATTGCAAGTGTGCTGGCGCATACGCTGGCCATCGATGTGGAGCCATTGGATTCAAGCACCTCAGATACGAGGCGGACGGAATAAGGGAACTGATCTTCAGGCGGAACCATCCTGACCAGCGCTCTCTCTGCAAGAGCTCCGTGACCAATCTCCCTTCTTCCCGGGCCGCGCATGGGTTTCGTCTCTCCGACTGAAAAAGGCGGGAAGTTGTACTGATGCATATATCGCTTTGATTCATCGCCGCCGAGTCCATCCAGAATCTGCTCTTCGCTCACCATTCCCAGTGTAAGGATGGTAAGCACCTGAGTCTGGCCGCGCGTGAAGAGTCCTGATCCGTGAGTGCGCGGCAGGAATCCCACCTCGCAGGTGATGGGACGAATCTCTTCGAATTTTCGCCCGTCAGGACGTATCTTCTCGTTGACAATCATCTTTTTAAACAGCTCTTCTTCAATTGTTTTGATTATGGCTGCAAAATCAGGGTTTTTATCATCCTGAATCATTGCCAGCAGTGCATCCCGCCTGTCCTGAGTGGTTTCCTCCATTATCAGCATCATCGTCTCTTTTTTCAAATCGGAAATTGCTTCTTCCCTTGTGGCCTTATCGGTTATCCTCATGGCCCTGTCAAGCTTTTCTGTAAGATGCTCTCTTACAATGGCCTCAAGGTCCTTATCCGGCTCATAGAGAGCGAACTTTCTCTTTTCCTTGCCAATTTTACTTACAAGCTCTTCAATGAGGGAGATTATCTCTCTTATATGCTCGTGTCCTTTCTGCAGTGCTTCGAGCACCATATCCTCGGAAACTTCTTCGGCTCCGGCCTCAACCATCATTATGTTTTCCTTTGTTCCTGCCACCACTATGTTCAGTGTGCACTTCTCGCGCTCGTCGTAGGTGGGGTTGATTACATACTGCCCGTCAATACAGCCTACTCTTACTGCACCGATGAATTCGGTGAATGGAATGTCAGAGATGGCAAGTGCTGCCGAGGCGCCTATTATGGCCGGTATATCGGCGTCGTTTTGAGTGTCTGATGAGAGCACGAGTGCTATGAGCTGGACTTCGTTTCTGAAGCCTTTGGGGAAGAGGGGTCTGATAGGCCTGTCTATGAGGCGGCTGGTGAGGATGGATTTTTCAGATGGTCGCCCCTCGCGTTTGATGAATCCTCCCGGAATCTTTCCTGCCGCATAGAGCTTCTCTTCGTAGTCAACTGTGAGCGGAAAAAAGTCCACCCCTTCTCTCACTTTTTCGTTTATTGTCGCATTGACGATAACGACAGTGTCTTCCAGTCTCACTATAACCGAGCCGTTTGCCTGCCGCGCTACGTGACCGGCCTCGATTGAGAGTTTTTTACCTGCAAACAGGTGCTCTACCTTTGTTTTACTGGGTAGTGTGATTACTTGTTCTTCCATAAATATCCTGTCTCTTTCATTTTAATTAATAAATCAGATATATTCTACTTCAAATGCCACTTTCCTTTTATGAGAAGGGTAAGACATCGTTACGATGTACAAATACCCTCAAGGGAAAAGAGACCAGTCTCTTCCCCTGAGGGCCTGAATGCAGAGAGTGCTGAAAGACACCTGAACGGTCAGCGTCTCAGGCCGAGGCTCTTGATGAGGCTTCTGTATCCTTCTACATTTATACCCATTACATAGTTTAGAAGTCTGCGTCTTCTTCCAACCATGATGAGAAGGCCGCGCCGTGAATGGTGATCTTTCTTGTGAGTTTTCAGGTGCTCTGTGAGATGGTTGATCCGCTGCGTGAGAAGCGCTATCTGAACCTCAGGAGAGCCTGTGTCTCTCTCATGAACTCTGTATTTTTCAATAGTGCCTTTTTTTAGCTCCTTTATGGCAGACATTATGAATGACCTCCCGGATGATGTATGAATGTGTTTCTCTCTAGGGATAGAAAACTCTTCCCTATAATACCATATTGTTTTAAAATTGTAAACTCAACAGTTTATGTTTTTTCGCGTCTCCTTTTCATTTACCACAACGGCTTTTCGCAAGGATACTGCGGTGAATAGGTTGGAGCTATCACTGCCACTTGCACAAGCGTGTTGAGGTATGTTTCGATGAAACTTCCTGTCCATGATCTGTTCACGGTGGTCACCTCCTTATGTTACAGAAAGAGTTGCAATCTCCATCTCTCTCCGATGTTTTGTCCACATTCATCTCCGGTGACGACCCTGGAAGATATTATATATCAACCTGTCAAGGGGTTCAAGCAGTTTCTCCATGACAGGTGAAATCCATGCATCCCCCTCTGAGTGACAGTCTGCCCATGCAGCAAGCCGCAGTTATGCCTGTCAAGTTTACACTTAATTAACAACTGGCTTACGAAACAGATACAAAAGAGTTAATATTTCTAACAAATTTTCGATATAATGATCGTGCGGATGATTATCATTGCTGTTCTCAATATGCTCCTCGCCTTAAAAAGATTCAAAGGAGTGGGATCATGAAGAAGCCTTTCATGGTGCTGTTGATTTTAATTTTTCTGTCTCTCTGCACAAGGATAACATATTCCCAGGCTCTTACCAATGTGAAGATTGTTCCATCACCGAAAGATCCGGCAGGCAGGATTCTTCTATTATCCATAACAGGCAATACACATGGGAGAACAGCATATCTGGGGTGCTCATTTTATCCTTCAAAATTCACCAGCAAGCTGAAAGAGGGCTGCCACGAGATAGTGCAGGTTTCAAACGCCTTTACAAAAACGTGGGAGATACCGGAAAAGCTCTATCAGGGCTCATTTGAAATAGCTCTCTGGGGGAACAGGGTGATGAAGAACAGGTGCGGCAACAAAGACTGTTTCCTGTGCAGCAGATTTGGCTATCATCTCGATACAATGCTGGATTTCTGTTCCGGAACCCTGCTGGCCGCAAAGCCGGTAACGCTCCGTATATCAATTGCCGAAAACACAGGCTTCATCTCAGTGACTGTCAATGGAGACGTGCAGAATGGGAATGCTTATCTTGGTGTTTCATTCTATCCATATGGCTGCAGAGATTCTCTCAAAGAAGGCAGATTTGACTGCCGCCAGGTTCAGTCCGGCTTCTCTGAGATCTGGACCATCCCTGAGAAGTTCAAAGGTGGAAGATATGATATTGCACTATGGAACAATAAGATCAACAGAAATGAGTGTACTCTCAAATCCTGTGTCTGGTGCAGGAAACTGGGTTATCATCTCTGGTGGCTTCTTTTTCTCAAAAGCGGTGTGATAGAGGCTCATCAGCAATAGCCGATTGATCGTGCCTTAACTGCATTGTGTCTGTTCAGGATTTTCTCATTGCCAGGAAGTCATGAAACTGTGCATCTCTCCTCCCGGAACCCCACACCAAGAGGCACGAGTTTCAGTTCTCATATTCTTTTCATACTCAGGGGAGCATCACTAACGCAATCATTATCTGTTGAATTATTTCACATTCATCAGATAATGAGCGTTAGTACAATGGCACGAAGAACGAGTCTGTCCTGCCTCTCTGCAACAATTGATGATTGTTTTCTCCAGCTCTTTTTCCATGCATTTTATCGCTTCGCGGCCTGCAGGTAGAATTGAAGCCTTGGTCCTTTTATTGAAGATGAGCCCATCTTTACTCATTGCAACGCCGGTCTGGATTCTCTTGGTTTTTTCCTCCGCCCCCAGGTAATAGAGTAGATAGTTATTGTCTTTGACGATCAGTGATGATGGAAATACCCGGAAGTCTTCCCATTCCCTCTCTGTAGGCTTGAGCACAGGGCAGAAGCCATCCCACTCTATGCCGTCAGCGCTCTCGAAATATACGATCCACCCTTTCCAGGGATGACCGATGTGATATTCATTCATCCAAATCCTGTATTTCCCATCTGTAAAAACACGAGGGGAGCGGCACAGCCGGCATAACTATCCGTTATGACCATATCTATGACTTCAATTATTCCAAAAACTCTGCCCAGAGAAAGAGTCGCTTTATTCCCGTTATGCAGCCGTTCAATATATCCCGAGGCTAATTGGACAGGGGAAAGGCACTTGGTAATGAATCATTAAACATATCTCAGAGTATTCTCCTTATGACTGTGACTTGAGAGGCATCAGTTCAGGAGCCTCACTTCTTCCAGTGTCATTCTCATGCTGGGGGTATTGGCAGCCTTTATAGTGAAGAAAAAACAGGGCCTTCATTTCGCGATTATGGTGAAATCCTTCTTGTATGTTCCTTTTTTACTATTCACGTAGTTTAAGAGGGTCGCCCACTTGCCGCTCTTCTCCGCACCGATGGTGAGGGTAACGGGATGAGAGGTGTCTTCCGTGAAGGCGGACTTTACCGTCACTATATTTTTCCCGAACTTCAGGTGTTCATTAAGAGCGATGCTCGTAGAAGCCGTGACAGTCTGCACGATCTCGCCATTGATGAAGACCTCGATCTCCCACCTGCCATAAGTGCCTGTATCTGCGTTCACCTTGAGGATATGGTTTTTTTCAATGGTCTGGGCCGCTGCCGTAGCCAGGCCCTTGGCGTCAAACTGGAAGCTTTTGCTCACGGCGCCGATTTTGCCGTGGGCAAAGTTCACAACCGTGTTCCACGATGATCCTGCTTTTTTACCGATGGTGAGCTTCACATTGTGGGTGTCTTTTTTCCAATTTCCCTTGACGGTCACACTGTTCCTACCAGGAACAATGAAAGGTGTCACGTCCGCGTCGGCCCAGCAGCCATAGGTTCCTACCTGACGATTGTTGATGTAAGGCATAAGAGTCCAGGAGCCCATTGTGCCGGTGTCGGCTTCTATTTTCATAATATACTGCCCTTCCACGAGCGGCACTTCAGGGAGTCCCCTGGATACAGTGAGAACCTGCCTGATGACTTCTTCGCCCTTGTCTCTCCTGTTGTAACTGTAGGAGGTCATCCACTTGCCACCACGCTTTGCCCCGATGAAGAGGCGGACCGGCAGGGTCTCCTCCTTCCATGCGGTCTTGAGTGTGATGACATTTTTGCCCCATGCGAGATAAGGGGTGATATCGATGTTTTCCCGCTTTTCAAGCCTTGTGACGAACTTGTCATTGAGCCACACCTCTATGGCCCACTTGCCGAAGGTGCCGCTGTCAGTCTGTATCTTGAGTTGGTGAGGCGGGATGTTTTCCTGTGCGGGGAGCTGTTGCTGCAGGGAGAAGAGAAAAAAGGAGATTACAATAAAGAGTAATATACCGGCCTTCAGGCTGTTTTTCATGATTCACCTCAATGGTATGTGGTGTTCTTATACAAACGCGCATTAAAAATTGCACTATCAAAATTTCTGGAATCATCTATCAACGTTCATTTGGCAATTTAGAATGCTGCAGTTTGTTATGCTGGTGAGTATAATACTTTCTCTCCCCTGTCGGCAAATCCTTCAGCTAATCGTTGCCTGGGTGCTCTGCATGTGGAGGCTCAGGAAAGCCAGACCTCCATCCTTTCTGGGCGCCTCATTGAAGCCGTTCAGAAGGGAGTAGGTGAGAGGGCCATGCTGTAGATTCTTCAGTTCATTGAGGCACCTGTAAGAGCTGTCAGGTATCATGGAGACAAGAAAGACACCTAAGGAGGAGAAAAGAATGTCAGAAATAACCACACAGCCAGTCACAACGGTTAACTGTCTGTTTTGGGGATCTCCAGGTTCAGATATCTCGGGTCTCCGGCAGCTACTTCACCGGTTGAATCCGCCATTGGCTCACCTCTAGTATTATCACCAGTACCGACTGTCTTTTCAGAAGCAGGGTGAGAACAGCCGGTAAAAAGGTCCAGGGATACTCTCAAAGCCTCACAGACTCTTTCCTGCAAATCCTGGCTTTCAATTAAGCCGTATAGTTTTATAAGTCTTGTGATAGATATAGTTCTCACCTGATGAGCCATGACAAGTGAATCAGCAGTGAGTCCGGCATTGCCTGCAGGTATCAGGAGTTCTGTCGAGCATACTCTTCGCCTAAGCTTCGCCGATGTGATAATCCCAAGTCTTCTGACAAGGAAGAGGGAAAATCTCCGGAGCTCGTCTATTGCTGATTTAATTGTCCTGTTGCAAAGTCCCTTTATCTCCTTCATATACTCCGGATAGCCGTCAATACAGGTTTCCAGCTCTGTTTTTTCTTCATTATTTTTCTCTCTGATCGTAAGCACTTTTCACCTCTTTTGCTAAAGTTTGTTGATGTCTGACTACTATATCAAAAAATGCTGGAAACATAGATGGAGTATGGGTTTTTGAGATATTTCAGGTAGCCTTTGAATGGAGGGTTTTTGACCCCGGAAAATTTTATGTCGTTAAAATGCGCATTGAAAGCGTCATCATGCATAGTGGCAGCAATCACGATTTCAATTTTTACTCAGGATTACGACTAACGCCAACATAATAAAATTCAGAATACACGTTACACAGGGCTGAGAGCCTGGCGTTTATCACGGGCGTTAGTGTTCTGATTAACAATGCATATCAATCAGCGCCGAAACAACAGAATGCCGCCCAGTGATATGGGTGTTCAAGCTCCTTCATGAGATTCGAGGTTTCTTCCGGAAACATCTCACCCATTCTGGCAAGAAGCGGCTTACCTGGAGGTGGAGATTCGATAATCTGAAACCTGGTGCCATATCTGCAGAGTTTTACCTGCTGTCCTTTTTCTTCAGCAGGACTGTTCTTCTTTCTCAGCATCCATAACTGCGCTTTCCTTAACGCCTCTGCTTTCCCCATCCTTTTCTGTCTGATATTTTTATAGAATCTTTCCATCAGTAAAGCTGAGGACATATCGCTGACTGACCAGAGGGTACTGACGACTGAAGACGCGCCGGCATAGAGGAATCCGCTTGAAAAACCGATGAACTCATCTGTTGAATCCACTGTTATCATTCCAGTCTCACAGGCAGAGAGAACCACAATGCTGCAGTCTCTCAGAAAAATTCTTGTAAATATATGCTCCAGTGTCAGCTTTTGCGATTTTTCCGGATTCTTTTCATCGGTAAGATAGAGCGCTGACCTTAAAGGTTCCCTGGGATTGAAAAATGCGTGAGCGCTCACATGACAGAAATGGATGGCGGTGTTCTGCCTTATGAAATCCATTACCTGTTTGATGGTGGCCCTGTCATATTCTCTGGATTCACAGTTTCTGCAATCAAATAACTCTTTGATCGCCCGTACTTCGTCTCTCGCATAGGGGATGGTTCCTCCAGGATCACTCAATACAATAAAGATTTTCGCCTTTTTCCCGCTCCTCCGCTGGCAGACCTTGAGTACATTGGCACTTGGAGAATATGAAATCTCAAAGTCCTGGATGAGATATCTCTTTTCCTCTTTCCCTTTCTCTCTTCGGATGCAGGAAACAGCATGGAGAGGGAGCACATTGAGGGCACGGTGAGGAATTACATAGATCTTTTTTATTCTTTTCCTGCTGAGGTACTGCCATATTTCAGCGAAAATGTGTTCTTGAAGCAACGCCAGAATAGTCTCTGTTAATTCAGTCCACCTGGCAAACTCTTTTTCTGCCTCTTTCAGTGTATTATCTGCTTTTCCTCCATCTCCATCAGTTCTCTTTCCTTCCATATGCCTCTCATCCACTGTTTCACCGGCACCGCTTTTTCTTGAAGAGGCATTCTGCTTTCTTATATACCTCCTGTAGCTTTTCAGCCATAAGTCCACCTTCCTGTTAATCTCCGGGAGCGTCAGTGTTTCTGTGCCAATCAGTCTCACGGGCTCACCTTTGATCACTGCGAACGCGCATATTTTCCTTTGAGTCACATAGAATTCTAAGAGCGCAGTACGCTCATTTTTCAGAAGGCCCTCTATCTCGGAATAAGCTATCTTCTCCACTTCAAGAAAATCTACAAACTCCGGACATGCAGCTCGTATCTCTTCCAGAACCTCATCATATTCTTCCCTGGCATAATTGTATTCATCTTCGAGAGGGGCTGCGTCTTCATCAGTCTTGAGCCATCGACGCTCAAGTGATTTAAGCCTGGATCTTCTGCTCTTATACCTGTCCTGTAATGCCGCGCTTACACCTTCAGGGCAGATATCCCTCTCTGCAAGCATCTCCACCAGGTTCCTCGACTTTGTTCTCTCGAGGTATTCAAGTGCTTTTTCATAGTTTTTTCTTGTAATCAATAGATCAATGATATTTTCATAGACAAAGACAGCATATTGAAGAAAAGACTCCCGGTACTCGCTTCTCCTGAATCCTCCTCTCAGGTTTTCGATGACTGTAAGCGCTTCTTCAAAACAGGCCTCAGAATCGTCATAGAGGCCTATATCCTTGTATAGTTCGCCCAGAGTATTATATATATTCAATAGAAGCTTAGGTGAGTGTATTCTTTTTGCTGATTCAAGAGCTTCGTTCAGGCATTCGTTCGCCTCATCATACTCTTTCAGGCTCAGATGAGCCTGTCCCAGTCCCAGCAGAGCGTAGCTGAGATTCTTCTCATATGACTCATTTCCGGGATTTCTGTAAAAGAGCGCTCTTCTCATTGACAGCGCTTCCTGGTATTGTGTCCTGGATTCCTCATAATTGCCAAGATGCCAGTAGCATAAACCTTTGCCGTATGTCGAACAGGCGACTTTCTGCTCGTAATCAGATGTTCGAAATTCAGCCAGAAGCTCACGCCTTATCTGAAGTGCCTTCTGATGATTAAGAAGGGCTTTATTGAAATTACCGAGGATCCACTGGGATGTAGCCACTTTATGGAGAGAGTATCCATACTTGTCCTTAGACTCCTCATCTCCGGGGTTTTGATGGTATAACTCCTCTCGAATCGTCAGAGCCTGTTCGTGCTTTTTCAATGATTGTGCAAACTTGCCAAGGCTCAAAAGGGAGATGCCCATATCGCACATTGCATATGCGAGATTCTTTCTGAAATCACTGCGATGTGAATGCACTCTCATCAATTCCTTATGAGTGCTCTGTGCCTTCTGAAGAATTTCCAGAGATAGTTCATAGTTTCCCAGACTTCTTGAGGATATTCCCAGAATATTATAGGTGTTTCCCAGGAAGGCTTTATACTCTGCTTTGTGAGGGTTGCTTTTTACCAGTTCATTGAAAATGACTGTGGCCTGTTGCGCGCAGTCGTTGCTTTCCTTAAAATGTCCTTCCTTGAAATGACGAATTGCCTCGTCAAACAGGAACTCCCCATCCTTCTCCTTCAGTGCCGGGCTCATACACTCTCCACCTTATCCTCCGTCGATGACAATGTAATTTTTTGTTGAAGCGCTGAAG
>Ga0302251_1000212_pt1 | contig 67554 bp, 63 predicted proteins | sample AAG_RA_Gln_MG_FD_193534 | JGI IMG/M metagenome (GOLD analysis project Ga0302251, IMG submission 193534) | Enriched activated sludge microbial communities from anaerobic digester in WTTP, New Holstein, Wisconsin, United States - AAG_RA_Gln | ecosystem: Engineered > Bioreactor > Anaerobic >... | reverse complement strand
GGTCGCGAAGATCGCGCAGGCCGCGTCCGTCCGGGCGCTTGCCTTCTTCCAGGATCAGCGAACGGACCTGTTGCTTGACCACCTTGTCGACGGCCTGCTTCAGGTCGCTGGTGCGCTCGGCGAAGGCTTCGTCGGCGGCGATGACCCGGGCAACAATGTCCTTCGTCATTTCGCTGATGGCGTTCTCGCGGGCGGCCTTGTCCGGGTCCTGAATTGTGCTTCGGATTTCGGCGGCGTAAGCCTTCACAACCTCAACGGCGTCCTCGGGAACCTCCACCACCGGCGGATTTACCTTCGGCTTGCCCACCTGCTCGCGCAGTTCTTCCTGAAGCGCGCAAAGCGGGATCAACTGCTCGTGCGCCCAGGCGATGGCGGCGATCATATCGGCTTCGGCAACTTCGTTCGCCGCGGCCTCGATCATGATGACGTCGTCCTTGGTGCCGGCAACTACGAGATCGAGGTCGCTGGTATCCATCTGCTCGAGGGTCGGGTTGACGACCAGTTCACCCTCGATGCGCCCAACGCGAACCGCCGCAATCGGTCCGAGGAACGGTATATCGGAGATATGCAGGGCCGCGCTGGCGCCGACAAGAGCCACCACGTCCGGCCAGTTCTGTCCGTCCACGCTCATCACGGTGCAGATAACCTGCACGTCGTTCCGGAGGCCTTTCGGGAAGAGGGGGCGGATCGGCCGGTCGATCAACCGGGACGTCAGGACGGCGCGTTCACTGGGGCGCCCTTCGCGGCGGGGGAACGAACCGGGAATCTTGCCCGCGGAGTAGAATCGTTCCTCCAGGTCGCACGTCAGGGGGAAGAAGTCCACCCCCGGACGGGGTTCATCATTCATCACTGCGGTGCAAAGGACAATCGTATCACCGAATCGGGCCACAACGGACCCGTTGGCCTGCCTGGCCAACTTGCCGGTTTCAAGCGACAACACGGTGTCGTTCAACCGGGTCTCCACTTTATTGCTCATGGATTCCTCCAACGGAAGGCTGAAGGCTGAAAGAAGGTCACGGCACGCATCATTACAGTTCGGGCGCCGTTCCGAGGACTTCTTTCAACTTTCAACCTTCAGATACATGGAAGGCTGAATGCGGCGGGAAGCACGCGGGACTCAGTGGATACCACTTGTCCTTTGCATCTTCCGCGCTCCGCATCCAGCCTTCAGAAAATCGTCTTTCGCGATGTTTACCGTCGCAGACCCAACCGGCTCACGATCGAACGGTAACGGTTGATATCCTTCTTCATCAGGTAATTGAGAAGTCGGCGTCGTTGACCAACCATCATCAGCAGGCCGCGCCGGCTGTGGTGGTCTTTCTTGTGAGTCTTCAGGTGTTCAGTCAACTGCAGGATGCGGCTGGACAGCATCGCAATCTGCACTTCGGGCGATCCGGTGTCACCGGCCTGCGCTCCGTATTCCGCGACGATCGCGGCTTTTTCCTCTTTGAGGAGTGGCATGGTTTGTCCTCCTTAACAAACACTGGGCAGTTCGCATTCAACGGCGACCACGATGGTCGGAGCCGTCCATGTCTCAAACCGGGTTATCCACTGCGAACCGTAGAAGCCCGGACCAATGTATGATAGCACATACCCATGAACAGGGCACGATGGGATTATGTACCAAGCGCGAAACAGCCTCCGACAGGTGTCGGAGGCTCCGGTAACACGAATACGGTGTCTTCCGGGCAGGCGCCGGAAGAAAGACACCCGGGATTCTTTCTCCAGGCTAGGAGTTCTGAGCCAGACTTCCGCAGTTGTACTGGCCGACGGGGCCGGAAATGCACTTCCCGCACGCGAGAGCCGATGTTTCAAACATCTGCTCACTGCGCACTTCGGGCTTTACGTAAACTTTACGTTGCTTGTCTGTCGCTTCTCGGCGTACATTCATCGATGATTCCTCCAGGGCCAAAGCAGTCTGTCCCGGACGACTCCGTATGCAGACAGCGGGATCCCCGGCGTTCGGACCGAAGATTCACCGCGGGGCCTCATCAGCCTCGTTACCGGAACGGTTCCCACGCGTGAACAGCGACGCAGTGCAACCGCAGTTCATGTTCGGCGCGAAACCGGTGGTTCTGCATACCGGCCGTGAAATATGTAGGCTTTTCAGCTTTATTCCTGTACCTATGGCGTTCAGTTCATCCGTATGGACAGGCCGATCCCGTCCGGGCTGATGCCCTCGATGGTCTTCGTGGTCCGGTAGTCCAGTGTCAGCGTGTAGGATCTCCCGAGGGCGAAGTCCACGCCCACGGAGGCGCTGGGAGCAAATCCCCACTTGCTGATGTGCGGCGCGTGCATGTATCCGGCGTACATACCCAGCGTAAAGAACGGTTGCGCCTTCGGATTGGTGGGATTGGCGGTTTGCCACCGGAGGCTGGGACCGATCAGCCGCACGCCGTCGCCGCTGGTGAACGGCAGAAAGTCCTCGTTCAAACTGATGTAATCGACGCTCAACTTCATGTTGGTTGCGCCGTAACCCATCTGGCGCTGATACAAGGCGGCCTGGCTGTACCACAGGGTTTTCCCCAGGGCTTTCTTGCCGGAAGACGAGGTGACGAAGCAGACGCTGGGATTGAAGTAATCCAGAAGGATCTTCTCCGCCGACCGCTGGGCGCGCAAGCCGGGGGACAGAATGACGAGGACCATGGCGACAGCAAGGGACTTGCAGATATTCACGTAGTTTCTCCTGGTGGGCAGGGCCGAGGCAGGTCGGCCTGTGTCATCATCATCATATCATGGATATAACACAGATTGACACTATCTGTAGAGGTCTGTCGATCAACGGCGTATGTGTACGGATCGGCGATCGACAACGGCCACCACTCCAACAAGGCTGTCCGAATCGAGCCGGTTCAGCAGACGATTGAGGCGGCGGTATACGCGGTCCGTATCGACATTCAGGTCTTTCAGCACGATGATGCCGGCGAACCGGCGCGGAGGAAAGTCGGAGCGTCGCGAGAAATCCCTGTCCGCGGTTATCAGGACGGCAGACAGGCGCGCGGCCAGGGCGGCGACGGTTTTGTCATCCGCACGGGGATCGCCGGCGTCCACAACACGTTCGACGCGGTGTCCGTCCAACCGCAGTCGCCGGACGATATCCTCGGGAACGCAGTGGTCGGCCAGCACCTTCATATTGTTATGGTAGGCGGTCGGATGGCTCCGCTTGAATCGCGGTAGCGCGGCGGGCAACCATGAAGCGGACACGCTTTGAGGGCGTCACAGAACAGGAGCGAAGTCTTGCATTCAAAGAAAGCACATAAACCAACAGAAGAAGATACGCACAAAGTGCGGATAAACGGTACGGAACCCGGGCAGGAAACCGCGGAATCCGAGGCGGACCCGGTAGACAAGCGAATCGCGGACCTGGAAGCCAAAGCGGCGGAATCGCACGAGATGTATCTCCGCGCGGTGGCCGAGATGAAAAACATCAAGCGGCGTCACGCGGAAGAGGCCGAGACGATTCGCGACACCGCCACCAAGGCGCTGGTCATGTCGCTTCTACCGGTGGTGGACGATATGGAGCGCGCGCTGGAAACGGCTGTCAATTCCGGAGACGATTCCACTTTGGTAACCGGCGTTCAGCTTGTGCTCTCGAAACTGGTCGCCGCGCTCGAAGCCGTGGGAGTGAAACGCATTCCAAGCGTCGGGACGGAGTTCGACCCGGCGTATCACGAAGCCGTGATGCCAACCGAAGCCTCCGAGGAATTTCCGAACGGCATCATTTCGGCCGAACTTCGATCCGGTTACACCCAACACGGTCACGTTCTGCGGCCCAGCATGGTCGCCGTGGCCCGCGACTGACGGACACAACCAATGGACAGCAAACACATCACCATCACCCGATTCTTTGAGGCGTTAAGCGCATTCGACACGGACGCCATGGCCGCCCTTCTTGCGAAGGACGCGACAATCAAGAGCGCCGGCGCGCCGGCATATCACGGTTGCGAAGCCGCCTTGCGCGCCATCAGCGACCTCTCGCGTTCACACACCGCTTTCGTGGCGGAACCCTCGCGTTGCCTGTACGACGGAGACGCCGCGGTGGTGGAATGGACCGCCCTGGTGACGGATTTTGGCGGCGGGCAGAACAAACTGGACGGTTGTGCCGTGTTTGATTTTGATGGCGAACTCGTGAAGTCGGCCCGATTCTACTGGCGACCGGAAGACATGCACAACTGAAATGGTCCCTTCCCATCCCATGGCGGCGGTTGATTCGGCGAACTGGCTGACGTCGCCGCCGGCGTTGATTGCGGGATTGGCCCTTCTGCTTAGCGTTGTTTACTGGATACTGACAAGAACCATCACGGCCGGCATTACACCGTCGGACAGAGAGGAATCCGCACCGGAGGACGCAGGACATAACGAGGAATCCGACGATTCCGGGGAAGAGTGGGACCCGGACCAATATTCCTACCATCCGACGGGGCCCGAATATGCAGTTGAAGCGATTCGGATTGGTGAGGCGCGCATTGCCCTTGGAGATACGGCGTCGTACGTCGTTCGCAGTCTGGTGCGCGGGCAGAAGGAATCACTTCCCGCCGTGGAACGCGCCTGGCCGGGACGGGCCTCCCGCGTGATGCGCACTTATGACCTGGCCGGCGCGACCGTGACGTTCGATATGGACCGCGATGATCCCGAGGAACCTCTTCGGGTGCGTTCCATCACACTGCACACCGTCTCCTGAAATACCTGACGATTTTGGCCTACACTTCGCTCTATCGCAAATACCGCTCGCAGGGCTTCGACGAAGTCCTCGGGCAGGTGCACATCACCCGCACCCTGCGCAATGCGCTGAACTCGGGCCGGATTGCGCACGCCTACCTATTCACTGGCCCCCGGGGAACCGGCAAAACGTCTACCGCGCGCATCCTGGCCAAGGCGTTGAACTGCCTCGCCGGCACGGGCCCGACTCCGGATCCCTGCGGTGTGTGCGACGCCTGCGTTCGCATCCGCGACGGCAGTTCGATGGATGTAATGGAGATCGACGCCGCCAGCAACCGCGGAATCGACGACATCAGGCGACTGCGTGAAGGAGTGAAGTTCGCACCGGCGGAGGAGCGCTACAAGGTCTACGTAATCGACGAGGTCCACCAGTTGACCGGCGAGTCGTTCAATGCTCTGCTGAAAACCCTGGAAGAGCCGCCCGACAACGTCGTCTTCGTACTGGCGACAACGGAACAGCAGAAGGTCCCGCCCACGATCCTGAGCCGCTGTCAGCGCTTCGACTTCCGGCGGGGAAGCCTGGAAGACCTGAAGGACCGTATCCGGACCGTTTGCGACGGCGAAGGCTGGGCCATTGCCCCGGAAGCAGTGACGGCTCTGGCCATCGCGGCCTCCGGCGGTTTCCGGGATGCCCTGGGTCTGCTGGAACAGGTTGCGGCGTATTCGACCGGCACGGACCGCATCGAACTGGCGGACGTCAACACGGTACTCGGCGCTGTTGGTTCCGAGCGGATGGCGCAAACGGTTGCTGCCATCGTGAATCGCGATGCCGCCGCGTGCTTCAAGGTGGTCGATGAAGTAATGGCGGAGGGCGTGGAAGCAAGGCAGTTCTTCGCGGGCCTGCGCCGAACCCTGCGTGATATACTGCGCGCCGGGGTGGGTGCTATTGAGGAAGGCGCCACCGTGATGGCCGCCGAACCCGCCTGGCTGAAGGAACAGGCCAAGGCGTTGTCCACCACAAGGTTGATGTGGATTATCGACTGCATAAATGAAGCCGAGCGCGACTTGAGATGGGTTCCCCAGCAACGCCTTCTTGTGGAAGCCGTGCTGGTGAAGGTGGCGACGGGAGATCCCGCCATGGCGGCGCCCGGGCCGATCGATCCGAGCCCTGTTCCGCGCCAGGACAGCGCCCGCCGTGCGGTCTCGCCGGCCTCGTATGAAACGCGCCGCCAACCGGAGGACAGACCTCCCGTTCGGGAAACCGGCCGGCCCGCCCCTCCGGTATTCTCGGCCACCGGCCCCGTTCCGCACGATCTGGAGTCGCTGAAGAAGGTGTGGGCGCATTACTGCTCGGTGGTGGGACCCAGCACCCGCCCAATCCTGGCCGGCAGTGTGGCCGTACGCCTTCAGGGGCCCACTCTCGTCATCGAGAGCCACAGCCAGTTGATGACCGAGAAAGCCAGTCAGCGCCGCGAGAAACTGGAAGCGGACTTCGCGAAAGCGGCCGGCAGGCATGTGCCTCTCAGTTTTGTGCTTGCCAAACCCGACTCCACGCCGAAAACGGAGCCGGCCGGGGTAGAAGAGCCGGAACCGCTTGACCAGCTGGCATATCGTGTGCTGGACGGTGAACCGGCGCCGCCCGATGATATACAACCGAGCCCCGCGGCTCAGGATGACGACGATACAAGGAGTGACAGTCCATGGCAGGACCCTTCGGAGGAATGAAAGACCTGGGCAAATTGCTGAAGGAAGCCCAGCAGGTCGGCGAAAAGATGAAGAAGGTCGAAGAGGAACTGGCATCGACCGAAGTGACCGGCACCAGCGGCGGTGGAATGGTAACAGCCACGGTGACGGGCGGCGGCCAGGTTATCGGCCTCAAGATCTCACCTGAAGTGGTGGACCCCGATGACATCGAACTGCTGGAGGACCTGGTGATCAGCGCCATCAGCGAGGCGATGGAAAAGTCGCAGGAGATCCGGCAAGAAAAGCTGGGAGGGGTGATGCCCTCTGCCGCGGGTATGAACATCCCGGGCCTGCCGTTCTAAAGAAGGCCGGTCTCCGGAACTATGGAATATGCCCGCCCGCTTGCGAAACTGATCGGCGAACTCGAGAAACTGCCGGGCATCGGACCCAAATCCGCACAGCGCCTCGCGTTCCACCTCTTGCGCGTCTCCGAGGACGAGGCGCGCGCCCTGGCCGACGCCGTGATGGATGTGAAACAGCGCATCACGTTCTGCTCGCGCTGTTTCAACTTCACGGACCAGGAACTCTGCTCCATCTGCCGGGACCCGCGCCGCGATCCTTCGGTGCTGTGCATCGTGTCCGAACCGCGCGACCTTATCGCGATGGACAAGACCAACGAGTTCCACGGGCAGTATCACGTACTGCACGGCGTCATCTCGCCCATGGACGGGGTTGGGCCGGAGATGCTGAAAATCCGCGAACTGCTGGGGCGCGTTCGGGACGGCGGCATCAAGGAAGCAATCATCGCCACGAATCCCACGGTGGAAGGGGAAGCGACGGCGCTGTATCTGAGCAATCTGCTCAAGCCGCTGGGGATTCACGTAACCCGCATCGCGCACGGTCTGCCGATGGGCGGCGACATGGATTACGCGGACCAGGCTACCCTTATCCAGGCGCTCGAATGGCGCAGGGAGATGTGACCTGGAAGGCGGATGTGACCCAAAAACGTCACACTCGATCCCTTTTTATACGCCCGCGCCTTCACGACGGCGGTTCTGAGCGTCCATCTTCCGTCCTCCATCATCCATCCACCGCTGTTTATGCTTGGCATAATAATTGCACATAGGATATTTGAGCCTACTTCGCGCCGAGCGCTCAAATATTCGGCGCTCGGGTATCATTTCAGGAGGTTCTCTTATGCGCGTAAGACACGCTATGACGGCTCTGTTTGTAGCCGTCGCTCTCTGCTCACTGGGTTACGCCGCATCCACCATCACGGTGGATATGGGCCACCAGTACGACATCGGTTACTCGAACCCGCAGTCCGAAGGTCCGGCGATTTACAAGCTGAACGCCCAGGACAACGTCTCCTTCGGTTCTGAAGGCGGCGAAGGATTTGCCCGGCTGACCATGGGTGCGCCTACGGGCTGGCACTACATGTATCTGGACACCATCCTAGCGGGTTTGGGAGCGATCGATCTCAGCGCTCCGGGTTCGGGAATTGAATTCGACGCACGGATTTTCCAGGGTCCGAATTCGAACACCAACCCGTACAATGACGCCAACATCTTCTTCCGGGCGTACACCTACGTTCCGGGATCGGGTGGCTACGAGGGTGGAAGCACCCTGACCGGTTACAAGGACTGGGGTATCGTTACCGCGGTCGCAAAGCCGGGCGGTGATCCGAACGACCCGACCTTCAACGATCCTCCGTATCCGGAATGGACACACGTGATGATTGAGAATCTGGGTGGCGGCGGCCTTAATCCGGCCAGCATCACCCGGATCCGCTGGTACGGCACGGACTGGAGCGGAACGGGTGGCGACTTCTTCGACATCAAAAACGTGGTGTTCCGAAGTGGTCCCGCCGCTCCGCCGATTCCGGAACCGGCGACCATGAGCCTTCTGCTCATCGGCGCCCTTCCGCTGGCGAAGCGTCTGCGCCGCCGGTAAGTTCGGATTTTACAATCCGATCAGATTGGAAAACGGGGTCCGAAAGGACCCCGTTTTTTCGTATGGCTGAAATAGGAGCCGGTCGTCTGATTAGTCGTCCTGGTAGCCGAAACCCTCATCCCACGCACGTTCGAAGGCTTTCACGGTTGGCGTGTCCAGCACAACGAAACGGATGTCATGTGGCGGGGTTTCCGGGTTCTCGACAAGGTACTCCAGCACGGCTTTCAGCAGAACCACCGCGCAACGGTCCTTGGGAAAACCGTAGATTCCCGATGAAATGGCCGGTATGGCGATGCTGTCCAGTTCACGCGCCGACGCGATTTCCAGCGCGCTCTGGACGGCGCTGGCCAGAAGCCGGTCCGCCTCTTCTTCGTCATAATCGTTCCACACAGGCCCTACCGCGTGGATCACGCACTTCGCCGGCAGGTTGCCCGCCCCGGTTGCCGCCGCGGTTCCGGTGTCTGTGAAACCGATTCGGTTGCTTTCCCGCTGGATTTCGGGTCCTCCGGCCCTGGAAATGGCGCCGGCCAAGCCTCCTCCGTGCTGAAGCATGGTGTTTGCCGCGTTAACAATGGCATCGGCGTCCTCCACTGTCAGATCACCGCGGCGCAGACTGATTGTCTGTCCCGTGGCCAGTGTTCGTTCCCTGATGATGTCGCTCATGTTTCTTGTCCTCCCGGTATCACCATGGTAATCGTTTTTGTTCGCCGCGTGCTCGCGTCGACGGATTGGATTGGTAGGATACACCCGGTTCTGCTAACATCCTGTCAGAAAGACGTTGTACGGACCCAAGGAGGCCGCACCGTGGTAGTGGAAGCAAGAGAAGATAGCGTTCGCCTGTTCGGGGATTTGCGAGACAACCAGTGGCCCAACCTCAAAGCCGTGGCAAACCTCCTGCTTCAGCGCCAGAGCGCCGGTATTATAATCGACTGCAAACACCTCAAGGAAGTGACCTCGGAAGGCGCCGATACCTTTCTGGACGCCGTGCGATACATCGAAGCCAACAAGGCCCGCATCGTGGTGGCTGGACTGCCGCCCAACGTTCTGGCGACCTTGAGGGATGTGCCGGGTTTGAGAAGCGGACTTCCGGTTGCCTCCACGGTGGATGAAGCCCGGCGGTCGCTTCAACTGGACGGAACCGCGGAGGCCCCCTCCGCCGTGGCCAGCGAAACCGCCCTGCTCGTGCCCGTGCTGAAGAAGGATACGGCTCTGCACGGCACGCAAACCGCATGCCGCCTCGGCAACGACTCGAAGTCCGAAATCCACCTCGCCTATATGCTCAGTGTCCCAAGAAATCTTCCACTTCAAACGCCGCAACCGGAACTGGAGCAGGAAGCCGACAGCCTGTTGACCGAGTGCGAGGCGGTGGTGAAAGGTTTCGGTCTGAAGTCGGTGCGGCACCTTCAGCGAACACGCGATCCCGGGGAAGGTATCCTGACACTGATTGAAACCTTGAATATCAAGACACTGGTGCTGAGCCGGTCCGGTTCCGGCGGTTCCGATGATCCTTTCACCGATGCGGTTCTGAACCGCGCCCAGTGCGAGGTGATCATCAGCCAGTTGCCCAGCCAGTCTCAGGCATAAAAAGGCCGAATGTCGTCTCGACACCCGGCCCTTTTGCGTGCTTTAGCGGAGGGTTACCAGGCGTAGGCTTCCGGAGCCGTGCCGCCGGGACCCGGGAAGATCGCGTCGATTTCCTTCAACGTATCCTCGCTCAGTTGGATCTCCAGCGCCCGCAGGGAACCGTCCAGTTGCTTGATCGTTCGCGGTCCGATGATCGGAGCCGTGACCGCGGGGTTACTCAGCAACCAGGCCAGGGCGACGTCGGCGGGCTGTTCGCCCAGTTTCTTGCACAGCGACTCCCACTGCTTGAGTTGCGGTTTCATCTCCTCGATGCGCTTTTGCGAGCGTTCGTCGGCACGCCTTCCCTCTTTGGCCTTGGTCAGCGCCCCGGCCAACAGACCTCCGGCCAACGGGCTCCATGGAATAACTCCCAGGCCGTAATGCCGCGCCGCGGGCAGGACTTCCATTTCCACCTGGCGCGTGGCCAGGTTGTAGATGCTCTGTTCGGAAACGAGCCCCAGGAAATGGCGGGATTTTGCCGCTTCCTGCGCCTGGGCGATGTGCCATCCCGCGAAGTTACTGCTACCCACGTAAAGGACCTTGCCCTGTGCCACCAGGGTCTCCATCGCCTGCCATATCTCTTCCCACGGTGTGTTGCGGTCCACGTGGTGCATCTGGTACAGGTCGATGTAGTCTGTCTGCAGTCGTTTCAGGCTGGCGTCGCAGGCTTTCACTATGTGCAGGGCGGACAGGCCGGAGTAGTTCGGCCACTCCATCATATTGCCGTACACCTTCGTGGCCAGCACCGTCTTCTCGCGCCGCAGTTCACCCTGCGCGAACCAGCGTCCGACGATCTGTTCCGTGATGCCTTCGCCGAGTTTCCATCCGTACACATCCGCTGTGTCGAAGAAGTTGATGCCCAGTTCGTGTGCCCGGTCCATCACGCGGAACGAGTCTGCCTCGGTGGTAAGCGGGCCGAAGTTCATCGTTCCGAGGCACAGCGGGCTTACCTTCAGACCCGTGCGTCCGAGTTGTCTGTATTCCATTTATTCCTCCATCCGGTTCCTAAGCCCGGTTCTTATACTCGGAGTAATACCCCTCGAAGCGCGCGATGATTCCGGACAGGATATCGAATCCTCCCTGCCAGAACGCCGGGTCCTTGAGGTCGATTCCCACGCGGCCCATCAACTCGCCCGGCGGCAGGCTTCCGCCCGACTTCAGGAGATTCATGTACTTTTCCTCGAACGACGGGCCTTCCTTCTGGGCCTGCGCGAACAGTCCCAGGACCAGCAGTTCGCCGAAGGTGTAGGCGTACACATAGAACGGTACGTGGACGAAGTGGCTGATATACATCCACCAGTTCGCGTGCTCGTCGCCCAATTTCACGCTGTCGCCGAACGTTTCCTGCTGGGTTCTCTGCCAGATTTCGCCGATGCGTTCGGCCGTCAGTTCACCCTCGGACCGGCGGAGGTCGTGCAGTTCCGTTTCAAACTGGTGCATGGCCGCCTGGCGGAACACCGTGGCGAATATGCCCTCAATCTTGTTTGCGTAGAGCGCCAGTTTGTCTTGAAGGTCTGCCTCGGCCTGCAGTTTCTCGAACACAAGCATCTCGCCGAACGTGCTCGCAAGTTCCGCAATCGGAAGAGGACCGTGCATGTTCAAGTAACCGAGCGGCCGGCTTACGTACGCGTGCACACCGTGACCCAGTTCGTGTGCGAGGGTCATCACGTCTTCCAGTTGTTCCATATACGAAAGGAAGACGTACGGGTGGATATCCGGCGTGGCGTAGGAGCAGTAGGCCCCGCCGCGCTTACCCTTGCGCGGGGCCGAGTCGATCCAGCCCTTCGTGAAGAACTCGTCGGCGATGCCCGCCATCGTCGGGCTGAACGCGCCGAACGCATCCAGAACCATCTTCCTTGCCTCTTCGAACGTTGCCTTGGCTTTCGTTTCGAACAACGGGGCATAGCGGTCGTAGTGGGTCAGCGTGTCATAACCCAGTATCTCGCGCTTGACGTTGTAGTACCGAGCCACCAGCGGGTAGTTGCGGCGCGTGGTTTCTATGACGAGATCGACGGTTTCCTTGTCCAGTTCGTTGGCTTTGTGCCGGTAGTCGCACGGCTCCGGATAACCGCGAAGACGGTCCTCCACGGCCTTGTTCTGCAACAGCGTGTTGAAAACGAAGGTCAGAACGCGTTTCTGCGAGAGCATGCCTTCAGTGAGACCCTTTGAAGCGGCCTTTCGAACTTCCCGGTCCGGCTCGCGCAGTTTCCGAATGATCTCCGGCTCCGTCAGCGTTTCGGTCTTGCCGTCCACAGTCATTTTGAACGGGATATCGCCGACCACCTCGTCGAACAGGCGAACGAAAGCGCGTTCCGCCGTGTTGGACTTTTCCTCCAGGATTTTCTCTTCCGGCTCGCTCAGAACGTGGTCGCGGTGCAGGCGGAGGGCTTGGACATAATGCGCGTGATGGGCCATAGCCGGCGATGCCAGCAAGGGATCGATGCGTGCGGAATCCAGCGCCATCAGTTCCAGATCGAAGAACATCAGGTCCAGCGAAATGTCAGTGGAGCGTTCACGGACTTTCTGCAGGAAGGCGCCATACTCGGGATTGCCGGTGTCGGTGGAGAACAGAAGCGAAGCGTACACGGCGGGCTTGTCGCGTTCCTGAACGATGCTTTCGTACTCGGCGATTGCGTCGCGCAGGGTTTCGGCAGTCAGGCTGGGGCTGTCGATGTTTCCGCGATATTTTGCGGCGAACGCCTGCGCGCGCGTCTTCTGCGCGTTCAGGGTTTGTTCGATGCGGGGATCGTCCAGGCCGGAAAACAGGTCGGACAGATCCCAGGTGGTTGTCAGGCTTTCACTCATCGTTGGTTCCTTTGTCAAATCGGTCAGCGCGTTTCCGCGCAAATAGCCAGGGCGCCCGATATCGGGGCGCCCAAAGCCGTTTCATCATTTGAACGGAACGCCGGAATCAGGCGTTCCACCATACCTTCAGGTTCTCCACCGTATCGCGGATGTCCCGGGTCTGCTCGTCGCCCTCGGGAATCTCGCGTTCGATAATCCACTCCCCGTCGAAGCCGATTTCCTTCAAACGCTTGACAAAAACGGGGAAATTCACCTTGCCGAGGCCGGGCTTCACTTCCTCGCCCAGCTTGTCGGGATCGGTGGGGTACAAACCGTCTTTGACGTGGATGTTGGTAACGTACTCGCCGAACACATCCAGCGCATCAACGGGATTTCCCTTTCCGTAGAGGATCAGGTTGGCGGGATCCAGGTTGATGCCCAGATTCCCGGTACCGACGCGCTTAATGGTGCGTAAAAGCGTGACCGGTGTTTCCTGGCCGGTTTCGAACCAGAAGCCCAACCCCAGTTGATCGCAGTGAACGGCAATCTCGCGGATGGCTTCCACCACTTCGTCGAACATCGGGTCGGTGATGTTCTCTGGGATGAAGCCGACGTGCGTGATGAGGGCGGGGGCGCCGCACCGCTGAGCGAAGTCCGCCTCGTGTTTCAGGGCGTCCAGGCGCTCGCGCCGCATTTCGCGGGGCACGATGCCGAGCGTCGTCGGCCCGCTGGTGAAGTTCCATTCGGCCTTGCCCGGCCAACCGCCCCACACGGCGCAGACGCGGACACCGGTGCGCGCCGACTCTTCCTTCACCACGTCGGCAACTTCCGGAGTCGCCTCCGGGCCGGCCCAAACCGACAACTGGCAGACGTCCAGGCCGAACTGCTGGACACGGTCGAAACACCGTCCGCCGTTTCGCAAGCCGTTCAAAACACCAATTTTCATTAAAATCCGTTTTCCCTTCAGTATCAAGCATAACGATCTGATGATTCCCGCCCTATAATAAACTTAGAGAGAGACTCGGGTGTGTGGCAACGCCGGGTGATTTCCCGGCAGGCTGTGCCTTGGCACGGCTTTTGCAGTTTCAAAAACTAGAAGGTAACCAAAGGAGCGTTCAGCGGCGCGTATGTGGGTCGCTGGAACGGCTCCAGGAATCATCAGCCCTTTTAGGAGGCGCGGAGGCGACAATATTTGTCACTTCCGGCGCCGGAAAGGTTACGTCATTATGCGCGCAACATTTTTGGCCGTGGTTGTCGGCGGTCTGTTGGTTACAGCCGGATCGGCCAGCGCCGAGGTCTTTGACACAGGCGGATTCGAGGGATACACGCTTGGGAGCGTGATTGGTCAGAGTGTCGGCGGCGGATATACCGGCGCTCCCGAATGGGAACTGGACGCCATGGGCCGCCCGCCTGTGATTCCGAAGATTGTGGTGGACCCCACCAATTCCGGACGCGGCCAGGTTCTGGACCTGACACCGGGACCTGTGAACACCTCGGACTGGACCGGTGTTTACCTGCCGACCGGCGAACTTGCCGGCGGCGGCGTGGTAACCGTCAGTTGGGAGCAGTACCTCGGAACCACCAACCACTCCATCTTTATCGCCGAAACGACAGACCAGAGCGGTTGGTACGGATACCAGTACCCGCTCAGCGTTCCGCCGATGTTCCACCCGAACGCCAATCTCACCGACCCCGGTCAGGAGTTGAAGGCGGGCGTGTGGCAACAGTTCAACCTGACCTTGGACTTCATCAACGGCTCCGTCACTTCGGTTGTGGACGGTTCTCCAGTCACGGTTCCGCTTTACTCGATGTGGAACAATTTCCGTGGTCTCGATATCGAAGTTTTCAGTACTCCCTTCGACGGCGCGGTGTACTTTGACAACATCGTGGTAACCGGCGGAACGGGGGAGATTCCGGAACCGGCAACCCTGGCTCTCTTGGCTTTTGGACTGGCTCCCGCGCTCGCAAGGCGGCGCCGGAACAAGTAGCCGAACGGAGTATACGATGTCACGATGAGGGGGCGCCTGGTAAAGGCGTCCCCTCATTTCTATTAAGGGGCAGGCATGCGGCATCGGGAATGCCGTTACCCGATGAGTTCAAAAATGAGGGGTACGGATACAACCGGAATCCCGTATAATTGAGTTAGGCTTATCTTGCAGGGGAAGGAGACTAGAGAGTCCCCAGGCAAGCGGAACCCCGCCAGCGCCGGTGGGATTCCGTACCGGGAGCCCTCGATCCGAGAGGGCATGGACATCGCCCCGTGCTAGCGCCTGGATCAGGTGCTCGACACAGCGGCCGCCGATGGCCGGTCGAGCAACACGGTTCTTAACCGTGGCCGGAATCCGAGACGAGGCCAGGACATCATCAAGGTCGGCATCGGCGACACCGATCCCACCGGCGTGATTCATTCGAGAGCCACTGCCGCCCACACGGTATGTACTCTCAAGACACAGGCCTGGAAAGGCCGACAGCAAGCATTCTCAAAGGAGAGAACAATGAAGGACATCCTTCACAATCTATGGACTGACGAAGAAGGCGCGACCGTCGTGGAGTACGTTCTCCTCGTTGCGGTTCTCGCTTTGGGCCTGATCGTTGCGATGACCACCCTCAAGGGCGGCATCACCAACAAGTACAGCGACACCTCCACCAAGGTTGAGTCTGCCAACTGACGAAAACAGGGCCGGCGTGGCGAGCGAACTTCGTTCCGCCGCGCCGGTCTCTTTCCGGGAACTCGGGCAAAACTCCGAGCGTCGATTTGTTTACAGATCCGGACAATTGCTTTTCAGCCGTTGAATTCATGTTTTATGCAGTTCATCAGAGGCGTCCGGACCCCAAGGACAATCGTAGTGTTTGGAAACCGACGTGATTTCTGGCGCGATGAAAGCGGGGCGACGGTGGTGGAATACGTGCTCCTTGTCGCGGTTTTGGCGCTGGGCGTGATTGTGGCCCTTATGGCCCTCCGGGACGGCATTGGAATGAAGATGATGAACGACAGTTCCTCGATTGAAAAGGCGCATTAAGAGAGATGCGGTGTTACTTGTCCCAGTTCACTGATCCAATCCATACAGCAGGCAAGTTGCAACCAATCCGGTCCATCTGCACTATGTGGCACGGCCTCGCGTGATCTCCTCTGTCTTAATTGGTCTGATGTTCGCGGTCCTGGTGGTTGCATCCGCCACGGACATGCTTTACAGAAAAGTATTCAACTGGCTCACGGTTCCGGCGGCGTTGGTTGCGATTGCTTTGAACGCGACGCAGGGATGGCCCGGATTCAAACAGTCCGGCACGGGTCTGTTGATCGGGCTGGCCATCGGAATCGTTTTTATGCTGTTTTTCCGCTTCGGCGGAGGCGATGCCAAGCTTTTTGCCGTCGTCGGCGCGTTTGCCGGCCCGGCGTTTCTGGCGTACACCGTTCTCTACGGGGCGGTGGCCGGATTGCCCCTGGCCTTGATTGTGATGTACCGGCGGGGCGTGTTCGGTTATACCTTGAAGAATTTCGGGTTCAATGTACTGCACCGCGCGATGGGCGCGGGAGGATCGGGTATCGACGCAAATTCGCGGGCAGGGCGGATGCCGTATGCCCTGGCCATTCTGATCGGAGCCGTTGTGGCCATGCTGGTGGAGGGTTGGCAATGAGAAAATGGCGTTCAGCCGCTGGTGGATCGGGCCGCATACGCGGATCATCCATGGTTGAGTTCGCATTTGTGGCGGCGTTACTGATATTCCTGCTACTTGGAATCATGGAGATGGGCTTTATGATGTCCAACACGCTGACGTTGTCCAACGCCGCCTTCGAAGGCGCGCGCGTGGCTTCGATGGGCCGCTCCGTCCAGGACGTGCAGGATGCCATCAATCGCGCGACTTCATCCTTGAATCCCGAGTACCTCTCGGCTCCCATCTTCGAGGCCAAGCGGTTCGGACCCGGATACAACTGGCAGGCCTGGGTTCCGGGAACCACGCGACCGGGTGGCAACAACTCGCAGATAAGGGTGACATTGTCGTACAACTACCACTACATCACCGGTTCCGCGCTTGGAGCGCTGTCGCGATCCGCGCAACCGGACCAGAGAGTAATCAGACGTCAGGCGGTGGTCAGATGAGCAGGAAGATGACAGGAAGATCGGATCAGAAGCGAAGAGGCGCCGTGTTTGTGCAGGTGGCGCTGTCCGCGGTTCTGTTGCTGGGCTTCACGGCTCTGACAACGGACTACGGCCTGCTTGTGATCAACAAACGGCAGTTGCAGAACGCCACGGACTCCGCCGCGCTGGCGGCCGGGCCCAGTTTGGGCTCGGTGGTCGGCGACACGGTGGCGAACCAGAAGGCGTATGACGTGGCTCTCGAAACAGCCCAACGCAACGGGATTCCCGCGCCGAACATCGTAGTTCGGAACGACGCCGGAAGCCTGCCGTTCTACATCATCGTGGAAGCGCAACGGCCGGTTTGGACGCCATTTGCCCATCTTCTCAGCTCGGCCTTCCGCAACCAGGTGGTGCGCGCCAGGTCCAAGGTGGCGGTCTATCCCACCCGCTCGCTTACGAAACTGCGGCCGTACGGCATCCCGATCGGCTTTTTCAATGCCGACCGGCTGTACAGCCAGATTGACTTCGACCAGCAGTTTACGGTGGACCTGTGGCCGGCGCGCAAACTGCCCAACATCGGACCCCATAACGGCGACAACACTTACAGCCCGTTCTTCGTGCAACTGGCCCTCGGCGCGAACAGCCGGAGCCAGATCGAATCCGCGCCTTACAACAATTTCCAGTACAACGTCAAGTACGGCTACGAAGGAATCGAGAATCTTCCCGACTTTCCCAACGGTTGGAAGTTCGAACAGGATGGGGATTTGAGGGAAGTCAACCGAAGATGTATCCGGGACGACAATGATTCGATTTTGAATCAGGCGGCGGCGGAGCCGTATGCTTCGCAAACATTCGACAACTTCTCGATGGACAACCCCAGGGTGATCTTTATTGAGATTGTCGACATGACGAACGGCGGACGTACCCAGTCTCCGTATGGATTCGCGGCGTTCTATATCGATTCGTTTGCCGCGGCGCCCGACGCCGAGTCCACCGCCAAATTGACTGGCCGGATCATCAGGTATACGGTTCCCGTATCCGGTGGGATTCCGCATGGCGGTTACATCAATCCGCAGTGGTACAACTACGGAGTGTACCAGTATCTTCTCGTAGAATAGGAGCCTTTGCATGCCAAAGATCAACCGAACAACCGCCCTGCTTCTTTCGTTGCTCTTCGGTCTGGCGACGGTGTTGTTGTTCTTCGTGGCGACGAACTCGATCCGGCAAGCCGCGGAAAAGCGGCCCGAGGGTCCTGAAAGCACGACGATCATCGTGGCCCGCAATGACATCACCCCGAGAACGCTCATCACCGAGCGTATGGTCGAGTTGAAAAGCGTTCCCGTCGACAAGAAGCCAAGCGGCGCGCTAACGGATTTCACCGAGGTATCAGACAAGGTGGCCACGCAGTTGATTCCGGCCGGCCAGACTCTTACCGATATGAATGTTGCGCCGCGCGGCCCCAGCCTGGGAATGTCCTACTCGTTGCCCAAAAACATGCGCGCCATGTCGGTTCCGCTGGACCCGGTTTCCGGCGTGGCCGGTTTCCTGAAAGCCGGCGACCGAGTGGACGTGCTGGCCACCTACACCATGCCGGACCAGTCCAACGTTACCAACACGATTTTGCAGGACGTGGAACTGCTGGCCATCGGATCGCAGTCGGCAACCACCGCCCAGTACAAGGGCGGCAACGAACCGGCCGTTGGCGGCGGACGCGAGGATCCCAACCGCCCGACGGTGGAAGCAACGACGGCTACCCTGGCCGTGACGCCCGAAGAGATGCAGATTCTGGCCCTGGCGGAATCGCGGGGCAAATTGCAACTGGCCTTGCGGCCCGCCGACGATACGGCCAAGAACAACCTCCGGCCCGCCAGTAGCGCGGAGATCTTCGGCGGCAGGATGCCGGCGAGGACGATGCCTCCCGCTACAGCCGGTCCGGCGCCGGTTCAGGCGCCCGGCGAGGTTGTCCAGATGCGGCCTGCTCCCACCTATCGCGAACCCGTGGCCGCTCCCGCGCCGCGTACGGAACCCAGGCGTCCCGCCGCGACTCAGCAGTCGCCCACAAGGTCCGTGACTGTCATTCGGGGCACACAGAACGAGACCGTTGAGGTGCCCCAGTAGAAACTTCCCGGCTGACCGTAGCCGTACAGGAACCTGCCATGCCAAACCGACCTATCATTTTTGCCGCTTTCTTAACAACCGTTGTCACGCTTTCGTTGGCGCCTTCCTACGCGCAAACGGAACTGACAGCGCCGGGAGGGCCGCCGGTACTCACACCGCCACCGGCCTCCCTAAGCATCCTTACCCTTGCCGTGGGTGAATCGCGGATACTGCGCTTTCCTGTGGTTTCACGCGCCGCCATCGGCAATCCAACCGTGGCTGACATCGCCATTCTGTCCCGTTCCGAGGTTCTGTTGAACGCCAAGGCGGCAGGCGAAACCCTGCTGTACGTAGGCAACAAGCAGGGCTCGGCCAGCATTCAGGTGCGCGTTCGCGGCGAGGTTCAGACGATGGACGACACCGCGGCCAAAATCAACCAGGCGCTGGGCGGAACCGGAGTGACAGCCCAGGTGGCCGGAGACTCCATCTTCCTGCGCGGTCGCGTGGAATCGAAGGAAGCCGAGGACCAGGCCATCGCCGTGGCCAAGGCGTACACTCCGAAGGTGCAATCGTTTGTTACGATTGCCAGGTCCGAGGATGCGCTTGTATCCACGTTGACCGCGGCCATGAAAACGCTGGGTGTCAACCTGCGCTCGGCTGGCAACGTCATCATCCTAGAAGGCTCCTGCACCAAAGAGAACCTCGAGCGCGTGAAAGCCCTGGTCCAGAACTTGGGCGACGGTTACAAAGTCGTGAACCTCGTAACTGACAATGCCGTGCCGCATCAGGTCATCATCCACGCGAAAATCGTGGACATCGACCAGGGAGCCATTCGCCAGATGGGGCTGGATTGGGGCGCCCTGCTGTACAACGACGACGGCAAGCTGACGGGTGTTGGCCAACCGGTGATCATTGGTGAAAATCGCGCCGGCGAAATCGGACTGGACGACGGTGGTCCGTTGAACCGGCTGGATCGCATCGGAGCCACTATCCAGGCGCTGGAAAAAGGCAACCGCGCCAAGATTCTTTCGTCTCCGGACGTGCTGGTTGCGGAAAACCGCAAGGCCGAAATACTGGTTGGCGGCGAAATTCCGGTTCCGGTTCCGCAAGGCGGAGGGAACAATGTGATCGTCATCGAGTATCATACCTACGGTGTGAAACTCAACGTGACGCCGCGCCTGCTGGATACGGACACGGTGTTGATGAAGGTCGCTCCGGAAGTCAGCACGCCGGACTACACCAACGCGGTGATGCTGAGCGGATTCCAGATTCCGGCCTTCAAGGTTCGCCGGGCCGACACGGAAGTATCGGTGCGCAACGGCCAGACACTGGTTATCGGCGGCCTTCTGCAGGATGAGGATATCGACGCCCTGCGCAAGGTTCCGCTGTTGGGGGACATTCCGATTCTGGGCGAGTTGTTCAAGTTCCGGTCCACATCGCGGACCCGGACACAACTTGTGATTCTGGTGACTCCGGAAATCCTGACTCCCGGCGCCATGGTGCCGGTGCCCGCGATTGCGGAGATGAAAGCCGATCCGATTCCGATGGGAACGGTAATAGGAACACCACCAAGTTCCACCGCTCCCCCTGCCGTTCCGGGACTGCCGCCCGTGCCGCCAACCGCGATTCCTTCACCGTCGGTTGGATAGATACGGGGCAGACTGACTGTTATATGAACGGAGACCGCGGAGTGACGCGGTGACTGCTGTCGGCGATGATATCGCCGGTCAGCCCCGACTGGGGAACACAGCCGGATTCGTCCGAACGGTCGGCGGACGAATCCGGTGGGGTCTCCTGAATGCATAGGAGAGAGACTTGTCACTAGGACGAACAACTCAGATAGACGATTCGATGCAGTCGCTGATGCGGCGCCGAATTGTCATCGCTGAAAAAGATCCGCGCTCCCGGGAACGCCTCCGGCACGCCCTGCACGAGATTGGCCTTGATATCGCCGGCCTCGCCATGGACGGGCAGGAAGCCATTCAAATGGCTAACGGACTGGACCCGGATTTTGTTCTGCTGGACGAAAACCTGACCGTCGTCTCGGCATATGACGCCGCCGCCGCTATTCAGGCGACCGCGCCGGATGTTGCGCCTATCATCATCAGCGAACAAACGGGACCGGATGTGATGCGCCGCGCCATGCTCTACGGGGCTCGCGACGTTATCCGGAAACCGCTGGATACCAACGAGTTGCGGAACACCCTGTTGCGCCTGGACGAGATCCATAGAACGCAGATGACGCCGGACTTCGGCGCCCTGCTGGATCCGGCCCGGTTGCCCAGCGTGTTCTGCGTGACAGGCGGAAAGGGCGGCGTCGGCAAGACGATGATCGCCACCAACCTGGCCCTTGCCCTGAGGGAACGCAACCCGAAAACCATCCTTGTGGACCTGTACACCCAGTTCGGCGACATTGCCGCCGTGCTGAACCTGGAACCCAAGCGGACCCTGGCCGAACTCGCCGGTCTTACCGACGAGATCGACTGGTCTCTGCTCTCGAATTACGTCCACAAACACCAGTCCGGTCTGCACGCCCTGTTCACATCGAACCGCCCGTTGATACTGGACGCATTACCGGTTGTTGTGTTGGACAAGGTGGTGGCATTGCTGAAACGCGAGTACAAGTACATCGTGTTCGACGTGCCGCCGTACCTCCACGCCACAACCCTGCATGCGATGTCCGTTTCATCCGCGGTGATGCTGATCTGCAACCTGTTCGACTACACGACGATTGCGGACACAAAGGCGCTGTTTGAAACGCTGGACGGCGCGTATGTATCGCGCGACCGGTTGAAACTCGTTGTGAACCGCGTGACGGCTCAGAACCGCTTCCAGGTGGACGACCTCGAGCGGTCCTTTGGACACCCGATCTTCATGCAGTTGCCGAACGAACCACGCGTGGTTTCGATGGTCAACACGGGATACTCCGGACACGGAGCCGTGGCGAACCTGCCTTTGGGTGAAGCCGTGCGAACACTGGTGGACAAACTGACGGAACTGCCGGCACAAAGCGCCACCACACCGCTGTTGGCCCAGCCGCAGGCCAAGCAAGGCTTGATCACCCGCTGGAAGTCCGTATTCGGAGGAGCCTCCGCATAACGGGAGCGGGTAAACATGAACACATTCGACCTGGCTGAAGAACGGAGCTTCGGAGGTCTGACGCACACCGATGATCCTACCGGTGATGTGCCGGACCCGGAAGAACTGGCCCGCTACAAGAACGAAATCCACTCGACTCTGCTCGATGAAGTGGATCCTTCGGTTCTGCACGTGATGGACAACGACGAACTGGCCTCCCAGGTTTCTGATGTTGCCGTCAAGTTCGTCGAGAGCCGCGGCCTTGCCCTGACTGCGCGGGTGATGGAGCAGATAACCCGCGAAGTGATGTACGAGCTTCGCGGCTTGGGCCCCATCCAACCGTTCCTCGATGACGACACCATCACCGAGGTGATGGTCAACGGCCCGCGCAACGTCTTCGTGGAACGAAATGGGCGAATCTTCCGAACCGACGTCTGTTTCCAGAACGACGAGCACGTCAAGAGGGTCATCGACCGCATCGTAACGCCCATCGGCCGGCGTATCGACGAATCGAGCCCGATGGTGGACGCCCGACTGCAGGACGGTTCCCGCGTCAATGCCATCATTCCGCCGCTGGCTCTGAACGGCCCGGTGATCACAATCCGGAAGTTCGCCCGAAAACCGTTTACGATGGACGCGCTGGTGCGCCTGGGAACGTTGAGCGAACCGATGGCGCAATTCCTGAAAGCCGCCGTGGAAGCCAGACTGAACATCATGGTTTCCGGAGGTACCGGTTCGGGAAAGACGACTACGTTGAATGCGTTGAGTTCGTTCATCCCGGCCAATGAGCGCATCGTAACCATCGAAGACGCCGCCGAACTTCAACTTCAGCAGGAGCACGTGGTTTCGCTGGAAAGCCGGCCACTGAACCTGGAAGGCAAGGGCGAGATCACGATCCGGATGCTGGTTCGGAACTCCCTCCGAATGCGGCCCGACCGGATTGTCGTCGGCGAAACCCGCGGCGGCGAATGTCTTGACATGTTGCAGGCGATGAACACGGGCCACGACGGAAGTCTTTCCACAGCCCACTCCAACTCGCCCCGCGATACCCTGAGCCGTCTGGAGACGATGGTTCTGATGAGCGGCACAACGTTGCCCAGCCGCGCGATCCGGGAACAGATTTCCTCCGCGATCGACCTGATTGTTCACGAAGCCCGACTGCGGGACGGAACCCGCCGCTTGACCAATGTGACGGAACTTGTTGGTATGGATGGCGACGTCATCGTGATGCAGGATCTGTTCGTCTGGGAACAGCACGGCCTGGATAACGACGGGCGGGTTCTCGGACGGCACGTCGCCACCGGAATCCGACCGCGTTGCATCGAAAAGATTATCGCCGAAGGATGCCAATTGCCGGAGAACCTGTTTTCCCACTAAACGGTTCAAGGAGACATCATAATGCCCGCATGGTTGCCAATACTCGCATTTCTTCTGGTATCGTTTGCCGCGTATCTGCTGATACTGGCGCTGGCTCCCGAGCAGACGGCTCGAAGGGGGCTGGAAGGCCTCGGCGGAACCTCCCGGCTTTCCGGTGTTTCCACCGGCACGCGCCATTCGTCCATCCGCGATTCCCTGAACCGGATTGGACGCGAATACCGTCACTTTGATTTTTACCGCAACGTTGAGCTCTCGCTGGCGCAGGCTGGCTGGTTGCTGAAACCCCTGGAGTTTATGCTCGCCCTGGTGGTTCTTGCCGTGCTGGTCGGGACCGCGGTGTTTCTGCTGACCCGCAATCCCGTATGGGGAACGGTGGGCGTGATTGCCGGTCCGCTGATTGCCTGGATTTCCCTGAAAAGCGCCATCACGCGACGGCTGAGGAAGTTCGAGGAACTGCTTCCGGATGCCCTGGATCTGATGTCTTCCTCACTGCGGGCGGGACAAGGATTCCAACGCGCCATGCAGGTGACGGCCGACGATATGCCGGCTCCCCTTTCGGACGAGTTCCGAATGGCCGTGGAGGACCTGGCGGTGGGCTCGTCCGTCGAGGAAGCCCTTCGCGCGATGCTGTTGCGTGTACCCTCGTACGAGATGGAACTGATCGCCACGGCGGTGACGATTCAACTGCAGGTCGGCGGCAACCTGTCGGAGATTCTGGCGAAGATTTCGGAAACGGTTCGGGAACGGGCCAAGATTCGCGGAGAGATTTCGACTCTCACCGCCGAGGGCCGCGTGTCAGCCTGGGTTGTTTTTGCCATCCCGATAGCGCTGTTCTTCTGGCTGGCGGCCTCCAATCCGGAATACATGAAGCCGTTGTTGCAGGAGACGACCGGACATTATCTCCTGGGCGTCGCTTTGTGCATGCAGATGCTGGGCATGGGCATCATCTTCCGCATGCTGAATATGGAGATATAGGCGAATGGACTTCACAGTTTCTTTTTTGCCCGTGCTGTTTATCACCGGCGCTCTCACCGCGCTGTTCCTTCTGCTGGCGCTTGCCGTTCAGCAACCCGCCTCGGCGCGTGACCGCATTCGCAATTTGACCAGCACCAGCAACCGGCCGGAAGGTCCGGTGAATCGCAACGTCGAGAAGCCGTTGCGCGACAGGCTGTTCAAGCCCGTGCTGTCCGGTATCGGCGCCGCCGCCGAGAAGATAGGCCTCGCGGGTGACTCCCGCCTGGTTCAGGAGAAACTGGCCAACGCGGGTGGCCCGAGGTTCCTGGGGGCGCCGCTGGGTGTGCGCGAGTATGTGGCTCTGAAACTGGTGAGCCTTGTTCTGGCCGGACTGGTGCTCATCTACCTGCTCCGCAATCCGCTGATGGACGGCCTGGCCGGCGTGATGGCCATGATGTTGATTGTTCTGGTCATCGGAATGGCGCCGACGCTGATACTGGACCGCCTGGTGGACGCGCGCAAGGCGAAGATTTCCCGCAGTCTGCCCGATATCCTCGATCTGCTGGTGGTCAGCGCCGAAGCAGGCCTCAGCCTGGACGCCGCAATGACCCGCGTGGCGGAAAAGCGCCAGGGACCCCTGCCGGAGGAGTTCCAGGAAGCCCTGCAGGAGATGCGGCTGGGCAAGAGCCGCGCGGATGCCTTGCGGGATATGGCGAACCGGTGCGGGGTCAAGGAAGTTCGGATGGTCACGGGTTCCATCATCCAGGCGGAGCAGATGGGTGTTGGCATCGCCCAGGTATTGCGGACCCAGGCCGACACGCACCGGTTGCGCAGAAGCCAGAAAGTGCGGGAGCAGGCGGCGAAGTTGCCCGTCAAGATGATTTTCCCGATGATGTTCTTCATCTTCCCGGCTCTGTTCCTGGTGGTGGCGTATCCGGGAATGGTGATGCTGATGCGCGCCCTTGGCGGCAACAGCTAGGCCAACCCACATGGAAGGCGAAGGCCCCGGTTCACGAAGGTGAACCGGGGCCTTATGCTGTATCGGGCTGTCAGGCCGCGGTCGGTTGTTTCGCCGCCAGCGGAGCCGGCACGTTATAAACCCGCGCGCCCAGTTCCTTGTCGAACTGGAACAAACCGCTCATATCCTTGCCCATCATCTTGAGGCGGGCGATGATGGTGTTGTCGTTGGCTTCTTCCTCAACCTGCTCGTCCACAAACCAGTTCAGCAGACTGCGGGTGGCGTGGTCGTTCTCCTTGATGGCCAGGTCCATCAATTCGTTGATCCAGGCCGTCACCTTCTGCTCGTGTTCCAGCGTCTTCTCAAAGACGTCCAGCGGTGACTTGAACTCGATGTCCGGCTGGTCGATGGCGCCGAGTACAACGCGGCCGCCCCGGTCGCAGATGTAATTGAAGAATATCATCGCGTGGGCGCTCTCTTCCTGCACCTGCACGCGCATCCACTGGGCGAAGCCCGGAAGCGAAAGGTCCTCGAAGTAAGCCGCCATGGACAGGTACAGATACGAGGAGTAAAACTCGCGCGTTATCTGCTTGTTGATGGCATCCTGCATCGTTTTGCTGATCATATTGTTATCCTTTCAAACGTCAGGCGGTTCAGGGCCAAATCCCGCTTTCATGATAACGCCACCGGGCGAATCCGGCGGATTGTCACGGTGTGCCGGCGGCCACGGCGATCTCGCTCAGCATGGCCCACTCGACGGACGTGGAAGCCACCACCCGGACGTAGCGCCCCTTGCTACCCTTGTCCAGATCAGCCCGCAACGGGGCCGGAACGCAGGTTGTACTGTCTTCCTCGCCCGTGGGGCCTTTCAACGGCACTGTGGGCGTCCAGAAGCGCCCGTCTTCAGACAATTCCAAGCCCACGGACGCCGGTTGGCAGATTCCATGAAGGCCTCCGCGCAGTGCCCAGACGGTGACGGACTTGATGGATTTTACGGTGCCGAGGTCCAGCACCACCACGCGTGGTTCTGCGCCCTTCCAACCAGTCAGCATATCCGGTGAAAAGTCGTTTGCGATGGCTCCGTCGGTCAGGCGGATTCCGTTGTCGGCGTACCGGTCCGGATTGTCATCACCGGGAGAGGGAAGAGGCCGGAAGGAATAGGAAGCCGTCGGCGCGATGTTTATGCCTCCCGAAAAGATACGGATTTCCGAGAGCATCAGCCAACCGTTGGGCTGGAAAACAAGTGTCACGTATCTGGCATTCACCGCTTTTCCCGGCTTGAAGTGATAGCGTCCGTTCATGCTTACGGGCGAACGTTTCAAATCAATGACCGGATTGCCGGCCGAGAGCCAGGTAAAACCGGCGGGAAGGGCGCCGTAACCGCTCATGGTCATCGGGGGTTGGGTAGTGGCCGACAACAAGACAGCGGCCTGTGCCGGGAAGTTGACGGCCGCCTGCGAACCGCCCACGCAGTGGGCTTCAATTCCGGTAACGGGGCGCGTCTTTCCGAGATCAAAGGTAACACATACGGTGTTGACGGCTCTCCAGCCGACGGTGAGCCCGGGTCCAAAACCCGTTGACGGCACGTTGTCATCGGTCAACAACCTGCCGGTATCCGGGTAGGCCCCCGGCGCGGAAGGCTGGAAAGTGTAGGGCACACCGGTCAGCGAGGGCGCGGTTTTCGGCAAGGGGCCGCCCGGGTGGTTGGGGTCGACGGAGAGGTTCACGGCTTTGAGCGAGGGTGAACCGGAAAGCGGTCGGAAGGAAACGCTCAGTTCGGCGGCGGTGCGCCCGACCCGCACGAGAACGTGCTGTCTGCGCCCGGTCGCTGGATCGGGTGAGGAACGCAGAGCCCATCCGCCCGATGTCCAGCCTTTTAATCCCGGCGGACGCACATTAACCGTGATTGTGCCCTTCCAGAACGCCGGGCCCGGTTCGTCGAGGTTGATGTTGACGGCGCCGACCAGGCCGGGGCGCTTGAGTGTGACTTTGTACGTCACTGTGCCGGTTTTGTCCTTCACCGGCTTGGAGACGACCACAGGCGGATCGGGATCGGGTACCGGCCGTCCGGCCACGTAATCGGCCAGCGAGTCGTAGATGGACCTGACTTTGGGATCCGTGGATGTGGAAGTCCGCTCTACCGCGTCGGTGCCCAGGTAAAAGGCGGAGGCGGCGTTCTGGTAGCCGAACCGCGATTTGGCGCCGTCCGCCATGTAGTGCCGGAAGGTGTAACGGTCGGACTCCTCGTTGAAAATGTCGAAGCACTCCATCTCGACGCCCAATCCGAACCGCTTTGCCAGGTCCGCGTTTGAGGCGAGCCGGTTTCGGTACACGTTACCACCGCGATGCCAGGTGCTGAACGCATAGTTCGGTTGCAGGATGGCTACGTCGAATCCGCACTTTTTCCAGCCCTGCCAGCCGAGAGCCCGGTGATAGGGAATCCACAGAAAACGGTATCCGGAGGAATGCACCTGCTCCGCCGTCGCCTGGACCATGGGAACGTGCGCCGGCAGGATGTCCTCGCGCATCCAGTAGAATCCCCACAACTTGAGGTGCTTGTAGCCCGCGGCCCGAAAGCGCTGTTCGGCCTCTCCGATGTACCACCGCACGACGGCGTCGCGACCGCGCAGTGTGGAGAGATCCTCGGTGCGTCCGTCACCATCCACGTCTCCGAAGTCCCGCACGTTTTCGTTGAGGAAGGGAATGGACAGGATCACGCGTCGCGGGGTTGAAGGTGGTCCCAACCTGGATGCGTCTTTCTGAACAGCCTGATCCAGCGCGGCGATGTCACGGCCCGGGGCGTACCACCGGTTCAGCTGATACTCCCAATCCGGTTTCCGTGTTTCGCCGTATTCGGTGCGGATGTTGCGGTCTGAGCGCTGGATCAGGAACAGGAACGCGTCAAACAGCCATTCGGATTTGACCTTGCCGCCCTGCCGGGCCACATACGGCGCCAGATCGTCCGTTCCGCGGTTCGCCCGGTCGTATATCAGGGCGCACTTGCTGAATCCCGCCTGCGCGGGCGTTGGATATTGCGCCTTCGCGAATCCGCCAGTGAGAAGAATGAGCAGAATGAACAAGAACCGTATCGGATGGGACGGCATGCGGTAATCTCCTGTTGAGTGGTTGCCTCCACGCTCAGGATAGCGCGGAAAGGAATGGCGGGGTGTGACGAGGAATCACGCGTTTCGCGTGACGATCATTCTGCTTTCGCCGTCCGCCGGGACAATGCGCCCGACGGTGGCGCTTGCGAGGGTGCCGCGCGCCCGCAATGCTTCCACCAGGGCCTGGTGGCGGGCCGGCGTAACGGCAATCAGCAGTCCGCCGGAGGTCTGCGGGTCGCATACCGTCATCACCTCGGCATCTGTGATCCCCTCACCAATCACCAGGCGCGGCTTGATGTACGCCTTGGTGCGGTGCGCGCCTCCCGGAAAAAGGTCCTGAGCCGCCAGTTCGGCGAATCCTTCATAGAACGGCACGCAATTCAGCCATATCTCGGCCGAGACACCCGATCCCGAAACCATTTCCCAAAGATGGCCCAGCAGTCCGAATCCCGTGACGTCCGTGGCGGCGTTCGGCCCGACTTCCAACATCGCCTCGGATGCCTCGCGGTTCAGCATGGCCATGCCTTCGGTTACCGTTCGGCGCACGTCTTCGGAGGCCGCTTCGCGCTTGATGGCGGTTGTCATGACTCCGGTACCGAGAGGCTTGGTGAGCACCAGCAGATCGCCTGGTTGCGCGCCCACGTTGCGCACGATGCGGTCCGGGTGGATCAGGCCGGTAACACTGACGCCGTACTTTGGTTCCTGGTCCTGTATCGAGTGACCGCCGACAATCACGGCTCCGGCTTCGTTGACCTTGTCCGCGCCGCCGCGCAGGATGTCGCCCACGTCTTCCGGGCTCAGAACGCCCGGCGGGTAGCACAGAAGATTGAGCGCGGTGACGGGAATACCGCCCATCGCGTACACGTCGCTCAGGGCGTTCGCCGCGGCCACGCGGCCGAAGTCATACGGATCGTCCAGTATCGGGGTGAAGAAGTCAACGGTCTGAACCAGGGCGATATCCGGACCGATGCGGTAGACGCCGGCGTCGTCCGCGGTGTTGTTGCCGACCAGCAGGCTGGGATCGGATGATTGCGGGAGGTCTTTCAGAACGAGGCTCAGGTCGGCGGCGGCGATCTTGGCGGCGCAACCGGCGCTGGTCGCCATCGTGGTCAAGCGGACGCGTTCACGGGCTGACATGAGTGCGTGGAAACCAGCCTTTCAGAGTTCCTGCTCTTTGCGGATCTCGGCCTCGAACACCGATTCCGCGACGAAGATGGGCGCCTGGCATCGCACGGCGATGGCGATTGCATCGCTTGGACGGCAGTCAATCTCCACGGGTTCGCACCCGGTGTTGGAGAGCAGGCAGAGTTTGGCGTAGTAGATGCCCTTGTATTCGTCATCCACAATCACCCGTTCCACGGCCCATCCCAGTTTTTCGATGAGGATACGCGACAGATCGTGGGTCAGAGGACGAACGAAGCCGCGGTTCTCCATGGCGACGTGGATACTGTAAGCCTCGTGCTGGCCGATGTAGATGCGCAGTTCCCGGTCGCGGTGGTCGCGCACAAGCACAAAGTACACCATCTGGTTGTCGGAGGCGCGTTGTTCGTAGATGCCGACGACGCGGACCTGCTTTTCGTTCAGGTCGCGTGGCGCATGGCTTTCGTCCTCTGCCGGCGAATCATCGAAAAGGGGATGATCCTCGCCGAACAGACGACGCCAGTCGAGTTCAAACGGTCCCGAGGGGCCGTTCGGCTCTTCGCCTTCCGGTTCGTCCCAATCGTGCGTGCCCATGATCGTGTGCGGTGGGGATGATCACGTCCACCATGCTAATCATACATCCCGCGCGCCGATCGCGCCACACAAAAAACGTTATCCTTCGACGCTTTTTACCGTCTTGCTGATGATCTGCAGGAATTCGCGATTGTTCTTGGTGTTGCGGATACGGTCGATCAGCAGTTCGGCGGCTTCGATGTTGCCCAGCGCGGCGAGAACACGGTGCAGAGCCCACACCTGCATCAGCTCCTCTTTCGGGAACAGCAGTTCCTCGTGGCGCGTGCCGGAGCGCTTGACGTCGATGGCCGGGAAGATGCGCCGTTCCTGCATCTGGCGGTCCAGCGCCAGTTCCATGTTGCCGGTGCCCTTGAACTCTTCGAAGATGATGTCGTCCATGCGGGAGCCGGTGTCCACCAGCGCCGTGGCGATGATGGTGAGGCTTCCGCCTTCATCGATGTTCCGGGCCGCGCCGAAGAAGCGCTTGGGCCGGTAGATGGCGGCGGGATCCAGACCGCCCTGAAGTGTCCGTCCCGAGGGATTGACAGTCAGGTTGGAGGCGCGGGCAAGGCGGGTGATGCTGTCCAGCAGGACCACCACGTCGCGTCCGCTTTCCACCAGGCGCTTGGCCTGCTCGAGGACCATGTCGGCCACGCGCATATGGTTTTCAGGCAACTGGTCGAACGTGGAAGCGATGACGTGCCCTCTTACCGTGCGGCGGATGTCGGTAACTTCCTCCGGGCGTTCGTCGATCAGCAGAATCAGCAGTTCGATTTCCGGGTAGTTGGTTGTGATGCTGTTGGCGATCGTTTTCAGGAGGGTTGTTTTTCCGGCCTTGGGCGGAGCCACGATCACTCCGCGCTGGCCGCGTCCGATCGGAGCCACGAGATCGATGATCCGCGCGGCGATGTCTTTCGCGTCGGTTTCCAGTTGAATGCGTTCATTTGGAAAGATCGGTGTCAACTGGTCAAAATCCTTGCGGCGCTTGGCCTCTTCCGGATTCAGCCCGTTCACGGCGACGACACGCAGTAATCCGTGGTACTTTTCGTTCTCCTTGGGGGGACGAACTTGTCCCTGAACATAATCTCCCGTCCTGAGACCGAAACGCTTGATCTGCGATTGCGACACGTAGATGTCATTGCTGGTCTGGTCGAAACCGGTCTGGCGCAGGAAGCCCCAACCGTCGGACAGGGTTTCAAGCCAGCCGGAACCGAGCGACAAGCCACTGCGTTCGGTTTCGGACTCGAGAATGCGGAACGTGAGGTCCTGCTTGGTTAGTTCCTCGGCATCTTCGATGTTGAGCTGGCGCGCCATCTCCAACAGATCGTTGATGTCCCGGGACTCAAGATCCACCAGTTCCGGAGTGACTTCTTCTGTGTTTGTGCGCGGTGTGCGCGGGGAGGTTTGCTTACGAGGAGCCATAGATTTCAGGTTTCAATATACCGATACAGGGCAGGCCGCGGTAATTCTGGTTATAATCCAGTCCGTAGCCCACAACAAATTCATCGGGAATGGTGAATCCGGTGTAGCGAACCGGAATCTCCACTTTGCGGCGGTTGGGTTTGCTCAGCAGAGTGCAAACGGACAGACTCGCCGGGTGTCGGGCCTCCAGGAGGTCCAGCAGGTAATGCAGTGTCAAACCACTGTCGATGATGTCTTCCACCACGAGCACATGCCGGCCGGCGACGCTTTCGTCCAGGTCCTTGGTCATGCGTACCTCGCCCGAGGAGGTGGTTCCGGAATAATAGGATTCCACGGCCAGGAAGTCGATGGAGAACGGGACTTCCAGGTAGCGTATCAGATCCGCTATGAACACGAAGGCGCCGCGTAACACGCCCAAAAGAGCGACGTCCTTGCCTTCATAATCACGCGAGATTTCGTCGGCCAGTTCCTTCACCCGATCGGCGACTTGCTGTTCGGTGATCAGGACTTCCTTCAGGTCATTCCGGCAACAGGGTGGGAACAACGGTTTACTCCCATTCGATGGTAGCGGGCGGTTTGCTGGTGATATCGTAAACAACGCGGTTCACGCCCCGAACCTCGTTGATAATGCGGTTGCTGATGCGTTCCAATACGTCGTAGGGCAGATGCGCCCAGTTGGCGGTCATCGCGTCATCGCTGGTCACGGCGCGCACGGCAACAGGGTACTCGTAGGTCCGCTGGTCGCCCATCACGCCCACACTGCGGATCGGAAGCAGAACGGCGAACACCTGCCAGATATCCCGATACAGGCCGGCCCGGCGGATTTCCTCCACCACGATGGCGTCGGCGTTGCGCAGTATCTCCAGCCGTTCCTCCGTGACTTCGCCGATCACCCGGATCGCAAGGCCGGGTCCCGGGAACGGGTGGCGCCAGACGATGTCCTCCGGCAGTCCCAGTTCCAGGCCCACATGCCGAACCTCGTCCTTGAAAAGGGCTCTCAGCGGTTCCAGCAACCTGAAGTGCATCCGTTCCGGAAGGCCGCCGACATTGTGGTGGCTCTTGATGACCGCCGAGTTGCCGACGCCGCTTTCAATCACGTCCGGGTAAACGGTTCCCTGCGCCAGGAAATCCACCTGCCCGAGGCGTTTTGCTTCTTCCTCGAAGACGCGGATGAACTCTTCGCCGATGATCAGCCGCTTGCGTTCTGGTTCTTCCACGCCGGCAAGGCGCTTCAGGAAGCGCTCACGGGCATTCACGTAAACCAGATTCGCGCCGAAATTCTCGCGGAACGTGGCGGCCACCCGGTCACCTTCGTTCTTGCGCATCAATCCATGGTCGACGAAGATGCAAGTCAACTGGTCGCTAATGGCGCGGTGAACCAGGGCCGCGACAACAGACGAATCCACGCCTCCGCTGAGTCCGCATACCACGCGAGCGTGGCCCACTTCGCGTCGAATCTCCTCCACGCTTTGCGCGACGAACGAGCCCATCGTCCACGAGGTGTCGCAACCGGCCACGTTCACCAGGAAGTTCCGCAGTACGTCCGCCCCCCACGGTGTGTGAACCACTTCCGGGTGGAACTGCACCCCGTACAACTTGCGGTCGACATCGGCCATGGCGGCCACCGGCGTGGTGCGCGTGGTGGCCGTCACCCGGAATCCGTCCGGAACCCGAAGGACATGGTCTCCGTGGGACATCCACCCGACGAGGTCGCGCGGCAGGCCCTCGAAAAGCGGCGCGTCCGTGGCGGCGTTGATTTCCGTGCGCCCGAATTCCTTGCGTTCCGCCGGCGATACCTCGCCGCCCAGCAGATAGGCCATCAACTGCATTCCGTAACAGATGCCGAAAATCGGTATTCCCAGCGAGAACACGGCGGGGTCGCAGTGCGGTGCGCCCGACTCGTAAACGCTGGCGGGACCGCCTGTGAAGATCAGGGCTTTCGGCTGGCGCGCGGCAATCTCTTCGACGGCCGTGTCGTGGCTGATGATTTCGCAGTAGACACGGCATTCGCGGATTCGCCGCGCGATCAGGTGGCCGTATTGAGCGCCAAAATCTAGAACGAGGACAGTATCCATAGAGAAGACCGTGTGGATCGCAGGTGTATCAGCAAACAGGCTCGCACGCAACGAGCGACGGGAAGACTACTGGCAAGCGGAAAAACCGGACAAACACACAAACGCGCCTGACCACAGCGTTGGCCCGTTTGGATGAAAAAGATGATTGCCGGGAAAACGCGACAGACGTCAGGCGGTCTGCGCCGTTACATTGCGCGCGCCCTGCAGTCCGGCCTCGATTTCGGAAACGGTGGACTGCGCCTTGGACAGGAGGCGTTGGGCTTCAGCGATAGGATCGTCCACCGTCCTGCCGCCGGCCAACTGAAGTCGGGCAAGCAAAGCCAGACCGCCCGCGACGAGCGCGGCGCCTGCCACAACATAAAACCAATTGCGATTCACGACCGGATTATCCTATTTTCCAGACGTGCGCCCCGCCGTCGAACGAATCGCCACCTACCTGGTTCTGCGATTCCAGCACGCGTTGCACGAAGTTCACGAGTTCCTGCGGATTGAACGGTTTCGTCAGATAGCAGTCAACCCCGGAGGACCAACCGCGGAACACGTCCGCGTCCTGCGCCTTGGCCGTCAACATGATGACGGGGATTTCCGCCGTTGCGGGATTCGCCTTCAGTTCATTGAGAACCTGAAAACCGTCCTTGCGCGGCATCATCACGTCGCACACAATGAGATCGAATTTCTCTTGTGCGACTTTCTGAAGGGCTTCCTCGCCGTCGTACGCCACAGTAACCTGGTGGCCCTGCCGTTCCAGGTTGACTTGCACGAGGCGCGCAATGTTCCGTTCGTCATCGACTGCAAGAATTTTCGCCATTACTATCCCCTTCAGACATTGAATCTGCTTATTCAAGTATACAAATCGCGTGCACTGCTCGTCAACGCTTGGAACGCCGTCGGGCGCGCAAGCACCTTCAGTTGCCGCGGCTACCCGTTATGATAGACCATAAGGGTATGATACACGCCGCCAAGCAAGTTACTGTATTCCTTACCGACAAACCCGGTGAACTGGCCCGCGCTTTCGCCGCACTGGCAGACGCCAACGTCAACATCCGCGCCCTTTCCGGAAATCCCAAGGCCGGAGACCACGGAACCGTTCGTTTTGTTCCCGATGACGTGGATGCCGCCGTCAAGGCGTTGACGCCCGTGGTTCTGGCCGTGCGCGTCGCCGATGTTCTGATCATCCAGATGCCGGACCGGCCTCGCGCCCTGCTGGAAGTCACCGAGCGCCTCGCCTCGGCCTCCGTCAACATCGAGTATGTGTACGGTTCGGTCACCGATCCCGGCTTGCCGTCCTCGGCTGTTTTCAAGGTTTCCGACCCGGAGGCCGGCTTGAAGGCGCTGGCCGGAATGTGACTCCGAAGCCGGTGAAACCTTTCCGGCGTTGATCTCGTATCGATGCATGCGGGCGGGATCGTTCGCCCGCTGTTCCTGTTTACCGGGAGGATCGATATGGGAACGAATGACGACTGGAAAAATCCGCTGAACCTCATCCTGCCCGCGGGCGTGGTGGCTCTGCTGGCATCGCCAAAATTCCGAGCCGGCGTGCGCGACGCTCTCGTGAAGGGAGTGGCCGGCATCATGGACCTGAGCGACCGGGCCGCGGTCTGGACGGAGGACTTCCGGCGCGAAGCGCAGGTCATCGTGGAGGACGCGCGCAAGCGGCGTGAAACCGCCAAGTCCGCGCCGACTGAACCTACGGTGACCGTGGCAGACCCGGCCCTGGACGGCTGATCCCGATTCACACGGCCGGGGCGTCCGCATCGGTTGCTCCGGCCGTTTTGTCCGTCAGCCCAGCAGGGCGAAAAACTCCTGTTCTGAAATCCGGCGCGGTCCAACGCGCGGCAAAGGGTTGTTCCTCGCGTGCAGACGCGCGCGTAGAACCATCGGACCCAGCAGTCCGTTGCGCAGAACCTGTTGCGCAATATAGGCCGCGTGCAACCAGCCGTAACGCCGGCGTACCCTGCGCGGCACGTTCCTCAGCATAGCCCACTCCGCGTTCCGCTGGTTCAGGAAAATCTTGCGTCTTCCCAGCCTCCTGGCGGTATAACCTTCACGGTGACGCACCACCGCTGTCGGCAGGTAGAGACACCCGTATCCGGCGAGGCGCGCCCTCAGCGCAAAATCCACATCCTCGTTGTACGCCCAGAAAGCCGGGTCAAACAGGCCGATGTCGTCGATGACGCGCCTGCGGATCAACGCGGCGCCGCCCGAAGGGCCGAACACCTCTTTCATTTCGTTCCATCGCGACGCCGGATCACCGCGTCCGATCTGGTAGCCGGACAGCGTGCGCCGGTATCCGATGCCGGCGTTTTCCATGATCTCAGGGTGATCCCAGCGGCGCATCGAGCAGGCGAACATATCTAGTCCAGGTTGTTCGATCAGCGCGGAGGTCAGAATCTTGATGAGGTCCGGATCGAACGAAATATCGTTGTTCAACAATAAAACAGCGTCGCCCGTGGTTTGCGAAACACCGATGTTGCAGGGTTCGGCGAAACCGCGGTTTTCGGGAAGGGATATCACTTTCGCGCCGGCGAGGTCCGGCAACTGCTCGGAGCCGTCCGTGCTCCCGTTGTCCACGACCACGACTTCGTGCGGCGCGGTGGTTTGCGCCGACAGGGAGTCGAGGTATTCGGGAATGACTTCCAGGCCGTTCCAGTTGACGGTGACGATGCTGATCCGCATTAGGTAATGATAGCCGGTGTTGCGCGGGCTACTGCGCCAGGTATCGGCCGAGGCGGGCATCCGCCTGTTGCTGGACTTCACTGGCCGCCGGGGCGAGGTTCCAGGCTTCCTGCCACAGTAGACGGGCCTGGTCCAGGTTGCCGCTTCGGAACGCACGGTCCCCTTCGTTGAGATAAATGGCCGCCATCCGCTCCGATGCCTGTTCGGCGACCGCCGGTTCTTCATACATCCTCTGCCGCGCCTTGTTGTATCGCTCCAGGGCTTGTTTCAGTTCTCCGCGTTCCTCGTGCAAAACCCCGAACGCCACATTGACCTCGGCGCTTTCGGGATCCAGTTTTTCGGCTTCCATCAGCGCGGCCTGGCGGTTTCTGCCGGTCAACTGCTCCGATCTTCGAATCAGCGCCGTGCGCAGTCGGTCGCGAAAAAGGTCCTTGGCGACGTCTGTCTGAGCGATGCGCCCGGCTTCGCGGTAGTTGCGGACGGCTGTGGCGAAGTCGCCCCGTTCCATGGCGGTGTCGGCAACCTGCGCGATCTCCCGGGTGTTCTGCGCGTCGCGGTACCGGTCATAAGAACCCTTCCCGACCACCGCCAGGGCGATGATGCACAGTCCCACGAGAGCGGTGACGACAAGCACGCGCCAGAAGACCTTCATCTCCTCGCTCAGCCCGTCCCAGGGGTTGCTCGGCCAGCGGAACACGGGGCTGGGCGCCGGAGCGCTTTGGAAAACATAGGTGGAAGGCGCGGGGTTCGGCTGGCCCGGCGCGAAGGTCCGCGGTTGGGCGCCGACGGCCGGTTTGCCCCACGATCCTCTCGCGGAGCCGACTCCACTGCCGATCGGTCCCCGACGCGCGCGCAGATCGGCGGCCATATCGTCGGCGGTGCGGTACCGGTCTTCCGGCCGCTTGGCGATGGCTTTATGGATGATCGCCGCGAGCCAGTCCGGCAGTCCGGGCGGGAACGTGGGCGCCTCGTGAACGATGTTGTAGGTAATAGTGACGACCGAATCACCCATAAACGGTTTTCGTCCCGTCAGCATTTCGAACAGCGTGATGCCCAGCGAGAAGATATCGGTGCGAGAGTCGATATCGCCTCCGGCGATCTGTTCCGGTGACATATACGACGGAGTTCCGAACACCTGCCCGGCGACGGTGATGTTGGCTTCCGTCTGGATGCGCGCGATACCGAAGTCCGTCAGTTTGGGAAGGTTGGGCGTAATGAGATGCACGTTGTCCGGCTTGATGTCGCGGTGCACCACCCCGTTCTGGTGCGCGTATCCCAGGGCATCGGCAAGTTGCGCGGCGATGGTCACCGCTTGGTCAACCGGCAGGCCGTCGGTTCCCTTCAGGGCTTCGCGCAGGGTTGGCCCGTCCAGGTACTCCATCGCGATGAAGTGCCGCCCCAGGTCCTCGCCCACTTCATAAATGGTGACGATGTTGGGGTGCGTCAACCGGCCGGCGGCCCTGGCCTCGCGGAGAAATCGCTCGATGCGGTCCTTCTCGGCGGTTCCGTCCGCGCCGGGCGGTATGACCATTTCCTTCACCGCCACACGACGCGACAAAACGGGATCCCACGCTTCGTAAACAACATCGTTCGAGCGTGCGATTTCCTGCCGCAGTTCGTAGCGGCCCAGTTTGTTCGCCGAAACAGGCATCGCTTATGTAGACGCCGACGATCAGCGTCGAGTTTCGCTTTTCACGCTTTCCAGATGCCGGCGGTAGAGCGCCATAAAGCTGTACGGATCGAGAACCGCGATGTCCCTGTCCGCCGCTTCCAGGCCGTCGACAAGGCGGCGGTACCACGACGGGCTCTGCAGGATGGCGCGGAAAATATGGAAGGTCGGCGGTTCGGCTTCCCGCACGCGGTTCAGCACGGCCTTGCGCGCGTCTTCCGGTGAACCGCTCAGGTCGTCGCTCATACGTATCAGAGGCATCCCCTTGTGCATTCCGACCTTCTTCGGATTTTGCTCGATCGTGCCGACGGGAGATATCTTCGCGTAGGCGTCGAGAACGGATTCGCTCATCGAAGGGGCGTAGCCGTCGATGACGAATCCGGTGATGCCCAGTCCGAACTGCTGATACCATGCCTGGCAGTGCCTGCGCCACAGGTCCACGGCGGAAGGAAGCCCGGACGGTCGAGGTTCCTCAAGAAGGGAAGGATTCAGATACCCGGCGCCGCAATCGCCCGAAACGAACCAGTCGTTTTCGGTGCGGGTGGCGCGGGTGTACCAGAACGCCGCGGGGAAACGGGCGGAAAGGTTCGGATTGAAGGCCCACCCCATCGGCACGCTTCCGCGTTCGGGATCGTCCCAGAGGCCGGGCAACATCTGGTACATCCACGCGGCGGAATCCCAGTCGCCCACGTAAAAGGTGATGTACCGTTTCGGCGAGACACCCTCCGGTTCATGCCATTCCGAGGACGACCTGGGAACCTCCAGCGGATAGACCGGCAGGGGTTGATGCCGGTAGAACGACGCGTTGGCCATCGCCGAAAGGCTCAACGCGTCGGCGTCGAGGAACGCATTGTAGGCCGAGGCAATCTGAACCAGTTTCCACTCGGACGGCACTCCGCCGTACTTTCCGCCTACCAGATCGGTGTATTTGTAGGCCCACGGAACGAACCCGCCGATGGAGCACAAGCGTTGCCCATCGTTCTGCTTCGCCACCGACGCCAGCAATCGGCGGAGCGTGACCGCGTCCGTTCCCGGTTCCTGGCCGGGATCGTCTGTCGCCGCCTCGTCGTCGATCGGCGACAAGTCGAAGAAAAACGCGCGGTTCGAGACGAAGTAGTCGTGGTTGGTAAGCGTGTGGTTCCAGAAGTCGGAGGCCTTGGGATTCTTCAGCCAGGCCGCGTCGATCGTGCAGGCGAGGGTGGCCGTGCCGCACAGCCCCGTGTCCAGGTACCGCGAAATCGCCCAGCGGTACGCATCGTTCTTCGCGCTTCCCGACGTCGGTTCGTCGGTATCCGGAATGACACCCTTTCCGTTGAACATCGGCGATCCATCCGCGTGAAACAACCGCCGCACAACGGGCAGTCCCATACCGGTAAGGCGCGTGTACAGGGAGGCGGGATCGGGATCGTGGCGAACGGCGATCAGGTCTTCGACGCCGGCGATGGTGGATGCAATGTTGCTGGTGGCCGGTACGCGTTCGTCATAAACGACCAGGCCTTTGATGCGCGTGCGGTAAAGCGCGATCAGCGACGGGAAGTCCGGAATGACTTCCACCTTCTCCGATTCCAGCCAGGCGCCCGGCGCGCGCAAGCGGTTCAGCCAGTAGTCGTCCAGTTGGATGTTGCCGGCGTACCGGTTGGTCACGGCGCGGAGATATAGTTCGGGGGCGTGGCGGTTGATAATGCCCTGCAGGGTTGCCACGGCGTGAACGAGGTCCCACGCCTCCCGGACGGGAAGATTCGCGGCGTATGTCAGGTCGAAACTGCGCATTCCTCACCCCGATCAGCGGGAAAGCCGGCGCACAACGCAATAGGCGCGGGCGCCGGTGTTAATTTGCGACTCATTCGTGCGTGCTCTCTCGCCCATTTTAGCCGAAAGTGGAACCTTTCACGCGCATGGCGTACACTCTCTGTGTATGCATGTCTATCCGCGTTGGTTCTCTCTGCCGCGCGGCCTTCGTAAAGGAGGATTGAAAACGGTGAAACTTCTACACGTCCTCTTCCGTCTGTTCGGCCTTGGACTTGTTTTCGCGACAGGTCTGGCAGGCGCTGGAGCCGTTCCGGGCGATCCCGGAATCAGCCCGCGAGACACGCTTCCCAGGCCGGTGTACGTCATGCCCCCGGGCCCCCAACCTGCGATGGTCTGCACACCCGGGTCGCCGCAGGCGTCGATGCCGCCGGTTGTGGTGGGCAAGACGACCGACAGCAAGCTCAGCCCTTACCTCCGCGACAAGGTGACGCGGTTGCGCGAGACCCAATCCGCCGGCACGCTGACGGACGGCCGGACGTTTTCCGATAACATCGTGCGGGTGCGCCGCGACGGCGCCGTGGAGGTCTATATCACGGTATCCGAATACGACGAGGCGAAATTGAACGCCTTGCGCGACGCCGGATTCGAGTACGAGATGTCCGTCACCGCACCGACGATTGTTCTGCAGGGGTGGCTTTCCCTCAGTGGTGTGGCCGACGTTGAGCGATTGGACTTCGTGCGATGGATCACTCCGCCCGGCTATCCCGCCGTCAACTCCGGCAGTGTCACTGCCCAGAGCGACACAATCATGAAGACGTCCAATGTGCGGAGCACGCTGGGAGTGACAGGCTCCGGCGTCCGCGTGGGCGTGATTTCGGACAGCGCCGACCAGCGCTCCGAGGCCCAGGCAAAAGGCGACCTTCCCTCCGATGCCAGCATCTACCTCGGCAAGGTGAACACCGGAACCGATGAAGGCACCGCGATGATGGAGATTGTGTACGACATGGCGCCGGGCGCCTTGCTCGGTTTCTACGGACCCTCCACCAGTATCGACATGGCCGACGGAATCACGAACCTGCGCACCAACGGGTGCAAGGTTATCGTGGACGACCTGACGTTTTTCGACCAGCCCTGGTACGAGGAAGGCCCGATTGAAGCTTCGATCACGGCCAACACCTCGGCCGGTGTTGTGTACGCCACCAGCGCCGGCAACATGGCGCAGAGCATGCGCGTGACGACGTACAGCCCGACAACCGCCACAATTGGCGGATACAGCATGAACGTCCACAATTTCACCAGCCTGACCCCTGGCGTTCTGGCGCACCTGATGCCCGTGTATCTGCCTGGCGGCGGCGCACAGACGCGCGTAATGATGCAGTATGACAGCAAGTGGGGCGCTCCCACCGACGACTATGACCTGTATCTCACCGATTCGACAGGCGCAACCGTTTATGGCGCCTCGGCAACGGAACAGGGATCCGGAAGCGGTCAGAATCCCTATCCGCTCGAGGATATTGTCATCACAAACAGCGGTGGCGCCGGATGGGCATACGTCGTCGTCAGCCGGTACAGCGGCGTCACCAGGAACTTCAAACTGCTCGTTTTGACCGGCCAGATAGACGTGAACTACAAGACCACGGCCGGAACCATACTCGGCAACAACAAGGCCAAGGACGCTTTGTCGTGTGGGGCGATAGACGCGGCTGATCCCGGCAATGTGAACATCGAATCGTTCAGCAGTCGCGGGCCGTCACTCATCAGCTACCCGAGTTCGCAGACGTGGAACAAGCCGGATATCACCGGCATCGACGGGGTTTACGTCAGCGGCGCGGGAGGTTTCGGTCAGGTGGTTTCCGGTCAGACATACCGTATTTTCTACGGCACGTCCGCCGCCGCTCCCACGGTAGCCGCCGTCGCGGCTCTTGTGCTCAGCAGACAGCCGAGCGCTACGCCCGCTCAGGTGAAAACAGCCATTACGTCCACGGCAAACGATCGAGGCGCGGCGGGGTACGACTACACATACGGCTACGGCCTGGCAAACGCTTTGAATGCCGTGAACAGCGTGGCCGTGCCCACCAAACTGGGCTTCACGATGCAACCGGGCGGAGTTGGCGCCGGCGTTCCGCTGGCTCCCCAGCCGGCGGTCGCCGCGCAGTATGCGGACGGCACGACGGCCACGGGCTACACCGGAGCGGTAACCATCGCCATCAAAGCCGGCACCGGAACAGCAGGCGCCGTGCTGAACGGGACCAAAACGGTGAATGCCGTCAACGGAGTGGCCACATTCAGCGGGCTGAACATCAGCAAGGGCGGGACCGGCTACGTATTGTCCGCCACAAGTGGGTCATTGACGGCGGCCGACAGCAACCCGTTCTCGATTCCGTTCCCGAAAGGCGACCTGAACCTGGACGGGGTGTTCAACCAGTTGGATGTCGCCCTGGCCGGACGCGTTTGGGGCGGCCTCGCTACATTCCCGTAATCAACCTTACGGATACCAGAGCAAGAGGGCCGTCCGGATGGACGGCCCTCCCGTTCATTGGCATCAGCAATTCAGGCGACCATTCGGGGTATCACGCCCCTTATCAGGCGCTCAAAGTCGGCGATCTTCGATTTCACCGAGGTCAGGACCTCAACGTGGTCAATCGAATCGGAAGCGATTGATGAATTGGTGAGGCACGAGATGCCCAGGACGCGCATACCGGCATGCCGGGCGACAACCACCTCCGGCACCGTGGACATACCGACAGCGTCAGCGCCTCCGGCGGCCAGGAACCGTGCCTCGGCAGGGGTTTCGTAGGCCGGACCCGCCACCATCACATACACCCCTTCCATCAGTTCGATGCCCAACTCGCGGGCGGTATCCCGGGCCAGTTTCCTGAATTCCGGGTCATAAGCATCGTGCATATCGGGAAACCGTGTGCCCAGGGTGTCGTCGTTCGGTCCCACCAGCGGATTCACGCCGACGAAACCGGGTGTGTTGATGTGATCCGAGATGAGCATCAAGGCGGGCGTCTTCCACGCCGTGTTCAATCCTCCGGCCGCGTTTGTAACAATCAGGCTATCGGCGCCCAACGCGCGCATGACCCGTATGGAGAACGTGGCGGCTTGCGGCGAGTGCCCTTCATAGAAATGGGCCCGGCCGGACAATACGGCGACAACCACGCCTTCCAGCCGGCCCATCATCAAGTGTCCCTGATGGCCGGGAACGACAGGCACCGGAAAGCCAGGGATCTCCGCATAGGGGATCTTCACTGCTTCCTGCACGGCGTTCTCCAGGTGATTGAAGCCGGAGCCGAGGACGATGGCGATGCGGGGAACCAGGCCGGTGGCTTCACGTATTTTGCCGACGGCCCGGGCAATGGTTTCTGGGTGGTGGGACATAGGCGCATGGACTCCCGGGAAAGGAACGGACGGCCCGGGTGAGCCGTCCGTCCAGAAAGCGTTATTCCAGGCCCGGCGGTGGTGGACCCGGCGCGGGCGGCATCGGAACCGGCGGATGCTCAGGGCCGCCGGTAACGGGCGTCGGGGGAACGGGTTGCATCGTGGGCGGCGGTCCGGACATCGGAGCATTCAATCCGCCGGCCATCGGCGAGCGTCCCGGCTGAGGATTGAGAGTCTTTATCTTCTCTCTCTGAGCCGGTGTCAGTAACTGTTTGTAGGATTGCGCCAGTTTGATGTCGGACATCATTTCCTGCGCGCGCAAACGGTGCAGTTCCTGAACCTTGGCTTCAACCTTGATCATGTCGGGGTGGTCGGCCCCGGTCAGGTCGCGCAGTTCCTGCTGGATTTTGCGCTGGGCTTCCATGCGTTCGCCGCGTGTTTTGAACGAATCCTGTTGCAGGGATTCGATCTTCTTCATTTGTTCGTCGGTCAGTTGAAGTTCCTCCTTGTTGGAGGTAATCAGGAACTGCATGTAATTGCCCTGAAACCCCAGGGGCGCCTCGAACCGGAAGTTCGACGGCGGAGGCGGCGGAGGGGGTGACGGCGATGGAACGACTTGCGGCACGGGTGAAGGCGGATTCTGGGCAACAGCCCATCCGCCCAGGGCCAGCGCCAGGGCGGCCGGAGCCAGGTAACGGACTTTCATAAACGTATCCTCCATGGTCCTTGCGGACGGCTTCTAACGTTTATCAGACGTCCGGCGCGTCGGAAGGTTGCAGTGGCCATACCTCGACCGGCGCCGGTTCCAGTGACGCGGGAAGTTGGAAGTTTCCCACGGCGTACGGTTGCATCTTTCCCGCCAGATCGGCGGTTACCCGGGCCTTCACGACGATTTGCTCGGGTGTGTATTCTACAGACTCGACCTTGCCGCTTTCATAACACTGCGTCAGCAGTTCACTGCGATTGTACGGCAGGTGCGCCTCCACGGGCGTCAACAGGGATGAAACGACACGGGCCACGGTGGTCAGCAGTTGCTGAAGACCGTCACGCTTTGTGGCCGATATGTAAACGCTGTTCGGCGTGTTGGCAACGGTGTGGCGCAGTTCATATTGATCGGTCACACGGTCGCTCTTGTTGAACGCCGTGACGATGGGTTTGTCCTTCGCGCCGATTTCCGCAAGAACGTCCTCCACGGCCCGCATCTGCAAGTCGCGTTTCGGGTGCGAGGCATCCACCACATGTATCAACAGGTCGGCTTCGTTTACCTCCTCCAGCGTCGCGCGAAAGGCGGCAACGAGGTCGTGAGGCAGACGTTGGATGAATCCAACCGTGTCGGTCAGCAGGACAGCCCAACCGTTCGGAAGAAGCACACGCCTCGTGGTCGGATCCAGCGTGGCAAACAGCATCGGGTCCACGAGGACCTCGGATCCGGAAAGCACGTTCATCAGGGTGGATTTGCCCGCGCTGGTGTAGCCGACGAGAGAAGCGGTTGGAAACGGCAGGCGCTGGCGGCCCCGCCGGTGCTCGCCGCGTTGACGCCGAACTTCGCCGAGTTCCGCTTCGAGTTCCGAGATGCGCGAGCGCAGGTGCCGGCGGTCGACTTCCAGTTTGGCTTCACCGAGCCCGCGCGAGCCGATGCCGCCCTGCTGACGCTCAAAACGGGTGTAAAGGTTGCTCAGTCTGGGCAAGGTGTAGGTGAGGTTTGCGAGTTCCACCTGCAACTTGCCTTCGCGCGTGTGGGCGCGCCGCGCGAAAATATCCAGGATTAACTGGGTGCGGTCGACAACGCGGGTGTGAACGACTTCGGCAAGGTTGCGCTGTTGGGTTGGCGTCAGCTCATCGTTCACAATCACCAATTCCGCCTGGTGGTGCTGAACGAGGGCGTACAGTTCCTCGGCGCGGCCTTTGCCGAAATAGGTGGAGACGCTTGGAACAACGCGGCGCTGAACGAACTCGGCGACGGGTTCGCCGCCCGCCGTGCGCGTCAGCGCGGCCAGTTCCTCGAAGTCGTACTCCAGGTCTTCGCGGCCGGTGTCCAGAACAGCCAGGATTGCTTTTTCAGCGGTTGCCACCGCGTGCATTTTTCGTTCGGTGCTCACAGGTCAATTGTAGCGCAACGAAGGGGAGAGTGGTGTCCGGTATACCGACAGGAAACGGGCCGCCCGATTGGGCGGCCCGCGCCTTGGTTTTCGCCTTCAGGCTCTGGAATACCCGGCGGCGATCATTCCAGGTTGCGGCGCCTGTGAGGACACCGCGGAAACCACGGTCAGGCCGTTATTCGCGACCGCTCTTTTTCGATGTTTCCACTGGGCCTGGTCAAACAATCGTGGAGCGTTTCCCGCGGTAACCATGTCTGTACAGTGCAAGAAGCGGGCCGATTGTGAAGCACCACTTTTTACGGTAACCGGCCTGAGCCGGTGTCAAAGAAACGCGCGCGGCGCCGCGGGTGCCATCATTTGACACCTCCGCGCACATAGCGTAAACTATAAGTTGGATAAGGAATCGGGTGCATGCCCGTCGTACGCGCCGGGCCGCCGCACGCAAGTGGAGCGGGCAACCTTTTCACGGCGTGTAGACTTCGCGACGTCCGCGACGTTGCTGATGGCGGCAAATCGTCGCGCCGTGAATCGTGCGCGATGAACAGCACGCCTGATGCGGCCCCCGGTCCTTTCGAAGGTTTTATCGCACGGCGTGTTTGTGTTGCCGGCGGCGGACGTCTCGATTTCCCGCCTCCATCGATGAACAACGGGCATGGCCGGTGCGGTTGCAGGTGTTTTTCCGGGCCTCCCGGTTTCGGCCGGCGCTGACAAGCGCACGATGCTGAACCGGGTGATACTGGATCCCGGGCCGTCCGGGATGTTCTCGATGACGCCGCAAGGTCGTGCACCGACCGAACGGTGTTGCAGGATTCCGACGTTTTGCGCGCCGGATCAGCCCTCGCTGTAGCCGTCTCCGCCAGTTCCCCCCGTTCTCGCGACCCGCGCCGGCTGTTGTTGTTGAAAGAGGCCTGGGCGTGCAGAAAGAGATATTCGTAAATGTCGACCCGCGGGAAACCCGCGTGGCGATTGTGGAGGACGGCTTCCTTGTCGAACTCCACATGGAGCGCGAGGAACGCGTGGTCGGCAGTGTGTACAAGGCGCGGGTCACCAATGTCCTGCCGGGCATGGACGCGTCGTTTGTTGATATCGGCCTGGAAAAGAACGCCTTCCTTTATGTGGGCGACATCCTGACCGACGACTCCTCCGATGAAGGCGACGGCAGGAACCGCGGACGCCGCAGAACCTACTCCGACGCCAAGATACGCGACCTCGTCAAGCCCGGGCAGGATATCCTCGTCCAGGTCGTCAAAGCTCCCCGCGGCACAAAAGGCGCCCGCGTCAGCACCCGCGTCTCCCTGCCGGGCCGTTACCTGGTCTTCATGCCGGACGCGGGGAATGTCGGCATCTCCCGCAAGATAGAGGACGTCCACGAGCGGGACCGCCTGAAGCGGGCCGGTGAACGCATCCGCAAAGAGGGCGGCATCATCATCCGCACGGAAGCAGAGGGCCGATCGGAGGCGGAACTGCGCGACGACTACCGGTATCTGCTGAACGTATGGCACGACATCAAGGAACGGTTCCGCACGGCGCCGCCCGCGTCGGTTCTGCACCAGGAAATGGGACTGCTGTTCCGCGTGGTGCGCGATATGTTGAGCGCCGATATTTTTGCCGTGGTCATCGATTCGCCGGAAGGCCACGAGCGTTCGGTGGAACTGGCCAATGCGCTGTCGCCGGGGCTGGCCGACAAGTTGCTGTTGTACGATGAGACGACGCCACTCTTTGAGGCGTACGGTATCGAGAAGGAGATTGAACGCCTGGCTAAACCCAAGGTCTGGCTGAAGTCCGGCGGATACCTGCGCATCGATGAAACCGAAGCGCTGACCTCCATCGACGTCAACACAGGCAAGTTCGTCGGCGCGACCAGCCTGAACGAAACGATCCTGCGGACCAACCTCGAGTCGGCCAACGAAATCGTCCGCCAGTTGCGGTTCCGCGACCTGGGCGGGATGATAATCCTGGACTTCATAGACATGTCGTCCGCCGAAGATCGCAAGACGGTGATGAGGGCGCTGGACAACGCCTTGAAACAGGACCGGACGCGCACGAAGGTTGCCGCCATATCGCCCCTCGGCCTGATCGAGATGACGCGCAAGCGGACCGGCGAGAACCTGAGCGAAACCCTGCGGGATCATTGCCCTTACTGCGAAGGGCGCGGCACGGTTCAGTCGGCTCTGACAACGGCGGTGCGGGCCGATCACGAACTGCGCGGAATGGTCGCCCGGGACACCAATCCCGCTTACTACGTGTGCATGCACCCGGACGTTGCGGTCGAGTTCATCGGGGAGTGGGGCGGCCCTATACACAAATTGGAACAGGATACCGGACGCGCCGTTTACGCCCGACCCGATCCGAATGCCCACCGCGAAAAGTTTTCTATAGCGCCGGCCGATGTCCCGCTGATGCAGAAGAGCATGAGGGGCCTCAAACCCGGCAAGGTACTGGACTTGACCGTGGAAGCCTACGGCACAGGCGACGACCTCCGTTCCATCGCCTGGCACAACGGCATCCTTGTGGAGGTCATCAACGGCGCCGCCCATATCGGACAGACTTTGCAGGCCAAACTTACCAACGTTTCACGTTCCTATATGATGGCCGAACTGGTTGGAGTGCCGACGCCGCCCGGCGTTCGCCCGGACACCCGCGCCTTCGCACCCGCGCCGTATCCCAAGGCGGCCGTAAAGGCGGATCGTGAACTGCAACCGGAAGAATCGATCGATAAATACTTCACCACCGACCGGGCGCCCCGCTACCGCCGCAGAGGCGAGGAATCCACCACCGAAACCGAAGCAAAGTCCGATAAGCCGGTGAAGGAGCCGAAAGCGAGAGGCGGACGCGCGCAGAAACCCGTAGTAATTGAAGTCGTACCTGTTCCGGCGCCGGAACCGGCCGCAACTTCCGCCGAACTTGCCGACGCGCGTAAACGAAAACGGCGCGGGCGCCGCCGCCACGAAGACGTTCCCGAGGGCGAAACGGTTCTTGTCAGCGTGGAAGCGGAAACCGAAACACCATCGATGGTGTCTGTCGAGACCGGACCGGAGTTCCCGAAGATAACCCTTCCCGTAACAGAGGGGGATGCCGGCGAAGAACCACAGGCGGTGGAGGTTGCTGTGAAGCCTGGTGGACACGTTTTCAAGCGCTGGCCCCGCCGCAGAAAGGGCCGGCCGGGGCGGGATGAACGCGGCGGATCCGACATGATGGGAAGCGACGAGAGCCTGTAAACATTTTCAGTTGGCATCTTGTACACTTCCGTTTGACCTGAGCGCGTGTTTCAGGGTATCCTTATAAACGCTTTGCGACTCCCGCGGATATCCCGCGGGCACGTGCGGTCGAACGCTTGAACTGGAAATAAGCAATATGTACGCGATAGTGAAAACCGGTGGTAAACAGTACGTCGTCCGTGTGGGCGATCGTGTCAAAGTGGAGAAATTGGCGGCGGGTATCGGTGATTCCGTCACCCTCGGCCAGGTTCTGTATGTCGGCGGCGACTCCCCCGTGGCGGGCGCCCCGTGGGTCGAAGGCGCTTCCGTGACGGCTGAAGTGCTGGCCCAGGGCAAGGATGCCCGTATCAAGGGATTCACCTACAAGCCGAAGAAGCACACGCACCGTCGTTACGGACACCGGCAGTTGCATACGGAAGTCCGTGTAACCGGCATCAACGTGTAATGACGCCCGTCCGCCGGAATCGCCGGCGGTTCGCGGTTCGCATATAGAGGGGCAATTCAATGGCACATAAAAAAGGTGTAGGCTCGTCGCGCAACGGCCGCGACAGTTGTCCGCAGAATCTGGGTGTGAAGTTGTACGGCGGCCAGTTGGCCAAGGCCGGCGCCATCATCGTCCGACAGCGCGGCACCCGGTTTTCACCGGGCTGGAACGTAGGCATCGGCCGCGACGACACGCTTTTCGCGTTGAAGACCGGCTACGTGAAGTTCGAAGGGCGCGAGAAAAACCGCCGCAAGGTCAGCATCGTCGAACTGGTGGAGACGGAAGAGGCGACGCCCGTTTCGGCCTGAACCAGATACGTCTTTCCGGTAGAACGCCGGGCGCGCCCGGAGGCCAAGCGCTTCCCCGCCGCGCCGGCGTTCTCCGCATATTTGGGCATCTCTGAACAGCGAAAGCAGTCATCACGCGATGGTCTTCCTCGATGAAGTCACAATCCACGTCCGATCCGGCCGGGGCGGCGACGGAGCCGTGTCGTTTCGCCGTGAAAAGTACGTTCCCAAAGGCGGGCCGGACGGCGGAGACGGAGGACGCGGCGGAAGCGTCATCATCGAAGCGGATGAGCACCGCACCACGCTGATCGACTTCCGCTCGCGGCGCCATTACTTCGCCACAAACGGAAAGCCCGGCGAGGGGAACCGGCGGACCGGCAAGAGCGGCCAAGACCTGTTGATGAAGGTGCCGGTGGGAGTCATCGCCTATGAAGTCGAGTCCGGTCGCGTTCTGTGCGACCTCACGGTTCACGGTCAGCGCGCCGTTCTGGCGAAGGGCGGCATCGGAGGGCGCGGTAACAGCAACTACGCCACGTCCACCCACCAGACACCCCGTTTCGCGGAACGCGGCGAGCCCGGTGAGGACCGCGAGGTCCGCCTGGAACTGAAACTGCTGGCGGATGTCGGACTTATCGGTTACCCGAACGTCGGCAAATCCACGCTGATCAGCCGTATCTCCGCCGCGCGGCCCAAGATTGCCGACTATCCGTTCACCACGCTGGTCCCGAATCTGGGCGTCGTGCAGGTGGAAGAGGATTCCTTCGTGGTCGCCGATATCCCCGGACTCATCGAGGGAGCGGGGCACGGGGCAGGACTGGGGCACCGTTTTCTGAAGCACGTGGAACGGACACGCCTGCTGGTGCATATTCTGGACGTCAGCGGAACCACCGAACGCGATCCCCGGCGCGACTACGAGGTTATCAACGCGGAACTGGCGGTATACTCCGGGCGTCTTGCCGGCATGCCGCAGATAGTCGCATTGAATAAAATGGACGTCACTGATGCGCGCCGGCAAGCGGACGACGTGCGGGCGATTCTGCCTCCCGAAACTCCCGTATTCGAGATATCGGCTGTCACCGGCGAGGGCGTGCGCGAATTGATGTTCCACATCGCGGGTCGCCTGCGCGAGATACCGCGCACCGTTGCGGCGGAAACGGAGGCGGACAGCGTTGTCATCGGTCCGCCCGAACCGGAAGGCTGGGTTGTTCGTCAGGAAGAGGACGGGGTTTGGGTGGTCAGCGGAAAGTCCATAGAGACGCTGATCAGCCGGACCGACCTGGGGCGGGATGAGGCGGTTCAACGCCTCCATCGGCAATTGAAGAGCCGGGGCGTGCTGGACAAACTGGCGGAGAGCGGAGCGAAGGACGGCGACACGGTTCGTATCGGCGAGGCGGAGTTTGATTACGCGGAATGATGACGGGCCCACGATGAAAATCGGAGTTTACGGGGGAGTGTTCGACCCCATCCACTACGGCCATCTGAGGATTGCGGAGACGGCGCGTGAACACCTTTGCCTTGACAGGGTCTTGCTGATACCGTCGGGAACGCCGGTGCACCGGTCCGCTTCACAGGCTCCCGCGGAGGATCGTTTCGGAATGTGCCTTCTGGCCGCGCGGGACAATCCCGACTTCGAAGTCAGCCGGATGGAGATCGATACCAACCAGCCGAACTACACCGTGACGACCTTGCGCCGTATCCGCGAGGCTCAACCGGACGCGGAACTGTTTCTGATTGTCGGCGCGGATGAGGCGCGGATTTTCGCGAAGTGGCGCGAGCCGGATGCCATACTGAATATGGCGACCTTGGTGGTGGCAGACCGGCCCGGTGAAATCGAGCAGGCGCCGCCGCCGGACTGGCCGGAGTGGATCACACGGAAGACCGTGTTCCTGCCTCCGTTGCGCATCGACCTGAGTTCAACGGAAATACGCCGCCGAGTACGGGAAGGCCTGTCGATTCGATATCTGGTTCCTGAGGTTGTGAGGGAGTATATTGAGCAGAAATCGCTCTACTGAACGAGGCGCCGGCCGTGGCGTATGGAGTTTGTTCCGGTTCGTCCTGCTGGGCGCTATCCTTGCCTGCATCGTTATCTTCGGACTCCCGATTTTGAGGGTTGTCACCGGCGGGACGTTGTTCGGAGTTCATTTCACCGACCCACCATTTCGCGACGCCAAAAAGTTCTCGCTCCTCGTTCTGGGTCTGGACGAGCCGGATCGCATCAATCCCGACCTTCCCCGACGTTCCGATACGATTCTGCTGGCTAATGTCGACCTGACGACGAAAATGGTCACAGGCGTCAGTATTCCCCGCGACACCCGTGTGCGTTTGGACGACGGTAACTGGACCAAGATCAACAGCGCTTACTCGGAGGACGGCGTGGAAGGAACGCGCCGAATCGTTCAGCAGATCACCGGCGTGCGGGCCGACTACTACGTTGTGGTCGACACCGCCTCCACGGCGAAACTGGTCGACATGGTTGGCGGGGTGCGTATGGATGTGGACAAACGGATGAAGTACGACGACAACTGGGGAAAGTTGCATATCGACCTGCAACCGGGCATCCAGATGCTGAACGGCGAGCAGGCGACAGGTTACCTTCGGTTCCGCCACGATCCGACCGGGGACCTGGCCCGCATCAAGCGCCAGCAGATGTTCGTGCGGGCCATGGCGCGGCGCCTGGTTTCAGCCGGCAACCTGACCCGCATCGGTCCGATTACCGCGGAACTGAAGAAGCAGGTCAAAACCAATATCAAGGATTCCGACCTGGCTTACCTGGCCTATCAGTTCAAGGAAGTGCCCGGAACTCACTTTGAGTTCAAATCCCTGGAAGGCGGATTCAAGAACGTGCGTGGTATCAGTTACCTCACTCCCGATCACGAAAAGATGAATCAAACCATCAAGTGGGCCTTCCCAGACGCACAGATTCCGGAGGATCAGCCCGTTGACACCCTCTGACAATTCAGAACTCACGCTCAATACGATACTGGATGCCCTGCAGGATAAGAAGGCTGTCGACATCGAGCAGATCGATGTGCGCGGTAAAACCCTGATGGCCGATTACTTTGTCATCTGCACCGCCACCTCGCGCCCGCAGATGAATGCTATCCTTGATTCCGTTCGCGAAAAATTCCGCGACGCCGGGCTCCCGCGGCCGAAGGTCGAGGGCGAAGGCGATTCCCGTTGGTTCGTGCTGGACGCAGGTGTGGTGATTGCCCACGTGATGGCGCCGGACGAACGCGCCTTCTACAACCTGGAGCACTTCTGGCGCAACGCCCCGCTGTTGCCCTCGTGAGTACCAGAGCCGTTATCGTTGCCGTCGCCCTGTGCGTACTCGGCCTCGCGCGCTCCGGAGCCGCGACAACCGCGCCCGTTACCGTCAGCATGTTTTCGACGGGCAATGACGTTTACCAGGTGACCATCACATGGCCCGACGTGCCGGACAAGGCGGTTGCCAGGCAGGCGGCCGCCGAACTGGCCAGGAGGGCGCAGTGGGCCGGAGGTAACATCACCTGGCAGACGACCTCCACCGACAAGCGCATCCCGCCGCAGACTTCCGTGTCTTTCACCGTGCTGGCTCCATTCGCGCAGGGACAGATTCCGATTGAGGCTTTCGCCGTTGCCTTTCGGCAGTGGAAGACGGTCAACCTGGTTATCGCGCACGGCGGGGCGCTGTCCTATTCGGGCAGACCTCTGTACGAGGACAAGGACGTCGCTGTCAGCACGCAGTTCACTGAAGGCACGCTGTCGATGTCCATCAAAGTGAAGAATCCGAAACTGGAACGGATCACATTTCAGGACGAGACGGTAGCTCAGGCGCCCAAACCCGGAACAAAACCTCGTCCAGTGAAGCGCCCCGTGCCCCCGTGGATGTGGGTTAGTCTGGCCGCGGCGGCCGGCGCAACGGTGTGGCTTGTTGTGTATGCCTGGCTACTGCCGGGCAAACCCCGCAACCGCGCCCGTTGAGAAGCGTCCGCATTCAACCGAAAATGGTAGGATGACGGCCCCTTCGGGCTGAATGAGAGCGAGGCGCCATGCGATTACTCCCGTATTTCACGATATCCATCTGTCTGCTCGTGTCGACCTGGACGGTATCCGCGCAGGCGGCCCCTATTCACGCCGCTGTCGCGCAGGGCGATATCACCACAGTCCACCGACTTCTCAGGGAGGACCCTGACGCCCGGATGTCGCGGGACGAACAGGGGAGGACCCCGCTTCATATCGCGGCGGCCTCCGGAAACCTCGCAATCGCGGCGCTGATCATCTCATACCAGGCCGATGTCAACGCGGTAGACAACGAAGGCTTCACGCCCCTGCATCTGGCCTCGCGCGCCAGATCCGCGGAAATTCAGGAACTGCTGGTCAACTCCGGCGCCGATACCCTGGCCAGGGACAAGGCCGGGAACCTTCCCGTTCCGGAGAAGGCGGACGACACCGCGCCCGTTCAACCGACTGTTGCCGAAACGAAGGTCGGCGTCGAGCAATTCTCCGCATCAATCACGCCCAAGGCAGATGCCCTGACCACGAAGGCGACTGCGCTGGGCCTGCTTTCGAGCAGGCTGTTGATCGGCGACGGTGAGGGCGGAATCACCGTTTACGATCCTGCCGGCAAGCGCGGCGAACGCATCGCCTGCCCCATTGCGGCGAAGGATGTACTGCACATTCGCGCGGATGCGGCCGGCATCTGGTGGATGACCGGTGAACCGCGCCGCCTGCTGAGGTACGACGCATCGGCGCGCAAGGTGACGTGCTATGACATCTCCGGAGTTCGCCTGCGGCCGAACGCTTCCGAAACAGCATCGCCTCCGCCGACCTCGTTCGAGTTGTGGCCCGGTCACGTGGTGTTCGCCCGCGCCAACCAGGTTGTTTTCCTGGATGTGGAGGGGCAGATAAAGGCGACCGAACAGGTTCTGCCGCCGGACCTGGCCGGTCAGATACGCCGTTCCTCGATGACGCGCCTCTCCGGCGCTGACAGGAACGGCATCGTTCTGGTGGCGGGTCCGAGTACCGGTGTCACCGAGGCGCTGGTATGGCGGTTGGTGGACGGCAGATGGGGCGCTCCCATCGGCATGCGCTACCAGATCGGCGCGCCCGCGTTCGTTACCCCCAATGCCGTGACCATTCTTACCAATCCCACGGGCCGGACGGAGAAGCCGGTCTCCGCGCCGAAGGGTCCTCCGCGCGAGGAGACGATTGGAGGGTTCTCGAGAATACTTTTCCATAACGGAGATGCCCACAAGATCGAGGCGTTTTCGGAGGCGCCGCGACGGGTGCTGAATGGAACACTGTCGATTTCATCCGATGGGGCGCACGTTTGGTGTGCCGACGGCTCGATTCTTTCGCATTTGGACCTGAGCCTGGGCGGCGCCTCGGCATTCGTGCCGTGGAATCCGCCGTTCGGCGCGGCGGTGGACAAGCACTGGCGCATTGCGGCCCAGGTGGTGGACGGCTCGCGGGTATGGCTTGCCACTCAAAACGGGGTGGTGCGATTCCCGCCCGACGCGCCCGGCGCGGCGGATGGATATGCCGGTTACGTGAAGGTGCCGCTTGGCGAGTTCTCGATGCAACCGAAAACCGCCGCCGAGAAAAAGATTCGCGAGCAGGTGATTGCCTGGCAAGGGGTGCCTTACCTGTGGGACGGCGCGACGAAGCAGGGCGTGGACTGTTCCGGTTTCGTAATGCGGGTGTTTCAGACGCTGGGTATCAAATTGCCGCACAACTCCAAAGACATCGGCCTCCTGCCAGTCGGAAAACGCGTCCGCGACTCGTTACGTTACGGTGACGTGCTGGTGTATCCCGGCCACGTGGGCATCTATATCGGAAACGGCATCACGGCGGAAACGGTGGGCGGAACCGGCGGCAAGGGCGTCAGTTACGACAGTATCTGGTCGAGGCACGATGTGATCGTTCGCCGGTTTCTCTGACAAACATCATTCGTCTTGTTTCGTAGGCAACGGGCGCTCCGGATTGTATGATAATCATGTGATCCTGTTCGGGTTACAGGATTGCGCGCGGTATCGCGGCTGAGCCGGTAAGGAGACGGCATCGCGTTCACCGCAAACCGAAAAACTATATGGACACCTTCCTATGCCAGCCGGCGTTTGCCGGCGGTCTCACGTGGTTAACCGACCTTTCGTCGGCAACCATTCCTTTCGCGGCCATCGACGGCTCCGGTGACATCTGGGTGCGCGTCGGCTGGCTGGCACTGACACTTTTCCTCATCCTCGTTAATGCCTTCTTCGTGGCGGCGGAGTTCGCGCTTGTCAAGGTGCGCCCCACCCTGCTGGACGAACTCGCGGCGCACGGAGGTTCCTCGGCGCGCAAGGCACAGCACGCTGTCGCCCACTTGGATTCGTATATCTCGGCGACGCAACTGGGCGTCACGGCGACGAACCTTGCGCTGGGTTGGATCGGCGAACCGGCGGTATTCGAACTGCTTCACCCGCTTTTCGTATCCATCGGCTTCCCGCAAAGCGCCCAGCGGGGCGTCGCCTTCCTGGTGGCGTTCATCATCGTGACATTCATGACGATCGTGTTCGGCGAACTGGCTCCGAAAACCATCGCCATCCGCAAGTCTCAGTCCATCGTGCTCGCTATCGCTTGGCCGCTGGATATCTTCTATCACTTGTTCCGCTGGCCGATATTCGCCCTGAACAAAACGGCGAACGCCGTGGTCCGCCTGCTTGGAATTGAACCGGCCACCGAAGCCGAAACAGCGCCTTCACCCGGTGAACTTGCCATGATTGTGCAGGGAAGCGCCAGGGGAGGCCAGCTCGCCGCGACCCAGGCGGCCATAGCCAGTGATGCCCTGGACCTGCACGAAAGGACCGCCCGCGATGTGATGATACCGCGCGTGGACATGGCGTATCTGACCACGGCAGATTCCTTCGAGCAGAATGTGATGGCCGCCAATGCGGCCGGTTTCACGCGCTATCCCTTGTGCGATCCCGATGCCGACCACGTCATTGGTATGGTTCACATTCGGGACCTCCTGGCTGTCAGTTCCAAGCCGGGCGCATCCATACGCGACGCCCGCCGCGATATCCTGGTCGTTCCGGAAACCAAAACTCTGGAAAGCCTTCTTCGGATGTTTCAGTCATCGCGGATTCACATGGCGCTGGTTCTCGACGAGTTTGGCGGAACGGCGGGCATCGTCACTTTGGAGGACGTGCTGGAAGAGATTGTTGGAGATATCCAGGACGAGCATCAGCACGAGCGCCCGGCGGTGGAAACGCGGGAGGACGGCGGTTTGACGGTGGATGGCGGCTTGATACTGGACGATCTGGCCCGGGACCACGGCATCACGCTGGAATCCGAGGAAGCCGACACCGTGGGTGGTTACGTGCAGTGGAAACTCGGCGCCGTGCCGGAATTGGGCCAGGAAGTCATTTCCGAGGGTTACATTCTGCGCGTGGAAGCGATGGAAGGCCGCCGGGTGCGCCGTGTTACCATTGAACGGGAAGAACAAGCCGTGTAAGACGTGCTATATTGGGGGCAGAACCGCGCGATCGTAGTGCGCCTGTTGGGAGGTTACCCGATGAAGTCGCCGACTGCTGTCCGTATCGCCTGTGCTGTCCCCCTTCTCCTCTTCGTCTCGTCTGCCTTCGCCGTTCCCATTTTTGTCAACAAGAACGCGCCCGGTCCGGCCCACGACGGCGCTTCGTGGCAAACGGCGTTCACGACGGTGACAGGCGGAATCAACGCCGCAACGGCCGGCCGTGAACTCTGGGTAGCCGCGGCGCAGTACAACGAACGCATCACCATACCGAATGGAGTCGCCCTGTACGGTGGTTTTGCGGGTGTGGAAACCGTACGCGACGCGCGCAATCCCGTGGCCAACCTCACAATTCTCGACGGAGGCACACAGGGGGTAGTCGTCAAATTCGCCTCCTCGGCCGGGGCTTCGACGCGGATTGAGGGCTTTGTGATTCGGAACGGCCGGGCGGAGTGGGGCGGCGGCATTCAGTGCGTAAACGCGTCGCCGACCATCGCCAACAACGTCATCACAGGAAACACCTCAATCGGCGCGGGCGGCGGCATCTATTGTAGCGGCGCGGCCCCCACCATCATCGGCAACGCCATCACGGCCAACTTCGCTTCGTCGCTGTACGGTGACGGCGGAGGCATCTGCTGTGATGAAAACTCCAACGCGACCATCGTGTCCAACGCAATCAAGGGTAATATCGCCAATCAGAACGGAGGCGGCATTGCCGGCTGGAATTCCTCGCCGATCATCTCCAACAACGTCATAGCCAACAACCTGGCGTTTCTTTCGGAGGACGAGTTTGACGCCGGACGCGGTTCTTCGCGCACAAGCATCGGAGGCGGCGGCATTCTGCTCTCCGAACGCGCCATTGAGGACTACTTCCAGGTGATGAACGGGCGGTGCAACGCCGTGGTTGTCAACAACATCATCGCGGCAAACGGGGGGTTCTTCATCAACGGCGGAGCGTGCGTGTACGAGGCCGACGCTTCCACGCCCCTCTTCGCCAACAACACCATCGCGTGCAACAACGGCGCGGGTTTCTGGTGGCAGAATTCAGCGGTTTCCCTTGTGAACAACATCATCGCGTTCAATTCGCTGGGCGTGAACGGCGATCCCAAGGTCGGCAATCCGCCCGCCATTTTGCGTAATAACTGCGTCCACGGAAACGGTCTTCCCGGCGCCCGACCGGCAAACTACCAGGACATGTTGGATCAAACAGGCCTGAACGGTAACATTGCCTCCGACCCGGTGTTTGTGAGCGCCATGTACGGCGACTTCCATATCCAGCCGTGGTCGGCTTGTGTGAATGCGGGTTATCAAACGGTCGTCCAACCGGCCTGGACCGACATCGACGGTCAGGCGCGCACGTCCGGCGGACGCGTGGACATCGGCGCAGACGAGAACACCGGCGTTACGGGAGCACCGGCGCCGTTGATCGTCCGCGTAGCCACGAACGGGTCTGACGCGAACAGCGGCGCGTCCTGGGCCGCGCCGAAGAAGACGGTGCAGGCCGCGATCAACACGGCGGCAATAGTGGGCGGCGAGGTGTGGGTGAAGGCCGGCACGTACAATGAACGCATCAACATTCCTCCCTTCGTGCACGTTCGCGGAGGCTTCGCCGGCAGTGAAACCTCGTCGGGCGCCGCCAATCCCAAGGTGAATGTTACTATTCTGGACGGCCAGCAGGGCGGCAGTGTGGTTGTGATGTCAAACGGCTACCTGGTGACGCGCCTCAGCGGATTCACTGTGCGGAACGGCAAGATGGATTCCGGCGGAGGCGGGGTGCTGTGCCTGGTGGGCGGACCCGTCATCGAGTACAACGACATCACAGGCAACACCGCGCAGTATGGCGGCGGCATCAACGTCTACTGCGGAGTTCCATACATCGCGGGCAACACGGTGCGCGACAACACGCAGGTTATCAACGGCGGAGGGCTTTACGCCAAGTGGTCGACGCCCGTCGTCTACCGAAACACGTTCAGCGGAAACGTCAGCGCAGGCCAGCAGGGCGGCGGGATGTTCGTGGAGTTCGGCGGACTGATGGCCGTGGAGAACGTGATCGAGAACAACCTGGGCGGTGGCCTGTACGCCAAGGACGCGACGGTCGGTGTGGCCAGGAACACGGTGCGGAACAACAACTCGCAGGGCGACAACGGCGGAGGGATGAAGTTCACGTTCTGCGCGGGAACCGTGTCGAACAACGATATCCTTCAGAACTCGACCCAGTACGGCCTCAGCGCCGGCATGGGCGGCGGGATTGCCGTGTTCGGAGCGCCGGAAGGCACCACGCATTTAATGATTTCCAATAATACCATTGCCGGTAATTACGCTTCATTCGGAATGGATTTTGGAGGCGGAATCGGCTATTATCTGCAGTCGCCCGGCCGGCTCACGATTTCCAACAATATCCTGGCTTATAATTCCGGTGGCATTTATCAGGTTTACCAGAATCCGCCCGGACCTTCGGCGGCTCTCTACCGGAATGCCCTGTATCAGAACGTCAGCCAGGACCTGTTCGGCAACTGGGTAGACCAGCCGTATATAAACCGTTCACCCGGAGCGACCGATATGCAGGGCGTGGACCCGGCGTTTGTGAGCCTCACCATTCCCGACACGCATCTTCAAGCGACTTCCCTGATGATCAACGCGGGGAATGACGCCTACGTAACAGCGGGGGACCTGGATCGGGACGGGAAAGCACGCATCATCGGAACGCATGTCGATATTGGAGCCTATGAATACGGGACACCGCCGGCTTTTACGGCGGCGGACGTTCGAAAAGCGCTGAGGATAGGCGCCGGTTTAGAGAAGCCGACGCAAGCCGATGTTATGCGTTTGAACGTCGCCAACACCGGGACGTCATTCGGGCGGGTGGATGTGGTGGATGCCGCCGGAATAGCGCGGAAGATTGCGGGACTGGACACCAATCCCTAGCGTTCGGCCAGGAATGCCTCAAGTTCGGCCCGGGTGGGGATTCCTGCCTGTGCGCCGAGTTTAGTAACGGCCAGTGCCGCCGCTCCGCACGCGAAACGCACGGCGTCTTCCGGTTTTCCGCCCTCGGCCAGCGCCACGGTGAGGGCTCCGCAAAAAGTGTCACCCGCGGCGGTTGTGTCCACAACATCCACCTCAAACGCCGGGCAGAGGAATGCCTTGTCCGATCGAACCCACAGAGCGCCTCGCGGCCCCAGAGTGATCACCACGGTTCCAAACCCTTTTTCGTTCAGAGCCTTCGCGGCCCGTCGGGCTCCGCCTTCGTCCTCGACGGGGATGCCGGTCAGCGAGGACGCCTCCGTCTCATTTGGGATGATGATATCGACGGCACGGGCGAGTTCGGATGGGACGGCCTCGGGGGCTGGCGCCGGATTCCAGAGGGTCTTCCGTCCAAGGGACTTCGCCAGAGATGCGGCGCGGAGGGTGGACTCCAGCGGGACTTCGTTCTGTAAAAGCACATAATCGGCGTTTCGCAGTGCACCGCGAGAGTTTTTTACATCGTCCGGTGACAGAACTCCGTTTGCGCCCGCGGCGAGGACGATGGTGTTCTGCCCGTTGTCGTCCACGATGATCACGGCGATGCCGGTGGGCGTATCGGGTGTGTCGAAAAGATGGTCCACTCCAACGCCGGCGTCTTGGAAGTTCCGTCGGAGAGTCGGGCCGAAGGGATCATCGCCCACCCGCGCCACGATGCGGGATTCGGCGCCGAGTCGGGCCGCGGCGACGGCCTGGTTGGCGCCTTTTCCGCCGGGCACGTACCGAAGTGAGCGTCCTGTCAGTGTTTCGCCGGGAACGGGAATGCGGTGTGCGCACAGGACGAGGTCCATATTGGCACTGCCGACGACGGTGATGCGAGCGGGCATGCGAGGGTGAATCTCCGAAATCAAATGAAGTAAGGGGCCGCCTTTCGGCGACCCCTTACCGTGAGAGCCATGTGACCTGAAGGATCCTTCAGACTACCGGTCTTACTTGCGGCGACGTCGCGCCAAACCGACCAGCGGTAGCAGGCCGGCTCCCACAAGCGCCAGGCTGCTGGGTTCCGGGATCGCGGCTACGCGAACCGTGATGGCGCCCAAGCGTCCGTCCACACCCGGAGAGGGGGACGGGCCAGGAGCGGCATAGTAACCCGGCGGCAACGTAACGCCGTAGGCCCAGTTCGGTCCGATCGGCTGTGTCACTGGGACGATGTTGATATAGTCGAGGTTCAACATCGCTGATCCGACCCTGGTGGTGCCACTGAAGGCGCCAGTGATCGTGAACAGCCCAGAGGCCATGCTACCGGCGTCCTGGATTACCAGGTCGATGGTAAACGGCACACTGGTCCAAACATCGTCGACAGTGGCGACCGCCGAGTTGAGGCGCAGATTGGCCACAACAATGTCCGTCGTGGTGTCGAGTCCCGTGTTGCTCTGGGGATCCAGAGCCAACTGGGTGCTACCATTGTTCACCGTCGGGAGCAACGGGCTACTGGGTGAAGATGCCGAGTAGTTGAAGGTCACGGCGAAGGCAGACCCAGCGATGCTGAGCGCGAGGCCAACGCCAATTAGACTGGTCAAGAATCTCTTCATAAGACGATTCCTTTCTGGACGGCCCGGTACCCGACCGTCGCGATACTCGTCAGTGCGGGAAACCCGCAATGCCTAGCGCGAGGCATGAACCTCGCATCCATTTGAGTGTGCACAAACCATGCCAACGAATGAAACGCGAATCTTCCGGTTGACCCGTACCCGGGTGCTCCGGCGGATGCCCGCTTCAATCGTTGAACGTCTCCACGCTTGGTGATAAACGTTCCTGGCTGTCGTTTGTGCGGAACACGGGCTTGCGCCCGTTTGGCGTCCACTCACTCAACGATATTATACGCGATTCAGTTCCGCACGGCAACCATTTCGCGTGCGCATAAAAATGATTACCATTTTTGTCACTTCCACCGGTTTTCGCCTATTTGCGGTCGAATGAGACCGGATATGGAGGCGAGAACAGGCGGGTGGAGAAATACCGCTCCGACCGGTCGCATAAAACGGTTACCACAATGCTACCCGGGCCGAGTGATTCCAGTATCCGCAAAGAGGCGACCACGTTGGCGCCCGAGGACGTGCCGACCGGCAGTCCGTACTCCTGCATCAGCCGTTTGGTCATGGTCATCGCATCGTCACTGCTGACCTTGATGGTCTCTTCAATGGCGCTGACGTTTAGGAGCGGCGGAATGAAACCGTCGCCGATGCCCTCGATGGAGTGCATGCAGGGCGCTTCCCCGGCCAGAAGGGCCGATTCAGAGGGTTCCATGGCTACTATCAGTGTGCGCGGGTTTGCCTTCTTCAGCGCTCTGCCGATGCCCATCAGTGTTCCGCCTGTTCCGTAGCCGGCCACGAACGCGTCAATCGGCACAGGTACCTGGCGCAGGATCTCCGGGCCCGTGTAAATCTCGTGGTCCAGGGCGTTTTCGGGATTCTCAAACTGGCGCGGAAGGAAGTAGCGAGGATCTTCTTCCGCCATCCGGCGGGTGATCTCCACGCCTTTCCAGTACTCCATCATGCCCAGTCGCTCCTCGAAGGGCGTCACCTGGCCGCCGAAAGCCTCGATGATTTTTCGGCGCTCGATGCTGGCGTGCTCGGACATCACGATGTGCACGGGATAGCCGCAGGCGGCGCCGACCATGCTCATCGCGATGCCCGTGTTTCCGCTACTGCATTCCAGGATGGTCATACCCGGCCGGAGGTCGCCGGTTTCAATTGCCTTGGTGATGACGTGCTTCGCGATCCGGTCCTTGATGCTTCCGCTGGGATTGAGGAACTCGCATTTGGCGAGGATGCGTTTGTCCTCCTCCTTGAAGTACAGAGGTATCAATGGTGTGTTGCCGATCAGGTTGAGAACGGACATACGGCCACTCCTTGCGTTTTGCGTTCATGATAGCGGGGTGCCTTGAGGGGGAGCGTGTGTCCTAAAATGAAAGCGTGAGACACCACGTTCAGCGCGCCTGGAACAAGGCATGTGCCTTGATGGAGATGGTGAAGATCCAGCATACGGTCTTCGCCCTGCCGTTTGCGCTGATGAGCGCCCTCGCGGCCGCGAACGGGCAGATTCCGTTTGAAACGCTTTTCTGGATCCTCGTGGCGATGGTGGGCGCCCGGTCCTCGGCGATGACGTTCAACCGCATCGTGGACCGCAGGATCGACGCCATCAATCCGAGAACAGCGAACCGGGCGGTTGCGACGGGCGAAATCTCCGTTGCTTCAGCGTTCGCGACACTCCTCATCGCAACCGGTTTTTTCATTCTCGCCGCCGCCATGCTGAACAGGCTCGCTCTACTGCTGTCGCCGGTCGCCCTGATTGTCATCTGGGGATACTCGCTTACCAAGAGGTTCACCCAGTGGTCGCACCTGTTCCTCGGATTGTCGCTTGGAATCGCGCCTGTGGGAGCGTGGATAGCCGTTCGGGGAGAAATCGGGTGGCCGAGTGTGTGGCTGGCCGCGGCCGTGCTCACTTGGGTGGCGGGTTTCGACATCATCTACTCGTTGCAGGACATTGAGTTCGACCGGAAACAGGGATTGCATTCCATCCCGGCGCGGGTGGGACCCGGGCGAGCGTTGATGATATCGGCGTTACTGCACGGGTTGAGTGTTGTGTTTCTGTCGATGTTCGGATACACCGCCGGGCTGAATGCCGTTTACTGGATTGGCGTGGTCGTCGCCGCCGGATTGCTGTGGTGGGAGCACACGCTGGTCCAGCCCGATGATATTACCCGGGTGGACGCGGCGTTCTTCACCGTAAACGGATACGTCAGCATCGGTTTATTTCTGTTCACGGCGGTCGCCGTGTACACGGGAGCGTCATGAACACTGCGAAATCGGAAGTCCTTTACCGGCAGGCGTTGACCTGCATACCCGGTGGTGTGAACAGCCCTGTCCGCGCGTTCGGCGGAGTCGGAGGGACGCCGCGTTTCATCGTCCGGGGCGAAGGCGCCTGGATGTGGGACGCGGACGGCAACCGCTATCTGGACTGCATCGGATCGTGGGGACCGTTGTTGCTCGGCCACGCGCACCCCGCGGTGATTGAGGCTGTCACGCGGACCGCGTCGATGGGCACGACATTCGGAGCGCCGACCGAAGCCGAGGTCCTGTTCGCGGAAGAGATCTGCCGGTGGGTGCCGTCCGCGGAGATGGTGCGCCTGGTATGCAGTGGCACCGAGGCGGTGATGTCGGCGGTGCGGCTGGCGCGCGGTTTCACGGGACGCGAAAAGATCGTCAAGTTCGAGGGTTGCTACCACGGGCACGCGGATGCGCTTCTGGCCGCCGCGGGATCGGGAGTGGCTACTTTCAGTCTGCCCTCATCGCCCGGAGTGACCAGGGGCGCCGCCTCGGACACCCTGCTCGCCCCCTACAACGATGTCTCTGCCGTGCAGAGGTTGTTCGGCACTCACGGATCGGAAATCGCCGCGGTGCTGGTGGAACCGGTAGCAGGCAATATGGGTGTCGTTCCGCCGGAACCGGGATTCCTCGATTCCCTGCGCAAAGTGACATTTGACAATGGCGCATTGTTGATTTTCGATGAAGTGATGACGGGATTCCGGGTATCGGCCGGAGGCGCGCAGGAACTATACGTTATACGGCCGGACCTGACCACGCTCGGCAAGATTGTCGGCGGCGGATTCCCTCTGGCCGCGTACGCGGGCAGGAAGGACATCATGAGTCATGTGGCGCCCGCCGGCCAGGTTTATCAGGCGGGGACGCTGAGCGGCAATCCCGTGGCCGTGGCCGCCGGACTGGCACAATTGAAAGCGATACGGACGATTCCGGATGCGTTCGAACGGCTGGAATCAACCGGCGCAATGGCTGAAGATGCTTTAGGGCGCGCCGCCGCCGACGCCGGGGTGCCCGTTTGTGTCAACCGCGCCGGTTCGATGCTGACCGTCTTTTTCACGCCCGGCCCCGTTCGCGACTACGAAACGGCGAAAACCAGCGACACCAAACGGTTCGCCGCGTTCTTCCACGCCATGCTGAACGAGGGAGTGCACCTGCCCCCGTCGCAATTTGAGGCTCTGTTCTTCTCGCTGGCTCACGGTGAAGAAGAGATGACCCACTTCAAGAAGGCCGCGACCGCCGCCATGCGGGCTGTCGCCGAGACCCGAGGAAACGAATGATGAAAACCTGGATAACCGGAATGCTGATGACCATTGCCGTCGGAAACGCGGGATCGGCGGTGACGCCGTTCACCTTCGCGCATATCTCGGACACACACATGGCGGTTCGCCAGACGAAGTTCGACGAAAACCTGAAGAACATCCTGAAGGAGATCAGCGCCACCACGCCGCAACCGGCGTTTGTTCTGCACACCGGCGACATCACGGAGATGGGAAGTGCTGACGAGTTCAACCTGTACAAGGAGAACATCAAGGCTTCGGCGGTGCCCGTGTACAGCACGCCCGGCAACCACGAGTCGAGATGGGCGGACCAGAGCATCAACCGCTTTGCCGAGATGCTCGGCAAGCCAAACATTTCGTTTGTGAAGAACGGCGTTCGGTTCATCGGTTGGAACTCGGCGATCTGGCTGGAGCATCACGGCGCGATCTCCGGCGACACCCGCCGCTGGATTGTCGGCGAACTTAAGAAGGACCCGCCCGGCACGCCTGCCGTGCTCTTCACGCACCAGCCTCCGATGTATCCCGACAGCACGTACCAGACCGGCGACGTCGAGTTGTGGCGCGACATCGCCCCGTACAACGTGGTCCTTTTCGCCAACGGACACGGGCACATCTTCAAGAACTGGATCGTCAACGGCGTTGTGTGCCACATGACCAAAGGCGCCATGAACGAGAACGGCGGTTATACGCTGTACGAATTCACGGACTCCGAGATGAAGGTTTACGACAAGCTCTACGGTCAGGACAAAAAGCTCGTCGCCTCGATACCTCTGAAGCGCTCGCCGATCGGTGTGACTCTAAAGCCCGTAGGCGCAGTGGCTGACCGGACGTTCGAGGTGCGTGTCACCAACACAAATGGCCGTGTCTCGAAGGTGGAGTACGCCATCGACCATCATCAGAGGCCGGGTGACAGTAATTGGCACGCCATCACCGCCGCGTCCGCCGGCACGTACCGCTTCACGCTACCCGAGGCCGAACTGGTTCCGGGACGCCACACATTGGCGGTGCGTGCTGTGGAGCCGGACGGAAGCATCTGGGTAAACGTCATCGATCTGCCCGTTGCCCAAGGTAATAACCCGGTACGGGTATTCGATGCCGTAACGGCCCTGCAGGGACCGTGCGCCGTTGACGCGACATCGGTATATGTGGGCGGCTGGGACGGCAAACTGTACAGCGTCGACAAGGCGGCGATGAAGAAGAAATGGACCTTCGCGACCAGGGGCGCCGTCATCGGCGCGCCCGCCGTCAGCGGCAGTCTGGTTGTTTTCGGAAGCACGGATCGAAGTGTTTACGCCGTTGACACCAAAACCGGCAAGAAAGTATGGGCTTTCCCAACGACCGGTCCCATCCAGGGGCACACGGCCGTATCCGGGGGACGCGTGTTTGTCGCCTCGGGCGACCATAACCTGTACTGCCTGGACCTGAAAACCGGCAAGAAGCTGTGGGCCTACCCGATGAAGATGCACGCGCAGGCTCGCCCGGCCGTGGTGGACGGTGTGGTTTTTGTCGGCGCGTGGGACAACACGTTCTACGCAATCAACGCCTCCACCGGAACGCTGAAGTGGAGCAAGCGCATCGGCACTTCCATCTTCTTCTCACCGGCGGTGTCATCGCCTTGTGTGGTGGACGGCAAGGTCATCACAACCGCGGCAATCGTGCCCGCCGACAAGGCCGCCTTCCATGTTCTGGCGCTGGACACCGAAACCGGCGAAACCGTGTGGGGACACCGCATGGAAGAAGGTAGCGCCGCCTACGCTTCGCCGACCTCCGACGGGCGCCGCGTTTTTCTGGCCAACCTGAGCGGCGATCTGTTTGCGTTGAACCTGAACGACGGTTCGCTGGCTTGGAAAACGAAGATGGGCGAGACGACGTATGACTGCCGCCCGACCTACACGAACCGGCTGGTGGTGTGCAATAACCTGTTCGGTGGTCTGCGCGCCTACAACGCCGCGAACGGCGAGCCCGTGTTCCAGTACAAAACCGGCGCCGGCCTGCAGTTCGCCTGGCCGACAGTGGACGGAACGACCATTTACCAACCGTCGATGGACGGCACGCTGACGTCTGTGTCCGGGGTGTCGCTGACGGGAACGGGCGAGGCCGGCTGATGCTCGTGTTGGGTCTCGATCCCGGTACCGCCATCACCGGTTACGGATTGATCCGATACGAAAACGGCCGGCTTGAGGTGGTGGCTTCGGGAACGCTGGAGACCAGCAAACGCGAGTCCGAGGTGGCGCGCCTGAACAGCCTGTTCAACGCGGCGGAAGCCCTGCTGGCCGAGCATCGTCCGGACGCGATTGCCGTGGAGCATCTCTTTTTCGGGCGAAATGTCAACACGATGCTGAACGTCAGCCGCGCGTCCGGCGTGCTGTTGCTGGCCGCGGCGAGGGCGTCGATACCGGTGACGGAATACACCCCGATGCAGGTGAAGATGGCGGTTGTGGGCTATGGAGTCGCCGAGAAACAGCAGGTGCAGTTTATGGTGACGCGCATCCTGGGCCTGGACGCCCCGCCGAAACCGGACGACGTGGCCGACGCGCTGGCATTGGCGATCTGCCACGCGCATTCGAGCAAATTGGGCGCGCTTGATCCGAGCGGAATCGGGCATCGCAAGCGGGGAACGTGACCGGCGCATAAGGATCTCATCGGGCGGATTCTGAACCATCTGTACCAACTACTTCATCGGTTGAGCGTCAAGGCCTGTCATTCTTGTATGTTGTGGAGTGTAGGTCCAGGCCGAGTAGTCGGCTAAGTGTAATAGGCCGAATCGATCGGCCTGGACCCGTGGCGTGGCAGATCGTATCATTCTCGGAACGGTCAGAGTCCG
>Ga0302251_1000211_pt1 | contig 67996 bp, 85 predicted proteins | sample AAG_RA_Gln_MG_FD_193534 | JGI IMG/M metagenome (GOLD analysis project Ga0302251, IMG submission 193534) | Enriched activated sludge microbial communities from anaerobic digester in WTTP, New Holstein, Wisconsin, United States - AAG_RA_Gln | ecosystem: Engineered > Bioreactor > Anaerobic >... | reverse complement strand
TCTCGCCGCACTTCGAGTAGTCCACCTTCACCTTTGGGCTCCCCATGCCAATACCCCCTAGAACCTCCCCCTCGCCGCCGGGACCGCCTCCCTGGGCACTATCTTCAGGGCATCCTGCCTGCACATGTGCCTGCAGACCCCGCAGCCCCAGCACTTCTCGGCATCGACCATGACCCTCTTTAGGGACGGTATGAACCTGAGCGCCCCGAACTGGCACTTGGCGACGCAGAGCGCGCAGCCCTTGCAGGCCTCGGCATCAATCTGCACGACGTACTCTGCCTTGTAGATCGTGTGCAGCCCGAAGTCGTTCCTCAGGCGCATGCCGCCGCACTCCGGGTTCTCACATGAGCAGATCGCGTTGATGTAGGGGACCGGCTGGAACCAGACCGATGCGACGTAGCCCTTCCTGTTGTGCATCTCCAGCCTCTTGATCGCCTCCTCCCGGTCGAGCTTGTAGACGTTGTTCTTCGGTATGAACCGGGGGAGCTTCTCGATGACCCCCGAGAGGTTGCCGAAGTTTATGCAGCACGCCTCCTTGATCCCCCGCTGCATCCACCTGCACATGCAGTAGTTCTCAATTATCGGCTCCGCCGCAAGGTTGCCGAGGATCGCCTTGGCGTCCTCCAGCGGAATCACCTGGCCGAAGTGGCCGTCCGCCCTCGTGGGGTTCCTGCCCTTGGCGTCGCTGTGGATCATCTTCTCGACCTGCCAGCGCAGGACCTTCCCTATTATCGGCATCTGCAGCTTGTAGCCCAGGTCGATGGACGATATTCCCATGACCTTCCTGATGTAAACCTGCTCGAAGTTCTTCCACTGCTCTGTCAGGTACTCCCTAGCCTGGATGCTGTCAGCAAGCTCGTTCGAGTAGTTCCTGGCGTTCATGTACCACTTTCCGCCGGCACCATGCTTCATGCACCATTGACACATCTCAAAGCACCACGTTAAGAGCGGGCGTCCAAGACGGCCCTGCTGGTGACATCGGGTTGCATGTATGATAAAAGACTTCTCAAGGGGGCTCGGCCGCCATGCTGTAGTCCGCCGTCCGCCGCCCCGGCCGCGGCGCCGCGGAGAAGCAGAATAGTGCGGGGAGTGGGATTCGAACCCACGAAGGCCTTCGCCATAAGGTCCTGAGCCTTACGCCTTTGACCTGGCTTGGCAACCCCCGCCCGTTCCTACTAATTTAAAAATGCTTACATATATTCTTACAGCTATGGCTCTAGATCTTATTACCGGCATATGCGCCGCCGAGCGTGATGCCATCTCTGCCCTGCCGCCGGAGACCGCGGCGCAGGTCCTGAGGAAGGGCGCGAGCGGCGACTACACCAAGGTCATCGACTCCACCGCCGAGGCCGCCGCGGTAGCCCACCTCGAGGGGGCCGGCTTCCGCGGCCGCCTGGTCAGCGAGGAGCTCGGCGAGAGGCGCTTCGGCGCGGACGACTACCCGCTCGTGGTGCTAGACCCAATCGACGGCACCACCAACGCCACGAGGGGGATAAGCTTCTACTCCATATCCGTCGCCATAGCCGACGGCCCCATGCTGAGCGACGTCTACGCCGGGGCGGTGCTGGAGCTCCCGTCAGGCAGGCTCTTCACCGCCGAGCGCGGCAAGGGCGCCCTCTTGGACGGTCGCCGGATAAGGGTCAACGGCGCCTCCCCGCTCGGCTCCGCCCTCATAGGCGTCGACCTTAACGTCATGGGCAACCGCGAGAAGTTCATGGAGATGGCCGCACTCTGCGTTGCCGCCAAGCACGTGCGCAACATGGGGTCTGCCGCCATCGAGCTCAGCTACGTCGCCAGCGGCGCACTCGACCTCTACGCGGACAACCGGGGCAAGCTCAGGGTGACCGACATCGCCGCGGCGCTCCTTATCCTGAAGGAGGCCGGCGGCACCGTGCTGGACCTGTCGGGGAACGCTCTGGACTGCCCCCTCGACCTGAAGCAGAGGGTCTCGCTGGTCGCCGGGCACAGCGGCGCATGCGCCGAGGCGCTCTCGGTCATAAGGAAGCCATAGCCCCCGCTTCGAAGGCGCCCGCCGCCCCTGCGCAATGCTGCACGCTGCCCATGCATAAGACTCAAAAATTGGAGATGCACCCGCCCGCCGTCAGATCAGTCCTTGATCTGCTCGAGGACGCTGATCGCCTGCCAGATGGCGGTCCTCGCGAAGAGCGGCATGTTCGGGTCCTGGCCGCACTCCTCAAGTATGCTTATCGCGTTCGATGCCTTGACGGCGCTCGTGTACGTCTTACCTTGGAGGACCTTCATAGCGTCGGTTGCCGACCTCCTTATGTTCCGCGGCACACCGTTGTCCTCAGCTATCTTCTGGAGGACGTTTAGCGCCTGCGCCATTTTGTCATCGACCATGTAGACCACCCTAGTACCAGCAAATAGCATATAATCCTACTTATATTATTTTTACTCGTGATCCAGAGATGGGCAACAAGGACGAGAACGTCAAGAAGATGGCAGAGCTGCTCAGGGGCGGCTCCACCATGCTCTCCCACTCGTGCCCCGACTGCAAGACCCCGCTCTTCAAGCTCACCGACGGCGAGATAATCTGCCCCGGCTGCGGCAGGAAGGCCGTCTTCGCCAAGCCGAACGAGGTGGAGAAGGTTAAGGCGGAGGAGGAGGCGTCATCCGAGCTCGAAGCCATAGTGCTGCAGAAGATCTCCCGGATCAAGACGAAGATCGCCGAGAGCGACGACCCCGAAGAGCTCGGGAACCTCTCGAAGACCATGACCTCCCTGTACGACCTGCTGGACCGGATCCGCCGGGAGAAGAAGTAGCATCATGGCTTCTTCCCGTACTCGCCCGAGACCACTTCCCTTATCCTCTTCGCCTTCTTGGGGCCTATCTTGTCCACCTGCTGAAGATCCTCCTCGCTCGCGGTGAAGACCCCCTCCACCGTCTTGAACGCCGCCAGCAGGCGCTTTGCCAGCGTCGACTCGACGAATGGGAGGCTTGCCACGACGTACTCCCTCTCGCCGTCCGGGGTCTGCGGCTTTCTCCTGTCCTTTATCGAGAGCCCGTCCGGGGGCCCCCTCTGGACCCTCTTCGCCACAGCCACGAGCGTCTCCGCCGCGTCCCTGGTGTCCCTTCCGACCAGCGCAGGCACCCCGATGTCCAGTATGACGCTGAGCAGCGCCCCCCTCATCGCCTCCTTCGAGATGCCCCGCTCCACCGTCTCCTCGTTCTCTATGAGCAGCAGCGGGCGGGCGTAGGCGTCCTTCATCGCCCTTGCCTGCTCGAAGAGCCTCCTGTCTATTATCGAGCTGACGAAGTCGTTGAGAGTCTTCCTCTCGACGGCGACCTCGTCAGAGATGATGTAGTCGCCGACCTTCAGCGTCCTGAACTCCAGCCCCACGCCGAGCCTCCGCAGCTCCTCGACGAAGGGCGTCCCGTTCTCCCGGTGGTCCGCCACGATCGTCAGCGCCTCCTTTGCGGGGCCCTTGGAGACGTAGCCCGCCAGCGTCCCCTGGCAATCCTGCCTCGCCCCCCCTGCGCGGCCGCTGTGAGCCTTGACCATAGCGTAACCTCCTTCGCGCTCAATAAAAATATAGCCCCGGGCGCCCGCCCGCAAGAAGCTTTAAGCCGCGATGCGACAAGGATGACTTGTCATCGCGAACGGGGGCCCTTGCAATGGCGGAGATAACCTCCATCACCCTGCCCTTCATCCTGAACGTCTCGGTCAACTGCTACCTCGTCAGGGGGGCCGGCGGCTTCATCCTGATCGACACGGGGCCGTCCGGCAAGCGCCAGGCGATCGAGAGGGGGCTGGAGGAGGCGGGTTGCCGCACGGGGGACCTGAGGCTGATAATCCTCACCCACGGCGACTTCGACCACTCCGGCAACGCCGCGCACCTGCGCAGGAAGCACGGGGCGAAGGTGGCGATGCACAGGGACGACGCCGGGATGGTCGAGAAGGGCGACATGATGTGGAACCGGAGCAAGAGGAACCCCCTGTCGCGGGCCGCCTTCAGGCTGATGTTCCGGCTGGGCGAACCCGACCGGCTCGAACCGGACCTGTTCCTCGACGAGCGGTCCGACCTCTCCGGGTATCTGCTTGGGGCAAGGGTGCTCGAGCTGCCCGGGCACTCGCTGGGCTCGATCGCCATCCTGACCGCCGAGGGCGAGCTCTTCTGCGGCGACCTGCTGGGGAACGTGGGCAAGCCCGACATCTGGTCCATCATCGACGACCGTGCTGCCGCGGAGGCCAGCATCGAGAGGCTGAGGCCAATGGGGATCGGCACCGTATACCCCGGGCACGGGAAGCCATTCCCGATGGGGTCGCTAAGGAGCGGCCGCTGACCGAGGGCTCCTTGTGCGCCGCGCCGCCAGGCAAGGCATAAATAGATACCTTTGTTATATAGATAACTGTGATACCTATGTGCGACTGTGAACAGGAATGCGACTGCGAGGATGGCTGCAACTGCGGCGAGGGCGGCGATTGCGAGCCGGAGGGCAATTGCTGCCGCCGGAGCGCGCAGCTGAGGGGCGTCATGCACATCGCCATACTGTCCCTGCTGAAGGGAAAGGAGACTCATGGTAGCGACCTGTGCCTGTCCATCAAAGACCGCTTCGGCATGGACGTCGCGAAGCCGGTCATCTATATGGCGCTCAGGCGGATGGAGCGTCACGGCCTCCTGGTCTCGCACTGGGACATGGCGGGCAGCGGCCCGGCGAAGCGGGTCTACCGGATAACTGAGGATGGGATCGAATACCTGAACGAGTCCATCGGCGAACTGAAGAGGATGGCAGATGTAATCGAACGCATGATCGAGGAGTGCGGCAAGCAGCCGGGCCCCTGATTGCAGTGCCACCATGATGGGGCAGGAGGGGCCGCCTGCCCTGCCGTCTCTCTGAAACCTACAGCATCTTGGTAAGGAATTCCACGTTGAAGTCGGTGTTGGCGCAGCCGTTCTTCGTCAGGGGGATCGCCTGCCCTGCGAAGCCCATCCTTCTCAGCCCCTCTGTAACAAGCCGGGCCTCCTGCGCGCACGCGACGCCGAGTATCCCCTCGTATCTGTTCTTCCTGAGGATGCTGTTGACGCAAGAGCCGCCCGGCAGCACATAGACGTTGTACCCCCTTCCCATTGCCTGCCTCGTCGCCTCGTTTATGAGGCAGTCCTCAGAGCATTTGTTGCACGTGTAGGACGGGATCTCGGGGTTGAATGCCGCCTTGCACCTGCTGTCCATGTACTTCCTCGCGCAGTGCGGCAGCAGGAGCGCCCTGCTCTTTGCCTCCTCAAAGCGCCTCCTCTCAGAAAAGTTCTGCGAATAGACGTCGACCAGGTCCTCGACCAGCCGCAGCGTATGCGGCATCTCCATGCCTGTGATCTTTGTAAGGTTCTGCGCCATGTGGCGCGTCCTCATCTCCAGCCTCCTGCGAAGGCTGTTCTCGCTGGCGATGATGGCGAGCTCGGAGAAGAATGTGCTTGGAATGCTTGACAGATCGAAGCTAAAGTCGTAGGGCATACAGACACGTTTGCATGCGGGCAAATTAAATTTTTGCCACCCTGATCATGCGCTGCTGCGCCAAAGCGCGGTCTGGGACAAGAAATATAATCGCTGCCCCCCAAATAGCAAAGCATGCCCACGATCAAGCGCGGCATATTCATCGCCCTGGAGGGGGTGGACGGCTCCGGATCGTCCACTCAGACCAAGATGCTGGTCGACCTCCTCAGGGAGAAGGGCTTCGACGCCGTCGCGACGAAGGAGCCCAACCCGGATGGCAGGGTGGAGCCTGTCATAAGGGGGTATCTCGCCGAGCAGGACGGGCTGCCCGCGCTGGACGCGTTGCTCTTCGCCGCCGACCGCGTCGACCACTCCTGCCGCCTGATCGGCGGGTGGCTTGAGTCGAGGAGGATCGTGGTCTCCGACCGCTACCTCGAGTCGTCGGTCGCCTACCAGACGTCGCAGGGGCTCAGCGAGCGGTGGGTCCTCTCCATAAACCGATTCGCGCTGAAGCCCGATCTCACCATCATCATGAACATCGACCCCGAGGTCTCCCTCGCCAGGAAGGGCGGCCAGCGCGAGCGCTTCGAGCGCGCCGCCTTCCTCTCTAAGGTGCGGGCCCGCTTCCTCGAGCGCGCCGCCAGGATGGGGTACGCGGTGGTGGACGCCAGCAGGCCGGTCGAGGATGTCCACGCCGCGATCCTCAAGGAGGTCCTGCCGCTACTGCTATCGGTCTCGGACCTGCCTGCCAAGAAGTAAGCGCCCCGCAGGCGTCAGTACGAGACCCTGGCGGACTCCGGGATGCTGCCGAGGACCTTCTCCGCCGCCCCCTCGACCTTCCTCCTGTGCTCGGCCTCCGTGTATACCCTCACGATGTTGACGAATCCCTTGAGGACCTGTATCGTCTTGGAGACCTTGGTCGCCTTGAGGAGCCTCCTGTCGCTGCCCTCGCCCTCCAGGACCGGGACCTCCATGGGGTCGAGGCTGAGCTTGTGTAGGTACGGTATAGATGGCAGCGAGGGCGTGTCTATGAACACGCTGCCCTGCGGGACCCCCGCCATCGAGGCTATCTCCTCCTCCACCTGCCTCCTTATCCCCTCCAGCCCGAAGAGGCTGCTGACCGACTTGTCCTCCGCCTGGACCTCCCTCTCGTAGGCGCACTTGAGCAGCCTCCGCCTCTCGAGGTCCCTGATGAGCTTGCCCGACTTGCTGCACGCCTTCAGCCTCGCCCAGACGCTGTAGTCATCCAGCTCCATGTACTCCTCCGGCGTCCTGAAGTCGCAGAGCCCCAGTTCCTCGTCCGCCGCCTCCATCGCCCTCACGAGCTGTATCTGGCCCGCCCTGGCCGTCTTGTGGTAGTATATCGCGCGGAACGATTCGACCCTGGCTATCAGGAACGCCTCAAGCGCCGGCAGAGACGAGCTGTCGACTGCCAGAGTGCCGTCGAAGACGTCCATAGTGTAGATGAGCCTGTAGATGTCGATCTTCCCATACTCAGCGCCGGTGTGGTGGGTGTCCCGCACGAGGAAGTCCATCTTGTCGACGTCCACGGCGCTCGTTATGATCTGGTTCAGGTATGCCTTCTCCCCCGCCGCCCTGCCGACGGCAAGGTCGGCGACCGCCACCGGGTCCATGCCGCACCCCGCTATGACGTCCCTCAGCTCGCCCTCCTTGATGATCCAGGCCGTCAGGTCCTCGTGCGTCCTCTTGAGCTTCTTCAGCAGGATCTGCTCGAAGGTGTGCGAGAACGGCCCGTGCCCGATGTCGTGGCAGAGCCCCGCCAGCCTTACCTTCTCCACCTCCTCCTCGCTCGTCCCGACCGGCAGCGACCTGCCGAGGACCCCCGCGAGGTGCATTACCCCTATGGAGTGCTCGAAGCGGGTGTGGTTGGCCCCGGGGTAAACGTACTCCGCAAAGACCAGCTGCTTGATCCTCCTCAGCCTCTGCATAGGCAGGGTGTCCATGACCCTCTTCTCGGCCTCCGAGATGTGGACGTAGCCGTGGATCGGGTCCTTGATCATTCCCCATGGTCTGGCCATGATCCTTCCCGATTAACCTCTGGTCTCCATCAACTTATAGTTGATGGTTGACGACGACCGTAACGGTGCCTGCCCTGCCGTCCACCGCGACCCTGTCGCCGGTCCTGATGGCCTTGAGCGGGTCCGCCTCCATCCTGTCCACGAGCGGGACCTCCGCCAGTATGCAGCCTGCCGCTATTATCGCCTCGGTCTCCGCGTTGATGATCGCCGCCGGCGCCTTCCCATTCTTCTTCAGCTGGTATATGACGTACGACCCGACGGTGCTGCCCTTCCCCTTGGGGAATACGAGCACCCTGCCCGCCACGCTCTCGCCGAAGAGCTCGTGCCCCTTCTCCCTCACCTCCCCTGTTTTAGGGTCAACGCCGCCGAAGAAGGAGATCCCCTGCGCCGTGACGAGGGCATACCCCTCGCCGCGGAACTTGGCTATCCCCCTGCACCTGTAAGTCTGAGCCTCCGTGCCGCCCCTTTCCGCCACTGCCGCTCACCCCTCCATGACGCTGCCCACCGCCGCGTGCAGGTCCGCCACCGTCGCCTTAAGCTTGGCCGTCGACGGCACGTAGTGGGCCGCCTTGCACGAGTTCGTTATCATGTGCCTGTAGCCCGACTCCTCGAGCGGGCAGACGACCATGCACGTCTCCGTGAAGACCCTGCCGCCAGCCGCCTCTATCGCGCCCACGTAGCCCCTCCTCCTCGCCCGGGCGTAGACCCCCCGGGACGTCCAGACCCAGAGCCCCTTCCCCTCCGCCACCCTGCGCCCCCGCACGAGCCTCGCTATGTCGCCCAGCTCGCCGATGCTGCAGTGGGGGCACCCTATGCACGCCAGGTCCGGGCTCCCCTCCGCCGTGAGGCGCAGCCTCGCCTCCTCCATCTCCCTCCTGCCGATGCCGACCCTCTCCAGCCCGGCAAGCGCCTGCCCCCTCGCCTCGGGGGTCACCCCCCTGATGTGGAACATCGCTATGCCGCCGGCCGCCGCCAGCGCCGCCGACATTATCTTGAGCCTGTCCGGGTCCGCCCTCCTGACGCCCTCGAAGAAGGGTATCCCGGCTCCGAGCGCCCTCCCGACCGCGTAGCCAAGGACGCTGAAGTCGAAGGCCGTCAGGAGCTCCGCCCCCGCCTCAACCTCGACCACCGCCGTCGCCCTCCTGTTCTCCCTTATGTGGAGGCCGTAGAGCGGCGTCCTCCCCGCCAGCGCCGCCGCCAGCGCCGAAGGCCCCCCCTCCCTGTTGGTCATCGCGCCCAGCACCGAGTTGGCGTAGCCGATCGCGGACGACTCCGACCATGCTATGTGGTCCCCCCTCTTCGGGAGGTTCCCCACGAGGTATGGCGTGCACGTGCACGTCGCCCTAACGCCCATCCTTGAGAACGCCTTGATTATCCTTAGCTGCCTGTCGTGGTAGCCCTTCTTGACCCCCATCTCGCGCCAGCGGCTGAGGTCCATGCCTGCCGGATTGAGCGTTGCCGCGACCCTCGCCTTGGCGCCTGACCTCGCCCAGTCCTCGAGGAGCTCCATCCCCGCGTCCCCGATGTTGCCGTAGGAGACCCCCGCTACCTGTGCGCTCGTTATCTGCACGAGCCTCTCCGCCCCGAAGACCTCCCCGAGGGCGGTAAGCAGCTGCATCGCCTTCTGCACGCCGCGCCCCTCCGCGCCGGCGAGCATCCTCTCCTCCTCCCGTGTGAGCTGCATCCAGTCCCCCCCTTCCCATTCTGTAGCGCGGCGCATCATCGCGCCGCCTTGGGTATCGTCGCCTTCTCGAACTTCTCCCTCGGCTTGCCCCACGGCACCGTGGCGTCGATGCCCAGCTTCGCCGTCAGGATCCTCTCCTGGTCTGAGGACGGGTCCAGCGACGAGCCCCTCGCCCTCTTGATCTTTATCATGCCCGTATCCCCTTGGAACCGGGTTGCGACCGCCCACTCCACCTCGGCCATGTCGTCGATGTTGATGTCCTCGTCGACCACGACCACGTGCTTCACGCTCGGGTTCGCGCCCAGCGCCGCGAGTATCGCGTTCTTCCCGTCGCCCTCCGCCTGCTTCCTTATCGAGACCGCCGCGTGGAACCAGCACGCCCCGCCGAGGGTCAGCCTGACCCCCCTGACGTCGGGGACCGCCCTGGAGACCGCGTCGTACATCCTGGCCTCCTTCGGCATCCCCATCAGCAGCTTGTGCTCCGCGCCGCCCGGCAGTATCGCCTGGTAGATGGCGTCCCTCCTCATCATCATGCCATTCAGCTGTACGACCGGCTGCTTCCTGACGATGTCGTAGGTGCCCGTCAGGTCAACGAACGGTCCCTCGTCCACTGTCTCGTCCGCCTTTATGACGCCCTCGAGGACGATCTCGGCCTCGGCTGGCACCGTGACGGCCGACCGCCTGCACTTAATCACCTTGAGCCCGCCGCCCATGAGCGCGTTGCCGACGCCCAGTTCGTCCACCCCGAGCTTCGGCCCCGCGTTGGCGCCCACCGCGACAGCAGGGTGCACGCCTATCACGATCGCCACCTGTATGTCCTCGCCGCACGCCTTCCCCTCCTGGTGCATGGCGAAGAGGTGCCTAGGGACTAGCCTTATCGCGAGCCTGTCCTTGCCGAGCACCAGCAGCCTGTGGATCGAGGCGTTCTGGAACTTCCCGTCCGGGCTCCTCGCCACCACGATGCCTGACGTTATGTACCTTCCTGCGTCCCTCTCGTAGTGCCTGAAGACCGGGAGCTCCCCGAGGTCCGCGCCGCCCGCGACCTCCATGACGGGGCCGCTGGAGACCACCTCGGGCTTGACCGGGTTCGCCGCGGCGGCGATGAGCTTCGAGTAGTAGTCCCTCGGGCCCGCGCCTATGGCCCTGTATATCCTCTCCCTCGTCCCGCAGAGCCCGGCGACGACCTTCGCCCTGTGCCCCCTGATCCTCCCGAAGACCACGACCGGCCCGCCGTCGTTCGCCTTCATCACCGCCGGGGCCTCGTACTCCGCCGAGAGCTCGTCCGCAACCTCGGTCACCTGCCCCGCTATCCTCCTCTCGCCCTCAAGAAACTGCCTGAAGCTCATAGCCTTGGACCCCTCAGGAAATCATCAATGCCTACACTGGTACTATACCATGGGCGGAGGGCTTAAACCTTTTTGGGCGCGCCCCCAAAGGCGCCCCGACGCCCGGGCCGGGACGGGTAAACTTAAATCACATCGCTTTTTTGATAGGAAGCGGTGGATTTTTTGGCCTCCTGTTCCTGGAAGTACTTCCCGTACCCATCCTTCAAGCCCAACCAGGAGGCCCTCCTCGCCGCCGTCTCGGGCGCGATCGACAAGAACTCCCACGTCGCAATAGACGGCGCCAGCGGCTTGGGCAAGACCGTCGGGGCACTCGCCGGCGCCCTCCAGGCATGCAAGCCGCGGGGCCTGCGCATACTCTATGCCGCCAGGACCTACAAGGAGCTGGACCGCGTGGTCGAGGAGCTCACCGAGATAAACAAGAGGGAGAAGGTCTCGGGCATCTCCATAAGGGGTCGGTCGGAGACATGCGTCAACGACGCCGTCCTCCGCCTCTCGAGGGACCCCAAGACCGTCGCCGAGCTCTGCTCGGACCTGACCAAGGACCACAAGTGCCCCTTCTACGAGAACATGGACGAGCGGGGCAGGCTGGTGAAGTCCCTGAGGGACGAGTTCCTGGCCGCGCCGACCTCTGCCTACCGGCTCATCTGCTCAATGAGAGAGAACGAGCTCTGCCCCTACGAGATGATCAAGCTCCTCCTCCCCCACGTCGACGTAGTCGCGCTCAGCTACGCCTACCTCTTCGACAGGAAGATCCGCGAGCCGTTCCTCAAGAGGCTCGGCGGCGGGGAGGAGCGGTCGCTGTCCCAGTACGTCGTCATACTCGACGAGGCGCACAACCTGCCCGACACCGCCAACGAGTACGAGAGCGACTCGCTGGCCTCGATAAGCGTCGGCATGGCGTCTCAGGAGGCCGACACCTACGGCAAGCCGGACGTCGAGCGGTTCGCGGACGGCATGCTCAAGCTGATAAAGGGGAAGGGCCCCGGGGAGCACGCCGTCGACTTCAGGGCGCTGGGGGAGGCCGCGCTGAAGGACGCCCGCATATCCGACGACCCTGGCGTCTTCCTGGAGGAGACCCACGAGTTCGGCGACAAGATAAAGTTCGACCTGCTCGAGAGCGGGCGCCTCCCGCGCTCCTACATACACCGGCTGGGCGAGTTCTTCCTCAAGGGGCGCGAGACCAGCGGGAGCCCGCGCTACGCGCACCTCATCTACACCGAGGAGAAGGACCGCGGCAGGGCAGGGCCCGGGGCAGCGGGTGAGAAGGTGTACGTCTCCGAGATAGTCTCGCTCGACCCCCGGTCAGCCACCTCCGAAGTCCTCTCCTCGGCCGCCTCCTCGGTGAGCATGTCGGGGACCCTTGAGGACCTGGACTCCTACTGCAGGGTGATAGGGCTGCCGGACGGCTGCTCAAAGGTTACCCTCCCGTCGCCCTTCGGCGAGCACCAGACCCTCGTCCTGGTCTGCAGGGGCGTCTCGACCCTGTACGGCATGCGGGGCGCCGAGTCGTACTCCAGGATGGTCTCGAAGATATCGGAGGTCGTGCGCAACACCCCCGCGAACACTGGCATATTCTGCTCATCCTACGGCGTGCTCGACGGCCTCCTCTCTGCCGGGCTCGAGAAGGCGTCCGCCAAGCCCCTCTACCTCGAGCGGCAGAGGATCAAGTCAACCGAGCAGGACCAGCTCCTGGACGAGTACAAGGCGATGTCCAAGAGGGGCGGCGCCGTGCTCGCCGGCGTCATGGGCGGCAGGTTCAGCGAGGGCGAGGACTACCCCGGCGACGAGATGAACTCCGTCGTCATAGTGGGCGTCCCATACCCCAAGCCGACCGCGAAGGTCAACGCGCAGATAAGCTACTACGAGTCCATCTTCCCTGGAAAGGGGCGCGAGTACGGCTACATAATCCCCGCCATGAGGAAGGCGTCGCAGGCTGCCGGGCGCCCCTTCAGGAACCTGGACGACAGGGGGGTCGTGGTCTTCATGGACTACCGCTTCTCAAGCGGTTACGTCAGGCGGTTCCTCCCCGCATGGATCAAGGAGAGGATACACGAGGTCGACGACGCGCCCGGCGCGCTTGAGCGGGTGGTCAGGGACTTCTACCAGTGACGCGCCCGCCTGGCCCCGCCGCTCGTGGGCCCGCCGAGCGCTATCCAAACAGCAGACTTGGCGTCCTTCCTGAGCCCCTTCCTCCAGAATGCCTTCGGCAGCCTCCTGCCCGCAGACCACTCCTCGACGTACTCGACCGCGACGCCCCGCCCCCCGGGCATCCCGCCCGCGCCGAAGGAGAGCCCCCTGCCGGCGCCGACCCTGAACAGGATCCTCTCCCACGGGTACGCGCCTGCGATCCTGCCCGCCTCCCCGCCCGCCTCTGCCGTGGGGAGCGTGTATGCCTCTATCAGCTCGCCGTCCGCGATGGTCGCGAACCCGACGCACTCGCCGGGGTCTATTCCGACGACCACCTCCCTGAACGCCCGCCGGCCGGAGGCCAGGCTGAGCGCCTCGAGGGCCGCCCGCCTCGCGTCCCCGCCGTACTTCACGATGCGCTCAAAACCCCCGCCGCGCCACTCCCCGCATGATATCGCCGCCCTGACCTGCGCCGGCATGGGCCCTTCGGGCTCGACCATCGTGAACGGGACGCCGAGCCTCTTCAATTCCCTTATAACGCTGTAGGCATCCTTAATATTACCAGCAACGATGCCAATGTGTTTCAAGCGGATCACTGCGGAACAAAATCACTATTGGAGGGCGGAGTATTAATACTAAAAGCCTGAGCACCGGTTGCCGCGCCATCGACCACGTCATGGGCGGGGGCATGAGCGCGGGGGAGATCGCCCTCCTCTTCGGCGAGCGCGGGTCGGGAAAGACCTCGCTCGCCTTCCAGTCCATGGTCAGCGCCGCGCAGCGGGGCCTCGGGGCGACGATGGTCTACACCGAGGGCCGCGCGCCGGTCGAGCGGCTGACCGAGATCGCGGGGGCGTCTTGGCCCTCCGTCGGCGACCTCTGCTACCTGCTCGAGGCGAAGACGTTCGAGGAGCAGGACTCGATCATCGAGTCCCTCCAGTCCCAGCTCCCGCCGGGCACCGCCCTCCTGGTCATCGACTCGATAAACTCCCTCTACAGGGCGCGGCTCGGGGAGCACGACGAGAACATCTCGATCAACAAGTCCCTCAGCAGGCAGCTGGCGCTCCTCAAGGCCGCCGCTCGTGGGATGGGGCTGGCCGTCCTCATCACCAGCGAGGTGCGCGCGCAGCTCGACAGCAACGCCGTCCAGCCGGTCGCCTACCGGATACTCGGGTACTGGGCCGACCGCGCGGTGCGGCTCGACAAGCTGCAGGGCAGCGTGCGCAAGGCGACGTCGACGAAGCCGCCGCCTGAGCGGGACGCATTAATAAAAGTTACACCATTAGGTCTAGAAGGGATGGGAGACTCCCCTGTATGAACGACCTTCTGATGATGGCATTCTGGTCATTTGTGCTCATCTTCCCCGCATTCGTAGCCAACTCCGTGCCGGTCCTCGCAAGGGGGAAGCGCCCTGTCGACTTCGGCAGGAACCTCTGGGACGGAAACCGCATACTGGGCGACGGGAAGACCTTCGAGGGCCTCGCCGTGGGGCTGATAGCCGGCACCGCCGTCGGGGCGGTCGCGGGGTACCCGCTCCAGTCGTTCCTTCTCGCCCTCGGCGCGCTCGTGGGCGACATGACCGGCGCATTCATAAAGCGGCGCCTCGGCATCGCCAGGGGGAAGCCCGCCCCGGTGCTGGACCAGATCGACTTCGTGGTCGGCGCCCTGGCCTTCGTCTATCCCGCCTTCCCATTCGCGCTGGAGCAGGCGGTCTTCCTCGTGGTCGTCACCCCTCCCATACACCTGGTCGCGAACATCGGGGCCTACCTCCTCAAGCTCAAGCCGCATCCTTGGTGAGCCGCCCCGCTCTGCGCCAAAACGTTTAAAGATTCGCAGGGGGGTTAAGATTGATATTGGGATCCGGTGGTGCAGGTGTACAGGAGCATCTTCTCGAAGAGGTTCATCTCATATCTTGCCGCGATCTTGGCGATATTCCTCACAAGCGGGGGGCTGTACGTCGTCATAATGCAGCCGTCGGCCGCCATCGAGATCAGCAGCTCGATCGAGTTCCTCATCAGGGCGAGCGTCTCCTCGATGAGCATGACCTCGACCGAGTTCATAGCCGCCTTCTTCCTGACGCTGGCCGGGGTGGCGGGGTTCATACTCCTCGACAGGGCGCTCCGGAGGAGCTTCGACATCAACAGCTCGAAGATGCAGTACCTCATCGCCATCTCGCTAGTCGTGCTCTCGGTGCTGATCTTCGAGGTCCTCTTCAACGCCAAGATGACTTGATCCGCGGGCCCCGCTGGCCGGGCGTCTCCATTTGAATGTTTTCTACGTTCTTTATCTAAAAAATACACATTATGGGTTATACATACATAAATTACATAAGCTCCCTCGCCCCTCTCTGTTAGGCGGTGTTGGATATTCACCCGTCAAAGGACATACTCTGCGCCTCGAGCAGGCTGATTGCAGGCAAAAGGATAGCCCTCGGGCTCTGCGGCAGCGTCGCGGCGATGCGGTCGCCGGACCTGGCGAGGGCGCTGATGAGGCACGGCGCCGAGGTATCCGTGTTCATGTCTAGGGCCTCCCAGTCGATAATCTCCCCGGACCTCATGGAGTGGGCGACAGGGAACCCCGTCGTGACGGCGCTGACGGGCAAGATCGAGCACGTCGCCCTTGGAGGCGGAGCGGAAGGCTCGGCCGACCTCGTGGTGATCGCGCCTGCCACCGCCAACACCGTAAGCAAGATCGCATCCGGCATAGACGACACGCCGGTCACGTCGCTTGCGACCACGGCGATAGGCGCAGGCATCCCGATCATAGTCGCCCCCGCGATGCACGTCAGCATGATGCGCCACCCCGCCGTCGTGGAGAACCTGAAGCGGCTCGAGGGGATGGGCATAACCGTGCTCGCGCCCGAGATCGCGGAGGGGAAGGCCAAGATCGCCAGCAACGAGCGGATCTTGGAGGCATCGCTCTCCGCCCTCTCCAAGAAGGACCTGAAGGGCAGGCGGGTGCTGATCACCGCGGGCCCGACCCGCTCCTACATGGACGCAATAAGGTACCTCACCAACTCCAGCTCGGGGAGGATGGGCTTCGCCCTGGCACTGGAGGCAGCCGCCAGGGGGGCATGCGTGACCATCGTGGCCGGGCCGGTCCCCCTGCCTGAGCTGCCGGGCGTCAGCGTCATAAGGGCCTCGACGACGGAGGAGATGCTCTCCGCCGTCCTCAACGAGCTCAGGTCGGGCAGGTACGACGCCCTGGTGCTGGCGGCCGCCCCCCTCGACTTCTCCTTCAGCAGCAGGGCAGAGGGGAAGGTCTCGAGCAGCGCGCCGATCAGCGTGGACCTCATCCCCCTGCCGAAGATCTCCAGCGAGGCCAGGAGGCTCGCGCCGGGGCTCTTCATAGTCGGGTTCAAGGCGGAGTACGGCGTCGCCGAGGACGAGCTCATAAGGCGCGCCAGCTCGCGGCTCGCCGACACCGGCATGGACCTAATAGCGGCCAACGACCTGTCGAAGGCGGGCGTGGGTTTCCAGACCGAGACCAACGAGATATGCCTCATCGACAAGAACGGGCCGTTCCTGCGCATCCCTCTCTCCCACAAGCGCGAGGTCGCAAGGCAGATCCTCGACGCCTACTCGAGCAGGGGTGGCAGAAGTGATTAGCGCGCCTCGGGCCGGCCGCTCTGAACAGCCGGCGGTCGACGCCGAAGGCGCTGGCGAGGGCTACTCGCCGGGGCACATCACCGCCTTCTTCAGCATCCACATGACGAACGACCCGATGCTCACTGGATCGACCGGGGCCGGCATATGCCTTGAGGAGGGGGTCCGCACGAGGGTCGCCATCCGTCCCGGCAGCTCCGGGCCCGCGCTCTCCATGAAATTCAACGGCAAGGCGGTAAGCGACGCGCCTACATGCGACTACCTCGTGCGGTCCATGTCCGCGCGCATCGGCTGCCCCATCCGCGTCTCGGCAGAGCAGGAGTCGGCGCTGCCGCCGAACTACGGCTACGGGCTGAGCGGCGCATCCGCCCTCAGCCTGGCGCTGGCGATCAACAAGGCCGCGGACCTCCGCCTCTCGATGAACGAGGTCGGCCAGTTGGCGCACGAGGCAGAGGTCGCCAACCTGACCGGCCTGGGCGACGTCCCGGCGCAGCTCACCGGCGGGGTGGAGGTCAGGGTGAGGCCGGGCGCCCCGGGCCTTGGGGAGGTGCGGCGTCTCCCCCACCCCGAGGGGCTCGCGGTGGTGACCGCGCCGGTGGTCAGGTTCCCTACCCGGACGATGATCACCGCAAGAAAGTACGTCGCCCGCATAAACCGGCTCGGCGCCCGCGCCATGTCCTCGTTCATGGACTCCCCTGTTGTCGACAACCTCATGCGGCAGTCACGCCTCTTCTGGCAGGGCGTCGGAATAGAGGAGGCGCGCATGCTTGCCGCAATCAAGCTCTTTGAGGGGGCGGGCATAGCCTGGCCGTCGGCAAAGAAGGGTATCGTCTTCGGCATCATACGCCGGGACGAGCTGCCCGCGGTCGCCGCGAGGCTGGGGTGCCCTTCCCCTGCGCCGGACGCGCCGATGCCCATCGTGCTCGCCGGCTGCAAGGGGATCAATCTTATCGTAACTGAGATAGCAAAAAGGGGTGCACTATGATGGAGACAGGCTTCAACATACCCGATAACCATCCAAGGGCCGCCTCGATGAGGATCCGGGAGAGGCTGATAGAGGGCGAGGAGCGGTCGGTCGTGACCAAGGCGGGCCTATTCGCACACGGCAGGGGCGAGGCATTCGACTACCTGATCGGGGAGGCATCGATGCCGTCGGCCCTATCCGCTGCCAGGGCGGCAGCCGCCTCGCTCCTCCTGGCCTCGCACCCGGTCATATCCGTAAACGGCAATGTGGCCGCCCTCGTCCCAGAGGCGACGGTCGAGCTCTCGCAGGTGTCGGGCGCCCCGCTCGAGGTGAACCTCTTCTACCGGACCCGGAAGCGGGAGCTGGCAGTGAGGGACGCGCTCCTCGCAGCAGGCGCCACCGCCGTGCTGGGCCTGGGCCCCAAGACCGCGACGATCCCCGAGCTCTTCAGCGAACGGCGAATAGTGGACCCGGAGGGCATCTACAAGGCAGACGTCGTCGTCGTGCCGCTGGAGGACGGCGACAGGACCGAGGCGCTCAAGCGCATCGGCAAGTTCGTGATCACCATCGACCTCAACCCGCTCTCGAGGACCGCCCAGGCTGCCGACATAACCATCGTCGACAACATAACCCGGGCCATCCCGAACATCGTGAGCGCGATCCGAGAGCTCAGGCAGTGCGGCGCCGGAACGCAGAGGTCCGTAGCCCGCGGCTTCGACAACCGTAGGAGCCTCTCTGATGCGCTAACCTTCATCAGAGACCGGCTGACTGCCCTGGCCGGAGGGCGAGGCTGAGTGCGCCAAGCGCCGGCCCAGCAGGATGCGTGCACAGTAGAGATCAAGAGAGATGGAAACATGGCCTTTAAGAAAGTCTTCATAGTGGGCGCCGGGGCGGTGGGCAGCTGCTACGGGGCGCTGCTGTCAGGGAAGAACGACGTAACTCTGATCGGGCGGCAGCCCCACGTCGACGCGGTAAACTCGGGCGGGCTGGCCGTCGACGGCGGCCTCAAGGGCAGGTTCCATCTGAACGCCGCGACATCCGTATCCGACATCCCGGCGAACTCGCTGGTACTCCTGACCACGAAGGCGCAGGATGCCGCTAAGGCATGCGAGGCGCTGCGGCCGGCACTGAGGGGCGACACCGTCCTGCTGGCCCTGCAGAACGGGGTGGGCATAAAGGGGCTTATCGAGGGCGCGGTCGCCGGCAAGGCAAGGGTCGCCAGGGGCCTGGTCCTGATGGCTGCGGAGTTCCTCGAGCCGGGCAGGGTCACGTATTGGAAGGGCCCCACTATAATAGAAGCGACTGAGACTGGGGAGCGCATCCGGGCGCTGTTCGAGGAGAGCGGGCTGGATGCCGAGGCCGCCCCTGACATCTTGACGAGGGAATGGGACAAGATGGTGATCAACTGCGTCGTGAACCCGCTGTCCGCAATCCTGCGGGTCAGGGACCGCGAGGTGGCAGCGCCGGCACTGAGGGGGATTCGGCGCGCGATAATCGGCGAGTGCGCATCGGTGGCGGCCGCCGAGGGGGTTCACCTCGACGACGGCCTGGCGGCTGGCATCGACCGCCGGATAAGGTCCTACGCGAACTACTCCTCGATGTATCAGGACGTGATGAAGGGCAACGATACCGAGATCGGCTTTCTCAACGCAAAGATCGTCGAGCTCGGCGGCAGGCACGGCATCCGGGCGCCAGTCAACGAGGCGCTGGCGGGGATGATCAGATTCATGGAGGCTAAAAAATGAAACTTGACGACTTCAGAGACCGGAAGGGGAAAGAGAAGATAGTCATGCTGACTGCCTACGACAGCCAGATCGCAAAGATTGTGGACCAGGCCGAGATCGACATAATCCTGATCGGTGACAGCCTAGGGATGGTCTTTCAGGGGAACACCAATACCAGGGGCGTGACGATGCGCGACATGGTCTACCACACGCAGGTGGTCGCCAGGGGCGCCAATAGGACGCCAATAGTAGCGGACATGCCATTCAAGAGCGACTCAACGGTGCCCGCCGCCCTCAGAAACGCCCGGCGGCTCCTCGAGGCGGGCGCGCAGGGGGTCAAGATCGAGGGGCGAAAGACCGAGGCGATAAAGGCCCTCATAGGGGAGGGCATCCCCGTGATGGCGCACATCGGGCTCCTGCCGCAGACTGCGGCCGCCTACCGGCTGATTGGGAAGACGCCCGAGGACGCGGAAAGGATCATGCAGGACGCCATACGCCTGGACGAGCTGGGCGTCTTCTCCATGGTCCTGGAGTCTATCCCTGAGGGCTTGGCCAAGGCGATCACCGAGGCCGTCCGGACGCCGACGATAGGGATAGGCGCCGGGAAGCACTGCGACGGGCAGGTCCTGGTGATAAACGACATGCTCGGTCTCGACCCGACCTTCACGCCCAAGTACCTCAAGAGGTACGCCGACCTCAGCCAGATAATCTCGAACTCAGTCGGCGCGTTCAAGCGGGAAGTCAGGGGCGGCGAATACCCTGGCCCGGAGCAGACATACCGTTGACCGCAGTGGGGCGGGGAGGGTGCCAGGGGGCAGGTTCCCCCCCTCGCGCCGGCGCGCCCCTATACATTGTTGAATATCCGGCTAGGATAACTGGACTTTGCATTAACCATACCTGATCAAACATAAGATTTTATGCCAAAAAACTAATGTTTTTTAAAGAAAATACTTATAAGTAAACATTTAGCTTCCTTTTTTTGCGAATCGTTAAAGAATACTGAATGGGTGATAAAGGTGACTGAGATCAAGAGAATAGCCCTCGCTTATTCGGGCGGTTTGGATACTTCCGTGGCCATAAAGTGGCTCGCAGAGAAGTATGGCGCCAAGGTAATCACCGTTACAGTGGACCTCGGACAGGATGAGGACTTCAAGGCAATCGGCGACAAGGCCCTGAAGGTCGGCGCCGAGAACCACTACACCGTAGACGCAAAGCGCGAGTTCGCCACCGGGTACATCTTCCCGTCGATCAAGGCCAACGGGATATACCAGTTCAAGTACCCTATCTCGACCTCGCTCGGCAGGCCGCTCATAGCCGAGAAGCTCGTGGAGATCGCGCACAAGGAGGGGTGCGACTCGGTCGCGCACGGCTGCACCGGCAAGGGCAACGACCAGATCCGGATCGAGGTCTCATGCATGGCGCGGGACCCGTCCCTCAAGATACTCGCCCCTACGCGCAACTGGGGCATGAGCCGGGACCAGGAGATCGAGTACGCCAAGAAGCACGACATCCCGATCTCCAAGGCCGCAAAGAAGTACAGCATAGACGAGTGCCTGTGGGGCAGGTCGATCGAGAGCGGCCCGCTCGAGAACCCGTGGAACGCCCCGCAGGACGACGGCTGGCTGTGGACGGCGTCGCCGGAGTCCGCTCCTGACAAGCCGACGATCATTGAGGTCGAGTTCAAGCAGGGCGTCCCAGTGGCGCTTGACGGCGTCGCGATGGAGCCCGTGGAGCTGATCAGGAAGGTCAACCGGATCGCCGGGGAGAACGGCGTCGGCAGGGTCGACCACATGGAGGACCGGATCGTAGGGATCAAGTCGCGCGAGACATACGAGTGCCCGGCAGCGACCGTGCTGCTCGAGGCGCACCGGGACCTGGAGAAGCTCATACTCAACAGGCACGAGCACGAGTTCAAGAAGCTCGTGGACGACAAGTGGGCGTTCCTCGTCTACGCCGGGCTGTGGGACGACCCGCTGCGCGAGGAGCTCGAGGCCTTCATAAACAAGTCCAACGAGCGCGTCGACGGCAAGGTCCGGGTCAAGCTCTACAAGGGCTCGGCGATGGTCTGCGGCAGGTCATCCCCGAACTCCGTGTACGACTTCAAGACCGCCACCTACGACTCGTCGTCGACATTCGACCAGACCCTCTCGAACGGCTTCATCCCGCTCTGGGGGCTGCAGACGGTGGTCTCGAGGAAGGTAATCTCCAATAGGAGAGAGTGAGCATAATCTGTATGGGGGGTCTCGATTGAAGATAACTCGCGGCGGACGCCTGACAGGCGACCTGACGGACGATGTGGCTAGGCTCACCTCGTCCTCCGAACACGACCACTACATCGCGGACGACGTGATAGAGATAAACATGGCCCACTCGCTGATGCTGGTCAAGGCGGGGTGCCTCACCCCGGCGGAGGGCAGGGCGATAGTCGCCGCGCTGAAGCCCCTCATAGGGAAGATCAAATCGGTCCCGCCAGACATGGAGGACGTCCACATGGTGATCGAGGAGGAGGTCACCAAGGCAGTGGGCGCCGAGATCGGCGGCAAGATGCACACCGGGAAGAGCCGCAACGACCAGGTCGCGACCGCCCTCAGGATGCGCCTCCGCTCCTACCTAATCGCGATATGCAAGGCGGTCTCCGAACTGCAGGCCGCCCTGAACGGGAAGGCGGCGGAGTCGGCCGGCACGGTCATGCCCGGCTTCACGCACCTCCAGCACGCGCAGCCGGTGAGCGCGGCGCTCCACATGCTCGCATACAGCGACATGCTAGGGAGGAGCCTCGGGAGGCTGATGGACTGCTACCGGCGCGTCAACCTCTCGCCCATGGGCGCAGCGGCACTGGCCGGCACGGGATTCCCGATCGACCGCGCCCTCGTCGCAAGGTATCTTGGCTTCGACGGACTCCTGGAGAACACCATGGATGCGGTCGCCTCAAGGGACTTTGCCCTTGAGGCCGTATCCGCGCTCTCGATAATGATGGTCGACATGAGCCGCCTGGCGGAGGAGCTCGTGATCTGGAGCACGCTGGAGTTCGGCTACGTCGACATGCCGGACGACCACTCCTCGACGAGCAGCATAATGCCCCAGAAGAAGAACCCCGTCACCTCCGAGATCATGAGGGCCAAGGTCGGGGACGTCTTCGGCGAGCTCGCTGCCATGACTGTCATAATGAAGTCGCTCCCGCTGGCTTACAACCTCGACATGCAGGAGGTCAACCCGCACATCTGGCGCGCATGCGAGGCATCGCTGCTGTCGCTTAGGGTTATGGCCGACCTCGTCCGCAAGATGCGCCTACGGGATAGCCGCCTCAAGGACGTGGTAACGAAGGACTTCTCGGTCGCTACCGAGCTCGCCGACGTGCTCGTCAGGGAGGGCGGCCTGCCGTTCAGGAAGGCCCATCAGGCGGTGGGCGCCATAGTGAAGGACCTCTCCGAGTCTTCAAAATCGCTCTCCGAGGAGCCCGCCTCAAGGGTGGCCGGCATGGTGTTCGAGAAGGCCGGCGTCCGGATAAGCGAGGCGTCCATCGCATCCGCAATAGACCCGGTCAAGAACGCAGACGTCAGGGCGACGACCGGCGGTCCGGCCCGCAAGGAGATCAAGCGGATGCTGGACGAGCGAGGCGCATCGGCAGAGAAGACCGCCGCCGCGTTGGCCGCCCTCTCGGAGCCGATCGACCGCGGCAGGCGCTCGATGGACGAGGCGCTATAGGCCGCCCCCGCCCTCGCCGTCGGCATCATCATCGTTCCCTGCGTCGCCTTCGCCGCTCCGCTCCGCCTGATCGCCTTTATCCGTTTCTTTATTCCCCATCAGGTACGCCGCAACATCCTTGACCGCAGATCCCGTCGCCGGGTTCCCCTGCACCCTCTTGAGGTAGTCCTGCCAGCCCACGCCCATGCGCTCCCTCCATACTTCGAAGTGCCTCTCGAGCCTCTTCTTAGCCTCGAGGTGGAGCTCGCAGAGCTCGCCGCCTGCCGCCCCGCCGCATACCGCGCACTTATCCGCCGCCACGCTTCTCCCTCCCCCTCTTTGTTGGGCATTCGACGTTTATGCAGAGCCTCCAGACATACCTCCCGAGCCCCCTCACCTCCACTATGGGGTAGCCGCACTCCTTGCAGACCCTCTTGCTGGTCGAGACCCTCCCCCTCTGCGGCAGCGGGGCCGTGAACCTGCAGCCGCTGCTATAGCCGGAGCAGCCGATGAACCTCTTCCCGCTCTTCTTGGACCTTATTATCGTGAGCCTCCCTGTCTTGCAGGACGGGCACTGGCCGACGGTCCTCTTCCCCTCCCTCTTGGCCTTGACGAGGTCCGCGAGCCCCTCCCCCAGCCCGCCCTTCCCGGATATCATCCTCTCGAACGTCTCCCTCACCTCGTCGATCGAGACCGCCAGCACCTCCTCCCTACTCCTCTTACCGCCCTCTATCTCCTCCATCCCCGCCTCCACCCCCCTCGTCAGGCCGATTGACACAAGCTTGGGGAAGTGCCTCTTCAGCGCCGCGATGACCCCCGCACCGAGGGCGGTCACCTCTATCATGCCCCCCTCGATGTAGCCCCGCCTGTAGAGCGTGTCCACGATATCCGCCCTCGTCGACTTGGTCCCCAGCCCGTTCCTCTCCATGAACTTTATTATGCTGCTCTGGTTGAACCTCGGCGGCGGCTCGGTGTACCTCTCCTCGTGCGAGACCGACGCCATCCTGGCCGGGTCGCCCTCCGAGACCTTCGGCAGCTCCGCCTCCTTGAGGAAGGAGTACGGCGCGTAGAACCTGACCCACCCCTCGCTGAGCACCGCCTCGCCCCTCGCCAAGAAGCGGTCCCTGCCGCCGCAAGTTATCTCCACGTCCGTCACCTCCTTGACCGCATCCTCCGCGAAGGCGGCCAGGAACCTCTTAACGATGAGGTCGTACACCCTGAACTCGTCCCTGCCGAGCCCCTCCGCGGCGTTCCCAGTCGGGTGCACCGCGGGGTGCGCCGGGTCCACCTTCTTCCCCTCCCTCGGACGGAGCTGCCTGCCGCTCGAGAGCAGCTCCCCCGCCGCCTCGGCATAGTGCCTGTTCTTCCTCAGCCCCTCCATGATCCTAGCGTACCCGAGCGAGGGCGGCAGCCTCTGGCTCGACGTCCTCGGGTAGGATATGAGCGCATCAAGGTACAGCTTCTCGGCCATCTTCTGCGTCCTCGATGGCGAGAAGCCGAAGTGACGGTATGCCTCGGACTGCAGTGCGCCCAGGTCGAACGGGGCAGGCGGCGGGATGACCATCCTCTTGCCGGAGACCTCGCTCACCAACCCCTCCGCGCCGTTGCACCTCTGGGCGATCCCCTCCGCCTCCCTAAGCGAGAGCACCCTCCCATCCGCGTACTCCGCCGGGACCCTCTCGCCCGCGATCTCGGCCTCGGCCTCTATGACCCAGTAGGGGTCCGGCACGTGGAGCCGGATGCCGTTCTCCCTCCGGTAGAGGGCGTAGAGCGTCGGGCTCTGGACCCTGCCCGCGCTGAGGACCTCGTAGCCGCCGCCCGCCCTTATCTGCGAGTCCATGAGCGCACGCGAGACGTTGACCCCGAAGATCCAGTCCAGCTCGTGCCTGGCGCGCCCCGCCTCGATCACCGGGATGTCGAGCTCGCCCGACATGCCCTCGTAGGCCGCAACGAGGTCCTGCTTGGTGAGCGTCGAGAAGCGCATCCGCCTCGCCTTGGCGTCGGCCCCCCTGCAGGCATACCTGAGGATGTTGAAGGCTATCAAGCTCCCCTCGGTGTCGTAGTCGCAGGCGCTTACGAACTCGTCGGCCCCCTCCGCATGCTTTGCTATCGAGCCGATCCACGCCTTGACCCTCGCCATCCTCCTCTCCACTTCGTTGATCGGCACCCACCTGATGTCGAAGACGGGGTAGCTCCAGCCTATGCTCTGCTGGTCGAGGGCGTACAGGTGGCCGAGCGCGGAGACCACGGTGATCTGGTTCGGCCCCCTCTTAAGGCTGAACGCCGGGAAGAACCTCCCGCCCACCCTCTTGACGCCGCCCTCCCCCAGCGCGTATGCTACCTTCATCGCCGCAGAGGGCTTCTCGCATATGATGAGCTGTTTCGCCATCGGACCAACCCGGCTTAAACTTTAATACGCCTGCTACGACTATTAACCCTGTCCTGAATTATGCGTATCCTAGACACGCTGAGGTCAAGGCTCCTCCTCCTCTCGCTCTCCCTATTCTACGACGTGGCCTTCGTCGACCGGCTCTGGACGGACGCCCGAGTGAGGCGCGCCACCGTGGGCACGATCGGCATCATTGCTGTGGGCATCGCGGGCACGGCCTACGCCCTGGACCGCCTCCTCTCGATACAGCCTGCCTACCCCGCAACGGACATGATGATGCTTGCCGGCGTCGCGCTCTTCGTGGCCGGCAGCTGGAGGGGGCGCATAAGCCTGGCGTTCAACGTCGCCGAGTCGAAGGAGGTCCTACGGTCGAGGCGAACGGTGATCTGCTACCTATCCGACGTGAAGCAGGCATCTGCCTACATAGAGGTCATAATGGACCGGTCGCAGACTATGATCGGCGAGAATTCTTTAAAAGCTACCGAATCATATCTAGTATTCGCATCCGAGATCTGGTTCGAGTCGATGGCCAAGAAGGGCCTCAACCTGATCGGCGAGGTGCTGCCTTACAAGAATGTGGGTGATCTGGTTGCCCGTCAGGCTGGTATGTCATCAATGTAATGCGGTAATCTACGAGGACCCCGAGCTCGTCTCCCCGAAGGAGGTCATCGAAAAGTCCGAGGGAAAGTGCCCGAAGTGCTCCGCGCCGCTGACATTCGACCCGTCGAAGCTGACGATAACCATAAACGACACCGACAAGAAGGGTCTTCTCAAGATATTCCAGAAGGGCCATTGAGGACGATGGTGCCCTTTGGATCTGGCGTCCTGGATGGAAACTTACAGGGGCATAGCGGCGACGCTATCGCTTGACGAGGAGAGGGACGCCGAAGCCGCGGCCCTGCTCTCATCGCTGCTGGAGGGGAGGCGCGCCACAACCATTGACGCCCTCAGGTCATCCGTAGCCGGGAAAGTGGTCGGGGTGTGGGGCGCGGGCCCGTCGCTCGAGCACGACCTGAAGCGCGTCATCGGCGGCGGCCTGCTGCGCTCGATTGCAAACTTCGTCGCGGACGGCGCCGTGACCGCCTTCCTTGAAGCGGGGACAGTGCCCGACGCGGTCTTCACCGACCTGGACGGCCCAGCGCCTGACCTCCTGAGGGCCAGCTCCCTCGGCTGCACGACCGTTATCCACGCCCATGGCGACAACATGCCGCTGCTCCGCAGCCTGGCCGGGGGCTTCAAAGGCGCCGTGGTCGGGTCGACCCAGGTCCACCCGATACCGCCCCGGGTGTTCAACCTCGGCGGCTTCACGGACGGGGACCGCGCCGCCCACTGGGCGTGCGAGCTGGGCGCCTCCGCCATCTTCCTCTTCGGCATGGACCTCGGCATCGAGGTCGGGAGGTACTCGAAGCCGGGGCTGGCTGGCGAGCGCCTCATGCGGAAGCAGGTCAAGCTCGGCATCGCAAGGGACCTGCTGGCATCTCTGTCAAGACGGATTCCTGTATACAACTTCACGTCCTCCAGAAACAAGCTGCCCTCTATCCCGAATGCCCCAATCAGCGGCCTGAAGGAGATGCTGGCCAGGGCGAATAGGTTATAGACGCTCACGCCATAGATGGTATGAGAGCGATGCAATGAAGCTGTATGTTCTCGACAACGGCTGGCTGGAGTGCGACGCAAACTGGATGGTTGCGATGTCTGTCGTCGGGACGCTCGAAGACAAGACCCCGCAGACGAAATGGATCAGGATACCTGTGTACGCCGTTCTGATCGACTCCCCCGAGGGCAAGATTCTATACGACACCGGATGCCCCCCCGAGGCAATGGCGGGATACTGGCCCCCAGGCCTGAGGTCGACCTTCCCCTATTACCATAATCCCGACCAGCTTCTGCTAAGGCAGCTCGAATTGGCGGGCACCGCCCCTGAGGAAATAAGGACGCTGGTCCTTTCACACATGCATCTGGACCATGCGGGGAATGCGCACCTCTTCAGGGATGCAGAAGTATTCGTCCACCGTAAGGACTATGCTTATGGCAAGTCCCTGATCAAATCCAGCCCTGACCCTGCCGACCATGGGGCATACGTGAAAGCCGATCTCGACATCCCTGAATGCAAACTCCATCTGGTGGACGATGATTTCGAACTCGCCAAAGGCATTGAAATCATCACGCTGCCCGGCCACACCCCCGGCATCTTGGGGCTGATGGCGCACCTCAGGAACAGCGGGACCCTGATCTTCCCGATGGATGCCGTATACACCGAAAAGAACTACGGTCCGCCGGTGAAGATGTCGGGCATAGTATACGACAGCGTTTCCTTTACCGCTTCCATTGAGAAGATAAGGCGCCTGCAGGAGAAGCATGACGCCAAGGTCATGTATTCCCACGACATGCCCTTCTTCAAGACAATGCGCCTCGCTCCGCGTTATTACGATTGATGTAATTCGTTGAGCCACATCCGATCCCTTTTCGTGAACAGGTGCCTAAACCGATCGCATCGTTCACCAGCCTCGTGCTGTCGCTCCACGCAGGTTCAGGATAGATGCGCAACCCGTAGCCGGTCCGCCTCACTCTCTTGGCTTCCAAGGTATAAGGAAGGAAGTTCTCCGTCTATACTCTGAATACTCCCGACCAAACCTCTTGAGAAGCATGGGCTCCTCCCTCTTCTTTATCCATATCGAAACGAGGGCGATTAAAAGAACCGACAGGATAAATGCCATCGTAAACGATCCGCAAAATATCCCCGCTCCGAGTATGAACAGCCCAAAACCGAAGAGCATTGGGTTGCGCGAATACCTGTAGATCCCCCCCGTCACTATCTTGGATGACTGGGCATCGCTGGAGATGTCTCCCCATGGCATGCCTGCGCCATGGGCGTAAAGCTGCCATATCGATGTAATGCTTGCGAGAAATCCAGCCATGAGTACCGGCACTCCCAGTAGCCATGCTCCCCCCAAGGACAGTGATGGGAACAGGCAATGGTCAATGCTCCTGCCAATATACGCCAATGTCGCAGGGATGACAAAAAGGAAGAGCCCTGCAGCCGCTGCAATCCTGATCTTCTGCATGCTGCATCTCCACTGATTCTCCCTTTGCAAGGAAAGGATAAAAGTTTGTTGTTACTATTGTAGTAACATGTCTGGGATCACCGCCAAACTCACCAAGCTGGGCTTTAAGGAATATGAGGCGAAGGTTTACGCCGCCTTGGTAGGGCTCGGCGAGGGGACTGCGAAGCAGATCCACAATGCCAGCGGCGTCCCGCGCCCTCGTGTTTATGACATCCTTGAAGGGCTGGTAAATGACGGATTTGTGGAGGTCAGGCAGGGGGTGCCGATGTGCTACAGAGCTTTGGAGCCATGCCTGGTGGTTTCACGCCTCAAGAGCGACATCGTCGCCGCAGCCGAAGACGCCATCAAAGACCTCCAAAAGCTCAGCGTTGATACTCATGAGAGGGCCTCGCCGATATGGCTTGTAAGGGGAGAACGGAGCATACGTAGCAAGTTTGAGCATCTAGTTGCAAGTGCAGAAAAGGAGTTGCTCATGGTGTGGTATGACACCCGACTCCTGAAGGAGGAGGCTGAAAAGGTCAGCGATGCTGCCAGCAAAAAGACAGTTGTTTGCCTGTTTGCAGGTCGCATGGGGGATCTGGCCAACCGGCTAGGGGCGGCCGATGTCAGGACGGTCTCCGAAGTCGACTTCATGAAGATGCTGCTGGATGATAGGGGCTTCAAGGGCAAGGTCAAGGTCCATGATGCCGATCATAAACTCGAATGCCTGATCGTGGCCGACGGTCAGGAATCGATAATCATCTATGATGTCGATAACGAGCGAATGGCCATAACGATAAGGCTGCCCCTAATAACCTTCATACAGCGCGCATTCATTGAGAAAATAATGATTGATGCGAAGAGGGTTGCCTAATCGATCGAAGGGGCGCGCCTGGAAGCCGCAACAAAAAAAGTGAAGCGCTGAGCTGCGGGATTAAGGTTAAATCCAACCGTCACTCAATCCTCACTGAGGTTGAAGCCGAATGTCAAATTCCATCGACGCAGGCGGCAATTCGATAAGGCTGGGACTGAAGTACGCCGCCACCCACGAATGGATCGATCTCTCATCGTCACCGCCGACTGTCGGGATATCCGACTTCGCGCAGAAGAGCCTCCACGATGTGGTCTTCGTGGAGTTGCCGAAGGTAGGGCAGGCCCTGAAGAAGGGGGCGCCCATGTGCACCCTTGAGTCGATAAAGGCGGTCGCCGAGGCATACGCCCCCGTCGATGGCACCGTCGCCGAGGTCAACAGCGCGCTCGAGAGCAACCCCGAGCTGGTCAACAAGGACCCTTACGGAAAGGGCTGGCTCATCAGGGTCGAGGTGAAGGGGGATGCATCCTCGCTGCTCTCGCCTGAGGCATACGCCGAAGCGGTCAAGAAGCAGCTCTAGTGGCCGCTTGCCTGCCCGGCGCCCAAGGGCGTCTCGCCACCTCCTGCAGGGTGCATGCTGAATCCCGCCGGAGGCGGCTAGCACTCCGACCTCTTCATCCTGAACGTATTGTAATCGACAAGCACCTTCACGCCGCCCCTGAACCATCCGTCGACTTCCCTGTCCCCCGTGTCCGCCCTTATCGCCTCTATCCCTTCCAGCTTCTCCCTCGTCGAGACGACCGTGACTGCCCCCCTGCCCAGTGCCCTGAGCGCCCGTCCGCTTATCTGCTGGTTCCCCCTGCCGAATATGAACCCCTGCCTCCCAATCGGGGAGACTATGATCCTGCCATCCCTCCCCGAGATCGCCGCCATCACCTCCTCCTCTCCTGCGTCCTTCCTGACGAGCTTCCCGTCGAGCACGATGTCCACCCCGAGCAGCGAGTAGTCGATCCCCAGCGCCTCGCTTATCGCCTTGACCGTGCTCCCCGGGCCGAGCAGGTAGACGACTCCCTTCTCCATGCTCTCGACGACCCACCTCGCTATTGCCTGCCTGTTCTCCTCCGCGTCTTCCGTGAGCGGCGTCGCCGCCTTCATGCCCTGCATCCCAGCCGGCTCGTGCGGGACCGACAGGTAGCCGTACAGCCTTGAGGAGACCCGCCCCTGCCTGAACGCCTCCTCGTCGACATCCGCGACCTCCCCCCTCATGAGCGGCAGCTCCCCCCAGATGAACCTCATTGCTATCCCCGCGGCCGCCTCCGGCGTCACCGCGAAGACCCCGCTGTGCATCTTCACGCCCGCCGGTATCCCGAGCACGGGCACCCTCTCCCCCACCGCGTCCATGATGTCCCTGGCGGTCCCGTCCCCGCCGCAGAACGCTATCATCTGGACGCCCATGCCCTCCATTATCCTGGCCGCATCCCGCGTGTCGCCCGCCCCGGTCGCGCCCCCGCCGACCTCCAGCACCCTGACCCTGTAGCCGCCACCGGCGAACGCGTCCTCCCCCATCGCGCCCCTGCAGGTCACGAACGAGACCGCCGTCCGGAGCGCCGAGAATCCTGAGACGAACGCCCTCGCCCTGCCGCAGGAGCTGGGCCTGGCCCCGCGCCTAAGCGCCTCGGCGAGCGCCTCAGCGCCGTCCGTGCCCTTCAGCCCAACGGCCCCTCCCATGCCTGCCACCGGGTTGACTATGAGCCCCAACACCCTCCCCTCCTGCACCGCAGCGCCCCCTGTTTATCAACCAGCCAACCACCCCTTTATACCTGACACTGTTCGATGGCAGGAAATCCGTTAGAGTTAAATTCTACTCGATGACTAGTTTGATTGATTCCGAGGTTGGGATAATGGATCTTAAAGCCCCATCGCTCAAACCGAAGGCATTCTCAATCACCCGGATTGACCTCCTTGTGTACGCTGCGCTGGCGGCAATAGCGGTCTTCGCAGTCGCGATAAGACTCCTGCCGCTGCAGTGGGGCGTCTACCTCGACGAGTTCGACCCGTACATCCAGTACAAGGGCGCGCAGTATATCGTCGAGAACGGCTTCAACGCGTGGTACACCTGGTTCGACCCCACGAGGTGGGCACCTTGGGGCGCCAACCAGTTCGAGCAGGGGCTTCTCGGCACGCCGTTCACCGGTGCCGCCGCCTATATGTTCCTAACCTCCCTCGGCATGAAAGTCTCGCTCCTTGACGTCTGCGCCTTCTTCCCCGTCTTCGCGGGCGCCATCATCACCGTCCTTGCCTTCTTCCTGGGCAAGCAGCTCGTCAACCGCGGCATCGGGCTCCTCACTGCCTTCGTCTTCGCTGTCGACCCGACCTCCATACAGAGGACGGCGCTCGGGTTCTTCGACACCGAATCCACTGGCATGATAGGGATGTTCATTGCTCTCATCTTCTTCGTCAAGTCCCTGAAGAGCCGGACTATCCCCTACGCGATCATATCCGGGCTCGGCATGGCCTACATGGCGCTCTGCTGGAGGGCCTTCCTCTATCCGATCAACTTCATCGCGCTCTTCGTCGTCGTAATGGTCCTCACAGGAAAGTGGAGCCGCAGGCTGACCACCTCCTTCACCATAATCGCCTCCATAACCCTCTTCGCGATAATAGTGACGCCGAGCTACGGGATCGGGACCGCCATCTCCGCCTACACCGTCGGCCCGATCGTAGCGGTCTTGGTGTGCCTCCTCCGCTCCTTCACCGAGATGATCCCTGACGTCGCGAAGAGGCAGAGGTACACCATAGGGATAGTCCTCGGGACGCTCACGGTGTTCGGCGCCCTCACGCTGACCGGCGTATTCGGGGACATAACCGGCAAGTTCCTCGCCATAATCAACCCGTTCTCGAGGGCGGGCATCGGCTACGTCACCACCGTAGGCGAGCAGTTCCCTGCGATATGGAGCCACTTCTTCACAACTTACCACGTTCTGATACTCCTCGTGCCGGTGGGCATCATCTTCGCCCTGAGGCGGAACCGCGTCGAGGACCTCTTCGTAGTCCTATTCGTCCTGACCGCGCTCTATGGCGGCGGATCCTTCGTCAGGCTCCTCATTCTCGCGGCCCCTGCGGTGGCAATAATGGCGGGCCTGGCGCTCTCGAACCTGATGAGCCGCGTCGGGGTGGTCCTCAGGCAGCAGGTCGACAAGAAGAGCCGCGGCGCCCTGCTCAGCAAGTACTACGGCGTCTTCGTGATAGCCGTGGTCATGCTTGCCATGGTCCCTGTTGCCTACGACAACCTCAGCAACGCGAACCGCCCGGCAATGATCGTCTCGGCCTCCACGGGCGCGACCGCCGAGATACCTGACTGGATCGAGGCCCTTGCATGGATGCACGCCAACCTGCCCGAGGACACCATAGTCGCTTCATGGTGGGACTATGGATACTGGATAAACGTCATGGCCAACCTCTCCGTCGTGGACGACAACTCGACCTGGAACAGCACCCAGATCCAGAAGGTCGCGGAGGCGTTCCTGAACAACGAGAGCGTCTCGGTCGAGATATTCAAGACCATGAACGCCTCGTACGTCGTGGTCTACGAGCCATTCCAGCTCATCTACAACAATCCGCCGCTGGCCCTGCCCATCACCTCCCTGAAAGGCGACTTTGAGAAGTCCGAGGCGATGATGGTGTGGATCGGCTACAACGCGAGCGACTACATCTCTTACGTCAGCCTCGGGAGCGGGTACAGCTGGCCACTGCCGGCGGGGCCGAAGGCCGCGAACACGACGCTCTACCAGCTCCTCTTCTACCCGTACATAACGGGGTACAAGACGCTGCTGAACGTCACCATTACGCCGCCAACGATGTACACGCCGGTCTTCATATCGTCGAACGGTTGGGTCATGGTCTACAAGATCCTCTGATCCGATCCGCCTTTCTTTCTCTTTATCTCTCTTCCTTCTTCTTTATCTTCCATCTCTCTTTCTGTCTCTCCGGACGGATTTTGCTGCGGCCCAAATCGATGGTAAAAAAACCGTAATCCCATTCCGACGTATGGCCGGCGATCAAGCCGTGCCAGAAGAATAAAAATCAGGATCAGGGCCAAGCCGGCTCAAGCAAGCCAAGCGTCAAGCCGGACTTTCGGGCGCTCTGCCGCCCTCCCCTTCCCGCTTCAGTGCAAGCCTGTACCTGCTGTACTTGTCCTCAGGCGAGAACTTTGCCGGGTGGGGGTTCTTGACCGCCCCGCCGCACTTCGGGCAGCGGTCCGTCTTCATGGTATACTCCCCGCACGACGCGCACTTGCGGATCATGCCCTTCAATTGTAACGCCTACCTCAGGAACTCGCTGGAGCCGCCCGCGTCCCCCATCTTGGAAACGATGACCTCCGCGGCCTTCTTCATCGACTCCTCTGCGGTCTTGTAGTCCTTCGCGGTGACCTCGATCCTGTACTTCGGCGCGCCGACATAGGTCACATCCATCCTGACGTCCTTCGACGATGCCGCCTTGACCCCCGCGACGATCGCGGACTTGATGTCCTCGACGCCCTTGGGCTTGGGCGACTTGATCTGGATCATGCCGGTAACCTGCACCATCGGCGTCTCTATGTGGCCCTTGGACGACTCGAAGAGGGCGTTCGCCCAGTTCTCCGGGATCCTCGCCTCTGTGAGCGCCTTCGGCCCCTTAGTCGTGGCCGCCTCGAGCGCTGCATAGAGGTCCCCGAAGTGGTCCTCCAGCGGAATCCCGACTGTCCTCACCGCGTCGGCGTATGAGACGTTGAGGGCCTTGGCGGCGTTCTCCATGAGCTTCTCCGCCTTCTTGGTCTTCTTCCACTGGATGAGCTTCTCCTTCTTCTCCCTCTCGGTAACCTTCCTGAGCGAGAGGTCGATGTGCCCCTTGCGGTCGTCGATCCTTATGACCTTGAGCACGAGCTTCTGCCCCTCCTTGACAAAGTCCTTTATGTTCTTGACCCAAGTCGAGGCCACCTCGCCGATCGGCACGTAGCCGCCCTTGTCGAACTCGTCCAGGCTCACGTAGACCCCGTGCTCCTGAAGCCTCGTCGCCGTCGCGATGACGTACTCTCCTATCTCCGGGTAATCCTTCTTCCTGAGGACCATTGTCATCCCATCCAATCAGTAATCAACAAACCGTGCCGAAGACGTCCATAGGGCGTGCATCAGTTACAGTGGTTATGGCTTAACCAGCGAAGGGTAATAAAACTGTCGAGAATTCCGCCCGGGCCAATGCGCATCGCTGCCAGGCGGAGAGCAAAAAAGTGCTCAGGCGATCTCTTTTACCTTGTCGGAGAGCAGCTTGCTCTTGCCGCCGGTCGGGAGTGCCAGCTCTTTGCCGCAGATGGTGCACTTGACGACAGACGCGACGCTAGAGAAGACCGTCTGCTCGTTCCCGCACTCAGGGCACTGCACCCTCAGGAATTTGCTCTTTGGCACCGGCGTAAGCATGTCCTTCCTCTTCATGCCATATCACCTCAGACTATCTCCAGCTTCTTCAGCCGCATCCCCGGCCTCTGGTTCATGTACCCGCACTTCTTGCACTTGAGCCTAAGGCTGAGCTTCTTGGTAGTCTTTGCAGTCCTCTTCTGCACCGGCTTTCTGGAGCTTCCGTAACCCTTCTTCTTCCTCTCGTACCTTCTGGTACCTTCTGCGAGGGCCCTCTCCTTGCCCTTCTTGTACAGGGAGACGCTGTGGGCCGTGTAAGCCTTGCACTTCGGGCAGTACGTGTTCATCTCTTTTGGTGTTTTCATCTGAGTTACCTTCTATGTATCTCCGTCGCTATGCCCCTCTTGACGAGGGCATCCGTGTTCTGTGCCGGTAACAGCACCACGTCCTCGGACTTATAGGGACCGTAGGTTTTTAAATCTGCCCCTACGAACGATGGAACATCTCGGAGCAGCCTAACTAATATCCTTTTCGCAGCATCTGCGGGCGCCGCCACACCATCAGCCACCGGCTCTGCGGGCACAACCTTGGCCCCCTGGGACTCGCCCTCCATCAGGTTCGACTCGTTCAGGGTGCCATCCGCGGAGGCGGCGCAGATCTTCTCCCTCCTCAGCGCCCTGATCGCCTCAAGCATCCGCCTCGCCCTCGCCGCCTCTGCCTCGGCCAGATTCGCCTGTATCCCGCTGCCGTTGCCGGCGCCGGTGAGCCCCTTCAGGTACTCCTCAACCCCCTCCTTAAACTCGAACGGCGGGGCCTGAAGCTCCCTCGCCTCCCTCTCGTTGACCCAGAACTCAATGATCTTCTTGTACACGGGCTCACACCCTGGGATCGGCGGCTCCCTTGCATAACAGGTAGAGCCCCAGCGCCCTCGGCACCTCCATCTCGGTGCCCTTTGCAGGGCCCACCTCGCAATCCCCTATCCTAACTCGAGGTATCTCCTTCACATATATCTTTATACTGCCCCCCATGAAAGCCACCGCGTCCCTCAGGGGGTCGAATCGCTCCAGGTCCGAGTATGAGACCCTGGCAGTCTTCAGCGCCGACTTCCCGTGGAGGCTGTTCGGCTGCCTTATCAGCCGCTTCACGTCGAGCGTGACCCTCTCGTCGATGTTGCAGACGTGCTCCCTCGCCGCTGCGTTGGCTATCTTCAGCAGGCTCTCGAGGCTGTACCCCCTCATCCCTCCCCAGTGGGGCGGCGCGTCCGATATGTTCTGGAGGAACTTCTCCCTGCTCTTCGATATGTTGTCCGCCACGACCGGCCCGACCACCGCCCTCAGCTCCTCCTGGCTCCTCCCGCTCACGAACTCATAGATCGCCCTCGCGATCTTCCCCCTCCATCCCCCGTCCCTCATGTCTGGGCCGACTATCGGGCCGGTGCCGGTGACCTGCCTGAAGCCGTGCTCCTTGGGGTCCAGCCCTATCCCCCTCACGTAGTCTGCTATCTCCCTCCTGCCGTCGCCGGTCAGCCCGCGGACGCCTTCCGAGACTACGTGCAGGTGGTAGCCCCTGTGGCCGGAGAAGCAGATCTCGATCTCCCCCAGCGCCACGCCGAAGTCCGGGACAATGAAGTCGTCTATGAGCTTGAATATCTCCCTCTTGGCCGTCTCCAGGCAGCCCTCGCATACCCACGTGACCGTGTCGATCTTCTTCATGCCGCACTTAGGGCACGCGTCCGGGGGGAAGCCCCTCCCCCTGCACCCGCAGTCGAGGCACGCCCAGGTGTCGTGCTCGTCCTTGCAGTCGGTCCTTATGTGGTCGGCGTCTATGTCGAATATCAGGTCCGCCCCCTCCCAGCCCTTGGCGTTCATGTCGTCCGCCTGGGGGTTCCGGTAGTAGGCCGAGGAGTAGTAGACGTTCGCGGGGACCCCCTCGACCAGGCTCCTCTTCAGCTCAGAGACGCCGCCGAACTTGAGGTGCCTGATCATCTTCTGGTCGCCGAAGTGCAGCAGGGCATACTCCCTCCTGACGAAGTCCTTCACGTCCAGCTGCTCGGCGGGCAGCCTCGAGTAGTAGCCCCTGAACTCATCGAGGACGACCTTGTGCACCCTTCCCTCCTCCCTCTCTTCCCCTCTCCTTCTCCTTCTCCTTCTCCCTCCTCATCCCTTCCCTCGTTGGCGCCACCCCTCCCGTCGGAGCCTTCGCGCCCGACCCCGCCCTGATCTTCCTCTTGTAGTAGTTCAGCGGGTGGCTCACCGTGGCGCAGAGCCTGTCCGGCTCGGCGCAGAGCCCGAACGACCTGAGGACCTCGCACTTGGGCGGCGCGTACTTCGTCCTCGAGCCGGTTATGCCCGCTATGTGCTCCACCTGGTACCTTGCCTTCCCCTCGTCAAAGTCCGCCACGTTGCCGAAGAGCTTGAGGACGCCGTCGACGCTCTCCCCCACGTTGAGCATGAACGTCGTTATCGCGAACCTCGCCATGTGCGAGAGGCTCTTTCCGGCGCTGAGGTCGTTCATTATCGCGACGATGCACGGCGGCCTAGCGTCGTCCACCAGCCCATCCGGGAACTCATCCTCGTACAGCTGCCTCTTCCCCTCCAGCAGCCCCGCTATGCCGCCCAGGTGGGGCTGGAGCGCCGCCGGGAGCTCGAAGTCCTTGACGCCCTCCTCCCCCGCCTTCCTTATTATCCTCAGCTTCAGGTTCTCCGCCAGCAGCCTCGCGAAGTCCTTAGCATCAAGGAAGACGCGCCCCCTGTCGACGTACTTGTTGGTGAGCTTCCATGAGGGCGAGTGGAACTGCGGCGCCACCTCAAGGTACTCCGCCATCCCGAGGCTGAACGTCAGCCGCTCCCACTCCAGCCTCAGGTCCTCCATGCCGACCCTCCATCCGAAGCTGGCCTTCGCCACCTCCGCCAGCTTTGGGGCGGTCTCCATCTTCAGGAGCTCCTCGCACCTCTTCGCCTCGAAGGTGGCGAACCTGTTGACGAGCCACCGCACCCTGCTGGCGTACACGAGCGCTAGCGCGAGCGGGTAAGACAGTATCTCCGTCTCCGGGTCGCCCAGCTGCAGCGGCGAGACGCCGCCCTCTATGCTGCACCTGACCCTCTCCACCGCGCGGCCCACTATCCCCGAGTATGCCGGCGCAGAGAGGTCCGAGAGCGTGAGGTTGTAGCCCTCTATGAACGCCGCCGACTGGTCGAGGAAAGGGTACTTCGCGAGGTCCTCTTTTGTAAGCATCTTGCTCAACAGACCTCTATCTGCCGCCTGTTATAAAAAATAGCTTGGGGCCGCGCCCCGGCTCGCCCGCAGCCGCCCCTCAGTCGTTCTCCATCCTTGGAGCCAAGAAGTAGACTATCTTGCCGCCGCTCGCCAGGTTGAACTCGATCCTCAGCGGCATGTCCGTCGAGAACATGACTATCGCGATGTCCGATAGCGCCGATGCCGCCATCATCTTGCTCAGGTATGTGAGGCTGTAGAGCGCCTTTGCCATCTCCTTGAGCTCTATCGAGAGGAGCTCGCCGCTCTCCTTCGTTATTATGATGTCCGCCTCCCCCCTCTCCCCCGAGGCGCTCACCTTGAGCTGGCCGTTCTCCGCGATCACCCTGACGAAGTCGCTGACGACCTCCGCGTCCCTTATCGCCTCGAGCAGGGTCCCCGCCGGAACCTTGACCGTGGCGTTGAACGGTATCCGTGGCGCCGAGAGCTCCTCCTTGCCGAGGTCCAGGAGCGAGAGCGAGAATGTCCTGGCGCTCTTCCCCTTGAACCTTATCTTCAGCCGCGCCTCCTCGTCCTGCTTCTCGAGCTCGAGCTTCTCGCCTCCGCCCACCCTCTTCATGATGTTCTTCATGTCCTCGAAGTTGACGCCTATCGGGGTCTCCGCCCCGCACTCGTAGGACTCGAAGGCAGCCTTAGGGAGCTCCAGGTCTACCATCGCGACCCTCGACGGGTCCATCGCCCTGAGCTTGATGCCTGAAGGATCTGCTATGAAAACGCCCTCCTCGACGAGCGTAGATACCGACTCTATGATGCTCTTCCAAATACGTCCATCAGCAAGAACTGCCTTGAACACAAATCTTCCTCCACGCCAAACTCTATAAAAAGTAGAGATACTTAACGGTTGCGAGCTATAGCCCGCGGACATTCACGGGGGCAAAAATGCCATGCGCCGCCCCTACTCGTATTCGCGCCAGGTCATGCCGCACTTCGTGCACCTGTAGAACCTCGTGGAGGGCTCGTCCGCGCTCCTAGTCTGGATCATCCAGTAGTAAGCCTCCATGTTGCCGCACTTCTTGCACTCCGCCCGGGTCGACGGCAGCGTCGCGTCCTTGGGGTTGTCGCTGTCCTTCACTATCAGCTCGCTCTTCGGCTTGCTGATCACCTCGACGAACCTCTGGCTCCCGCTACCCTTCGCGGGCTTCTCGAACTTGCACTTCCTGCAGACAAGGACCTTCCTCTTCGGGTCCTCTATGAGGAAGCATTTGCACTTCGGGCAGAACTCCATTTTTCTTACACACGCCTCAAACAAAGTGTTGCGAAATTTAACCTTAGCGGTCGCCCCCGCCGCGCCCCTCCGGGCTCCCGGCGCCAAGGTACTCCTCGATCCCGCGCGAGATTGTCGCCGCCTGCGAGGCGTTCCTTCTGCCGAGGCCGCGGGACTCGAAGCCCCTGGCGGCCGCCCACCCCGACAGACCGTCCGCCTCCGCCCTTCCCCACGCGGATTCCGGCCCCGCGCCTATGCTGGCCGCGGTAACCTCGAGCATGAACCCCTGCGACTCGAGCCATTCTGCTGCCTCCGCCCACCCGCCCGGGTCCGCCCTCGCCGCCATGCAGTCGATCCACCCTCCCCTGAAGACGATCGCCAGAAGCGCACCCCCTGCCCCGCCGACCAAGTCGATGAAGAGCACCCTCCCCTCCCTCTTACCGCTCCTGATCTTTATCCTGCTCTTGCTTTTGCTCTCCTTCTCGCCCGCACTCTCCCCCTCGGTCTTGCCTTCCCCCGTGCGCAGTCGCGCCGCCATCAGCCGGGCGCCTCCCCCTCTTGGATCTTCGCCATCGCATACTTGAGGAGCCACGAGAATGCCCTCGCCGCCGCCTCCCGCTCGAGCGCCGCGCTCCTGAACCCCATCCCCGAGAGCGACTGCTGGACTGCCGCCGCAGCCTCGTCTATGGTCAGCGCCCCCCTGGTCCACGCGCAGGCCAGGGCCGCCTCGACTATGTTGCCCCTCTCGCCGCACTTCAGCCGCGCCGGGGCCGGGAGGCCTGACATCCCGAGCGCCTCCGAGAGGACCCTGTCGGGGACCTTCTCCCCCACCGGGGTCCCGAGGTACCTCGTCTTCGCAAGAGAGTATACTAGGTTGACAAAAGAATCGCCGAGCTGCGCCAGCCCCCTGTCGTCGCAGAATGCCTGGAGCCTCGCCCTCACGAGGGCCTCAGTCGCCAATGCTCGCCCCTCTGCCTGATCCTATGAACCTGCGTCCGGAACCGTCCCTTTATACGGTCTAAGCCTTAGCCTTGTTGAACTTGCTCTTGAAATCCTTGGCCTGCGCTTCCATCTTGGCCAGCGCGCTGTCGATGGCCTTCCTCGGGCTCGCGCTGCCCTCGGTCGCCACCACGACCCTTATGCCGCCTGTAAGCGGGTGGACGATCTGGTACCCTGCCTGCTTGACCTTCGGCTCGGCGAGCAGCACCGCCCTCAGGTAGTTCCCCAGCGTGTGGTCCTCGTTTGCAATCTCGATCTCGATCGTGTTCTTGGTCTCGGATATTATCTTGACGTTCATTCTCTCACTCCCTCAACGAATACTCGCTCGACACCTTTCTCCTCTCGTAGACCTTCTCCGTCAAGCATACCAGCTTGTCCCCCCTGAGCACGAGGTTGTCGCCGCACTTCGTGCATGTCGCGAATATGACGCCCAGGTTGTCGTCGGCGGTCGACAGCTGGTAGGGTGTCCACCCCGTTATGACCTTGGCAAGTATCCTGTCGTTCACGTTGGTGACGTCGTGCATGGACTTCGTGTAGCTCTTGGCGGCCTGGGATATGTGCAGCTCGCCCGTGAAGTCGCCGGAGAGGCCCTTCTTGCCCCTGATGGCGACTATCTTGACCACCGCCTTGTCATCCTTGGTGAGTGTGACTATCGCCTCCACAAGGTCGCCCGCCTCCGGCACGGCGACCCTCCGGCTCACCTTGACTCCCACCTTCCTGTTCTTGGCATCAAGGTCAAGCGCGCCTACGCTGTAGGACTTGATCTTGCCGTCGTCCTCGTAGGTGCCGCTGCCCGGCATGTACTCCTCAATAACGCCCAACTCGTCCCCGGGCATTACAACGTCTCTGCCTGACTTTGCCATTCTCAATCCCTCACAATTCTGTAAAGATCAACATCAAACGCATGAAATCTCTTTTTATGGAAGTGATATGTAGGAGGTAGTTTTATCTTTAACGGCAGTATCTCGTCGACCTTCCCGCCGAGCTCCTTGGTGTACTTGACGATGAACTCCCTCACCTCCTGGCCGCCCTTGTGGAGGGAGTATGCCGTCGGGGCGCACTCCAGCGCCCCCCTCAGGAACGCCCTGTCCGCCTCCCTGACCCTGACCCCGAAGGGCGGGTTCTGTATCACCACGTCCGCCCTCGCCGGCGGGTGCCCCGCGTCGCCCTCCACGAAGTCCGTCGCCCTGCCCACCCCGAGCCTGCGGGCGGTCTCCCTCGCCGCCCCGATCGCCTCAACGTCCAGGTCGACGCCGACGACCACGTCCGCCCCCATGAGCGCCGCCCCTATCGTGAACATGCCCGTGCCGCATCCGAGGTCGGCGACGGCCCTCCCCTCGATGTCCCTGTGCCTCAGCCCTATGTACCACAGGATCTCCGCTACTTGGGGCGCCGGGAGCCTGTACTGCTCGAGCCTTATCTTCGGGTTGGAGAAGTGCCCGACTCTCTCGAGGGCAATCTCGAGCTCGCTCTTCGATGTTATCATCCGCTCACAGCCTCTTCAGGAGCTCCTCGCACTCCTGCATGTTGAGCACCGGCTTGGGGAAGCTCGCCTGGTTGTCCGGCGCGACCCTGGGGCAGCCGGTCACCACGATCGCGTCCGCGAAGGCGAACCCTGAGAGCCTCTCCCAGCTCGCCTCCCTCGCCGCTATCATGAACACGCGCCTCCCTTTGCCCTCGAGCCTCGCCTTCAGCGACCTGGCGCCCCCGGCGTCTAGCTGGCCGGACTTCGCCACGACCACCACCCCGAAGGTCTTGGCGCGCGTCGCCTCCATTATCGCCCACCACCTCTTGGCGAGCTCCCTCTTCTTGACGGGGGCCATGTCCTTTACCTCCCCCCGGTACGGGTCTGCCGCGTAGACCTCCTTCTCGACCGCATTCGCGACCCCCAGCGCGTGGAAGTCCCCGCCGCCGATGAAGAGGAGCGCGTCCACCTCCCCCTCTATGGCGGTCGCCGCAGCGGTCCTGCACCCGAGGACGAGCCCGCCGGTGCGCCCGTCCACCGCCGCCCTCACCCCTGCCGCCTCGAGCGCCTTGGCGAACTCGACTATGTACGGCAGGTGCTGCGTGTTGGCCACGAGCCCGACCGCCCTGAACCCCTTCCCAGCCATGATGCCCGCCGCCTTGGCAGCAAGCCCGCGCAGGTCGGCTATGTGCGCAGCCGGGACGTATAGGGTCGGCACAGCCCCCTCCCTCCCCCCCTCCCCATCCGAGAACCTGTGGTGCCCTATGTGGATGATCATGTCCGCCCCGACGCTCCGCGCCTCGTCCTCCGCGAGGTCGCAACCCCCGTAGCACGGGTCCGCGGAGATCATGGGTGAGAAGCCCATCGCCTCGAGCCTGCCGTAGAACTCTGCGAGGTGCTGCTTGAGCCCGTCAGGGGCCTGGATCAGGAGCGTCCTCGCCCCCCTGCCCCTCGCCTCCCTCGCCACCCTCTCAAGCTCGAAGTCATAGTCGCTCATGGGGACATGCCTGCGATAATTGGTTCGCCTTCCCGCAATATAAGAGTGCAACCGGCGGCGGACCTGCTGGCGGAGTCGCCGGCTCCCGCTCAGACTTGAAAATGATAAAAACCGCGCCCGATGGCGCGTCGGTTCGGGCCTGCTCAGCCGCTCACTCTACGTCGACTACCCTGCATGGCATGGGCATCTTGGCGCAGGCGAGGCTCAGCGCGTCGCGCGCCTCCTTCCTCTTGCCCGCCGGCACCCTCAGGTCGATGATCGGCTGAAAGAAAGCCAGCCTCGCGGCGGTGCCGCACGGCTTGCCGAACGACCTCCTCATGCCGTCCTGGAGACGGTCCGCTCCAGCGAATGCCATCATCTTGTTCTCCCTTAGCACCTGGTGCGGGTAGGTCCTGACCTTGAGGTAGTATCCCGTGTCGCCGAGCGCCACCGACATCGTCTTAGTCACGATAACCCTCGCGGCCTCCAGCGCGTTGTGCCTGATCTGCCCCGCCTCTAGCGGGACCAGCCTCACCAATACCGGGAAGTCCCCCTTGGGGTTTCCATAGTCGAACTTTGTGATCTTTGAGCCGGGCACGCCTCTGATGTACTTCCTCCTCGTGTACGCTGGCGTGTCGAAATAACGATAGCAGCTTGCCGGTCTGTCTGGCATGTGTCTTCCTCCGTCTGCTTCCAAATGGAGAATATTGACAGCCTATTTTAGTCTTTCTGCGACCCGGCATGGAACGCCTCGATGACCGCAAGCTCCTCGAACTGGAATCCCCTCCTGAGGACGACCGTCCCCTCCAGCCCTGCCCTCCTCAGCCTGCGGGTAGTCTCACCCTCGCCGTTGAGCGACGACTGCAGGAAGAACGCCCTGCCGTCCTCCTCCAACACCCCTCCCAGGCCGTCTATGAACCTGTCAATCACCGCCCTCCCCCTCGGGCCGCCGCTCCATGCCATGTCTGGCGCGTCGCCCCCGCCCTCAGGGAGATACGGCGGGTTCATCAGGATCAGGTCGAACCTGCCGCGGATGCAGGTGAAGAGGTCCCCGACGGCAAAGTCCGCCCTCCCGCCGAGCCCGTTCCTATCGAAGTTCAGCCTGGCGTTGGCGACCGCACGCGGGTTCGCGTCGACCTCCAGTATCGACCTGGCGCCCCCGGCGGCGACGAGCCCGACCGCCCCGGTCCCGCAGCAGACCTCCAGCGCCCTGCCCGACCGGACGCCCCTTATGGCGTCTATGAGCAGGAATGTGTCCTCGGAGGGCGGGTAGACCCCGTCCAGCACAGCCACGTCGACCCCGTCTATCCTCATCCTCACACGCCCAGCCTGTTGCCCTCGATCCTGCTCAGCTCCTCCGCGATTGACATGAAGTCCCGCGGCGAGAGCTCGAAGACCCTCCTGCCCATCAGCTCCTCCCCTATCCCCGGCAGGCGCGGCGCCCCTATGCGCTTTATCTTGCCGTACGTCCCCAGCGCCTTCCTGAGGGTCCTCTTCCTCTGCGAGAACATCGCCTTGAGCGTGTCCTCCATCCACGCCCACTGCCTGCTGTCCATGGCCCCATGCCTCGGCCTCATCCTGACCACTGCGCTCTCCACCTTTGGGGCCGGGAAGAAGGCGCTCTCCGGGAACGTGCCGACGACCTCGACCTCCGCCCTCAGCTGGCATGCGACGCTCAGCCTCGAGTACTCGGGCCCGCCGGGGCCGGCGACCATCCTGTCCGCCACCTCCTTCTGGTAGGTGAGGACCGCGAGCCTGAACCTCCCCTGCGAGAGGAGCCTGAACGTGAGGGGCGTCGAGATCGAGTATGGTAGGTTAGAGACGACCTTGTCCACGGCAGGCAGCTCCGCCTCGAGCGCGTCGCAGTGAAGCACCTCGACGTTGCCCGGGGCGTCCCTCCCCAGGTACTCCGCGGCCGCCGCATCCTTCTCCATGGCGATCACCCTCCCTGCCCTGCCGGCGATCGCCCCGGTGAGCGTCCCGATGCCCGCACCGATCTCCAGCACGGTGTCCGCCCTGCTCAGCTCCGCCGCATCGAGCATGCAGTCTATGAGCGACTGGTCCACGACAAAGTTCTGCCCCAGCCTCTTGCTCGGCTTCAGCCCGGCCTCAACAAGCGCCCGCTTGGTCCGCTCCAAGATGCCCGGGCTTATCAACCATCAGATCTCCTTCTTCATGGGGGGCTTGCAGAAGATGTAGTACTTGTCCTCGTTCTGCATCTCCGCGAATATCCTCTTGATGACGGTCTTCTTCGGGTCGGCTATGTGCGTCCTCTTCTGAATGTCGTTGAAGTCCACAAACGGGCCCTTCTTCCGCTCCTCAAGGATCTGCCACATGGCCTTCTTTCCTATGCCGGGCAGGAGCTCCAGCGAGTGCATCCGCGTCGTTACCGGGCCCGAGTTGTTGAAGAAGCTGACGAACCTCTTCTCGTTCTTCATGACGAGCTCCTCGACTATCCCCTGCAGGACGTCCTTTGCGTTCTGCGTCAGCTCGTCGTACTCTATCCTCCTCTTCACGTGGTCGATCTTGTCCCTGCCCCACCTTCCTATGGCTATCTGATCCCCCTGCTTCAGCTGGGCGCCAGGGATGGGTATCAGCTCAAGCAGAGTGAAGAAGTCCTCGCCAACTGCCTGGACGATGGGCTCCCTGCGGTATAGCGGCCTCGTGTCCTTCGGGTGCCCATAAGGCAGGTGTTCGAGGATGTAAGCAATCTCCTCGAACTTCCTTGGCTGGTCTACTCTGTTTGGCTGCATCATTAAACACCACTCTAATGTAACTGGCTTTAGACTTTATATAATTAGGGATGGAAAAAATAAACTATCCCCTGAACGTGCTGACCACGGTCAGGATCTTCTCCAGCTCCGACGGAATCATCGGCTTCGACTCCGCCATGAATATCATCCTCAGCTCGTCGACGCTCTCCGGCATGATGTTCACTATCTGCGTCGCTATGAACGGCGATATGCCGTCATCCTTGAGCCTCTTGAGCAGGCCGTCCGCCTTCTCGGCAGGGAGCTTGGAGAATTTCGTCGCATAGTCGTACGTCCGCTTCTGGAAGTCGCTGAGCTCCCCTTCCTTCATCCTCTGCTCCAGCAGCATCTTGACCTTGGGGAGGGATGCCTCCTCCTCGCGAACGATCTCCCGTGGCATTCACTTTGCCTCTAGTGGTTTTATGTGCTCCGGCCTTACTATGATTACCTTCTCGAAGCCGCCCATGTGGGCCTTGACCACGTACGCCCTGCCCCTCCTCTCTATGACGGTGGCAGTCTTCCCGTGGAACCTCCTGTGGGGCATGCCCTTGAGTGCGGACGGGTCGATCTTAACGACTACCTTCTCCCCCGCCTCGTAGACCCTGAGGATCCTGTTGATCGGGGAGAGCCCCCTCTCCCTGGGCTTCTTCTTGAGCAGTGTTCTTGTTCTGTTCCTGTATCCTACCGAATGCTTCATGCCTATGCACCTTCGTTAACCGCAATCACGTCCAGTTCAACGCACCGCGCGCTGCATCCGATCACGTCCGCGACGCACGGCTTGGTCCTGCCCTCGTCGCCGGATATGAGCTCCTTTACATAGAGCCCGCCTTGGCAGCGCACGACCAGCTCGATCATGCGGTCACCGACCGCCCGGGCCGTCATCTCGTGCACCCTCTTTAGCCTAAGCTTGTCCGCTCGCCGGTGCAGTACTCTGTTCGGAGTTAATTGATTTATGACGCCCCCCTTAAAGCTTTTCTCCAATTTCCTTAGCGCCTCCTCCGGCACCGCGCAACCCAGCTCGACAAGCGCCCTGTAAACCTTCTCGGCGACCTTCGCCTTCTCCTTGAGGGACCTGACCCTCTTCTTGTCCGAGTACTTCAGGCCCACGACCTCGACCTTCCCCCCGCCGGACGCGTTCACCGCCTCCTCCAGCGCCTGCAGGTCCACCGCCCTGACCTTCGCCTCCTTGACCTCGACCACAAAGGGCCTCCCGTTCCCCCTCATTATCGCGTCGACGTCCTCCCTGCCCGCGCCATGGAACTTCGCCCCAACCCCGCCGGTAGCCGCGATCACCGGGCCCGTGATTATCTCCTCGACCGATATCGGGTATATCTTCCCGGTGCCATGGCAGACCTCGCATCCCTTCCCGCCGCAGTGGACGCAGTCCCACTTGGACTGCGGGATCCCCCTCACCAGCTTCCTGTACCTGCCGGAGATGAAGAGGGGCATGGACCTCACCTCGAACCCCGGGCCCGGCAGCTCGACGGTGACGACCACATCCGGCCTCTCGAACTCCACGTCCTTCTTCAGGATCTTCGAGACCTCCTTGCCGATCTCCCTGCTCGCCTCCATCTTGAGCGACTCGCCGAACTCGATTGCGAACTCGGTCTTCAGGGCGTCCTCCCTCTCCGCCACCTCGCCCGCCACGCGGACCCCGACGAGGAAGTTGCCGAAGCCGTACCCCTCAAGCGCCTTGGCTGCCCCCTCGGCGTACTCCCTGACCCTGTCAAGCTCCCCGCCGCAGAGGTAGCAGGCGCCGCCATCGCCGCAGGCGCCGCCGAGCACGTTGGCAGCCGGCTGGAAGCCCCCTTTCGTCGCGAGCGCCCGCAGCAGGCGCTCACCGTCCGCCTTCTCATTACCATTACCATTACCGCTGCCATCAACATTGCCACCGTCATTAGCATTTACCGCATCGTTCACAGTCCCGGTCCCGTCCGCCCCGACCCTCTTGGACTCCATGTGCCCCTCCATCGCAAGGACGAGCTTTACCGCCCTGCCCCTCTCCCTGTTTGTCACGCCCCGGGCGAGGCCGCCGTACTGCCTCCCAAGGCAGCAGTCGCAGAGCGTATACTTCGAGATCATCTTCCTTGCGCTTTCGAGGATCAACAGCAACACCTTCGCGCTTCGTGACGATGAAACATGGCGCCTGCTTAAAAACGATGATGGTTCGTCCGCCCCGGCCGCGCCTCATCCCTGCCTGCAGCCGTCCCTGTCCGCCCTTATATTGGCGACGACCGCCGCCTGGTCGACGGGCATGGGCACTGCCCCAAGGTTGACCGGCACGAACCCCGCCCTCGTGAGCGCCCCCTCCGTGCCCGCAGCGAGCGCCGGATGCTCGAAGACCGCGCAGAAGTCGCCCCTTAGGCTGACTGCCCTCCCCCCCTGCCCCCTGTAGTAGACTCTCGTGCCCTTGGCACGCGCGACAGCGTCCTCCAGCCGGGCGTCGCTGGCGTAGATCCCCTGCATGACCCTCCCTCCACCCGTGTCCCTTACCTTCCTGAGCCCCGCTCTGAGGATGCCCGAGAGCGACTGCTCGTCCGGCCTGACGTTCCTCATGCTTGCCCCCTCGAAGCTGACTGCCCCGGCGCCGCCGAAGTAGACGCTGACCCGGGCGTCGCGCCTCGCCCCGTGAGAGACGAGCAGCGCGCCGACGACGAACCTCGTGACGATGCCCGCATCCCTGGAGGAGAGCGCATCGGGGGGCGCAAGCAGCGCAAATTCGCGCAAGTCCACTACCTCTGCTTCATGCCGGGCATTGCCCCTGGGAACCTCTTCTGCTTCGTGACCATCTGCTTGATGAACTTCTTGCTCATCCTGTACTGATCGAGCAGCTCCCTCACGTCCTTCGGCGTCGTCCCGGAGCCCTTCGCCACCCTCCTTATCCTGGAGCCGTCCAGTATGTGCGGCTCCTCCATCTCTGCCGAGGTCATGGACTGCATTATGACCATCCACTTCTTCATCCTCTCCTCGGAGACGTCCATCGCCTCCTTCGGCATATTCATCCCGAGGCCCGGGAGCGACTGGATAATCTTGCTGAACGGCCCCATCTTCCTGATGGACTGCATCTGCGCGTAGAGCTCCTTGAGCGTGAACCTGCCTGAAGCGATCGCGCTCATCGTGTCCTTGGACGAGGGTATCGCCTGGAGCTCCTTCACCTTCTCGACGAGGGCTTCGATGTCCCCCATGCCGAGCAGCCTTCCAACGAACCGGGGCGGGCTGAAGACCTCTATCTCCTCAGGCCCCTCGCCCGTGCCTATGAACCTGATCGGCGCCTTCGTGGCCGCGACCGCCGAGAGCGCCCCGCCTCCCCTCGCGGACCCGTCCAGCTTCGTGAGGAATATCGTCCCCACCTTCGTGGCGCTGTTGAACGCCTCCGCCTGCTGCATCGCCTGCTGGCCTATGGTGCCGTCGAGAACCAGTATTATCTCGTCCGGCGCCACCGCCTCGGCTATCTGCTTCATCTCGTTGATCAGATCGCCCTCGTTCTTGTGCCGGCCGGCGGTGTCCACCATTATTATCTCTGTCTTGCTCTCCTTGAAGCGCCTGACGCCGTTGCCCGCTATCTTTGCCGCGTCCGGGCTGTCCCTCTCGCCGTAGAACTCAGCCCCTGTCTTCTGGGCGAGCTGCATAAGCTGGTCGTAGGCGCCCGCGCGGAAGTTGTCGGCGCAGACCAGCCCCACCGTGTAACCCTGCTTCTTGAGGTACCATGTGAGCTTCGATGCGCTCGTGGTCTTCCCCGAGCCCTGTATGCCGACGAGGAGCAGGACCGTCGTCTTGCCCTTCGGGTACTTCTGCAGCTGGACCTTCTCCCCGCCGAGCAGCGCCGTAAGCTCGTCGTAGACCACCTTCACCGCGAGCTCCCTGCGCGTGATCCCGGGCGGGAGGTCCTCCTCGAGCACCTTCTTCTCCAGGCTCTTGGAGAGGTCTAGGACCAGCTTGACGTTGACGTCGGACTGGATGAGCGCCCTCTGGATGTCCCTGACGAGCTCCTTCACTACCTTCTCGTCCACGACCGGCGCCTTGAGGACCTTCTTAATCGCATTGCTTAGGGACCCGCTGAGGCCATCCAACACCATCCGGAAACACCTTCAGAACTCAATCGGCTAACTTACTACAAAAGCCTTTAGCCGCACCGCGGGGGAGGGCAGCCGCCTAAAATAAAATAATCTGATGAGGATCACTTGACCCTCATTATATTCTTCTCGTTTAGCATGTCCCAGTACTCTATCTCGGCACCGTTCGCAAGCTTCGCGAGAAGCGCCTCGTCCTTCGGCTTCTTTATCTCGAAGGTCTCGTAGTTCTCGAGGTCCATAACCTGCACGGTGTCCTGCATTATTGCTATGACCTGGGCGTTCCTCTTCTCGACTAGGGGAACGTCAACTCGCGTGTCCGCCGGGGCAACGATGTTCCTCTTCGTCCCGTCGAATATGCCCACTGCCACGACCCTGCCCTTCGCTGAGCCGTGCTTGCCGGGCTTCGACTTCTCCATCGAAACGACCCTGCACGGAACGCCGTCAATGACAACGAAGCTGCCCTCCCTGAGGGCGCCAATTTCAACCGGTTTTGTCGACATTCGTCCATCCCTTCCAATACAATCTGACTAAAACAAGATTAACTAAATAAGTGTTATTATACGGTCGCCCACGAATCGATAGCGTTTAGAAGACTAACGCCTTTAACCCTGCTTTGGCCTGTGCCATAGCCTCGAGATCAAGACCGTGCCAATCAGGGCAACCGCGATAATGACTATGCCCGCCTCGAGTGCCATCATGATGGTGGGATGCGCCATCTGCTTTACGGCTATGCCGGCAAGAGCCCAAATTATTACGAGCCCATACCCTATGTCCTTTCTTGTGGCTATTACTGCCATCGCTATCAATAGCGCGACAGCCGTGATGAGAAGGGCCCATGTTTCGGCCGCTATTCCCAATCCGCCCCAATTCAATGCAACCAAAGTTACGGCCACGTCAGCAATCGTCGCAATGGTGATCCAGCCTAGGTAAACGCTGAACGGAAGGTGCACCGCCAGCCTCTCGCGCACCGGCGCCGGCTCCCTGCCAACATTCAGGCGCAGGTAGATTGCGATCAGGCTTACCAGAAGCAGGAATATCAATCCCACCGAGACGACGAGCTGCCCGTACTGCCAGCAGAATATCCATGCTATGTTCATGATGCTGCTCACCACAAAGAGCCAGCCGATCTTCCTTTGGAAATCCTTTCCCTTCTGGCTCGGCAGCGCTTGGTAGACAACGAAGATGCCAAGCAGCAGATAGATCACTCCCCAAATGGCAAACGTATAGCCCGCCGGGGTGATCAGTGTAGGGTACGCGTCAGAGACCTCGGCCGTGTTCACGCCGCCAATGAGCTTCGTGCTGCTCGCGACGCCATTTATCACGAGGGTCAATATGAATGCCGCCAGATTGCTCGCTTTCAACAACCAAGAATCTGTCGCCACAATTAACCTCCCCAAAAGTTCCTATGTACCTATACGGACCGCGGTATAAAAATTCTATGAGCTGAAACGATCTCCCCATCCTGACCTCGAGCCTCTACCGATTCGCCTCCTTGGATTTCGATTGCTGCCCCTCGAGCCGGATGCGATAACCATTAATACAATTTGACGGCAAGCATGATTTGTGGCGATTTTAATGAGTGATGGTGGAGTCTATGCCCCACCGCCACCCCCGCCGCCGAAGGGCAGGGACATGGCGAAGCTGGCGCTGGTGGGGGCCGTGGTTTTCCTGATGGCAATAACAGGGACCGTCTACATGCAGCTTGGTGGGCAGGTCACTAGCCTGCAGGGCTCATACAACACCCTCAACGCTAATTATGCCGACCTGCAGGGTGACTTTTTGACGCTGAACCAGAGCTACACCGGGCTGCAGGGATCTTACAGCTCGCTAACGGCGAACTATAACTCCCTGCAGGGCTCATACAACACCCTCAACTCCAACTTCTTGGGCCTCCAAGGCGCATACGGCGCGCTCAACAGTAGCTACCAGGGCCTGCAAGCGCAGTACGCGAACCTGAGTGGCAGGTACAGCGCGCTCGCGTCGGAGTATGACACGCTGGCGACGGAGTACGAGATAGTGACGACGCTGCACGTCGGCACCTCGCTGGAGACCTACTTCGATTACGTCAGGGCGAACGTCATAACTCTTGGCGGCCAACCGCTTGGAGAGGAGGAGTGGGCAAACTACCCCGACTACTATGAGGACAGCTGCAAGATGGCCGCCTACTTTGCCGCGCATGACGCAGGGCAGCTCTACTGGCCCTCGATGGAGGACGAATCCGGATACTACGAGGCGACTGGAGAGTACTCCTACGAGACTGCGGTGGCAATGGTCGACTACGCTCTGGAGGTCGCCGGCGTGAACAGCTGGGACTCGGACGTTGTAAAGATCGACAAGATACTCGCGTTCATGGATGCGAGGGTGGAGTATGAGACGCGGCTCATCGACCACATGTGGTTCCCGATCGAAACCCTGTCATTCAGGTCAGGCGACTGCACGAGCTTCTCGATACTGGCCGGTTGCATGTTTGAGCGGGTCGGGATCAAGAGCGCGGTCGGCTTCTTCACAAACGACACTCTGGGCGCGCATGCGATGGTCCTCGTGCACATGGACGACCTGGGGCCCTACGGGTACGTCTACTACTCGGCGCTCACCGGCTATGGGCTGGCATCTGGGACTTGGATTGTCATCGAACCCCAGACCGGTTCGTTGGAGGAGAACTATGAGTATACCGATTGGATCTTGTATTGGGACCTTGTGGCGGCGTCGGAAGTGAAGTATGGGGCTTAGTGCCCTCCCCGCCTTTTTATTGCGCTAGGAATTGTCGCGCTGAGGGCTGTCGTGCGCAATGTGTTTTTTAATCGCTCGGCTGCTTGACTGCCATGACCTTCATGCTGACGACATTCTTTGCGTATCCTTTTGCCTGATCAATGGATATATTGCCCGCCCCGATGGCCTCTTTCACTTCAGGAAGGTCAATGAGCGAATCAATTGGATACACCGACTCCTCGAGTTCTCTGATGCCTGCGAACCCTGCCCCTTCTATGGCCTTCAGATACTCCTTCTTCAGCGCCGCCCCGCCGACGCATGCAACAAGCGACGCCGTGGACTTGAGGAACGCAGGCAGAGGCGCAAGCAGGACGATGTCCGATACCATTATCCTGCCGCCGGGGCGCAGAACCCTATACGCTTCTCGGAAGACCCTCCCCTTCTCTGGCGAGAGGTTGATGACGCAATTGGATATGACCACATCTATCGAATTGTCTGCAACAGGCAAGTTTTCGATCTCCCCGAGCCTGAACTCAACATTCTCAAATCCGCCATTCCTGGCGTTCTTCCTTGCCCTTTCGAGCATCTCCGGCGTCATATCGACGCCTATCACCCTGCCCTTCGGGCCGACTCTCCTGGCTGCCAGGAAAGAATCGAAGCCCGCGCCGGAACCCAGGTCCAGCACAACCTCGCCCTCTTTAAGGGACGCCAAGGCGACCGGGTTTCCGCATCCGAGGCCCAGATTCGCGCCTTCTGGTATCGAGTTGATATCCTCGTCAGAGTATCCTATCTTCTTGCCGACCTCCTCCGGAGTGATCGTACTGCAGCATGAGCTTGAGCAACAGCCTGATTGTTTTCCTTTGGCTATGCTTCCATATCTCTTACGAACCGCCTTCCGCACGCTGTCCCCCTTCATACCCGCCATCTCTTCATCACCCGCTCTATGGAATAAATGCTGCCATTAGCCTTATTCAAGTAAATCATAGGCTTCCACCGAAATACTTATAGACATATTCTAATATCTCGATATATAACTGTGCTGGTATCCTATGTCTGCCATAGAAAAAATATCGGACGCGATACTGTCTGGAAATGCAGCGGAGGCCGCAGGCGCAACGCTGGGAGCAGTCGAGTCCGGCACGCGCCCTTATGACATAATCAGAGGCGGCGTCCTGAAGGCATGGTCTGATTTCTGCATATGGTACGAACGGGACGAGAAAGAGTCGCTGAAGGCGTGGCTTGGCTGCTTCAATGCGACCCTGAAAGTGCTGAAGGTCCTCGACGAAAGGCTGGCCGCCCCCGACCCTCCGTATTCGGTCCTGGTGGCCACCGCTCTGGGGGAAGGCCACGTCCTCATGAAGGCCATTATCGCGACGATGCTCCGGTCGAAGGGGCTGAAGGTATACTCTTCGCTGAGGGGCCTTAGGCCTGAGGACGCGGGCGATGCCCTTTCAGACCCGTCGCTCCGTTTCGTTGTTCTATCATGCATCGAGTCGGGCATCCAGGGCCCATCAAAGGACTTAATAAAGCATGTAAAGGAGAGGCGCAAAGACGTGACGACGATTGCTGGCGGCCCCGCGGCGAAGGACTGCGGTGCGGACATCGTAACGAGCGACCTTGAAGAGCTGGACCGGATAGTGGGCTGCCCGGATGGTCGGGGCGATTGACATGGGCGACAAAATAAGCAGGGGCCTGTTAAGGTTCAGGGAACGGACCTTCAAGGCGCTGTCTGACAGCACGCGCCTCGAAATAATAGAATACCTAAAGGACGGCGAGAGATGCGTCTGCGAGATAATCCCCTACATAGGGAAGGCGCAGTCGACAACCTCGAAGAACCTCGGCATCCTCTTCAGGGCCGGCATCCTCGACAAGCGGCAGGACGGGAAGAAGACCTTCTATCGCATCAAGAATCCGGAAATATTCCGCCTCTTGAAGGACGCAGACTCTCTGAACCTGAAGGACCTTGCCTCCGTCTCCGAGACGGTCGATGCCCTGAGAAAGGCCATTGATGAGAGATGATGTCTCCGATGCCCTACGATCTGCTGGTCTCCGCCCTGCTGGCTGGATGGAGCGCGTTCCTCGATTATGTGTCTGCGCATGTGCTCTTCTCGATAGTCCCTGCTTTCTTTCTGGCAGGGGCAATCGCATCCCTGCTGAAAAAGGAGGCAGTGATGAAGTATCTGGGGGCAGAGGCGAAGAAATCAATATCATACGTCGTGGCAGCTGTTGCGGGCATAATATTGGCTGTCTGCAGCTGCACGATACTCCCCCTCTTCACGGGCATATACCGGAGGGGCGCCGGTCTGGGCCCTGCCATCACATTCCTCTACTCCGGGCCGGCAATAAGCATCATGGCGATCACCATTACTGCAAACATTCTCGGCTATGACATCGGAATTGCGCGGGCGGTCGCGGCAATATCCTCCGCCATACTCGTAGGTCTCATAATGGGCAGCATCTTCAAGAGCGATATAAAAACCAAGCAAACACCAAAAATGCAGGAGGGCAGCACGGCAGGCGCGTCCAGCCCGATAAGGCTGGCGTTCATCGCGCTCCTGACAGCCATGGTCTTGATCGGACCCGCCTCATACATCGACATTCTGATAAGGGCAGTCATCCTGATCGGACTGGCAATCTTGGCTGCCTATGTCCTCTTCAGCCGATTCGCCCGTGAAGAGATCCGAGAGTTCGGCAACGAGACTTGGTTCCTGTTCAAGAAGATATTCCCCATACTCCTCCTGGGCAGCTTTGCGAGCGGAGTCATAGGCGCCTTGATTCCGGTCGAGATCCTGAAGCTGCTGTTCGGAACAAACAGCGTCTTATCGTGCCTCATAGCTTCGATCGCCGGCGCCTTTCTTTACATGCCGACGCTGCTTGAGGTGCCGATTGTCGGGAACCTCTTCGGGTACTCCGCCGGCATCATGGCATCGGGGCCTGCCCTGGCCATGCTCCTTACGGGGCCTACGCTCAGCCTCCCGAGCATGATTGTGATATGGCGGACCATAGGTGGCAAGAAGGCGGGAACGTACTTTGTCCTAGTGATAGCGCTGGCCACTGCGGCGTCGCTGGCATTCGGAATGCTGCTTGGATAAATCTAAAATAAAATTGGGAATAATGTGAAAATGGGGAATTTGGAAATGGCAACAAAAAAAATTATAGTATTTGGAGGCTCGCCTCCCTGCGCAAAATGCAAGAACGTAGAGAAAGTTTTCAATGAGGCTGTAAAGGAAATGGGCCTCGATGCCCAGGTGGTTCATCTCTCCGCCTTATCAGGCGAGGCAGACAAGTATGGCATAATGCTGACCCCGTCGGTCGTGATTAACGAGAAAGTCGTCGTCAAGGGCAGGGTCCCGTCAAAAGAAGACGTAAAGAAAATCCTCCAAGAAGAGCTTAAATGATTTGCAATGGTGATGAACATGATTAAAGTGGAATTCTTCGTCGCGGAGCCGCCCTGTGCGGGCTGCGTGGATCTGCTTAGAACCGCAGATGAGATCGCAAAAAAATATGCCAAAAAAGCCCAGGTGATAAAGCACGCGGGACCGTGCCCCGAGTTTGAGAAATACGGGCTGACGATGGTTCCCGCAGTGGTTTTTGAGGAAGGGCGGATAATGCTGATGGGCGTATGCCCTGACATGGAGACGCTTACAGGCTGCTTCTTGGAATTGGGGGTTGAGTAAAATGGCACTGAAAATAGAGGCCTTCACATCTCTGCCGTCGTGTTCAGGCGGAAGGATGGTGCTAAGACTGATGGACCAAATCAAGAAAGAATACGGCGACAAGGTCGAGATCGAAGTCTTCAAGGGCCCGACGGACAAGGCGAAGGAGTACGGTCTCAAGGTCAGCCCTGCCATCGTCATAGACAAAGACGTAAGGATCATCGGCGTATGCCCGTCAAAACAGACCATGAAGAATGCCATAAGGGAAGCAGGCGTAGTTTAGGCAACCGACATCCGCGGTCAATGGCCGGCCTGCGCCCCCTCCTTTTCTTGCGGGCCGGCGCAAAGTTCCCGCCCGGGCAGTCCTAGCGCCCCTCCGGGCTTGTGCCTGCATGCTGGCGGTACAACCTCTTTGAGGCGTCGATTGCCCATGCCATTGCTGCTATTACCACGATGTAACCGAGCGCCCTGACCGCAACCAACACGTCCGCCAGCGCGCCCCCCATGCCTATGACCGTAACGAAGTGCGAGATCCCGAAGAGCCCGAAAGCCATGCCGATGAGGAGCGGCAGGCGGTACAGCACCTTGCTTATCCTCCTGCTCTGCCTGTACCCCACGTAGCCCAGGATGACTATCAGTATGCAAAAAACAAGGTTCACTGCCGCTATCATGTCCATCTCGATCAACCCCCTCCTCTCTCGGCGCCCAAGCCCCCTCCTGAAATGGAGGCGCGTATGGAAACATGTCACAAACCCCTGCAGGATAAAAAAATTTACCGCTGGCTGCCTGCCCCCCGCGCCCCCGCCCATCGCCGCCCGCATGCTGGCCGACATCTTCACGCCGGCGGCAAATGATATTAGGCATGCCCGATCAAAATTCTTTGAAGCCCGCTGGAAGAGGGGATTTGTAATTAACAAGAGCCATCTGGTTTTCCCGGTCCTGCTCATCGTCCTGCTGTCGGTTCTGCTGGTAGGCTACATGGGCGAGGCTGACCATGCGAACAAAAGGGAGGCTGTCAGGTCGCTGGTCCTCGACGCCGCAGCCCTCATCGAGGATGAAGGCGCGGCCGCCTACCCCGCCTTCCGACAGGACGGCTCCGAGTGGCTCCACGGCGACACCTACATATTTGTCTGGAGGACCGACGGCATGCGCCTCGTCTACCCGCCGGACCCGAGCGGCGAGGGCCAGAACATGAGTGCCCTGGTGGATGCCGAAGGAAAGCCGATCGGGATGCTGTTCATTAACACTGCCTTGAGTGGAGACTGCGAGGGTTGGGTGGAGTATCTCTGGCCAAGGCCTGGCGATGCCGTGCCGTCCGCCAAGCAGACCTACATCAAGGGCGTCTCCACTGGAGGGGAGTCGCTGCTCGTCGGCTCCGGGCTCTACGCGGGCTCCGCGGAGGACGCCATGAGGCCGATGCAGTACCTCGCCATAATCATGGAGAGCGGGATCGCCGCGGCCGGGCTGCTGATCGCGGTCCGCCAGAAGAGGTTCTTCGGCTACGGGATATTCCTGACCTTCGCCATCTACGTCTTCTACGACATGGCGAGGCTCATCCCGCTGCCGGTCTCCGACGCCACCCTCTACCCCGCGTTCTTCGTGGCCACCATCTCCGCGCTGTGGGCCGTCATCCTGATCTACAGGGAGCGGCATAGGCGTTCCCCCTAACCCCATGCGTATGCGACATCAGCACGCGCGGCACAACCGCCGTATCCGATCATTTGAGGCCGTTCCACCGGACGAATCTGTAGAATCCTTCAGCAACCACAAAGCCAATGAATAGAAATGCAACCATGGGGATGCTTGGGATGATTCCTGAAAGAAATATCTCGATGGTGGAAACATTCGGCGAGAAGAAGAGCGAAACGACGTTTATCATTACAAACTCCCCGATAAGCAGGATGGCTGTTGCGACCAGCGGCACCTTCAGGACCTCCTTGAAACTGCCTGCCGGCGATCTGAACACAATTGCAAACCATGTCAGGCCGCCGGGAATGACTGGATGGTAGATCGTGAACGCATTCCATTCCCAATCCGACATCCAGAGTGGAATTATCACGCCCAAACCTCTCATCTCCGCATGCATGGAGATGAGGCCTATCGCCATCAGGAGGGCGAGTTCCAGGGCGCCATAGGCGGTTATTTGGCGCAGTGAGGCGAAGCCGCCACCTGATCGGATGCTCGGCATGAGCTGTATCAAACCAAAAAAGAGAAGCAGGACCGTGGCGATCCCCAACACTACTGACATCCTTGCCGCCAGCAGGTAATCCCACGAGAGTCGCGTTATCGAAAGGATCGCCGATGGAATCGATAGCACAAGCAGCAGCTTCCCTAAACTCGTTCGGCTCATCAGGTGCGAAATCCATCCTCCCTTGGGCGGATCTGGCTGGAATCTCGACATGACCTGGCATGCCAATTTGCCCTTCTCTGTGAGCCCGTACCTGCCATCGCCATCCTTCGAAATCAGGTCTCGAAGCTGCTTCAAGTGATAGTTCAGCTTCCCCGTATGCTCTATCTCGAGCAAGTTCAGCATCTCGACATAAGATATGGTCCCTTTGTCGTTGAGAACGGCGAGTATCTTCCTTCTAGTGGGGTCTTTCAGTACCGTGTGAAGTGAGTCGATGTCGATAGCCAACCCGTGTCACTTGCTTGCGTGACCTTTGATTAGCCCACTTTTTATCACTTGTTGACTGGGCATCTTGTCAGGATTTTGTCAAACCGCTGGCGGGGGGATGCCGTTCGCCCGGCCCTGCTGTAGGGCGCTGCGCAAACACTAAGGTGTGGCGCACCAAGGCAGAGTAGACAAAGTACAAATAACGGAAAAAAAGGGGGGATACTGACGTCGAGGCTGCCGCCCCTCCCGTTGCCTCACGCTTATTATGCGCCGGCGCAATATCGTTATCACAGCCTTCGGAGGCCATCGCATGACTATCGAGCAGAAAGGCGGCATCCTGCTCATTGGCATAATCTCCGTCCTCGTCCTCTCCGCCTTCGGGTATGCCATGAGCCAGCACACCGTCATTGCGGCGTCGGCGCCTGCGGTTGGCGTCTACCTTGCCGACGGGCTCGGCAGGCCTCTCTACTGCCTCTGTGACGGCGCGGCCGCCGGGTGCAACGACTCGTGCATGTCCGCGTTCTTCGAGTTCTCCGGGAGGATCTACGCCGCCCCTCCCCTCAACCAGTCAGACTTCTCGTACGTCCCGGGGAGCCAGATCGGCCACATAGCCTACAAGGGCACTCCGCTCTACTACTTCCGGGGCGACACGATGGGCGGGATATACGGCGACGGCTACATGGGCGCTTGGCGCCTGGCGAGGCCGTAGCCCCCCTGGTGCATGCGCCGGCGCGCGAGCCCTGATGGATGGGGCGCGCTGAAGCCGAAGACTATGCTAAAAAATGAAGATAAACCGCAAGGAAAAAAATAAAAAAAGAGGATGTTGGCTTTGAGGCCGCTGCCCCTGCCTTACCAGGCTCCCCGCTCTGCCCTTACCTTGGCAACGAGGTCCTTGGTAACACCCACTGCTGCGGAAGCGTCGTGAGGCCTGTCGTCGGCACCGATGGAAAGCGCCCACTCCTTCGTTACCGGGCCGCCGCCAACGATCACCTTCACCTTGTTCCGGATGCCCGCATCCTGCAGCATACCGATGACCTTCTTCATCGATGGCATGGTCGTGCTCATAAGCGCAGACATGCCTATCACGTCTGCCTTGAGCTCCTTTGTCTTCTCGATGAACTGAGCCAGCGGGACGTCCTTGCCCAGGTCGACGACCTTGAAGCCTGCTGCGCTGAGCATGATCTTCACAAGGTTCTTGCCGATGTCGTGTATGTCGCCCTCGACCACTCCGAGTATGACCGTCGCCGGCTCGCTCGTCTTGTCCGACTTCATGTGCGGCGCAAGGACATCGACCCCTGCGTTCAGCGCGTTCGCCGAGCAGAGCACCTCGGGCACGAAGAACTCCTTCCTCTCGTACTTGGAGTTCACTATGCTCATCGCGTCCCCGCCGTGCTTCGTCACCAGCTCGTATGCGTCAAGGTTGGCCGCAACGCCTTCCTTGGCCCACTTCGCGGATGCCGTCTCGTCGCCGTCAACTATGGCCTTTATGAATCCGTTAACAATCTCTTCTTTTGTAGCCATTTCAATCACCTATTGGTACACCATGCATCTGGCAACCTCTACCAGTGCCTTGAAGTTCTCAAGCGGCGTTCTCGGCGGTATTCCGCACGAGGGCATCAGCACATCGACGCCTTTCTTTATGGCATCAATCGCCGCCTCCCTGACCTTCTGCGGTGTCCCGAAGAGGAGCGCGGTGATGGTCGGCACGCCTCCGACGATGGCAATCTTGTTGCCGACGATCGCCTTCGCGAAGCCGATGTCAACCTGCGCATCGACCGACATCGCATCGAAGCCGGTGTCCGGCATGTAAGGCAGGTAAGCCGAAGTGTTGCCGCATATGTGCAGTATTATGGGGGCGCCGATCTTCCTCGACATGTTCTTGTAGACCGGAACCATGACGTCCCTGAAGAACGCAGGCGAGAGTATGTCCGAGGTCGCAGACGGGTCCGCGATGCAGACTATCTCCGCGCCGCTCCTGAGGGCCCTCTTGCAGTCCGCTATGTTCATCTCGGAGATGGTCATCAGTGCTTCCTTGACCTCCTCGAGCGGCCTCTTCTTGGTCCAGATGCAGAACTTCTCGATGCCGAAGATGTGGCCTGCGACTGTGAACGGGCCGGTTACCTGATTCGCCACCGGCAGGTAGTCGCCGTACTCCTTCATGAGCCTCAGCTCGACATCGTGCTTCATCCTGAACCTTCCGCGGTCTAGGATGTCCTCCGGGATCTTGAGGTCCTTCAGGTCGGCGAAGACGTGCGACTCGACGCTGGGATGCCTGTCGATCCTCCCCCAGTTGATTTTACAGCCTAGCGCCTCTGCCTCAACGCAAAGGTCGAATGGCATTTTGAATCCTTCAAGCCCAACTACTTCCCAAGCAGCCGCTGCAAGCCTGAATGCGAGCTCTGGGTCCCTGTTTGCCTCCGGGAACGGCGCCTTGACGGCGTTCATCTGATCCACGGTGCATGTTGTTAGGGTATCCAAGCAGCTAATCCTGTCAGCCTTGCGCTTGTTGCCTGTTACACAAAGAAGGGCACGTTTGCGCGGTGTCATTTCACCCATATCAACACCTTCAGTACCTCCTTAAAGGATGTCGAATTATTAAAACTTGTCCGAATTCCGCGGCTTCCGCCCGCCCCGGGCGCCCAAAACCGCAAGCGAAGCGGTTAATATCCTATGGGCCCTATTCTTATCCTGAGGTCTGGAGCCGTGAAGGTCAAGCGCGTCGTAGTCGTCTCTAAGATCAACTCCGGCGAGGCCGCGGAGATCGGCCTTAAAATCGCCTCGCGCCTCTCGTCAGGCGGCATCGAGGTAGCCTACTCAGGCGACCTTGCCAGCAGGGCGGGCGCCGAGGGCGTGCCGCTCGAGTCGTCAGGCGCCGACATGGCGATAGTCGTCGGCGGAGACGGCACAGTCCTGCGCACGGTCCAGAAGGTGGGGCAGGTCCCTGTCCTCGGCGTCAAGGTCGGGGCGCTCGGCTTCCTCTGCGAGGCCGCGCCCGATGCCTGGGCGGACGCAGTCGACAGGGTTGCCTCGGGGCGCTTCTACCTGGAGCACCGGGCGAGGCTCGCCGTCTCCCACAAGGGCACCGCCCACCCGGACGTGCTCAACGAGGCGCTCATAACGACCGGGAAGCCGTCCAAGATACTCTCGCTCTCCGTCTCCAAGGACGGCGAGCCGCTGCACCGCGGCCGGGCGGACGGTGTCATGGTATCGACGACGACCGGATCGACAGCCTACGCCCTCTCCGCCGGCGGCCCGATAATCGACCCTCAGGTGGACGTGATGCAGGTCACATTCATCTGCCCCCTAGCCGCCGGGCTGAGGCCCATGCTCCTCCCGGCCTCGAGCAGGGTCGAGATCGAGGCAAGGAGCGAGGGCTCCCGCGCCATCTGCGTCCTGGACGGGCAGGCGTCCTTCGAGGTCGAGACCGGCGTGCCGGTGCTCATCGAGCGGTCGAGCATGCCTGCGGTCTTCGTCAGGCTCGGCAGGTCCGACTTCTACAGGCGCATACGCGAAAAGATCAAGCTCGGGTTCGAGGTCTGATCAAGTTGGTTACTACCTACGTCCTCGACACCTCCGCGATAATCTACGGGTTCAACCCCCAGCTCGTCGAGGGGGACCACTACATCACCCCGCGCGTCGAGTCCGAGCTCTTCGGCAAGAAGACCCGCACCATAACCGACCTCTGCGTCTCCTCCGGCAGGCTGAAGATACGCTCGCCGGCCGACAAGTACAGGATCATCGTCAAGAGCCACGCCAGCTCATCAGGCGACCTCTCCGTGCTCTCCGAGACCGACATGGAGGTGGTGGCACTCGCCCTGCAGCTCGCGGACGAGGGCGCGCCGCCGATCGTGGTCAGCGACGACTACAGCCTGCAGAACCTCTGCAGGATGCTGAAGATAGAGTTCAAGCCAATGATCACCAAGGGCATATCCCACGAGTTCTGGTGGTTCCTCTACTGCCCCGCATGCGGCGCGACCTACGAGCACTCCCTCAAGGCGACCGAGTGCCGGGTCTGCGGCCACCAGCTCAAGCGCAAGGTCTACAGCAAGAAGAACATCAATCCCGAGGCCGGCAAGCGCAAGGCGTGAGCGCCTCAGGGCCTGACGAACTTCGCGATGAAGTACCCCGGCGTATCGGAGACGTCCGGGTCGAACCTCTGGACCGCCCCAAGCCTCCCGCCGCCGATCCCGGGGCCGCCCACGGTCGGAGACTGCCTGTCCAGCTCAAGCCCGAGCTCGTCGAGGGCATACCCGACGACCGCCTCGTCCTCCTCGGTCGGGAGCGTGCAGGTCGAGTACACGACCGTGCCCCCCTTCTTCACGATCTTGGACGCAACCCTCAGGAACTGCTTCTGGTAAGCCGCGCACGACTCGACCTCGGACGGGTCCGTCTCCTCGTAGAGCTTGGGCCTGACGCCGAGCGCCGTGCACGGCGGGTCGACGAGCACCCTGTCCGCCCTCAGCTCCGGGAAGTCCCTGTCTATGTAGCGCGAGTCCCTCTGCGCCGTCCTGATCGACCTTATCCCGAGCCTCCTGATCTCGCCCCTCATCCTCCTGAGCCTCTTTGGCGAGTGCTCGAAGGCATAGATGAGCCCCCTGTCGCCCTGGATCTGCGCCACGTGCGTGCTCTTGTTGCCGGGCGCAGCGCAGAGATCCACTACCACGTCGCTGGGCTGCGGGTCGAGCACCCTTGAGGTCACCATGGCGGGGAGGCTCTGCTCCTGTATCTCGCCATCCCCGAAGAGCCGGGACTCCCGGACCGGCGGGAGGCTGTAAACCGACTCCCTCGTGTCGACCGCTATGCCCGCCGTGTGCCTCCTCGCCGAGGAGAAGCGGGCTATCCCTGTCCCGACGACGTGCCCCTTGGGGTCCGCCATGAAGACCTCGTCGCCCGGCGCCACCCTCTCTGACCTCAATATGCCCGGCTCGTAGAGCTTGCTCCCCAGCATGACGCTCTCCGCCGCGAACTTGTCCACGACGACCATCTTGCCCCTCCGCTCGACCGCCCGCGGCTCCCCCGGGTAGATCACCACTGCCTCCTCCAGCACGGCTGACCTGCCGCACCTGACCCCCATGGCGGCGAACTCCTCGGCGACCCTCTCGGCCGTGGTCCTGAGCGTGTTGACCCTGATCGCGTACTCCGATGGCGGCCTGACGAGCGCGCGGAGCACCCCCTCCAGCCTGCCGCCGTACGTGCGCCGGAGCACCGCCTCCAGCCCGGCGCCAACCTCCAGCCTGGGGGTCCCTGCGTCCGGCTCATCCGCCCCCATCCCCATCTCTGCGACCATCCCTATCCCCCTCTTCCTCGAGTTCCCACAGGCTTACCTGCTGGCGGGAATCTATTTATTTTCCTGTCGGGTCTAGTGAAGCCTGATCTGATTCACATGCCAACCGGTCTGCTGGCCAAGCGGGAGGACGGGGTCGACCTGCCCCGCATAATCGGCATCCTGAAGAAGGGCCTCGCCTCGAACGACCACGGCGCCATAGTCACCTTCACGGGCGTGGTCAGGGGGAAGACCGTCGGCGACGCCGCCGTCGACCGGCTGGAGTACGAGGTCTACGAGGAGGCAGCACGGGAGTCCGTCCAGGCGATTGCCGGGGCGCTGGCGGCGATCAGTGGCGTCAAGGACGCCGTGATCTGCCACAAGCACGGCACCTTCAGGCCCGGCGAGGAGGTCCTCTACGTCGCCATCGCGGCGGAGCACAGCGGCGAGGCGTTCGACGCCCTCCGGCTCGCGGTCGGCCGGATAAAGCACGAGCTGCCCATCTGGAAGAAGGAGCACTCCTCGGACGGCAGCTACTGGGTCTCCATCTGAACGGGCGGCGGGCACGAAGCCGGCGCGGCCATCAGGCGGGCGGACGACATGCCTGCCTTTCCATACCGCTCAATGACCATAAACAAATGACTAGGAATCCGCACATGCGGCTGCCCGGCTCACCTGCCGAGCCTTATCCCGAGTATCGACTCCGCCGCGTCGTATATCCTGGACGCCCCGGTGAAGTCCTTCCCCTTGCTCCCCCCGGTCATCTCCCACGACAGCCGCTCCAGCAGCGCCAGCGCCTGCCCCGTCTCCAGGTCGTCATCGAGGGCGTTGAAGAACATCCCGCTGTACTCCTTCACGCAGTCGCTCATCTCCGGGCCCCTCCCCCAGTCCATGGCCGCCTTCGCCCCGCCCATTATGGACTCGAGCGCCCTCTCCGCGCCAGCCAGCCGCTCCTCCGAGTACTCGATCTGCTCCCTGTAGTTCTTGGAGAGCAGGAAGAGCCTCAGCGCCTCCGGTGAGTGCCTCTTCAGGACATCCCTTATGTACACGAGCCTGCCCGTCGACTTGGACATCTTCTTCCCTGTCATCAGCACGAAGTTGTTGTGGAGCCAGTACCTTACGAAGGCCTTCCCTGTCAGCGCCTTTGCTATCGCCGCCTCGCACTCGTGGTGGGGGTATATCAGGTCCATGCCCCCCCAGTGTATGTCCAGCGCCTCGCCCAGGTTGGCCATGGCCATCGCCACGCACTCCGTGTGCCACCCCGGCCTCCCCCTGCCCAGCGGGCTCTCCCACGCCTGCTCGTTCTCCCCTCCCTGCCTCCACAGCACGAAGTCGAACGGCCCCCTCTTGGTGCCCTTCTCCAGCCTGTCCTTGACCGCGCCCTCGAGGTCCTTCACGAGCTCCCCGAAGCCGCCTGTCTTCCCCACGTCGAAGAAGACCGTATTCCCGGACCTGTATGCCGCCTCCTTCTTGAGGAGGTCCTCCGTGATGTCCACGATCTTCGGTATGTAGTCGGACGCCTTCGCGTATACCGTGGCCCTCTTCACGTTCAGGGCATCCATGTCCCTGAAGTACTCCTCTATGAACCTGTCCGCCAGCGCCAGCGGCGCCAGCCCCGCCTCGGCAGCCCTCGCGGTTATCTTGTCGTCCACGTCTGTGAAGTTCTGGACGTGGAGGAACTCGAGGCCGCTTGCCATCATGTACCTCTTGAGGACGTCGAAGTTGACGTAGGTCCTGGCGTGGCCTATGTGGCAGTAGTCGTAAACGGTCGGCCCGCAGACGTAAGCCCTCACGAAGCCCGGCTGCTGCGGGATGAACTCCTCCTTCCACCCGACCTTCGTGTTGAAGATCTGCATCCGACTCACCCCAGCTCCAGACCGGTCAGGGCATAGACCCTTCCTGTGTCCAATAAGGGTTTCTCCCCGAGATATAGCCTGCTCACCCGTGCGACGGTCTCCGTCCCGGCAAGCCCCGTCTGGGGCGTGACCGCGCCGCAGCCCGCCCCCCCGATGCCGAGCGCCGCGTACAGCAGCCCGAGGCCCGCCTCCCTGTCGTCGGCGACGACCGGGCCCACCATGGGCTCCGCCGGGTCCGCCCTCACGAAGGCGAAGCCCCTGCCCCTCGTCGGGGAGAGCGTCCGGTGCTCCCCCGCCATCATCTCCAGCAGGCGGGGCCGGCGGTACCCGAAGCACGCCTCGTCTAGGGCGAAGTCCGCGCCGCCCGCCCCCTCCCTGGCGTCGCCGCCCACGCCCCCTGTGAACCTTATCAGCCCGAGCTCCCCCGCCTCCGAGAAGCCCTGCCTCCTGTAGAATCCTGCCTTGTCGCCGTATGAGAGGAGCGAGATCGTCCTCTTGCCGCCGTTCCGCGAGACCGCCTCGCCCACCAGCGCCCTCCCTATGCCCTTCCCCCTCACGTCGCCCCTCACGACGACGTTGGACAGCCACGCCACCTCGCCGTAGTCGAGGACCGTCACCATCCCGGCGACCCCCTTCCCGTCGCGCGCGACCAGGTTCTCCATGCAACCCGTCGACCAGAGCGCCGCGAAGTCGCGCTCCGTGTAGTTCCACCCCTCGCGGGAAGTCAGCCGGACGAGTGCGGCAAAGTCCTTCGGCGAGGCCGCTCCTATCTCCAATGGCCTCACCCCTCTTTCTCTTCCTTTTCCTTCTTTATCGACTCTTCGCAGACATGCTCCCCGTGCGTGATGAACTTCTTGTCCCCCCTCGCATGCTTTATGCTGCAGGGGCCGTAGTCGTCATCCTCCGCGCCGTACCACTTGTCGCACGCCTTGCACTTCATCATAACCTGCTCCTCTGGAGATTCCGCATAATGTAAAAATAAATTATTTCATGCTAAGCCAATCCGCCCCTAGGCGTTGGACGCCATCCAGTCCTCGACGGCATCCCTGACGATGCCCTCCTTGAGGGCGTCCTCCTCCCTCACGACCGATTTGCCCGCCTTCAGGACCGGCGTCTGCATCGCGTCCAGCATGAGCAGCTCCGCCATCGCCTCCGGGTCGCTCTCCGTGTCCCTCTCGACCACCACGTCATGGTAGCTGAGCCCCTTCGACGTCAGCACCCGCGAGAGGATGAACTTGGCTATCGGGCACCTGGTGCACGACTTTGACTTGTAGAGCAGTATCTTCTCCACGCGCTCCCCCTCCCCTCACCACATCTCTGATTTCTTGCGCCGCACTTAAGAGCGTTTCACCGGTAGATCGACGCCCTCATGGGGTACTTCGCCCTGAACGCCCTGTCGACCTCTGCCGAGAGCCTCGCGTCGAGCTCCGACTGGCCCTTCGAGACCATCCTCAGGTCCGGGTGGGCTATGTAAGGGCCGCTTATCACCGCGCCCATGCCCTGCTCCTGCAGCTTCCATGTCGGCACGGGGTCCGTAGCGAGGATGCGCCTGACCATCTCCTGCCCCCTCGCGACCGCAGAGGCGTCCTTCATGCTCTCCATTATCTCCTGCGCGGTGCTGGCGGACAGCGGCCGGAAGCCGCACGAGAGGCCGGCGCCCGTGCCTGCGCCTGCGCCGGTTCCAATGCCCATGCCCCTCCTGATCTCGTCGACGTCCTCTATGCTCGCGCCCACCCCTATGCTCTCCGCAGGGTTCACCATCATGAGCTTCAGCCTGAAGCCGCTGTCGGGGCCTACCACTAGGGCGTTCCCCCTTCCGTCCGAGGCGATCTGCCATCCCTTGGGGCGCCTGTTGTAGCCCTCGACGACTTCCTTCATTATCTCCTCGACAGACCTGACCTCCAAAACGGACCGCCTCTTCCCTATCTGGTCGTTAACATGGATAAAAAGGTTGACTCCCGGCGCCATGCCTCCCGGGCCGCCCCGTGACGGAGCCCGTGGCCTGCCGCCGGGCGAGGGCGCTCCGCCCTACCACGTCGACGGGTCTCCCCACTTGCGCTTGCTGACGAAGTATATGATTACCCATATCGCGATCGTGGCGATGACCATCTCGGTGAGCACTATCGGCAGCGTCGTCTCGACCCCGAGGTACGACAGCAGCCCCAGCCCTAAGTACAGTATTACGTAGTGCCCGTAGTACACCGCGAACGAGGACCTGCCGAGCACTGTGAGCGCTGAGAGCTTCCTGCCGCGCCGCTCAAGCCCGACAAATATCCCGAGCGCGACGATGCTCGCTGCCGCGACGAATGTAATGGCATACGGGTACGCCCACAGCACCAGGATGAGATGGTAACCGCCGGTATTGAGGAAGAAGGGGACTACCACGTACGCCAGCACCACCGCCAGGGATGCGTAGAAGACCTTCTTTCCTATCCCATTGCCCTCGTGCAGCGCCTTGCCCACCGCCCCGCCGAAGAGGACCATGGGGACGCCCTTCATCACGGCGAAGGAGTTGACGAACAGGAGCCTGTATATGAGCTCCTTGGGGAATGCCACCGTGTATATGATCAGCCCCTCCGCCACCGCCCAGACGAGGGCGAGCACGAGGAGCTTCTTCCACGACAGGTAGCGCATGATCGGGAAGGCTATCATGGCCGCCAGGGCCAGCCCGATTATCGGCTGGGAGAGGCTCAGTGACGCCATCCCGAATATCCTCTGCAGCTGGTTTGCGATGTCCGTGATGCCCCTCGAATACAACGTCAGCAGGAGCTCTGCCGCGACGCCTATCAGCATGTACAGCCCGTACCTTATCACGACATGCTTCTCCATCTGGAGGAGGCTCTGCTTGCCCTCCCTCTTGTAGAGCGACTCCACGAGCGCAAAGCCGCAGACGAAGAAGAAGA